>Ga0137307_100356_pt1 | contig 66441 bp, 48 predicted proteins | sample NAcewD2O_March_2_FD_97180 | JGI IMG/M metagenome (GOLD analysis project Ga0137307, IMG submission 97180) | Mouse cecal microbial communities from Vienna, Austria - N-Acetylglucosamine amended D2O_March | ecosystem: Host-associated > Mammals > Digestive system > Large intestine > Cecum | place... | reverse complement strand
ATCAGTATTACAAAAGCAAACAGCGATATTGCGCGTTTAAAGATTGTTTGATAGTTCCGACAAATAATTGCGCGCATTGGCAAAAGAAAAAATACGAATACGACATTTCGGTTGAACGATTGGACAAAACGTTGGCGGACGTACAGTACATAATAGATAATGCCGATGAAGAAAGAGATACTTGACACATTGTAATTTACTCAACGAAATGCAAAAAGAAACGTTTTCTTCTCACTTACTAACGGCTTGACCATTTTTGTTGCTTATGGACGACAAGAATAATGTGTCTTCGCTTGTGAGCGGAGCGGACACACCTACTGCCGCCCAAACCGATAATATTACCGACCTAGAACCGCTATACACCGCTTTAAAATATCAATCCCGTCCGCAAAATACAGACGGGAATTTTTAATTTCCTATAAAATACTAAAAATCGGACAATCCCAACAGATAATCGCTGGAACAATCGAATAATTTGCAAAGTTTAATCATTTTGTCATAATCTAATTGTATTTTACCGCTTTCGTACTTTGCGTATGCTTGCTGAACTTGATTGATTGCTTTTCCTGCAACTGTTTGAGTAATGCCTTTTGCTTGTCTTGCTTGTTTTAATCTTAATCCTACTGCTTGCGCTGTGGTCATTTTGCACTCCAACCTGTTATTTTTTTATAATATAGCAAAAATTGCTGTGTTTTAGTTGACATAAAGCAAAAATTGCTGTAATGTTGTGATATAACAGGCATTGTAGGAGATAATTTGTAATGACAAATAACAAAACTAGCGATAATATCGAAAAACAATGTTACAGATGCGGTTATCTGGACAGATTTTATGTAAAAGATTTGAAACAATACAATAAGGTAAAGTACGGCTGGTGTATAAAAAAACGGGAGATTGTCGGCATACACGACTGCTGCGACAATTACAAAGGGCAATACCGGACACAAAAATCTAATTTATTTATAAAACGTGTTCTCGGCGACATACTGACGGATTTGTCGGAAATACGCAATATTTTACAGGACGATAACGACAATGAACAATAACTGTCAGAACTGCAACCATTGCCAAAAATTATACAGGCTGTTTATGTGCCGGTATTACAAAGACAAGCGGCATTACTGCAACCTAAAAGATTGCATAACAACGCCGACCGATACTTGCGCGGGTTGGCAGAAAAAACAATGCGAATACGACATTTCGGTTGAACGGATAAACAAAGTCCTTAAAGATGTGCAATACATAATAGATAATCTTGACGAAATACAACGCAAAAACTTTTGATAATACACCTGCCGTTTATTATCAAAAGCAACCATTGTTATTTTGATACCGTCTGGCAAAACGCCTTAAAAGCAAAGTCCGCAGAATTAAATCTGCGGACATTTAGGAAAATATTTTTTTTTAGTCAATTTGATTTTTTAACTACACGCTACTACCACTGCGACAAAAAAACTGTCGGCAAAGAATATAAATGACTGCGTTTGGTTGCTATTGTTTATTCGGTTAGACTCTAAACAAGTTAAGTCGTAGATTGGCGTAGATGCAAGGCAGGCGCGGATTTGCCGACAGGAGTGTACTAGACGTACACGACTTAGGCGAAACGTAAGCATAACACAGCAGATGCACCGATATACGACTTAACTCAGTTCAAACATACCGGTGTAGAGTTGATAATACTTACCCTTTTGCGCTATCAAATCGTCGTGATTGCCGCGTTCGATAATCTCGCCGTGTTCAAGCACCATTATCGCATCGCTGTTGCGTACCGTAGACAAACGGTGCGCAATGACAAACGTTGTACGTCCTTGCATAAGCGCGTCCATACCCTTTTCGATAAGCCATTCCGTACGGGTGTCGATACTGCTTGTCGCTTCGTCCAAAATAAGCACGGGAGGGTCGGCAACCGCTGCGCGGGCAATAGCAAGCAACTGACGTTGTCCCTGCGAGAGGTTTTCGCCGTCGCGGGTTAACATTGTATTGTAGCCTTCGGGCAGGTGTTTAATAAACTGGTGGGCGTTTGCCGATTTTGCCGCGGCAATACATTCCTCGTCAGTGGCGTCCAGCCTTCCGTAACGGATATTATCCATAACCGTACCTGTAAACAGGTGTGTATCCTGCAACACCATTGCGAGCGAACGGCGCAAATCGGCTTTTTTAATCTTGTTGATATTTATGCCGTCGTAACGTATCTTGCCGTCGGGCACGTCGTAAAAACGGTTGATAAGGTTTGTAATTGTAGTTTTACCTGCGCCTGTTGAGCCTACAAAAGCAATCTTCTGCCCCGGTTTAGCAAACAGCGACACGTCGTGTAAAACGGTTTTATTTTCTTCGTAGCCGAACGTTACTTCTTCAAAACGGACGTCGCCTTTAAGTTCCGTATAAGTAACTTCTCCCGTTTCCTGATGGGGATGTTTCCACGCCCAACGTCCTGTACGGGTTTCGCTTTCGGTAATACACCCCTGCTCGTCTACAGTTGCATTGACCAGAGTTACATATCCGTCGTCAACTTCTACGGGTGTATCCAGCAATGCAAATACTCTTTCGCCGCCGGCAATTGCCATAAATATCATATTTACCTGCTGAGCTATTTGCTGAATGGGGTTTGTAATATTGCGAATATACATTAGGAAAGAAGCAATGATACCTACAAATCCGAGAGGCTGAGCCGACTTGATTGCAATGAACGCACCGATAATTGCTATTGCCGCGTAAAAGAAATGCGACAAGTTATTCATAATCGGTCCCATTATGTTAGCGTAAGCGTTGGCTTTTCCGGATACCGTTTGCCAATAACTGTTTATTTTGTCAAATTCGGCTATTGCGATTTCTTCGTGATTGAATGCTTTTACAACCTTTTGTCCTTCGACAAGTTCTTCGATATAGCCGTTAAGTTTACCTACTGCTTCCTGCTGTGCAACAAAGTTCTTTTGCGACTTGCCGCCGAGTACTTTGACAATGATGAGCATTAACGCAAGCATAACTACCATTACAAGCGCAAGTTGCCAACTCAAAACAAACATCATTGTAAACACGCCTAAAATGGTTAAAACGCTGCTTACAAGTTGCGGAATACAACGGGCAATAAATTCGTTCATTACGTCTACGTCGTTGGTATAACGCGTCATCAGTTCGCCGTGTGTTGTTGTGTCGAACACCTTGATAGGCAAACGTTGCATATGACTGAACAACTGGTTACGGATAGTAGTCATTGTTCTTGTAGATACCGATACCAAAATACGGTTACAGATATAATTTGCAAGCAAGCCCAGAACGTACACGGCGGCTATTGCCGAAACAAGAATTGCCATATACGTCAGTTTACCTTCGAGATATGCTACATCATCGCGGAAGATAAGGTTATCCAAACGCTCTATACCTGTAAGCTTAAGATCGTTGCTTTTAGTTACTGCCGCAAGTCCGTTGATAAGAGGAGCCAAAATCGCCGTACCTGCAATATTTGCAAGAGTGGCGATTGCAAGAGTTATAAAAACTATTACCATCTTGCCTGCGTGCGGTTTTAAATATTTTATCAGACGGAATGCCGTGCCCTTTATGTTCTGCGGGCGGGCAGCGCCCATTCCTTTACGTCCCATAGGTCTAGGCATTTACCTCACCCCCTTCCTGTTCGGCAGTCGCCTTTTGCTGAGAATGGTATACCTCCTGATAGATAGAACAGGATTTGAGCAACTGCTTGTGCGTGCCGACTGCGTTTATTTTGCCGTCGTCCAGCACTACGATTTTGTCGCAGTTTTCTACCGAAGAAATACGTTGTGCAATAATTATCGTTGTCATATCTTTGTCTAACTCTTTAAGTCCCTGGCGTATGCGCGCGTCGGTTGCGGTATCTACTGCGCTTGTAGAGTCATCCAAAATCATAATTTTGGGTTTTTTGAGCAATGCGCGGGCAATACACAAACGCTGTTTTTGTCCTCCCGATACGTTTACGCCGCCCTGTCCCAAATCGGTTTCGTAACCGTCGGGGAAAGACTTAACAAATTCGTGCGCGCAAGCGGCTTTACAAGCCGATTCGATTTCTTCCTGAGTGGCGTCTTTGTTCCCCCACAAAAGGTTTTCTCTTATCGTTCCGCTGAACAGCACGTTCTTTTGCAATACCATAGATACGCCTTCGCGCAGGTTGTACAGCGAATAGTCTTTAACGTTTGTGCCGTCTACCAACACTTCGCCGTCCATAACGTCGTAAAAACGGGGAATAAGTTGTACAAGACTGCTCTTGCCGTCGCCCGTGCCTCCGATTATGCCTACAGTTTCGCCCGATTTAATTGAAAGATTTATGTTCTCGAGAGTAAGGTTTTCGGCGTTATTTGAGTAGGAAAAGTTTACATTTTTAAATTCGATACTGCCGCTGTTGACCGTTTTGTCATTGTCCGTACCTTCAATATCGGGATTTGTTTCCAGCACTTCGTATATACGGTCGATACTTGCTTTGCTCATTACAAGTTGTACCGCAATAAAGCAAATCATCATAACGGACATAAGTATTTGGGTACAATACGTCATCATAGAGGACAACGTACCTGCCTGTATTTTGCCCTTGGCAATATCGGTACCGCCGATTACAAGCAACGCTATAATTGCGCCGTACATAATTACGCTGACAAGCGGGTTCATCAGAACCATCAGTTTTTCCGCTTTAAGTTGCGCTTTGCGCACTTCTTCCGTTTGACGGCGGTATTTTTCTTCTTCGTAATCTTCGCGTACAAACGCTTTAACAACGCGGATACCTACAAGATCTTCCTGTACGTCGGCATTCATCTTGTCGTACTTTGTAAGCATACTCTTGAACAGCGGATGAACTTTTGTTGCCAAAACGCCCATAACAAGTCCCAACAAAGGCACTGCGACAAGGAATATCCACGCAAGATTAGGCGCTTTGATAACCGCCATAACGGCAGAGAATATCAGCATTGCCGGTGCTCTGATTACCGTGCGGATAATCATCATAAACGACTGCTGAGCATTGTTTACGTCTGTAGTCGAACGCGTAACAAGACTTGCCGTAGAAAACTTGTCTACATTTGAAAAAGAGAAATCTTGAATTTTAGCAAACAAACTTGCGCGGACGTTTTTGGAAAATCCCGCGCCTGCAAGCGCCGCCAATTTACCAGCCAAAGCGCCGAACGTCAACGAAAGCACTGCCGACACTACCATAAGTATACCGTAAGTAACCACGGTATTTGTAAGCATAGCGGACGTTACCGCTGTTTCGGGTAATGCCGTTACGATGCGCCAAGTAGAAAAGTCAAGATAAATCAGCTTTTCTTTGAGCGGATTGGGTTGCGAATACAGTTGCATTGTATTGAGTATATTAGACATAAACATCGGAAGAATAACTTCCAACGCCGTTTCTAACAATACTAATACGACCGTAAGTATCGACTGCTTTTCGTAGCCCTTTGCTCCTTTTAATAATTTTTTAATCATATACTATCCTTTTTAACTTTTAACGTATACCTGACAATACAAAGTCTTACATATAGTTTAAATTCAGTTAAATTGTTCGCCGATACAGAATTTAAACAAATTGTGTTTTACGCAAAGTTACCCCAAAATTCAACTGCTTAGCAACCTAAGACTTAATACTGTTAAGTAAGCTGATTAACGTTATCGCCAATCTGAATTTTTTCAATTTTAACAATTTTTAATATCGATTATGAAATAAAACCACATTAGATTTACGATATTATATACCATTTTACTCTTTAAGAAAACTGAATTCGAGACAAAAGCAAACGGTTTTATTTCATTTTTTCATACGGACAAACAAAGACGCTTTAAACTACGCGCGCTAAAAATACACGGTTTAAAGCGGAACTTAGAAAAAGCGTCTTTATCTGAAGTATAGAGTTTATTATTCGGTACGCAACGACTCGACAGGGTCTTTCTTGGCGGCTATGCGCGCAGGAATTGCACCTGAAATCAATGTCAAGACAACGCTTATCGCTATCATAATCAGCGCAGACGTTATAGGCAGCGCCGCAATTGTGTAAATACCGAACAGACTGCCAAGAATAAGGTTGATTATGCCTGATATTCCGTAGGTTACCAAAATACCGATAATGCCCGATATTCCGCCGATTATAATGGTTTCGGCAACAAACAGGTTGGAAACGTCGCGTTTACGTCCGCCGAGAGACCTGATAACGCCAATTTCTTTAATACGTTCGATTACGGAAACATAGGTAATAATTGCAATCATTACGGTTGATACTACCAGCGACAAAGCGGTAAAGCATACAAGCGCTATCGTTACTATATTGATAAACTGGTTAATCAAAGAAATAACGATTTCCAGAGTATCGGTATGGGTAATTTCGTCGCGGTCTTCTTTGGTTAAAACTTTTGTAACTTCCGTGTCTCCGTCCATATAGGTTACGGTAATGTCTTTGTCGGAATTCCATTCTTTAAGATAATCGGTAACAAGGTTTTTGTCGTCGAAACTTAAAGGATAAATTGCTATACGGTTTGGCAAATCGATGCCGCCCAAATGCCACAACGACAGTTGATATTCCATTTCTACCGAGCCGCCGCCCATCATCGAACCCATCATTGCCGTCATTGTATCCGCACTGCCCACTATACCGATAGTAGACACCGTTTTGTAGCCCGATTCAGAAGAAGAATCTTTCATGTTGAAAGAATACGGATAATAAACGCAATCTTTGAGCTTTTCGTTTAATTTCATCAAAGCGGGGAATTTAATTGCCGGATCGTCGCTCTTGGCGTCTTCCATAAGTTTAGCAAATTCGCCGTCAAACTTTATTGAAAATTGCTTTTTATCTTTTTCGTTAAGATACTTTACTATTTCCGATTCGCCGCCGCTTTTTAACGCTTCGTCGGCAAGTTTGGAAGTATAGTAAAATCCGCTGCTCAAACAACCGTAAGATATATTCTCTTTAGGACGTAATATTGCGGTAATTTTGAGAGGCTTACCTGTATCCCAACTGTCGTCCGCAACATTGTTATAGGTAAACTGGTCGCCGTTTTTATTATAAACGGTGTTATTAGGATACCAAGTAAAAACTTTGTCAGTCAATTGCTTATAAGGCAGTTCTTCGCTGTATCCGCCCTTAGACTCCTCGTCTTTGTCGCGAACGGCGTCTTCTACAAGGTTCATAAACTCGTCTTGCGAATAATAACCGAATTGAGCCAACAACAAGTCGTTTATCATCGAGTCCTTAGTAACGACTATCATAATTTCGTCGGCTTCCGTGGCTATTTTGCCGCCTTCGTTCAAAATATCGTATTGCGATAAAATGTAGTCCTGATTATCGGGAGCAATGCGGAAACTTTCGGTAAACATAGAGATATATGCCGCGTACTGCTTGTAATCTTCCATTTGGTTAAGCATTTCGGAGTACAGCGTATTTGCGGCAGATAACGACATATCTTTATTTTCCGTACCGCCTTTTCCGTCGTACATTTTAAAATCGGTATACAAATTGTTAGACAAATTCAATCCGTACGACATAAGCATTGCCGAATAGTATTCCTTGGGCATAGCGTTTATATACGAAACGTATTCTTTTGTTATCTTGTTGGTAACGAACATAGAAGACATATCGTTTCCGCGAGAAACTAAGTATTCGACGATTTTGTTGACGTTTATGTAACCGTCCTTTATTTCCGGTTTTGCGGCATCGACAGCAGCCATCATATTGTTCATAGAAGTTGTAATTGCATCGACGTTTAACGCTTCGGTACTGATTGTTACGGGATTGCCCGATAACATATCGTCCTGCATACTTCTTATATATCCCTGAACGCCGCTTGAAACGCCTAAAACCGTAGCAACGCCGACTATGCCTATCGAACCTGCAATACAGACAAGCAGAGTGCGTTTGAGTTTAGACCAAAGGTTTTTGGAGGACAGTTTAAATGCGCCCCAAAAAGAAAGTTTGGCTTTTTTCTCTTTCTTCTTTCTTGTCTTCTTTTTGCTTTCGGATACTGCTACGTCTTGAATAACATTCTCTTGCTGTTCGTTTAATTCTTCCGCTTGCTCTGTTTTGACTTCCTGTACAGCGTCTTGTTTTGCTTCCTGTTGCTTAACAACAAACGCGTCTAAATCAAACGGATTGGTATCGTCCACCACGTTACCGTCGAGCAAACGTATAATGCGCGTAGAATACTGCTCGGCAAGTTCGGGGTTGTGGGTAACCATAATAACAAGACGTTCCTGCGCAATAGTCTTGATGATGTCCATTATCTGGACTGAAGTTTTGGTATCTAATGCTCCCGTCGGTTCATCGGCAAGCAAAATTTCGGGTTCGTTTACCAATGCTCTTGCAATAGCAACGCGCTGGCACTGTCCGCCCGATAACTGGTTGGGCTTTTTGTTGTACTGTCCTTGAAGTCCTACCTTATCCAACGCTTCGTGCGCGCGGCGAACGCGTTCCGCCTTTTCTACTCCCGAAATAGACAACGCCAGTTCGACGTTTTCGGAAATTGTTTGGTGTGGAATAAGGTTATAACTTTGGAATATAAAGCCTATACTGTGGTTACGGTAATTGTCCCAATCGCGGTCGCCGTAATTGACTGTACTTATTCCGTCTATAAAGAGTTCTCCGCTCGTATAGTGGTCTAAGCCGCCGATAATATTTAGCAATGTGGTTTTACCGCATCCGGAAGGTCCTAGTATAGAAACAAATTCGCTCTTTCTGAAAGATAAATCCACGCCTTTTAATGCGTGTACTTTCGTATCGGCTACAACGTAGTCTTTTTTTATCTGTTTAAGTTGTAACATTAACGTAATCTCCTAAAAATTGTTTGTTGCCGTTAATTTGTTTATTGTAGCACACTTGCTTGTGTATTATTATACATAAATATACTAATATAAACAACTGAAAAACAGTTGAAAATTCACTTTAATATAAAAGTGTTTTCGGAGTATTATACAAGTTGCATTAACCGACAAATTTCGCGAAACCGCCTTTACTTACAATGTCGGTACAGTTAAACACCCCGCTTTACGCAGGGTGTTTTGCATTGTTCTATTTTTCAAAAAAGATAACGTTCTTTTCTCCCAACAGAAGCCCGAGTTCGTACTCGACTCCGCTGCATTTGCGTACGGTCGAATCCATTCCGTATACTTTGCCTTCTATTTTAATTTTAACGGGAATATCTCCGTCGTACTGAGTTAATAAATCTACTACTTTTGCATAAATTTCTTCGTCGCGTGTATCCATTTTTAGATACAAAGTCGTTTTGGTTGCAAGTTTTTGTTCTTTTTCCTGTTCTGCCTTGTCCTCTGTGCGGGGATTGATTATCTCTCTGACATTTATCTTGTAGCCGTCGCGCGATTCGGCAACACTGCCCTTAATTACGACAAAAGCGTCAGCGGCGAACAAAGTTTTGTATTTTTCGTATGTTGCGCCGTAAAGCGCAACTTCGATACTGTCGAATTTATCTTCCAACACTCCGAATCCCATACGGTTATTGTCTTTGCCGACAACTACGCGGATATCGCGCAATACGCCGCCTGTCGTAACAAATTTCTTTTCTACAACGGGACGTACAAGTTCGCCGTCTTCCGAACCGTCGGGAACGTACGCCATTGTTTCGGACGTATTGAAATCGAAACGGAAACGCTTTGCAATGTCGTCGTAATCGTCAAGCGGAGAGCCTGTCATATACAGACCTAACACTTCGTTTTCGAAGGTGTACAAAATCTGTTTTGGAAATTCCTTTACCTGTTCGCGTTCGGTGCGCGCGGTAGTTTTAAGTTCGGGCAGCATATCGAAAATGGAAACTTGTCCGGTAGCGTGTTTTTTGTTGCGGTCGATTACGTCGTTTAATTCCTCCGCATACCATTGCATCATATCCGCACGGGTACGGTTAAAACAATCGAACGCTCCGCCCTTAATAAGGTTTTCTACCATACGTTTATTAATAAAATCGGCGCACCGCTCAAACAAATCGCTCATATCAGCATATTCGCCGTTTTGTTCGCGTTCGTCCACTATTTGCTTAACAACGCCTACGCCTATATTTTTTATACCCCCTAAGCCGAAACGGATAGCGCCGTCTTCTACGCGGAATTCGTCGCGGCTCTTGTTTACGCAGGGAGGCAAAATCTTGATACCCTGCGACTTTGCGTATTCCATATATTTTTTTATCTGCGAAATATCGGTAATACGGTTATTTAAAAGCGCGCAGATAAATTCGACGGGATAATAGTTTTTAAGCCACGCAGTTTGGTACGTTACATACGCGTAGCACGTTGCGTGAGATTTGTTAAACGCATACTGCGAAAAGTCGTCTAATTGCTTATATATTTGCAGGGCTATTTCTTCGGGAATACCGTTGTTAACGCACCCCTGTACCGTTTCGACCTTTTTAGCGACGGCAAGCAATTTCTTTCTGTTTTTATCCGTTACCAACTGTCCGTCTGCCCACGTTCCGCCGTGCACGAACAATTCTCCAAGGTCTTTCATCATCTGGGCTTTTTTCTTGCTCATTGCATATCTGACGTTATCAGCAAGCGCAGTAGAAAATCCCGCAAGTTTTTGAACAAGCTGCATTACCTGTTCCTGATACACTATACAGCCGTTTGTTACTGACAAAATAGATTCCATTGACGGATGCAGATAGTGAATTTTGGATTTGTCGAATTTGCAGTCGATATAATCGCCGATATACTGCATAGGTCCCGGACGGTAAAGACTTATTCCTGCGATAATTTCTTCCAGTCCTGTCGGTTTCATTTTGCGCATAAGGTCGCACATACCGCCGCTTTCTAACTGGAAGATACACATTGTGTCTCCCGAGCTTATCAAATTGAATACGTTAGGGTCGGAGTAATCGTCGCGTGAAAAATCTACTTTTACGCCGTAATCTTCGTAAACGTAATCGCACGCCTTTTTGATATCGGTAAGGGTACGCAATCCCAAAAAGTCCATTTTGAGAAGTCCCAATTCCTCAACCTCTACCATATTGTACTGCGTGGTTACGATACCGCCCTTGGCAAGACTACCGCCGTTTGTTTGAAGCGGTACGTGGTCGGAAACTTTTTCGCGGCAGATAACAACGCCTGCGGCGTGCATACCCGTTTGTCTCGGAGAACCCTCGATACGCGTAGCAATGTCCAAAACTTTGTGAGTGGCTGGGTCGTTGTATGCCTGAATAAGCTCTTCCGACACATAAGTGTCTTCGGGCTTTTTATAAGGCTTTTGTCCCAATAAATGACGCAGAGTATATCTGAATCCGTCGGGTACCATTTTTGCCAAACGGTTAGATTCCGAAATGGGCACTCTCAGTACGCGCGCTACGTCGCGGATGGCGTTTTTTGCCGCCATAGTACCGAAAGTAACTATTTGGCAAACATTGTCGTTGCCGTACTTTCTGTGAACGTAATCTATAACTTCGCCGCGTCTGTCCATACAAAAGTCCACGTCGAAGTCGGGCATTGATTTACGCTCGGGATTTAAAAACCGCTCGAACATTAAATTGAAACGGAACGGCTCTACTTCGGTAATGCCGATAAGATACGCAATAACGCTGCCTGCACCGCTTCCGCGCCCCGGCCCTACGGGAATACCGTTTGTTTTGGCATAGTTGATAAAATCCCAAACAATCAAATAGTAATCGACAAAACCCATAGAACAGATAACGCCGTATTCGTACTCTACCCTGTCGCGTATTTCCTGCGTGCAATTCGGGTACTTTACTTTAAGTCCCTCTTCCAGCAAATACCGCAAATATTCGGGCGACGTCATATTGTTAGGCGGAGTATAAAGCGGCAGTAGTTTTTCCTTGCCGAAATCGACATTGCATTTATCTGCTATTTCCAAAGTGTTTTCTACCGCTTCGTACAAATTGGGGAACAGCGCCGCCATTTCGTCGTGGTCTTTCAAATAAAACTCTTCACCCTGAAACTTCATTCTGTCGGTGTCGTCAACATACCTGCCCATTTGGACGCACATCATAATATCCTGAATTTCGGCGTCTTCCTTGTTAAGGTAGTGAACGTCGTTTGTTACGACTATTTTAATGTCAAGTTCGTGCGCTAAGTCGATAAGCTGAGGCATTACGGCATTTTCGTCGGCAATGCCGTGTTTCTGAATTTCGATATAATAATCTTCGCCGAACAGTTCCTTGTACTGCAATGCCAACTCGCGCGCGTCTTTAGGACGGTCTGCAAGAAACAGTCTCGGTAATTGTCCTGCTATACAGGCGGACAAACAAATTAAGCCCTCACTGTATTTTTTTAGAGTATTAAAATCGATACGGGGCTTATAATAAAAACCGTCCACAAAAGCAATGGAGTTAAGTCGGCACAGATTGTAATAGCCCGTATTGTTTTTAGCAAGCAGTATCAAGTGATAGTATTCTCTGTTTTCGTAACCTACGCCGTACAGATCTTCGCACATATAAAACTCACAGCCTATAATCGGTTTGATACCTGCGGCATTAGCGGCTTTCAGAAACTTCCACGCGCAATACATATTGCCGTGGTCGGTTACGGCTATGGCGGGCATATTGTACTCCTTGCACTTTGCAAGCATATCGTCAATACGCGTTGCACCGTCTAAAAGACTGTATTCCGTATGTAAATGTAGATGTACGAATGGTTTCATTTGTTCTCCTTATACTGCTATAACCCTTTGCTGTTTGCAATATCTATAATCTTGGTAAAACGGTGGTTAGCGCCGCTTTTCGAAATCTTCAGTTTTGCCGCAATTTCGTCCAAAGTCGCTTCGGGATATTCGTTCCTGAGTTCGGCAATCTCTTTAAGCTGAACGGGCAGACTGTCGTAAACACCGCTGTTTTTTAACGCTGAAATTGCCGCCAGTTGCTTTTCTGCCGCAACAACCGCCTTTTCTATATTTGCCGAAATACAGTTGCTTTGTCTGTTGGCGTTATTGCGCATACTTCTGCCTATGATTACGTTTTCCAATTTAAGTTTGCCTTTCATTGCGTTTATATACACCAAAAAATCGGCAATTCTTTCGCTGTCTTTTAAATACAAAATTTTGTATGCTTTGCGGATTGTACTCCTGAAAGAAATATCGGAATAGGCACTTAAAATCTGCTCGGCAAAATCCGAATCGGCAAAACGCAATTCCAAGTGGTATTTAGAACGGGTTGTGTTTTCGCCTATATCGGTGTCGGCAACAGGTATCGCTACCGAACCGCAGGCAACAAACAAACCTTGTAAAAAACTGCGCTTACAGCAATTAGAAGCAGGTATGAGTTTTGCGGTATCTTGACAAAACTGTATAAGTCCGTCTTTATCGCGTTCGGTCAAACCCAACTTTTCGCCTATATTACCGTCAAAATTGCAACTGTATACAGCCGCTCCCTTTGCGTTAACGTTACAACTTTCTATTTTGCCGTTACACCCGTATTCGCTTGCGGCAAAGTCGGAACAAACTGACAAAAACTCGTGATTGTCGCTTTCGATTTCAAAAGAGAACTTTTTGAACTCAATCGATAAAGAACCTATAGATTTTAGCACAGCAGTTAAAAAAGCAGTTTTACAACAGCCCTTGACGTTACGGACATATTTTAAAATTTCGCTTTTAACGCTTTGTGAGAATGTCATATTGTTCCTGAGTAAAATTGATCAAACACACTTCGACTTTGGGACTGATACCGTAAGTCTGATTCAGCGTGTCCTTTATATGCTTTATTACTAAGTATATATCTTGGCTTGTCGCTTTGTCAATGTTTACGACAAACCCTGCGTGTTTGGTGGATACTTGCGCTCTTCCTACGGTAAACCCTTTTAGTCCGACTTGGTCCGTAAGTTTCGATACCGTTGCCCTGTCGTGGTAAAGTACACTGCCTGCCGAACGGTAATTAAGCGGCTGCGTTTGCGCTTTTTTACTGCGCATTTCCGCAATTCTATCAGAAACGTACTTTTTAGTACTCTTTTTAAAACGGAACTTTGCCGAGATTACGGTGTACTCGCCGTTATTTTTGAACAAACTGTTGCGTTTAGAAAATTTGCATTTTTTAGCCGATAAAGTCCGTATGCGCCCTTTATGCAACACCTTAACGCTTGTAACCGCGCTTGCAACGTCCTGTCCGAAACAGCCCGCATTGCAAATTACCGCACCGCCTACGCTTGCAGGCAAGCAAGCAAAAAATTCGCCTCCGTCAAGTCCTTTGTCCGCAAGAAATTTACCGAGCGTTACGGTTGACGTGCCTGATAAAGCGGTAACTTTTCTGCCTCTTACCGTGATTTTACTTACTTTGTTTACTACCGCCACACCGTCATAAAATTCGTCAGAAGCAAGTATGTTGCTCCCCTTGCCCACAACGCAGTATCTGACGTTAAGTTTATTTAACAACCTTATTGTTTTGACCAACTTACAGACGGTATCGGGATATACCGCTATGTTGATTGTACCCCCTACGCCCAAAGTTGTCAACTCTGCAAAGGGCACGTTACGGCAAGTAGTTATCAAATATTTTTTCATTTTTGACAGCACGGTTTTTTCAACGGTCTTATTCATTTAAATTGCGAGCGTCGACTTTGCAGTCTGACGTTGATTGGCGATTATATCCGCCGATACAAATGCGTTGGGGACAAACGCGGTTGACAGTTGACTTTCGCAAGCGACATAACGTTCCTGAGTATACACCGATTGGTTTAAAACGGAAAACATACCTACGTTTACTAGCGCGGATTGTACCTCATCCGACAGCAAGAATTTAATATAGTTAATACAACTCGCCGACTTTTCGCCGCAAGCACTGGAAATTCCCACATACTGAATCAAGTCGTTATAAGCCGATAACGGAGCAAAAGACAGCGCGTCGATTTTGCCCTGACTTTCCTTTTGAGACAATCGGTACATATCGCGCTGTGTGCCTAAAAGCGTTACAGCGCAAGTATTTGCTACAAACTGCTCGTAAGCCTGATATTGCGTTACGTTTTCCGCAAGATAATCGGCATTGCCTTTGCCGCCCGACATTGCAAGAGACGTAAGCGGACTGTTAAAGTCGGCAAAGCCGCATACAATCGGCTTTAATTCTATTGTGTTTTTACCGACTTTACGAGTGTAAGTCGCCGTTAAAGCCTTGTTCAGTAAGTCGTCTTGACTTAACTGCGACGAACGGGCGAACAAACAATAAGCGCCGGCATAAAGCGGCGCGGCATACTGTTTGCCGTCAATTTGCGCAGACTGCAAAAAGTTATCCCTTACGTCTCCGAGATTATCCGAAACGGGCGCCAAATATTCCTTTACAATATCCCCTACTCCGCGCGAAAAACTTATCATATCGAACATTTGCCCGTCTGATAATTTTTGTTTAAGTTCGGCAACGCTCAGATTGGTAACGTGCACGAACAGTCCTTTGTTTGCGCTTTCAAACTTAGCCGACTTGTTTGTCAACCAAGAAGAACGGCTGCCGAAACCGCCCTCGAAAGTTTCGACGTTCCACAACTCTATTATGCCTTGATAAGTTGCGCCCGATTGCGTACGGGGTTTAACGGGCAACTTAGGCAAAACGCAAATCAGCGCAATAGCCGTCAATGCCGTTACGATAACGGCGGAAAACATCCAACGCGGAAAACTGATTTTTCTTTTAACGTTTGTCTTTTGTTTAGGTTCTTTAACTTTTACGACTTTGATTTTTTTCATATTGCAATTTCCTTTTTTTAAGTCTTATACAGTATATTTAAAACAGCGGTTGCTAAGACTAGGCAGAATGTCGCAAATTGCGTAAAAAACTCGTTTTAAAAACAAACCGTAAAAAACTCTATAAAATTACGCTTACCGTAAAAACGTTGTGTTATCAAAATGCATAAAGCAACTTAAATATAGGCGAAAAATATTTATCTTAATAAAAAATATTGCAACAAGAAACAAGCGCATTATGCGCAAGCCGTTTTTAAAAACATTGCTAAAAATTAAATCGACAAAATTTCAAATTATTGATTGAAAAACATAATTTTTTAAAAACTGCCGCCACTGCCTACGGCTTGCAATTTAAATAAAAAAGCCGAAACGACCTGCGTTTCAACCGTTTAAAAAACTGCAAATTTTTAGATACGTCTATAAATCTTTTAATACCTTACAAAAGTCAATGCCCATACGGCGGTCTGTCCGCTCGGTCAATGCGGCGGCTTTTTCCACAAACTTTGCCGCTTTAACCGTCGAATCGTAAAGTGTCTTGCCGTTCAGAATTTCCCCAAGCACTACCGAACTGAACACGTCTCCCGTACCCGAAAAATCTATGTTTGTACGCTTGTTTGTAACGTACTGAACGCTGTTACCGTCAAGCACTATATTGCCGATTGAACTGCCGCATTTTATGCCTGTAATGACGGCTTGTCTGCAACCCGTTGCCGTTAAAAAACCCGCAAACAGTTTACCGCAATATTGCAAAAAATTTGCGTCGCTTGCGTGCAAAATCACTTCGTTGTAGTTAAAATCTGAAAGCAAACACGCTTCAGTAAGATTGGGAGTAATGCAATGCGCGCGGCTGACAACAGTCTTCATAGCGGAAACATATCCGCCGTCAAATACGGGATATAACTTGCCGTTGTCGCCCATTATCGGATCGACGAACAAGTAAGCGTCTTTATTTAAAACGCCGTCTATAACCGTTTTAACGCCGTCAAGCGTTGCCGTATCGTTGCAAAAGCCGACATAAAAAGCGTCTGCTTGCGCGTTTGCGGAAATACGGTGCGCAAAATCTACCGTATCGTAATTTTTTACTACGGTAAAATTGTCAAAACCGGTATGGCACGAATAACACGCCGTAGGCACGGGCATACAGTAATGCCCGAGATGAGTCATCAGCGCAATATTAGCAACTGCCGAATTGTTGCCCAAACCCGATATATCGTTAAAAATCAGTATATTTTTCATTGTGTTATTTGAGTCGATTTTTTTACTTTATTCTTTACCGTTTTCAATATTTCCGTCAGATTTCGATTCGACGTCAATACTTTGTTCTTGCTGTTCGGCATCTGTGCTTTTTTCTGTTCCGTCTGTTTGTTCGGCTTGCTTTTGTTCGCTTTCAGTACTTTGTTCAGGCTTGATGATTTTCGATACGGGCACGTCTATATCCAGTAACGTTACGAACGTTCTTGTCGGTATCATTTTTAAAATAAACCAAACTGCGAAACCTACTATTACCCCTGCTAAAATTCCAAGCAAAGCAAGCCACGGAAGATAGGAAAACATTTCGGGCGTATTGCTGACCAAACAAAAAACAACGTTTTGCGTTACATTGTGCATTATTGCCGCAACGACTGAAATAGAAACAATACTTACCTTAGGGTAGACAAATTCCACCAGCACGGCAGAAACGATTACGCTCACTATGCCTGCCGACAAACTGTACATAAGCGTAGACATATTTCCCGTAAAAACACTGCCTAAAACAGTACGGATAACAACCAAAACAAAAGCCTCGGTAGGTCCTAGCAAAAACAGCGTAAGAAGCGAGAATATGTTAGAAAGTCCCATTTTCGCCCCCGGTAAAATCAGCGGCGGAAAAAGGCTTTCGACCATAAACATAATCAACCCCATAGCGGTAAGCACCGATAGCGTTGCTACGCGTTTGGCGGAAAAATATTTGGTTTTTAAAGTTTTTTCTTTCATATTATTCGCTTCGTATTGTAATTTTTATTAAAGTTTTTATCTCTTCCGCATCTCTGTTTATCCGTTCATTTCCGTCAAATTACTTCGCGTCCTGCCGACAACATTGCAAAAACAGCAATTATCTACATACTGTTTTAAAAACTATTTAATTTACAGCGTGCATAGTAAACAGCGTCTTTATTTTTTCTCGAATAAATTTCGGTTTGCGTTATTTTCGGCAAATTGTTTAGTCTAAGCATTTATACCGCAATGCTATGTTTGCCGACAGCAATTTCCAACGCAAACTATTCCGAAACGATTTTCAGACTGTTTGGACTGCATACAATCGACGCGTTCGGACGCGTAATTGCAGGGAAATTCCTGACGCACTCCTGATGGTAACCGCATACAGAGTCGCTCATTTTTACGGACACACCCGAACCGCGGGATATTGTTACTACGTTAAACCGCTGTTCGCCGTCTATCTCGCGAGAGAATCTTATCTCTGCGCCGCCGTCCGTTTGCTTGGCTTCTATTTTCCAACCGCTGCTGTTGTCGTCGTAAACTATCCATTCGTTACGCATAGCGTTGTAAGTAAAGATAATCTCGCCTGCCGAACTGCGGCTCATATCCACAACGTGAATCAACTTTATACTTTGCTCGGTATTATCGCCTCCGAAAAAGCCAACGAAAAGCGCGGCTATTACTATTAAAACAATCAAATAGACGCCTAAGTCTCCGATTTTAAACGGCTTGTCGCGTTTTGCGTTGACAATGTTGTCGCAAGCTTTCTTTTTACCTTTTAAATAGTGGTAAACAATTATACCGATTACGCCTGCGCCTGCAAGTACTCCGAGAGTGATATACAGCCACAAATAATCGGTTTTTTCCGTTTTGGGCGGCTGCGCGTCATAGTCGTAAGCGTAAACACCGTTTTCGCAAGTTATCGACCAAGCATATTCGTCAAAACTTTCGTCTTTGTAAATAATTTCATCCTGAGAAGCATTCGATAAAAAATGTTTCGTGCCGTCGACCGATTCGTATACTACATATACCTTTATTCCGTTATCTTTGAGATAACCGTTCATATACTGAACAATGCCGTCGCGCCCCAATACGGTGAGCGCAGTCGTAAGGCAGTCGCTTTTGCCTGCCCAAAAATTACCTTCTGGCGCAACAATCATAACGGACTTTACCCCTGTCTGCGCAGGCGCGCCTCTGCTTCCGTCAATTATATGCGCGTACTGAACGCCGTCCGTAGTATACTTACGCACATACTGTCCGCTTGTAGATACAGACACTTTGCCTACCGCTATGCCTATCAAATCGTTCGGTTGTCCGCCCAAATCGTAGTACGGGTAATAAGGGTCGTTTAGTCCCAAGTTTGTAGTTGAATCTTCGTCTGCTTGACCTATAACTAAACTGCTGCTGCCTGCGTTTACGTGATGATCGTAAATACCGAGCGAATCTAACTTGATTTTGATTAAATCGGCAACATAACCCTTAGCTATACCGCCCAAGTCTATCCACTGCGAATAACTTTCGTTTTCGACAACCGCATCGGCAACATACTTGGTTACATAGTAACCGTCGCTGTCAGCAGTCAACTTGACGGCATTGTCGGAAAAATCTGTAAAACTGCCGTTTGAAAAAGCGTCTATATACTTTTGTTCGGGCAACGGATAGCCGTTTTTGACAAATTCGGTTGACGTAACGGGTCTGTCATACGGAAGATAGAAATCTCCGTTTGAATAAATACGCGAAGAAAACCCCCAAAGGTCGACAAGACGGTACACTGCAGGGTTAAATGCGCCGTTTGTAGCGTTATACATTTCCTTTGCAATAAGCAGCATTTGGTAAGTATGCTTGTCGATTTTAAGCGGCTGACCTACCGTAGACTCGTTGTTGTATCTGTAAATATCCGATTTGACGCTACCGCCTTTACCGTCGTATTGGGTATTTGCACAGTTGTCTACCTCAACAATCAAGTCGTGTATTTCGTCGCAAATTTCTATCAATTTATTACGCGTTGCGATTTGAGTTTCGGTCAATTTGCTTTCGCTTGCGTTAATTGAGAAATCTATCGTCAGTCCTTGCTGAGAATAAATATCCGATACTACACGGATACGGCTGTGTCCGAAGTATTCGCCGTACATTTCCACACCGTTAATTTTGCCGTTTGTTGATAATGAGTTAATAAAGTATCCCTTAGGCGAAGTATACTGATTTTCGTTATTTGACTGCAACGAATCGGCACTTGCTACAAGAGGAGTAAGCGCGCAAATAAACATTGTCAAAATAAGTATGCACAGTGTTATCCGTCTAATTTTTTTCATATCTTGATTATTTTACCATTTTTAAGTCTACTTTGCAACAAAAAAGCCGCACGCATTAAGCGTACGGTTTTTGCAATTAGTGATAAGTCTAATTATTTTGCAGCTTCGATTTTGCTGAGAGCGTCCTGAACAGCAAGGATTACGCGTCCGCTGGATTGAGTAGCGCCAGTATGTGTTGTATGACCGTCTTTTTCTACAATTTCAAGAGAAGAGGGAGCGCCGCTAATAGTGTCAACGCCTTGACTCGTATCGGGAGCGCCGTTAGCATCTTTTGCTACTACAATTTTGTTAACGTCTTCTACTGTCAAACCTTCAAAAGTTTGAAGAAATGCTGCTACATTGTCATTCCAAAATTTCTTACCTTCTTCGGTCCAACCTGCAGAAAGATTTGTGTAACCTTCTTTGTTTTCGGAAGTGATTTCAACTTTCGTTATAACATTGTTACTAACAGTAACCTTAACTTTTACACCATAGTAATCATTGTTTCCTTTGTTCCAAGGATTTTCATACTTATATTCGCCTTCGTATGTTTGTCCGCCGCAGGAAGCAAAAGCAACTACAGCAACAGCCATAACCAATGCAAGCACAAGCACTAATGCAAGATTCTTTTTCATTGTTTCATTTCTCCTTCAAAAAAATATTTATTTTGTTTATTTCACGGTATTACCGTCGAAACCTGTTTTATTTGCCGCTTTGCGCCAAATTCAAACGTATTGTAACACACAGACAAAATAAACGCAACTTTTTGACTGTTCAATTACAATAGTTTTTGTTTATACCAAGATAGTTTTTTTTGTTGACGGAATTTACGTAAGAAAAAATCTTGTCTCGATTACTTTGTAAAACCGACCGTCAACAAAAACTTTTTTACTTATATAACGTACTTATGATATGTTAATACGCTCTTGCAACCAACGCAACTACAAGATTATCGCTCTTGTGTCCGCAACAAGTACAAACGTCTTGGAACGGTTTTTCATCCAGCATTACACGGACTGTTGCTTGGAATTTCTCCTTAAACATTGCTTCGCACGCAGGGTCTTTATCCCAAACGACCTTTGCAAAACATTTGTCGTCCAACGCCTTGCCCAGTTCGTCCATATTGCGGGCAATCCTAACGTGAGAATCGCGGAAAGCAAGCGACTTATTGTACATATTAGTTTGAATTTCATCAAGCAGTTTAGTAATGCCTGCCGCTATTCCGTCAATAGGCATAGTCGCCTTGTCGCAAGTATCGCGGCGAGCATAGGTTACAACGCCCTGTTCGATATCACGCGGTCCTACTTCTATACGGACGGGCACGCCCTTCATTTCCCATTCGTTAAACTTCCAGCCCGGAGACTGATCGCGGGTATCAAGTTCTACGCGGATACCGCTTGCCCTAAGTTGTTCGGCAATTTGGGCGGCTTTGTCAAGAACGCCCTCCTTGTGCGCGGCAACGGGTATAACGACTGCTTGAACGGGAGCGATTTTCGGCGGCAACACAAGTCCGCGTTGGTCTCCGTGCGCCATTATTATTGCCCCTATCAAGCGCGTTGATACTCCCCAACTGGATTGCCATACATACTTGTGGGTACTGTCCTTATCCAAAAACTGAATATCGTACGCTCTTGAAAATTTTTGTCCGAAATGGTGAGTGGTACCTGCTTGCAGACTTTTGCCGTCAAGCATCATTGCTTCCATACCGTAAGTTGCTTCCGCACCTGCAAACTTCTCCTTTTCGCTCTTTTGTCCTATAAATGTAGGCATTGCCAAAACATCGCGTGCAAAATCGTGATAGAGATGAAGCATATCTATAGTTTCGGCAAGAGATTCCTCGCGCGTGGCGTGTATAGTATGACCTTCCTGCCACAAGAATTCGCTTGTTCTTAAAAACGGTCTGGTAGTTTTTTCCCAACGTACTACGTTTGCCCATTGATTGAGTTTAAGCGGCAAATCGCGGTAACTGTTTATCCACTTAGAATACATACTGCAAATAATAGTTTCGCTTGTGGGACGGATAACGCAAGGTTCTGCAAGTTGTTCGCCGCCGGCAACGTGAACAACCGCAACCTCGGGAGCGAAACCCTCGACGTGTTCGGCTTCCTTGTTGAGCAAACTCATAGGGATAAGCATAGGAAAATATGCGTTTTGGTGTCCTGTGGCTTTAAAACGGGCGTCCAGTTCCTTTTGAATATTCTCCCATATAGCATATCCGTAAGGACGGATAACCATTGTTCCCTTAACGGGTCCGTAATCTACAAGTTGGGTTTTTATAACGACATCCGTATACCACTGCGGAAAGTCTGCGTTTATGTCGGCAATTTCTTTTACAAATTGTTTGTCTGCCATATTTTTTCTCCTTAAATGAGAATAGTTTTTTAATTAGCGTTAATAGTATAGTCCACTGCAAATTATTTGTCAATTTAGAAACGTATTTGAAATAAATTTATTTGTATTTTGACCGACTTTATACCAAAACGGTTATAATAACCTCCGACAACCTACATATATTTTAACAAAAAAAAACAAGCCCGATTACTCAACAATCGGGCTTGGAAATTTACAAGAATTGGTTATTTATCAGAATCTTCTTCGGGTTTAACAACAGTGATATTTACCGAATTAGTGTTTGTGATTTTGTCCGCATCGAACTTTACAACAGTAACCGTGCCGCTGCTTGTTAATGTGAAAACATATTTGTTAAGAACGTCGGGAAGAGCCCAACCTTGCGCAGATGTCGACAAACTCTTTGCATAAGCTACGGGCGTTGCGTTTCCGTCAGACAAATCTAAGGTGTAAGATACGCTGTTAACGGTATAATAAAGGATATCGCCTTCGAGTTTGTTAAAAGTAATATCCGTACCGTTTTCGACAGGAGATAAAATTACTTGCGGATCAACAAGCGTTTTATCAGCCATAAAAATTCCGTACAAAGTCGTGTCGGGATCGGAAGTGCTGTCCGAATCGACGTAAACTATTTTGTCGCCGTAACCGTAAAACTTATCGGGCAAAGATTTAGACGTTAAAATAACTATGTCTTTTTCCGTTGCGTTGGCACGCAAAAGTTCTATGTTATTAAGGTCGGAATCGAGTTCGCTATCGCTCTTTGTATAATAAACGTTACCGTTATTTACGGATTTGATAGTATAGGTAATTGTGCTCGCGTCTTCGCCCTCTTCTACCGAGTTATCTACCAAAACACTGTGTTCTGCCGCGCCTGCTTTGTACAAACAGATAGAACCGTCTTTGTCGGTAAAAATTACGTTTCTGCCTGCCAAATCGAAATTGACGTTAGAAATTTCTTTAACGATTTCGGTAGAGTTACCGCTTGCAACGTCAAGTTTAGCCAAAACGTCGTCCATTACATAAGTAGCAACAAGTTTGCCGTCGACTACATCGTACATAATCTGAACGGTGTTTTTGTCAAATACATAGTGTCTTGTAAGGTCGCTGCCGTCAAGTTTGCAACTCATAAGTACTTGCTTACTTGTTTGCTTGTTACCGCCTGCCGTCAACTCGTCTTCGGGAGTTGCAATATAAAGTCTGTCGTTAAAGATATAAATACCGTTGAGATTGGTAGTTGTTGCGCTTGTAAAATAAATTTTGGGTAAAACAAGTTGTGCTTTTTCTGCAACAAGGCGTGCAATTTCCTTTGTTCTGTCGGAAGATGACGTAATTGTCGTGCTGTTATAAACTTCAAACAATTCGTCTAAATCGGCTGCTTTGATACGGCAAATTGCGCCAGTGCGAGCGTCTACGTTTTCGTAAGTGTTTTCCGCCGTAGCGCTGGCAAGACCGTTTACATAATAAATATATTCTCCGTATTTTACCGCGATACCGCCGTTTGTTGCGCTGTCGACTTCGCCAGTAGGCAAATCTACGGTCGGTTTAAATTTGTTGTCGTTACAAGCCGCAAACACTACGGCTACCAACATTAAAAGCGCGACTGTTAAAATCAACGTTTTTTTAATAGATGTGTTTTTGAACATTATACTACTCCTTGTGTAGTTACTACATACGCGTTAATTATATATCATAATAACTTAAAATGCAACAATTTTGGCGTAATCTTTATATGACTACGCCATTAAATAACAGTAAAAGCATTAAAATTTTCAAACTCACAAAGTATTGAACGGTTGTTTAAAATATTATACAAATCAAATCGGTTCTTTAAGCGCGGATATCTGCCCCGTATCGGCGTCCTGAAACAGCATCCAAAAAGCAATCGGGTCATTTTCGATATATACAAAATCCTTATCGGAAAAGCCCTCTTTCTCTGCCGGCAAGCCGTAACATATATAGCGTATTTGACCGTGGCTTTGCAAAACGCCCAAAACAAAATATTTGTCGGAAGACGGAAAATCTATCCGCACAAAAAAAGAATTGTCATACTTGCGCATTAAAGGATAGTACGGCGGAAACTGCAAAAACACTTTGCTGATCTCATCCTTGACGGAATTATAGTAATCGGTATTAGAACCTGCGGCATAATACCTCTCAAAAGCGGCGCTGTAATCGTGTACGCTCTTATAGCGCGTATCGGCTTTTATTCTGTACTTATTCAAATTTTCAGCGTCGTAATAATTGGTAGTCGAAGCAACAAACTTTTCGTAATCGGTAGGCGCGTCGTATATCTCGCTGCCGAATGCGTCGGTTACCAGATTTTCCGCTTGCCTGTGCAAAACGTCGCATACGGAATTGTCTCCCACGTAAGCGCGGGCAACTTCAAAACACCTGTCTTCCCGTTTGACAAGCAAAGCGGCGACATTGTTGAGCGGCCTAAACGGCATTGTAAACGTTTCGTTATTAAGCGAAGAAAGTTTGCGTGCAAAACGTTCTCTTCCGAAACCCAACAATAGCCACCACTCGCCGAAAGCCGAAATGTCCGCATTTGTAACAAACACCGTAACATCGGTAACGTTTTGCGAATTGTTGACAAACTTGACCATACCGCACAATTCTTTATTGCGCGCGGCAAAGCGTTTGTCCGTCTGTTGAAGTATCAAGATACGTTTGCAGTACATTGTTTGCTCCTAATATAGTTTTACAACAATAGTAAACTGCCGCAGTCGCGATATAATGCAAACTTGTGCCGAATTGTGTCAAAAATACAAGAAAACCGCTGTCAAACAGTCGGCTTTCTTAAATATTGTTATAAATTTATCTTAATTATTTCTTGACTGACTTGTATGATTTTTGGGAAAGCGTGTGGAAGTTGATTTTTGTGCAAATCTTGTCCAATATCGCTTTCATAGCAATGTCAATTCCACCGCCCTCGGTATAATCGCATTTAAGGTAAAAATCCACGCGCTCCTGATCGACAAGATATGATGCGTCGGACGGCTTTTTATAAACGCCGATAGCGTAACCTCCGCGTTGACGGACAAGTTTCATACTGGGTACGTCTGTAAGTCCGTCGCCGATATACACCATTTGGTCAAAAGGCACTACGCGCTCGTTGCGCGGCATATACATATTGAGTTTAGTATGCTCTCCTACGTCTTCCACGCCTTTATTTATACGGTAAAGAAATTGCGTTTTGCTTGTGTAGTTAATTGCAATACTCGGCCAAACAGGCTCATCGTTTGCGTCATAGAGATAGTCGCAAGCGAAAATATTGTAAAATTCGTTTGCTATACCGCACCCCTCTACCATAGACTTTAAACCGCAGGAAAGTATGTAATGTCTGACTTCCAGTCCCAAGCTGTCGCCGTACGCGTTGATACGGGCAAACCATTCTTTTACTCCGTCAAAAAACTGTACGTCCTTGCCCATTTCGTGCAAGGCTTCGCGGGAAAGGCTTATATGATTTTCGCGTGCTTTGGTCGCCATCAGAAACATATATGCCAAAATATGGTCCATTTGGTATTTGTGCGCTATCTCGTCGCTTTTGCCCCAAAACTCTTCCGAAGTCATACCGAGCGCAGGAATAAAAGTGAATTCCTGCATATCCCTTGTAGAGAGCGTATTGTCAAAGTCGTATATAAGAGCAACAATAGGTTTTGTCAAATTACATTCCTCCCGTATTTTTACAATTTAAATATTACCGCCGTTTGCGGTTCGAGCGTTGTACCTTTGCCGCTAGGCGTAATTTTGCCGACGCAATAGAGTACGTTATCAACGGCAAAATCCAATTTAAGCGCTTTATCCGTCGGGTTAAACGCCACAGCCGTGTTCTTTCCGCGCTTATAGCATAATAGTCCGCTGTCTTCGCACACCAGTACTTGCATATCTCCGTCAGCCTGCAAATCTTCTTCGGCGTGGCGCAAAGCATTCAGTTCGCGCACACAGTTTATCAGCGAGCCGTTATCCTGTAATTGCTGAACTGCGCAAGGAGCATTTTTTGTACGGTCTACGTCCAAGTACAGTTTGTCTGTTTCTGCCGTAGAAAAGCCTAAATTCTTTTTTGTATTATCCCACTGCATAGGAGTACGCGTACCTGTGCGATTATATCCGCCTTCCTTAGAAGGCTGCGGAATAAAGCGCATACCTATTTCGTCTCCGTAATATACAAACGGCACTCCCGAAAGGGTTAACAGCATTACAAAATACAGGCGCGTTTCCGTTTCGTCCAACGTATAAGAAATACGCGGAGTATCGTGATTGCCGCTTATTACGGACATATATCCGTTGTCTTTAGTCTGTTTCAACTCGTCAAGATAACAACTGAAAGTATCTTTTGCCGACATATGCGCCGTTTTGCAAAAATAACTTTTGTTTACTCCGTTTACTATATTACGGCTTGCATTGTGGACAAGTTTGTTATGGTGGTCTAAAATAAAATCGCAGTGGAACCCTGCCATATTTATGGCACGCGGAGCATTGCACCACTCGGACACCAACATTGCTTCGGGGTAATCCTTGTCGAACATTGCTCTTGCTCTGCGCCATAGAGTTGCCGTTGCCGACTTGTCTTCGTCGTTTTTAACAAGACTGTCCGCCATATCGACGCGGAAGCCGTCCGCACCGTTATCCAGCCAAAAGCGCATAACGTTCATCATTTCGTCAAAAGTTGCCTGTACGCGTTTGTCGGTATAGCTCATTTGCCATTCGGGATGGGTGATATCTTTAAAACCGTAGTTTAATGCGGGTTGACTGAGAAAGAAATTGAGCATATAGCATCCGTCGCGGTCGGCATTACCGGCAATAAGCGGATACTCGTACGGGCGCTGCCAAACATAATTAGTCCAAATATAACGGTCGCTGTATTGGTTACGTTCGTGTTTGCAACTTTCGGTAAACCACTTGCATTTGTCCGAAGTATGCCCCGGAACAAGGTCGAGTATTACGTGCATACCGCGTTTGTGCGCTTCTTTGAACAATCTATATAAATCTTCGTTTGTTCCGTAACGCGGCGCAACCGTGTAATAATCCTGCACGTCATAACCCGCATCCATAAAAGGCGATAAAAAGCACGGATTAAGCCACAATGCGTTAAATCCTAATCCGCGTATATAATCTAATTTTTCAATTATTCCTTGTAAATCGCCTATACCGTCTCCGTTAGTATCGTAGAAACTTTGAGGATAAATTTCGTAAAAAATAGCGTCTTTAAGCCACTTCGGCATTATATTGTACCTTCCTAACTTATATTCAGTTATAAAAGTATACAATATTTTTAACAGATTTTCAATAGTTTTAAATAAACTCTTTATATTCTTGTTATAGATACAAAAAAAATTATAAACTTTTAATAATTTGCAAAGTTCTGTATATAGGTCTAGTCATTATCCTTGGGAGGATTTTTAAGTTTATGCATTATTTCCGATATGTCTTCTTCTCCGTTATTTACGCGATACAAAAATGCAGATAATTCCGCTATCAATTCGCCGTTAGTGGGAGGATACTTATCGTTTACAACATTAGAATTTAACAATACGTTTACAAATTTTAAATTACCGTAATAATAACAATCGCTTATTGCGTTTCTGATAGCGCGTTCAACGCTTGTCGAAGTTTTACTTTGCTTTGCGGCGATAACCGGATATACATCCTTGCACAACAATACCCTGACATCGTAAGAATCACTGAAAATTTTCAACGCTTCGCGCATATAACCGCAACCTATCAATTTATGCTTAAAGGACAAAATGCACAAAATTCTGTCTATCAATTGTTTTGTATTTAAATCTTGATTGGACATTACAATCTCCTTTTGTTTAAAACAGTTACATTTAGGCTATGCCGATACTATAATTACGGGCGATGCGAATCGGATTGTTTTCGTAAAACATAATAATTAAATCGATACAATTTTGTAACTGTTTTTTAAACATACAAATACGTTCAATATATATACTGAAATTACAAAACATTTGTTAACCGGTTTTTTAAAATTTTTTGATATTTTTTGTAAAAAACTGTACTAAATCGGCTATATTTGTCGTCAAAAATTGAAAATGCTATAAAAATGTCAGTATATGACGTAAAAAACCGTACAAATTTTCAATAATAAAAAATATTTTTTACGATTATAGATATTTCCGTTTCGCTTAAAAAATTTGAAGGGATAATATTTTTGCACTGTCCGATGTCTCCGTTTCACAGCAAAAACGCGTCCGAATCTTTCGGACGCGCAATTATATTTTCGGTTTCTAACTGAATTCAGTTTGCAGAATAATCTGCCGTCTGCGGTTGTTCACCCAAGTCTTCCGTTTGGGTAACAACAGATTCGTTTTCTGCTTCTGTTTTCGATTTTTTGCCGTGCTTTTTATTTGAAGACGGACTCTCAAAACGCACGCGCTTGACTATACAGTAAAAGCAGGGAATCAATACTAACGTTACCAAAGTTCCGAGTAGCAAACCGCCGATAACAACTATACCCATAGGCTGCATAAGTTCGCTTCCGCGTCCTAAGCCTATTGCCAAAGGTATTAGCGCAAGAATAGTTGTTAATGTTGTCATAAGGATAGGACGTAAACGCGATTTACAGCCTTCGAGCACTGCTTCCTGCGGAGACTTACCGCTTTTAATCAGTTGATCGATTTTGTCTATCATTACGATTGCACCGTTTACTATGACGCCCATAAGCATAATAATACCTACAAACGAAACAACGTTTAAAGTTGTGCCTGTTATAACAAGCGCTAAAAATCCGCCTGTGAAACTGAACGGGATAGACATTATTACTATAAACGGTTTTACCAAAGACTCGAATTGACAAGCCATTACGCCGTAAAGCAAGAAGAATGCGGCAATTAAAGATATTACCAGTCCGTTCATTGCGTCGGTTAAATAATAGGATACGCCGCCCTCGGAATATTCCACATCGTCATAATCTTTCAGAACTTCTAACGACGCTTCTCTCATTGCCTTGGTAATAGTACCCATATCCACGCCGAAACTCTCTACATCTACGGTAGTAACGTATTTGCCGTCTTTACGGTTGACGACTGTTACAACGGTATCTTCTTTATAAAATTTACCGTCGTCCGTCTTTTTTAAAACGTCGGATATTTTTACCGCTCCGTCATCGTCAAAACCTACTACTACATTCAGCAATGCGTCAAGACTGTCCTTAGTCTCGTCGGCAAACTGTACGTTTACCGCTTGGCTGTCGCCGTCTATCGTTACTGTCGCGGCATCGTAACCGGACATTCCTACTCTTAAAAGCAATACTGCGTTTTGATAATCTACATTGCGGTGCGCGCAGGCGTCCTTATCGAAAGTAAAGGAATACTGCCGTGTTTGGGCAGGAGTATTATTTGTAACTGTTTTTACCCCGTTGATTTGCCAAAGTTTCGCTTCTATTTTTTCCGCCGCTTCTTTGAGAGTCTGTTCGTTTTCCGACAGCAACGTTACCGACTGTCCTGCCATTTCTCCCGTTAATTCCGCAACAACGCCGTCGATTTCCGCAACGCGGATATTCTTTGCGTCGATATCGCTTACTTGCAGTAAATCGCGTATTGCGTTTACGGTATCGCTTGTTTTGAGTTTGGAATTGTCTATATGAATACGCACAACGCCCGTTATATTCATAGGCAGCATTCCCTGCTTGCCGACGGTATAGGAGGCATAATCTATGTTATCTCCGTAGTTATCGCGGATTACCTTTACCGCCTTACGCGTAGAATCGTTGACCTGCTCAAGAGTAGCCGCGCCGTCAAAAGCCAAATTGACTTCAATAACGCCCTTATCTACGCTCGGAATAAAATCTACTCCCGTAGTAAAGACAAGCCCTACACTGCCTGCAAACAGCACTAACGCCACAACGCACACTACAATGCGTTTTGTTAAAACCTTAGACAAAACGTATCCGTAACCGTTTTCCATACGGAACAATATATTACGCTTACGTTCGGCGCGGCTGCCTTGTTTTTTAGTTTTTTTCTTGTTTTTATTTTCTGTTTTTTCTCCGTCGGCACTATCCGTTACGACAGCCGTTTTTTGCGTAGATTCGGAAATCTCCGTTTCTTTCGCCTTACCGATTGCAGAAGTTTCGTCATATAACGGTTTGCATTCGCCGCGCGGTTCGCCGTCTTCAAACGTGCCTACAAGTACTTTGTTTCCGTCCTTATTCTTTTTATAACGCGGACGGGGACTACGGTTATAAATCAAATGGTAAAGCGACGGTATGACCGTAACCGCCACAAGCAGCGACATAACTATCGAGAACATTACCGCCCACACCAAATCGTAAAATATTTCGCGCGTTAGCCCCTTTGCAAAAAGTATTGGGAAAAATACGCAAATATTAGTAAGCGTTGAAGCGAGTAATGAACCTGCGACTTCTCGCGTGCCGTTAAGACAACTGTCGAAAACGCTTTCGCCCGCATCGCGGTGTTTGGTTATACTTTCTAAAACGACAATGCTGTTATCTACCAACATACCTATACCGACAGCAAGACCGCCGAGGGATACAAGGTTTAACGATATATCCATTGCCCACAAACCTATTAACGCAACAAGTACGGATAACGGCATTGTAATAGAAACGACTAGCGACGAACCTATTTTACCGACAAACAAATATATAACCAGTATTGCCAAAACGCCGCCGATAACGATAGAAGAAAGTACGTTTGAAATACTGTCGTTTATAAATTCTGCCTTATCGTCAAGAAGTACGACTTTGCATTGTTCGGAGACGTTAACCGCCGTCATTGCTTTTTTAACCGCGGACACCACTTTGGTTGTATTTGCGCCGGTTACGGCGTACACTTCCAAAGTTACGGCTAATTTGCCGTTGTACTCGGCATAGGCCTGATGGGTGGTTTTTTGTTCTATTTTTCCCACATAAGCCGCAGGAACAATCAGTTTGGTCGCGTTGTCGGTTATATCTGCTTTACGGATAAATCCGATAGTATCCGTAGTCGGGGTTATTCCTATATCCAGTTCGTCAAGGTTGAGTTTGTTGTACAATTCTAACAATTCGCCGTCGGTTGAAAATACCGTATACCCACCGTACGAATAGAAATTTTCTGCCGACTGCTCATCCGAAAGCGTTAATACGTTGCCCCCTTCGTCTATCAATTTGCCTTCGGCGTTAATCAAACGCCCGAAGTTATCCACTTTGATAAAAACATCGTTTATAATTACGCCTATTTCGTTATCTCCGTTTTTTGCCACGACTTTGCCGTTAGAATAAACCGCTTTTCTGTCGGCAGACGGGTCGTCGGGATATTCTTCTTCGACGTGTTTGAGTTTTGTTTCGGTTAAAGTTTTTACAATGCTTTGTTTTGTTGTTCCGTCCGAACTGACAATGTCTTTATCGAAATTATCCAAACGTATAATGTGAATTACCTGCGGCGACATAAGCGCGGCAAATTCGTTGCCTTGCGTAGAATTGACAAACAATGCGGCAAATTGCTCATCGCTTATTTGCGGTTCTTCGCCGTTATCTTCCGCTTGTTTTACGGTATCTAAAATGTTCTGAAAAGCAACCGTATTGACGGAATCGGCAAACTTACATACATCAACCGCTTGGGAGTGGTCAAATTTGTCTTTTGTGCATCCGTCTCCGTCGGGACAATTTCCATCGTGTAAATGCAGTATGTCCAAACCGTTATATTCGTACCGCTCCTTGTATTCCTTGCCGCTGTCGGGATCGACCAACGTTACAAGTTCGGCTACTCCGCCGTTTTGGAACAGATTTGCAAAATGCTCGTAAGGAATGTCGTCAGCCAACTCGGCATATTCCATACTTTGACGGAACAGTACAAGATTGTTCCAGTTTGTTTCCAAGTCGCCGTTTACCGCGCCGTCTCTTATCCATTTGAGCGTTTCAAAACTCAGCCCGTACTGATTAGACTGCGCAAGCGCTTTAAGGTCATCGTCCGTCATACCTTTAAATTCGTCGTTTTGAACAAGTCCGGAATCTATCCAGTGCCACATCAAGCGTAGTTGCTGACTGGAATTTTCTCGGAGCAACATCATTAACGATTTGACAGAAGACAAGTTATTTTGCAATTCGTTCAGTTCTTCGTAAGATTTGCCGTCAATTTCGTCAATCGCCCGACGCGCCTGGCGCGCCTTTTCTACATAGTCGTTAAATTCGTTAAGAGTGCAAGTTGCGTATGTTTTAACCGCCGATTTGACTGTTGCAAGCGAAGACATAACGCTTGCGCCCAATTCCATTTCTACAGGCAGCTGCATAACCTCTAAAACGCTTTTTGCATTCGATTCGTTACGGATGGAGATGACTGAGCCGTTTTGTATTATCGTGCCTAGCGGTAAGTCTAAATTTTCTTTCGTTAACGCTTGTATAAGCGCAAGAGCGGTAATATCCAACCCCTGCAAAGCCGTAATTTTAATTTGCTTTTCGGGACTGCCAAGTACATTGACAGAGCCGACGCCTTCGATAGCGCGGAGTTTAATTGCAAGCGCTTCGGCATCCTTTGCAAGCAAATCGGTATCGGGAGAATCGATATCCTGATAAACGGATACCGTTGCCGCCGCCGTGCCGTTCATATCTATTTTGACAAAAGACGGTTCTTCGCAGCCCTGCGGAAATTTTACCGACTTGAAAGCGTCGGAAATATCGTCTATTTTCTTGTCGATATCCGTACCGTAATTAAAAGTGAGAATGGCAATAGAAACGTTGTCGTACGATCGCGTTTCTATTTCAGTAACGCCCGAAACAGTTTGCAGCGACCGTTCAACGGGAGTCGTAACGGAATCTTGCACGCTTTGCGCGCCCGCTCCCGGATAAATTACAGTTACTCCCAGCATCGGCATTTTGATATTAGGCAACAGGTTTGTCGACATATCCATTGTTGCCAGTACGCCTACCGCTAACAATATAACAACTAACACGCATATAGTAACAGGACGTTTTATTGTAGTTTTGATAAGTGAATTCATTGTTACCCCTTAGTTTATTTTGTATTTTATGCCGAATATACCGTTTGGGTTTTACCAATCAAACTAACGGTATCCTTTAAATTAAATTATACAACAATTTATAACTATTTTCAATGAAGTAAACGTTAAGTTAATCAACAATTGTGAAATAATCTGTATACTAACTTATTTGCCGTTGAATTTTTTAAAGCATTTGTTATAAAAATAAAATACTTAGATGATTGCTAAGCGTAATTTGATTTTCGGTAAATCTACCGAATTGCAAAAAAAATAATAAACGACAAAAAAGACTGACATATCTACTGTAAATTTTTTTCATAACTTACTTATGTCTTAAAACATAAATTTGATTACTTGCATTATAAAACTCTTAAACTTAAAAATCAATACTACACTAGCGCAAAGAGCAACAATTAAAATCTTCCGCGATCTGCATTTTTGCCTAGTACGCTACATTGATAAGTATACTTCAATGCCGTAAACAGTACAAAAACCTCCTGCGGAATTAAATCCGCAAGAGGTTTTTGAAAGGGAGAAGAACATTGTTTGTTATTCGATTGCTATCGCGTGTTTTACTTGTTCGGGTTTATCCTTAGGTACCGTTACCATCAAAACGCCGTTTTCGTATTTTGCTTTGATTTGCTTTTCGTCCACGTCTCCCATATAGTAACTGCGCGAACAACTTACGGCACGCTCGCGGCGCAGGTAACGTGAATTTTCTTCGTTATTTTCCTTTTTAGCGGATATGGTTATATAACCGCTTTCAAATTTTAAACTGATGTCTTTTTTCTCAAATCCCGGCATTTCTACGTCTAGGATATAGTCTTTCTCCGTTTCTTTGATATCCGTTTTCATAAAAGAACTTTCGGAATCTACATAAAAAGGACGGAAGAAACTGTCAAATGCTTCGTCGAATAAATCGTTATTTCTGTGTACAAGATAATTTTTCATAATTAAAATCTCCTTTTTTGTTAATATTATTATCAAGGGCGGGTTGTTCTATACTTGCAAATACAATTTTTTGCTCATTTTTAGCAATCTTTTGTATTGTTTGTTAGCACTCTAACTCATTGATTGCTAACATTATACCACATTATATGCATTTGTCAATAGTTTTTGTGAAAATTTTTTAAAATTTTATTAAAATTCAAGATTAAAACTTATCAACTAACCGCTTAGAGATAAATTTGCTATATAAACAGAACAATTAGTAGATAATGTTATAAATAAAAATTAGTTACTACTATACAATAACGGCGGTCAAATTGACCGCCGTTGCATTAGTGTTTGTCTTTAAATAATTTCCATCAATTCTCCGTACAAATCTTTAAGTTTTTTGATTTGCCTTATTGTAAAACATCCTAAGGTTATTACGTTTTTTGTTTCATATATAACCGTATCTTACCTGACGGTCCGCCGCGGGCAACATCGCCCGTCATCCATTTGTATACATATTCAACGGTGTTTCTTGTATATTTCATAGATACTATATCCTCAACCTTAATATCGAATATAAGTTTTTTACCTTTGTATACTCTAACCGTTTCTTCGGTAAAAATATGTAACTTTCTTTTTACAAATTTCAATATTAGTATTAGTGAAAGAAGCAGTAATAGAACTACCGCTAACGCTATAGATATGCCTTTACTGGCGGAGCCGACATTATTATTGTAATATATATCTACCATTAAAAATACATATATTACCGCGCCGATTATTAACCACGGTATAATCCACTTAATAATGCAGTTTCTGTCAGTTTTTAATTTTAACGTCATTTTACATTGCCCTAATATTTAATTACATTGCTTTTGAGAGATAATCTTCGATAAAAGGCTGTATATTGCCGTCCATAACGTCGTTTATGTTGGCGTTTTCAAAGTTTGTGCGGTGGTCTTTTACAAGAGTATACGGACAGAATACATAACTGCGTATCTGACTGCCCCATTCAATCTTTTTGACTTCGCCTTTGATTGCCGCCGCTTCTTCCATCTGTTCGCGTTCTTTCAATTCCGCCAACTTACTTTTGAGCATAGACATTGCTTGGTCGCGGTTTTGCATTTGACTGCGTTGGGTCTGGCAGGATACCACTATCCCCGTAGGAACGTGAGTAATACGGATAGCAGACTCTGTTTTGTTAATATGCTGTCCGCCTGCACCGCTGCTGCGGTAGGTATCTATTTTTAAATCCTTGTCGTCTATTACAATATCGTTATCTTGGGGCAATTCCGGCATTACTTCGAGCGAAGCGAAACTTGTGTGTCTGCGCTTTGCAGAATCGAAAGGCGAAATACGCACTAGACGGTGAACGCCTTTTTCCGCCTTTAAATATCCGTATGCGTTTGCCCCGTTGACCTGAAAAGTTACCGATTTTATCCCCGCTTCTTCGCCGTCGAGAAAATCCAACACTTCGAGTTTGTAACCGCGGCGTTCGCAGTAACGCGTATACATACGGTAAAGCATTTGAACCCAGTCCTGCGCTTCTGTCCCGCCTGCCCCTGCGTGCAAAGTTAAAATGGCGTTGTTGGCATCGTACTTGCCCGAAAGAAGCGTTGCTATATGCAAAACGTTGATATCCGTAGTAATACGGTTAAGCTCTGCCGCCGTTTCTTCAAGCATAGTTTCGTCGCCGTCGCAAAGTTCCAACAAGTCGTTTACGTCCGTCAAACTTTTGCGTAGTTTTTCGTACAAAGCAATCTTATCTTCGATATTTTTTGCACGCTGACTTATCTGTTGAGCATTCTTGACGTCGTTCCAAAAATCGGGATTATGCTGCTTAGCAGTCAACTGCTCTAATTCCTGTTTTAGAACGGGCAAATTGAGGCTTTCGCCCACTCCGTTAAGTTTAAACGTCAAATCTTTGATATTCTGTTTTAATTCTTCAATTTGAATCATTGTTTATTTTTTACTTTTATTTTCCTTGCGTTGCTGACGTTTTAAAGCATATTCTTCCTGCTTTGTAAGCGGTCTTGACGGCGTTTGTCCGTCTGCCGTTTCATCGGCATTTGCCTGATTTTTAGCAATGTCCTTGGCATAACAACAGTTCTTGTATTTTTTGCCGCTTCTGCACGGACAGGGTCCGTTAAGTTTTTTCTCAGCGTTTATTTCGCCCTGCTTAACATTGTTTGGTCTTAGTGTTTGAACGATTTTTGCAAAAGTAAGCATACGGATAGTTTGTACTTTAATATTCTCGTTGAGTTTTTCAAACATATCGAAGGCTTCTTTCTTGTACACCATAATGGGGTCGTGCTGACCTATTGCTTGAAGCCCTACGCCTTGACGCAAATCGTCCAAAGCGTCTAAGTGATCCATCCACATATTGTCGATTGTACGCAACAACACAAAACGCTCCGCTTCTTTAAAGGGAACAACGTTGCCGCCCTCGTCTTCGTCCAGACGTCCGTTAAGATATTCGCGGCATCTTTCGGCAAGACTGTCGCAAACTTCACGGGCAGTCGTCAAATCGCTTTCTTCCAAAATAGGCTGTTCAAAATCGAAGTACTTAGCCAGCCCTGCGTTTACTTTATCCAAATTCCACTTGGATACGTCTACTTGACTGTCGCAGGCGTCGGCAAGCGCCAAACGCGCATACTCGCCAACCATAGCAATAATTTCCGAATGGACGTCTTCGTTATCCAAAATTCGGTTACGTTCCTGATAAATGACTTTACGCTGTCTATTATTTACGTCGTCGTATTGCAAAACGTTTTTACGGCTGGAAAAATGCAGACCTTCTATACGCTTTTGCGCCGATTCGATAACCTTGGTTACCAAACGGTTTTCCAGCGGAGTTTCCTCATCAAAACGTCCGAACGCCATTATTCGCTGCATCATATCTCCGCCGAAAATACGCACAAGGTCGTCTTCTGCCGAGATATAAAATACGCTTGTCCCTGGGTCGCCCTGACGTCCGGCACGTCCGCGCAACTGGTCGTCTATACGGCGTGAGTCATGACGTTCAGTGCCCATTACGCACAGTCCGCCTGCGGCTACAACTTCTTGCTTTTCCTTGTCCGTTTGCACCTTGTACTTGGCAACTAGGTCGGTATAAGTTTGTTTTAACTTCTCCGCTTCAAGGTCGCCCTTGACAAAACTTGTAGCAACGTCTATCTGTTCGTCTTCGTAGCCGAGACGTTTCATTTCCTGCTTTGCAAGGAATTCGGGATTGCCGCCGAGCAGAATATCCGTTCCGCGGCCTGCCATATTGGTAGCGATTGTTACCGCCCCGTAACGTCCTGCCTGCGCCACGATTTCCGCTTCGCGCTTGTGGTACTTGGCGTTTAAGACATTGTGTTTGATATTCTCTGCCGTAAGAAGTCTCGACAACTCCTCACTCTTTTCAACGGTTATCGTGCCTACCAGAATGGGCTGTCCTTTGGCATTACGTTCCTTAATTTCTTTAACAATTGCCTTTAACTTGCCTTGACGGGTAGAATACACCACGTCGGAACGGTCGTTACGGATCATTGGCAAATTGGTGGGGATTGCAACAACATCGATATTGTAAATGGTATTAAATTCCTGTTCTTCCGTTTTTGCCGTTCCCGTCATTCCGCTCAACTTGTGATAAAGACGGAAGTAGTTTTGGAAAGTTATCGTAGCGAGAGTTTTGTTTTCTTCTTTTATAGTAACGTGTTCTTTCGCTTCGATTGCCTGATGGAGTCCGCCGTTAAAACGTCTGCCCTCCATTTTACGCCCCGTAAAGGAATCGACAATAATTATTTCGCCTTTTTCAACAATATAATCGTCGTCGCGGCGCATAATAGCGTGCGCTCTTAAAGCGTTGTTGATATAACTGTTTAAGTCGGTGTTTTCCGGCGCGGACAGATTGTCTAATTTAAAATATCTTTCCGCCTTGACAATTCCTTTATCCGTCAAACGGACGGTTTTTTGTTTGCGGTCTACTACATAATCACCGTTGGGTTCTTCCTCGTCCTGCGTTTTGCCTTCTTCGTCCGTATTGGAAGAACCCGTAAGAGTGCAGGCAAATCTGTTGGCCGTAACGTACATTTCGCTCGATTTGCCGCTGGGTCCCGATATAATAAGGGGCGTTCTGGCTTCGTCGATAAGAATACTGTCCACTTCGTCGATAATGACAAAATTCAAACCGCGTTGAACGCAGTTTGCCCTTGACGTAGACATATTGTCGCGCAAATAGTCAAAACCGAATTCGTTGTTTGTGCCGTATGTTATATCGCAGGCATACGCTTGACGTTTTTCGCGCGCCGACATATTGGACAGCGTTACCCCGACCGTCAAACCCAAAAAGCGGAATATCTTGCCCATCCATTCCATATCGCGGGTAGCAAGGTATTCGTTTACTGTAATAATATGCACTCCTTCGCCCGTTAAAGCATTAAGATACGCGGGCAACGTTTCGGTAAGAGTTTTACCTTCACCCGTAGCCATTTGACAAATACGCCCTTGGTGCAGAGCAATACCGCCCAAAATCTGAACGTGAAAGTGCCGTTGTTTTAAAACACGCTTGCTGGCTTCGCGGCATACCGCATAAGCATCGGGCAATAACTTGTCTAGCGTTTCGCCAGAATTGTATCTGTCTTTTAATACTTGTGTCTGATTCGACAATTCGCTGTCGGACATACCGACATACAAACTTTCCTTTTCTTCTACCAGTTTGGCTATTTTTTCAAGTTTCTTTACCGCTCTGGCATTGGAGCCACCGTAAGGATCTCTCATATATTCTCCTTAATAATTTATTATAACGTTTTAATTCGTTTCGTAATCAAATCTTTCTTTGCGCGCCGATACGGTAAGTCCTGTTACGCTTACCGCGCCTGCTTTCTTTAAAACCTTTGCGCATTCGTTTACTGTCGCCCCTGTAGTTTTAACGTCGTCAATCACCAAAACGCGCTTACCTTTTACATCGATTTGCGGATTGATTTTATACGAACCTTTAAGATTTACTTTGCGGTCCTGCTTGTTTAACTGTTCCTGCCGTTCGGTTTCCCGTACCTTTACAAGAGCATCGACACAGCAATCGTTCCTGTCAAGTATATCACAAAAATATTCGGCTAGCAACTCCGATTGATTATAATTTCTTTCGCGTTTAGACTTGGCGCTCATAGGCGGAAAGCATACGATATCGAATTCGATATTCTGCTTAACTGCCATAAAAACAAGGTATCGCGCAAAAACTTTTGCATATCTGCCCTTGTTGTTAAATTTCATTTCTAATATTGCGTGCTGAATAATTCCTTCGTAACTGAAAACGGCGAAACTTTTGTCGAAATAAATTTTATCAAAGGTACAATTTCCGCAATAATCTTCTGCTCCGTCAATTCCGACGCCGCAACGCTTGCAAGTTTTTCCGTTATTGAAAACTACCTTTTTGATACAATCCGTACAAAAGCCCGTTTCGTCAAAAATATCACGTCCGCAGTTGATACAGCGAAACTTGACGGGAGCAATGCTTTCGGCTATTGCGTCAACCGCCCTTTTAATTATCTTCTTCCGCATCGTTATTAAACACAGTTTGGTTTGTTACGCCGAAAAATTTTTGGTGTACGGCATTTTCTTCCTGTAAAAATCTGCACAAATTGGTTGCGCGCGCGGCGACATAATTGTTATGTATCATAAGCGCAAGTATTTTTTTACTGCCGACAAGAACTACTGCGCGCTTTGCCCGAGTAATAGCCGTATACAAAAGGTTCTTGTTAATGATAGTCGGCGGTCCGTTTACCAACGGCACAACAACCACTTCGAATTCGCTCCCCTGACTCTTGTGAATTGTAATTGCATATGCAAGTTGCAAATCGGATAAATCTGCACTGGTATAAGAAGCCAAGCGGTTATCGTCGAACAGCACTTCCATTATTCCGTTCAGTTTGTCTATGTTTCTTACAACGCCTATATCTCCGTTAAAAATACCCGCGCCGTTTTCCACAATTCCGTTATCGCCGAATTTAACAAAAGGCAACTCGTAATTATTAACCGTCTGCATTACTCTGTCGCCTACACGCAAAACCGACTTACCGACTTGCATTTCGGCTTTGCCGTAGACACGCGGATTTAACGCTTGCTGTAAACGTACATTTAAATTTTCCACACCGGCAACTCCGTTTTTCAACGCGCCGAGAACTTGTATCTCGCTTGAGGGAAGTCCTGTAAACTTAGGAAGTCTTGTGGTTACAAGTTCTACAACAGTATCTGACACCTGATTAAAGTCGCTGTAATTCATATAAAAGAAGTCGCGGCTGTGATTGTTTATTTCCGGCATTTGTCCGTGATTTATCAAGTGAGCGTTGGACACAATCAAACTGTCGTTGGACTGACGGTAGATGTGCGAAAGGTAACGGATTTCAACTACTCCGCTGTGAATAATGTCGGCAAGCACATTGCCCGCGCCTACGCTAGGCAACTGGTCTTTGTCTCCGACAAGTACTATCCGCGTACCGCTTTCGAGCGCGGACAGAAGACTGCTCATCAGAGAAACGTCAACCATAGACAACTCGTCGACTATAACTACGTCGCAAGGTAAAGTATTGTAACGGTTATATCTAAAAGCCATTTTGTCGCCCTTAGGTTCATAACAGAGCAATCTGTGAATTGTTTTTGCCTCACTGCCGATTGACTGCGACATACGTTTTGCGGCTCTGCCTGTCGGCGCGCAAAATTCCAACCGAAGTCCGTGCGAAGTAAGAATTTCCGCTATACATTTGATAATGGTAGTTTTGCCCGTGCCCGGTCCGCCCGTAATTACGGTAACTCCGTTTATAAGCGCAGATTTAACCGCGCCCAACTGCCCTGCGTGAAATGTAATTTTATTTACAGTTTCAAATTGGCTGATAAGACTGTCTGCATCGATTAGAATACGTTTGGCATCGTGGTTTAAAGCGATAAGTTTGTTTGCTATGGCTTTTTCCAACTTATAGTATCTGAGCAGTGCAATACACCTTACACCGTCTTCGTCAAACACTTTAACAAGCGGTTCCAATACTAATTTTGTAACGGTATCTTCTACAAGTTGTCCGCATTGAGTCAAATCTATTTCCAAAATTTTCGAGCAGGCATCCATTAAATCGTCAAAACGGAGATAGGTGTTACCTTCTTTATCGGCGGCTTCTTTCAGTTCGTGAACTATTGCCGCGCGGATACGGAATTCGCTAAGCCGTTCTACTCCCATACTCTGCGCTATTTTATCGGCAGTCAAAAAACCGACGCCGTCGATATCGTCTATTAAACGGTAAGGATTGTCCAAAACTAAGCGTTTGGTCTGTTCCTTATACATATTGTAAATTTTAACGGACAAATTAACTGTCAGTCCGTAACCCTGCAAAAACATAATTTGTTCCTGCATACTTTTCAATTCGGCAACGGCATTAGAAATATCCATTGCTCTTTTTTGAGAAATACCCTTGACTTGCACAAGTAACATAGGGTTATTTTCGATAACGCCGAAAGTGTCCTCGCCGAATTTATCGTAAATACTGTTGGCAGTTACTTCGCCGATTCCTTTGATAAGTCCGCTGCTGAGATACTTGACTATTCCCTGCCGCGAAGTAGGATCGCTCATAGTGAACTTTTCGACAGACAGTTGTTCGCCGTAACGGTTATGCACCACAACTTTGCCCGAAACGCTTAGTACGGCACCGACCGAAAGCGTAGGAAAAGTACCGACGCAGGTTATATCGTCTCCGTCGATGGTATCTAATGTAAATATGGTATATCCGTTTTCGTCGTTGCGGTAAATTATGCCCGCGACAGTTCCTTTGGCGGTAAGTTCCACTTGTATTATTTCCTTATTGTTTACTGCCTATATATTTTTTCAAATCTTCGACTCTATCTAACTGTTCCCATGCAAAACCGTCGCGACCGACATGTCCGTAGCTTGCGGTTTGCAAATAAATAGGACGCTGTAATTGGAATTTGTCTATTATTGCTCTGGGGCGAAGGTCAAATTCTTCGTCAATAATTTCCGCAATAACGGCGTCGTTAATTTTGCCTGTTCCGTAAGTATTTACGTCAATAGATACGGGTTTACTGCGACCTATCGCATAAGAAACCTGCAATTGTATTTTATCCGCCAAACCTGCGGCAACGATATTTTTACAAATATATCTTGCCATATATGTCGCCGAACGGTCAACCTTTGTCGGATCTTTGCCGGAGAATGCGCCGCCTCCGTGCGCGCAATATCCGCCGTAAGTATCTACGATAATTTTACGTCCCGTAAGTCCGCTGTCGGCGGCAGGACCGCCTATTTCAAAACGTCCTGTGGGGTTAATGTAATATTTCGTTTCTTCGTCAAGAAGATTAAGCGGCACAACTTTGCGTATAACGAGATTTATCATATCCTGCGCTAATTGCGAACTGGACACATCAGTACTGTGCTGAGTAGACAATACGATTGTATCCACTCGGCAAGGCTTGTCGTTTTCATCGTACTCTACCGTTACCTGACATTTACCGTCGGGTCTAAGATAATTTACGGCACCTTCCTTACGGACTTGGGCAAGGCGGAAACTAATTTTGTGCGCCAGCATAATTGCCATAGGCATATATTCGGGCGTTTCGTTGCAGGCGTAACCGAACATCATACCTTGGTCGCCCGCTCCGTACATATCCAAAATTTCTCCGCGCGTTCTGTATTCGTTAGAGCGGTCTACGCCGAGCGCAATATCGGGAGACTGCTTGTCAAGAGAAATTATTACTCCGCAACTGTCTGCGTCAAACCCGTACTTTGCGCGGGTATAGCCTATATTGCGTACGGTATCGCGTACAATCGTCGCATAATCCACTACCGCAGTTGTAGTGATTTGTCCCATTACAAATACCGTTCCCGTACATACCACCGTTTCGCACGCAACGCGGGCATCGGGGTCTTTGGCAAGTATCGCATCCAAAATAGCGTCGGAAATTTGGTCGCACATTTTGTCGGGATGACCTTCGGTAACCGATTCTGAAGTAAAAAATCTGTGTTTGTTGTTTTTCATCTGTTTCTCCTTTGCGCTATCGAAGGCGTATCTATACAAAAACAGCGATCCCGTCATACGACAAGACCGCGCAATTTTGCCTATTTCGCCGTCCCATCTTCCAAATCCGCCTGTTTACATTATAACGCAAAACAAGCTCTTTGCGGAATTTAGCACCTAACAGTATTTTAGGTTGCTGTGATTTCACAGAGTCCGTCTCTCCATCACTCTCGATAGGTTGCACTAATTGTAGCACTATTGAATACCCGTGTCAAGCAATACGTTTAATATGAACTATTTAAGCCAAAAGATATTGCCGATACAAATGCCGATATTTACTAAAATACGCTGTCCGTTTTCCGTCAATGTCAAATATATAATTGCGACTTTTAAACTCAAATAACAGAAAACGTATTTATATTATAATAATTGCTATATTTTTCTGTTTCCCTATTGAATTTTTAAATCAAATGTGATACAATAAGCAACTGATAAATATTAACTACTAAATGCGTTTTGTAAAAAACGCTTTTTACATTGAGGTATGTCATGAACTTATTTGTTGCTTTATCTCAAGTGTCGTCCAACTTTTACGAAAGTCTTAACTGGTGGCAATCGGAACTGGTATGTTTGTTCCGTATTCTTATAGGCGGCATATTGGGATTTATTATCGGATTGGAACGCTCGCGCCGTCAAAAAGAAGCGGGAATGGGTACGCATTTTACCGTGGGTCTTGCCGCCGCATTGTTTACTTGCATCGGATACGCTTTCGGCGAAGCAGGCGGGGACACCGCCCGTATTGCGGCACAAGTCGTTACGGGAATAGGATTTCTAGGCGCAGGTATAATATTCTTCCGCAGAGAAAGTTTACACGGACTTACTACTGCCGCAATAGTTTGGGCTACTGCCGCTATCGGTATGTGCTGCGGAGTCGGAATGTACCTGCTTGCACTGGGCGGCACCGCTCTTATAGTTACAATACAAGTTATACTGCACACAAAGCCGTTTAAACGCCACAATCAAAGATTACTGTTAGTAAAATTTTACCACACGGAAGAAATGCAGCATACATTGCAATTATACTTCGGCGTAAACCAGTTTTACCGTTACAAAGTAATAAGAGTAAACGATTCCTTCCAAGTAGAAGCGGTAATACGTCCTACGCAAAATTACACCGCAGACAAGATTACGGGATTTGTTTCCAATAACGAAGGAATGATTTCTATCGAAAGATTAGAAGATTTATAAAACGCAAATCGATAATGCGCACGTTATGAGCGTGCGCATTGTTTTTTTATTAGTTACTATTGATATTTGATTTAATTTAATGAATTAACAAATAATACTGTAAAAATTTTGCTTTTTCTTACACAACTGTTAAACAGCAATATGTTTCCAACACAAACACCGATTTACTTTGCAAAAAATGCTACCGCTATTGCGTTAGGTCCGACGTGCGTGCCTATTGTACTGCCTATCATATATGACGGAATATAGTCGGTTTTACCGTGCCACAGTTTTCCGCTGTCTTGTAGGTACTTTTTTAAATATTCGTCCGACAGACCGGAATAGGCTACCGCAAATGGCATATCGAAATTGATACCGCCGCAGGATTCTACTAACTGATTTAAAAGGTTGTTGCTCTTTTTAGAGCCGATTGCCTTACCTAGCAGTTTAATTTCGCCTTTTGCAATTGCAATAACAGGCTTAATGGAAAGCAACTCTCCCGCTATTGCCGCAACAGATGAAATTCTGCCTCCTTTCCGTAAAAACTTTAGCGTATCCAAAACTGCTATTACCTGTATTTTATGTTTGCCGGTATTGAGTAAATCCGATATTTCCTGCGCGGAATATTTGTCTTCCTTTATCAAACTTAATGCATACTGCACCAAAATTCTTTCGCCTATACTTGCCTCGATACTGTCAACCACTAAAACTTTGTCTGCAAATTTTTTAGCGGCTTTTACAGCGCAAGCGTATGTGCCCGAAAGTTTTGCGGAAATTGTAATTGCCAATACCGTACTTCCGTCGGCAGTAAGTTTTTCAAACTGCTCCGCCCAACGGTATTCGTTTATTTGGCTTGTTTGCGGAAAATCGTTACTTTCTATAAGTCTTTCAAAAAATTCCTTATGGGAAAGATTCACTCCGTCCAAATATTCGTCAGTTCCGAAACGCACTTGCATAGGCACAAGCGCAACTCCTAGTTGTTCCGCCTCGTTAAGCTCGATGTCCGAAGCAGAATCTACTACTAATTTAATCATTGTTTTTCACTATCTCCCCGTAATATTCAGTTAAATTTTTAACAATCGCATCAAGCGATTTATAAAAGAAAACTCTTTCCGTATCAGTAAAATCTACGCTTCCTGCCATTACCGCGTTTCCTATACGTTCGTAAATTACCTGCGCCATTTGTTTGCCGTCGTCCGTTAATTCGACAATTGCGTTGCGCTTATTCATATCGTAACGGACATACCCCTTTACTTGCATCAAACTTAAAGCCCGCGAAATCGCCGCTTTGTCTTCAAGACATAAATCGCTCAACTTTTTGGCAGTTAACTCTTGCGGCATTTTCCGCAAAAAATAAAAGCACATTGCGTGTACGGGTTTTAACCCGTATTTTTCTATTTCGTGAGTTTTGATTTTCTGCACTAACCTATTGAGTTTTAAAATCGATAACGTAAAATCTTCAAATAAGGTTTTCATAATACTCCTTTGGTTGATTAGTCAACCAACTATATTATATACACTCCGACAAAATTGTCAACGAATTTAGTTGACTAATCAACTTGATTTATAATTGCTTTCGATTTCCGAATAATCACCGAACAATATCGGACAGTGTTGTATCTATTGAAATTTTCCGTCTTTTATTACGAATTTCAAGATATCCGTCATTGATCGCCCTACAGTTTTATAAAAAAATTCAAAAAACTGCAAAAAATCAGTTGACACCGCATACTATGTAATGTATAGTATTAGGCAAAGCGGGGTATTGATATGGATATTCAACTGAAAAAAGGAATATTGGACGTATGCGTACTCTACGCGTTAAGCAAAGGAGAAAGCTACGGGTACAAAATAATCAACGATTTACAGGGAATCATCGAGATTTCGGAAAGCACTTTATACCCGATACTTAAAAGGTTAGAGCAAGGCGGCTTTGTAACAACGCGAACCGCCGAGTACAGCGGACGGCTAAGGCGTTATTACAAAATAACGAATCTCGGTTTAAAAAAGTTTGTGGCGGGACGAAACGATTTGCTTGAAATCAACGAAATTTACAAAAAGATATTTGGAGGACGGTTATGACATACAACGAATGGCGCGACGAATTGAAAAACAATCTGTTGTGCGTGTCCGAAAACGAAAGACGGCGTGTATTAGACTACTATGCCGAAGCTTACGCCGATAGACGCGACGCCGGTTTTACCGAACGCGAAATTATCGACGACTTCGGTGCACCGTACGACGCCGCTCAACGTATTTTATACGACAGTTACGACGAGAGACCCGGAGATACTTATTACGAACCGCAACGGAACGAACAGCCGTCGGCGCGAGAAATGCGACGGGAAGAAAGAGAGCGTCGGCGCGAAGAACGCCACGCGGAACGCGAACAGAGACACAGCGAAGCAAGAGACGATTATTACGAAGACAGGCGTACACGCACAGAACAGAAAACCGAAATTAAACCTGCTGCTTCTAAAAAAGAAGACCATACTTGGGTATTTGTGCTGTTGTGCGTAGTATTTGCAATACCGTTGTTCGGGCTTATTATGGCTATGGTAGGCGTTACAATCAGTTTGTGCGTTGCGCCGTTCGGAGTGCTTATTCAAGGCATCGGCACCGCTATTGTAGGCATAAAAGAAATGTTTACCAGTATTACGCTCGGATTGTTTACGCTTGGCGAAGGGATAATAGAAATAGGTTTGTCGGTTATTTTGATTCCTTTGTGCATAAAACTGGTAAAACTTATGTGGCACTTATTTAAAAAACTGTTTAGATGGATAAAAAGTCTGTTTAGCGGAAAGGAGCGTGCGTAATGAAAGGCATAGGAAAAGCAATAGGCGCAGGCGTTACGATAGTAATAATAGGAGTAATCGTCCTTGTGGTTGCGCTAGGCTTAAACGGGTGGAAATTCGATTCGTTAACTAATTACGAAATGAAACACTACGAAAGCACTCAAGAAACTTCTACGATAAAATTGGAATTTGCAGTAGGAACGATAAAAACGGAATTTTACGACGGAGATAAAATAACTATCGACTATCCCGAAAACGAACACCTGACCACTACCGTAACCGAACAAAACGGAACCTTGACAGCGTTGTCAAACAAAAGCAACCGTTGGTGGATGAACTTTGGATTTTTAACGAAGAAAATCCCTACTACAGTAATATCCATTCCCAAAAACTTAAAAGTCAATATCGACTTTGAAATAAATGCGGGAACGGTAAATATTGCCGACGGAGAATATCTTTCTGTAAAAATGGAACTTAACGCAGGAACCGTAAAAATGGGCAATACCGTTTGCGATAACTTGCAGTGCAGAGTCAATGCAGGAACTTTAAAAGTAGAAAACGTTGCCTGTAGTAAAATTAAATGCGACTTGGACGCGGGAACAGTTGTTCTTTCGGACGTAATATGCAACGACATTGACGTAGACGTATCCGCCGGTACGGCAAACATAACCGTAAACGGAGACAAATCCGAATATAATATATCTGCAAGCGTTTCGGCAGGCAGTTGCAATGTTAAAAGTCAGCAAGGAACAGATGCAAACAAACATATACGGGTTGACGTATCCGCAGGTACTGTATCGGTAAATTTCAATTAGCTAGCCGCTGAAAAACCGCTTTGCGATAAGTTTTGCAAGGCGGTTTTTCTATTGCTTAGATTAACCCCGCTATTAAAGCAGGAAATGTTTAATTGCTAAAAGTAATTTGGGCTTTTTGACTAAAAAACATTTAGATATGTTGAGTAACGAAAAAAACAAACTCTCCAAAATTTTGATTATGTTTGTATTTTTCAATTTTATAACGGCGTAAAGCAACCAGCATACGGCTTGTCAGAGTTTTCTTCTGACAGTATATCTGTTTTACAACCCGACGCTTGATTTTAAATCAGTAAATTATGTATCTATTTTTGTAAAGTTCAGACACTCTACTTTTTATACTATTTGCGACAATTTAAGGCGAGAATGTGAAAGCGTTGCGCATTTTGTAACGTATTGTCAGGTTGTCAACCTTTGTATTAAAAGTTATTGACATTATGCAAGAAACAATATATAATAAGTAAGCTAAACGCACTTAAACAGTTGATATCTCTGCTACTATGGCTCAGCAGGTAGAGCACGTCCTTGGTAAGGGATAAGGTATGGTGTGGAGTATGCCTCTAAAATACCGTAAAAAGCCTTGTTTTTAGGATAAGTTCAATGTTTTTGCACGGCTACAAGAAAGAACTATAAAACTTTATAAAAAATTACCCTAAAAATCCAATAAAAAAGTAAAATGCTGATGTGGCACAGTCGGTAGCGCACCGCCTTGGTAAGGCGGAGGTCACGGGTCCGAGCCCCGTCATCAGCTCCAACGCAACCAACAAATTTTTGTTGGTTGTTTTTTATCTTTGCATACTGTTTATTCCGCATATGCTCCCTGTTTGTTTGCCGCTCTCGCACCATTAAAATGTTTTTCATTAACTTTATTTATCATTTTGAGACTTTTAATATGTTATGCAATATTAAGTTTATTTTATTTTCTAACCAGCAATAATAGGCGTATTCAATGCTTTATAAATAGATTTGTTTTATGTTGCTATAATGCAACAAAAATTTGTTACAATCTATTGCATACTAACCGATAAAACAGTATAATATCATATACAACAGTCAACTAAGTTTACGATAATAAAAGGATTTTAGCCAACAGTTATTTTTCGTATCATACTGTAAATCGTTTAATAATAAAAAATGAGTCCGTGAACAAAAGTATTATTACGGTTTTGCAGTTTGATTTTAACAGGACAATACAATGGAGCGAGCACATAAAGGACAAAGTTTATTTGAGTTTCCTTCCGATTATACGGTAATAGACATAGAAACAAACGGATTGATAACGGGCAGGTGCGAAATTATCGAAGTTTCCGCACTAAAGGTCCGCAACGAATTGATTGTCGACGGATTTTCGACGCTGATAAAGCCTACTCAAAGTATAGGTTGGTTTATAACCCGCCTGACGGGTATTACAAACGAAATGGTACAAAACGCACCCGATATTGTCTCGGTAATGGAAGATTTTTACCGCTTTATCGGTGCAGATATATTGATAGGTCATAACGTCAACTTTGACATTAACTTTTTGTACGACAATTTGTACTTGCACAACGGACTTATTTTAGACAATCCGTTTGTCGATACGTTACGTCTTGCGCGTAAAATATTACCGTTTTTGCCCAACCACAAGCAAACTACAGTAGCACAGTATTACGGCATTACAACGGACGGAGCGCACCGCGCCCTACGCGACTGTGATATATGCAACGAATGTTATTTAAGTATTAAGCGAGATTTTGAAATTATTCGAAAATCAGCCGAATTTTGACGCCGATAATATATTTTCATTGTAAAAAATTCGAGGTGTTTTTTAATAAATATTTTTTACAAAGTAAAATGGTTAACAACATAATCGACATTGTAAAATAACAAATACCGATTACAAATACGAATTAAAGCGTTTTAAAAGCAACTGATTTGTCTAAACGCGGTTTACGGATCGACGTGTAAAATAATAGATTATTGCAAAAGAATAAAATATGTTACTACACAACAAAGCAAGGAGGCTATGATATGAAAAATAAAACAAAATTTTTAACAGTTATGTTAATACTTGTAGTACTGTGCGGCGCGCTTATTCTGTCAGCTTGCAACACGACTGTTACTGAAATTACTTTAAACAGCGACGCTTTAACTTTGGAAGTCGATGAAGAAATAACGCTCAACGCATCTATCAAGCCGGAAAATGCTTCTGACAAAACGGTAAACTGGGCTTCAAGCAAACCCGAATTTGCAACCGTAGACAAAAACGGCAAAGTAACGGCAGTCAAAGAAGGCGCAACGGTTATTACCGCAACGGTTGACGGTAAAAGCGCCGTTTGCATAATTACAGTCGTCATAAAAGATTTGATTTATTCCGAAATAAAAGAAAACGACGATGTAGTTGCTTATTCCGTAACGGGCACAGAAAGCAACAAAAAGAGCATTGTCATTCCGTCTGAACATAACGGCAAACCCGTAACAAGCATAGCCAAAGGCGCGCTTAAAAATTGCACTCAATTAACAAATCTGACAATACCGTTTGTAGGCGCAAGCATAGACGGGACGGAAAATACTCACTTCGGTTATATCTTCGGAGCAAGCAGTTACGCATACAACAATGATAACGTGCCGTCTACACTTAAAAACGTAGTGATAACGGGCGGTAAAATAGACAGCCGTGCTTTTGAAGGATGCGGAGAAATTAAAAGCATAACATTACAAGACGGCGTAACCGACATAGGATCTCTCGCATTTGAAAATTGTTCCAACCTTGAAAACTTTACACTGCCCGACTCGATTTCAAACATAAGCGCAGAAGCGTTTAGAACTTGTTTAAAGTTACAATATAACGAATACGACAATGCACAATATTTAGGCAACGAAATTAACCCTTATGTAGCATTGATAAAAGTAAAGAGTCAAGATATTCCTAATTGCAAAATTAAGGAAGATACAAAAGTTATAGCGGAATATGCGTTTTTTAATTGCAGACATTTACTAAACATAGTACTGCCCGACAGCGTAACGGATATTTGCGCTTACGCGTTTTACCGTTGCAACGCACTTGAAACAGCAACTATCTACTCCAGCATTAAAAACATAGGCAATAACGCATTTAACGGCTGCGGCGACCTAAACAGCATAAAATTTGAAGGAAAAACAGTACAATGGAACGCCGTTAATAAAGGCACGGACTGGGATTTTGAAACAGGCAATTATACCGTAAAATGCAACGACGGCAACATTAACAAATAGTATTACAAAATTACCGCAATTAAATACTAACAGGTAAGCGTACTGCAAATAAACTTTGCGGTACGCTTTTTTATTGTCGTCCTTCGCAACACACACTGTCGAGCCGCTTTGCTACGTCTGTTTGAAGCGTTACTATCGGCTCTTATGTTACCTTTTATAATTTTAATCTAACCGATTTATTTTGTTTGCATTCCGTTTTGAGCAGATTAAATGCTTTTTCAAATATAAGTTATCCTTTTCATCAACGCCGCTTTATTCGGTAATGTGTTAAAATACAAACAGCGGCCGCTCGAAAAGCGGTCGCTGTTTAATAATTATTAACTGAATATCTAACTCAAATAACTGTCAAAATACGTTTTGAGCGTAGTATACATATTTTGTTCAAACGGATTGTCAAGTCCTGCGAATGCAAGCGCCTGTTCGTATGTACCGATACCGCTTTGACGCACTGCGGTGAAAAGTTTAAAGTAAATATCGCGTGCGCCGTTAAATCCGATTGCGCTGTCTTGAGATTTTACAAATAACTCCAAACTGGGCAATGCGCTCATAGCGTAAGAAATGTAATAAGCAGCCGAATCGACGCAAACGTACATCCAGTACTCATCGTAGTTAATAGCGTCGCGTACACCTGTACCGTACGAATCTAAAATTACGCCGAACAATTCGCCGTAGTAGGACGTCGGTATATTATCCTTGTATTGATCCGTGCCGTAAGAATTTGAATATACAGCCTGCTCGAATTCATCCACTGCGCTGGCAAGTATAACGGTACTCATTATATTTACTATCTGCCCTAGTTCTATAGCCGTATATCCGTCGGTAACGCCTGCGGGCTTGTTGGCTTTAAGCCACGCAAGGAACATCATTTCATCGCCCTGCGATTGCGTTTCGTCGTGGTCCATAGAGATTTCTCCGCTTTGGTTATATACGCCGTTATAGTAATGTCCGTACTCGTGCACAAACGTAAACGCGTCTGAATACTGAGTGCCGAAGTAAAGAATAGACGTCTGTTTGTTAGGAACCCACATAGTATAGGCGCCTTGTTCGGCATTTTCGTTTATACCGACAAAGTAGTTGCCGTTTTTAAACAGGTCGTTACAGTGTTTGTAAAAATCTATACCTAACGAATTGCTGTTCATTGTTTTAAAATATTCGCCTATGTAATTTATAACCGTTTGCGAACTTGCAGAAGACTCGAACACAGACGAACCCAACGCGTTCACAAAACTGTTGTCGTTAGCGTTAGAAAACGAATTCAAGTAACCCTCATTGTCCAGATACTTGCTATACTTATTTACGAGTTTTACATACAACGGCGCAATATAGGTTTTAACGTAATTGCGCATTTCGGCAACGTCGGCAGGAGTATATTCGCGGTAGTATACGTTTGCATAGGCGTAATCCATATAGTTGTCGTACCCCGCCGCTTTAGCTATTGTATTGTTTGCGTTTACAAACTTACCGTATGCCGCATAAATATCTTCGAGAGAAGAAAAGTAATTTCCTAGCAATTCGTTGTACTCTTCGGCGGCTGCATCGGCGGCGTTACTGCTTTCTGCGCTGTCGCCGTACATTGCGGCAAGGGCAAGGCACTCTTGTCTGTCCTCTTCGCTTTCAAAGAAGTCATTGCCGTAACCGTTATCGTCAATTACCTTAAACAAGTTACAGTAATTAGAGTACGCCGTATTGTATACAGAACTTACATAACTGAAGTTTTTGTAGTACTGGTCGTTATTGCTTGTGCTGTTGGCGCTGTACAGTACGGAAGCCACATCGTACTGATAACTTAAAAACTCCAATTTCTCAACTAATGCCGAAAAGTTGCTGTTAAGTTCGTTTAGCGTCATTTTATTCTGAGTATCTTCTAAGCCCGATTTTATGTCGTTATAAAGATTTGTATACGAATTAGCGTCGTTAGTCGTATAAGTGTATGTAAAATCGTTTTTAAAACTGTTTGTCGAACTTGTCCGTCCCACCACGTTGCAGTTATCCACACTGCACTTAACGTACATAAAATAATTTGAACCGAAGTCGTGAGTATGCGGTTGAGGGTCGGGAGTACCGCCGCCGTTATACGTCCAACGGGCATATAAAGACATTGTACTCGGCACGCTCATATTGTCAGTCCACTTTGTTCCGCCGCTAGGCTGCGTATACCAACCGTCAAAGGTGTAATTTTCGCGCGAGTTCGGAACTATCAACGTAACGGTTGAATCCTTGTCGACGGTAACCGAAGTATTTGTCCCTTCGCCGTTGCTATAAACAAAATGAACGGTAACTTGTTCGGTTTCTCCTGCATTTTTCCATTTGGCATACAGGCGCGTACCGTCCTTTAACTCGTCTCCTTCCACAAACGGGGTTGTTTTACATTCTTTATCGTACCACCATCCGCCGAAAACTTTGTCTCCGTTTGTAAAATCGGTAGGCAATTTCGTATCGGGAGTGTATTTTATTATCCTGAAATTTTCGCCGTTTTCGGGGTACAAAACTACGCGTACCGCTTTGTTGTTACACGCCGCTACAAATACGCAAGTAAGCACCATTACCAAAACCAAAACTATCGATGCAAATTTTTTCATAGTAATCTCCTTACAGAAACATTTTAGTATTTTAAAAGAAAATAGTCAATATTTTTCATAAAATTAAAAGCACATTCAACGAAGTTTATTCTTTATCAAATTGTAATTTGACAGTTCTTCAAATATAACTTTGCATTTAAAAGGCAACATTATTTCCGCCTATTGTTTAACGTACATTGTGCGGTTTTTATTGCGTAATACCCTTGTCTTTCAAACAGACAAATTATCAAACTAATTTACATATTGATTTTGTTGTAAATCTTTGATATACTTTATCAACCGACAAAAAAGTATCAAGGAGTACTTATTATGACTAAAAAAAGAATGCTTGCTTTGATTATTGCGGCGTGCATTTTAGGAGCAATTTTGCTTGCCGTAGCCGTTACTGCCATAGTCGCCAACAGCAAAAACGACCGTTCGCAACCGACTGGCGAACTTGGCGTTTGGCAATCTATGATAAAAGACGACGCGCTTATAAAAAAAGTTGTAACAACGGGCGCGCACGACGCAGGTACAAAAGGATTGCCCTACTTTGCGGCAACACAAGACAGAACGATAGAAGAATTGCTTAACTGCGGAACAAGATATTTCGATTTACGAATTTCTTACGCGGACGGCAAATTGTTGATTTACCACGGACCAAGCAAAGGCGTAACTTTGGACAGTGTGTTAGACAGCGTAAAGGATTTTATGCAAAAGCACACAAGCGAATTTGTAATTTTGGATTTTCAACACTTTGAAGAAAAGAATGGAGAAGCGCAAGAGGGAACAATACTCAAATTAGAAGAAAAGTTGCCCGATATGCTTGTAGTAAACGGTTCTGCACAATCCGACGTAGAGTTTGTAGACAATTTGACAATGGGCGAAGTACGCGGAAAATGCCTTATTGTTTGGGGAAGAGAAACACAAGATATACTCGCTAAAAATTATGTTTTCAAACGTAATAACGACAACGGCACAAGAGATAACTCGGTAATACACTCCTACTATCAAGGTTCGCTTAACAAAAAAAGTTCCTCCGCTTACATAAAGCAGGCATTGCCCAAGTATATTGACGAATACAAGAAAGTAAACAGCGGTCTGTTTGTATTACAAGGACAGTTAACCGACGGCTTGTTTGTGTTCGGTCCGCACACGCGCGAAGCAACCCACACCGACAGAATGAACGCTTATGTCGACAGTCTTAAAGACAGCGTTGACCTTAATTACATAAATATTATTATGCGCGACTTTGTTACACCCGACAAAAACTGCCGTGCGTTAAAGCTCAACCTTACTAAGAATTTGGTAAAAACCGACAGCATTTCCCTTTACGAAAAAATGATAAACGACAATTTAAAAAACAAATAATCTAAGTTGAATAAAAGCAATGTGTACCTCTATAAGCGTCGGACTTATGGGGGTACACATCATTTTCGGTTATTAAATTTATATTTTTATTTTTTCCTATCGTTTTATCCACGTTAAAGGCGAACACGCAAGTAACAACGGATAAATTTCCAAACGTCCTAAAATCATAGCAATGGTTAATACTAACTTTGAAAGCCAGTTATACATATAATAGCCGCTTGCCGCAAAGCCGTAAGCAGGACCGATATTGTTTACGCAAGATACTGCGGCGGTAATGTTTGTTTCAACTGCAGACATAACAGAGTCTGCCGACAATTTCGTAACGGGGTCAAAACACAAAACTATAAACGTTACGGCAATTATAATCATATATAATGCAAAATAACTTGTAACGCCGTGCAAAACTTCGTCAGAAACAACTTTGCCCTCGAATTTGACTGCGTTTGTATTGCGGGGATTTAGAACGCGTTTCAATTCCTTACGGATAGCGCAACCGAGCAGTGCTACTCGGGAAACTTTGAGTCCGCCTGCAGTCGAGCCTGCAGAACCGCCTATAAACATAAGCAAAAACAGCAGACCCTTGGTAAATATGGGTAATGCGTTAACAGATGACGATGCGGGAATTGTAGAATAACCCGTAGTAGTTAAGAACGCGGCAACCTGAAACGCGGCATGACGTATACCGTCGCCCACTGTTTGGGTATAAGAAAGCTGTTTTGTAATGTTTATAGAAATTGCCGTTATGGACACTACTATAATGCCGCAGTAAATCCACAATTCTCTGGAAGAAAACGCCGAACGGAACTTACGCATTATCATCAGATAATACAAGTTAAAGTTTACGCCGAACAGCAACATAAATACCGTGATTATCCATTGGCAAGCAGGACTGTACGAAGCTATACTGTCGGCGCGTATACCGAAGCCACCCGTACCTGCCGTTCCGAAAGCGTGAACTACGGCGTCAAAAATAGGCATACCCGCAATAATCAACGCAATAATTTCGATAACGGTAAAGCCTATGTAAATAAGATACAAAATCTTTGCCGTTGTCCTTGCCTTAGGCACAATTTTATCTACCGTCGGTCCCGGCATTTCTGCACGCAGAATGTGCATACTTCTATCGCTTGCACCCGATACAAGAGCCATTACAAACACTATAACGCCCATACCGCCTATCCAGTGGGTAAAACTCCGCCAGAACAGCAAGCCTTTTGCCATAGTCTCTATTTGCTCGCCTTGAAGAATAGTTGCTCCGGTAGTAGAAAATCCGCTGGCCGTTTCGAACAATGCGTCTATATAAGATGGTATTGCTCCGCTTATTACAAAGGGCAACGCGCCGATAAGCGAGACATAAATCCAAGCAAGCGAAACGATAATAAGCCCCTCTCTCGAGAAGAAAACGTTGCTTTTGGGTTTTAAACACAATAACAACACTAACCCCACAACTAAACTTATGCCTATCGTTATGGCAAACGCCCACCAACACGCTTCTAAAAGACAAGCCGACAGTATCATAGGTATTACAAGCAGTGCCGCAAGTACAAGCGCAACCTTGCCCGTCGTATGAAAAATCATCCGGTAATTCATCTACATTACCTCACAATTTCGGACAAGTCTCTAAGCCGTGCGTCGGTTGCAACTACTATAACGCTGTCTCCTGCACACACGCAATCATCGCCGGACGGCACGATTGTTTCTTTGCCGCGTATTATACCTGCAATAATAAAATTGGGTTTTAATTTCAATTCCTTTAACGGAATGTTGTTTATATTGCAATCGGGCAGTACGGTAAACTCCAACGCTTCCGCTTTTCCGTCCATTAAACTATACATTGTTTCTACCTTACTAGCCAACGAATTGGAAAGCGCGCGGGCATATCTTGTTAAAACGTTCGCTACGATTTTGCGGGGAGAAACAACCGAATCCAAGCCAAGCCTCTCTGCCAAAACAGCCGTTTCGGAATGGCTTACTTTTGTTATTACTTTGGGTACTTTTTCGCTCATTGCGTAAAAAGATATCAAAATATTCTCTTCGTCTTTACCTGTCAATGCAACAAAAGCGTCGGTAAAGTTCAAGCCCTCTTCGAGCAGCAAATCCTGACTTAAACCGTCTCCGTGAATCACCGTAGCGTTAGACGGAAGTTTTTCGGCAATTTTAACGCAGGATTCCTGATCCTTTTCGATAATCTTAGCGTAAAAATTGTTGTTTGCCAAGAGTTTTGCCAAATAGTACGCTACCGCGCTTCCGCCCAAAATAATTACGTCGCGTCCTTGCTTTTGCACCATACCGATAGCCTTCAAAAACTTGTGCGTATCTGTGCGCTGTAACATAAACGCAACTTTATCGTCCGCCTGCAACGAAAACGCACCTGTCGGGATATGAACTTCGTTGCCGCGCTGAACTGCGCAAGCGACAAACTGAACGGGACACTTCTTGCGCAAATCCTGCAAGGTTACGTTGCATACGGGAGAACTGTGCTTGATGACAATCTCCAACATTTGGATTTTTTTGCCTGCAAAGTTATCTACATTAACAGCCGAGGGTAATTTCAGAATATCAAACAAAGCTTCGGCGGTAAGGCGTTCGGGATTCAGCGCCATAGACAATTCCAGTTCGTTAGTCAAAAACTGCAAACCGTCTTCGTTATATGCCGTTTCTCTTATACGCGCTACCGTATATTTTGCGCCCATACGCTTTGCCAAAAAGCACGAGAGCATATTGACTTCGTCCGATTCGGTAACGGCAATGAATAAGTCTGTTTTCGACACTTCTGCTTGTTGAAGCATTTCACGCGAAGTGGCGTTACCGCACACTGCCATTACGTCATAGGTATTTGTAATTGTTTCGATGACTTGCGGATCGTTGTCTATTGCAACAACGTCATGGCGTTCGTCTACCATACTTTCGACGATTGTTCTGCCGATTTTTCCGCAACCAACTACAATAACTTTCATATAATCGGTTATAATCTCCTGTTACAAATTTGTTAAAAACACGGAATCGAATTTGGAAAAATTGAAAGTGCTTTTACCAGTTATGTAATACTTATTGTAACACATCCGCGACTGCAATGCAACGAAATTTTAATTCTAGCCGCATTAACAAAATATCACGCAAAAAAGCATTATATAAAATATCGTCCGCCTAACACTTTTCTTGCTTGCATACAAATTGAAAACGTCTGCAACTAACAAAAAATATCCCTGCACTTTTACAAGGATATTTGCTTTGTAACATTTTTTATCTAAAAAAACGCAAGAACGATATGTTTTAATTTTTTGACAATTATCAAATCCAATATACCGCGTTTAAATACATTTACTCTGCGCCGTCATACCTACTAAACCGATGTGTTGTGTTCGGATAAAATTTATGTGAAGTTAAACGGCATCAAAAATTTGCAATTGCCGCAGTTGTTCAGTTATTTGTTTTCTAACTGCTTATAGTCTATTTTTGCAAGTTTGGTACGCGGCATAGTATCTAACACTTCGACAAAGCGCGGAACGGAATATCTTATGAGATTTTCCTGACAATGTTCTACAACGCGTTTTTTAACATCATCTCCGTTTAATTGCTCATTCAAAGTTACAAACGCCTTTAAAAACTGTTTGCCGTTTACCTTACAGCCAACTACGCACACTTCGGACACAAAGGGCAACTCGGCAATGCACGCCTCTACTTCCGACGGAAATACATTGACGGCGGAAATTTTGACCATACGCTTTTTCCTGTCTACAACATACAAAAAGCCTTCTTCATCAAGATACCCCATATCTCCCGTTCTAATCCACTTTCCGTCCTTTGCCCACGCTTCGCCGCCGTCCAAATATCCTTGCATCAGTCCTTTTGCAGTAAGCACGATTTCGCCTGTTTGGTTTGGCTTGAGCGCGTTACCGTTGTCATCCCAAATTTCGATTTGACAACCGTCGATAGGCAAACCGCAACTGTTTCGCGCATAGTAATCGTAATTGTTTACAACGCACACTCCGCAAGTTTCGGTAAGACCGTATCCTCGCATAAGTTGTCCGCGGGTTCCGTATTTATGCAACAGATCGTCAACATCCTTTACCATTTGTTCCGACAAAGTATCGCCGCCGCACCAAATTACGTCTATTTTACCGAGGCATTTGCCCTTAAACTTGCCGCTTTTAAGCATTTTGGTAATCATAGCAGGAACAACGCTCCACACAGTAACATTATATTTTCGGATATAATTCATTACCGCTTTGGGCTCAAATTTGGGAACTATAGCAAGATTGTATCCCCCCGTCAAGCCCGAATGAATATCTACGCACAAACCGTAAGCGTGAAAAATGGGCAGCGTTGCCAAATAATAATTGTTATTTGTTACCGGAGTATGATACATTGAAAGTATTGTCGAAGCCGTTTTATTGAACGCGTAATTTGTAAGTTTGACTATTTTAGGTTGCCCGCTTGTACCTCCGCTGTGCATATAACACACGGTGTCAGATTCCTCTCCGACTGTTTCGGTTTGTTCGGTATTCGCAACAAGTTCGGTATACTTGCAGATATTTTTTAATCTTTTTCCTGACGCGCTTGCGTAAATTGCGTAAATCGGCTTTCGGAATGTAACGTAATCGGCAATGCTGCAACGTATAAGTTTTACGCCTGCGTCTCTCAATTTTGTTTCGTCTTTAACTAATACGTCGTAAAACAATAGCGCTTTGGAATTTGTAACCGTAATATACTTTTTAAGTTCTTCTACCGGTGTTACAGGATGCACAAAACTTGCAATAATTCCCAATTTAGAACAAGCGTAAAAAGCCGCTACGCTTTGCGGACAAGTAGGCAAAAAAACGGTTACAACATCGCCCTTGGTAATGCCCAACGATGAAAGTCCCGATGCTAGTCCATCGATATCGCGGATAAATCTTCGCATACGTATTCCGTGCCCGTAATAGACTATTTTTCCGTCCTTTTTGCAATTATTTAACATTTGCTCGTAGCAAGTGTTCAATAGCGGAGTTCTCCTTGTTTAATATTTATAGTATACCAAAACACAAAAAAAATTGCAATAAAAAAGCCTTGCGCTTTAATTAGCAAGGCTGAGTTGCAACCGGTAATTTTTTAAAAATCTGTAAATTTTTGGTAAATTACAGCAGAGGAATAACGCCCAGATAGCAAATGTCTTTGCGCTCTGCCGCCGCGCCTTCGGCAAGTACAAAAGCCTTTTTACAAATTGTTCCGCCGGAAAGTTCGACAAGTTTTTCAAGCCCCACTAGGCTATTGCCTGTTGATACAACATCGTCGATAATGCCGACTTTCTTGCCGCGCATAAGTTCTACGTCGTGGCGTGATACATACATTTTCTGCTCCGTACCCGTAGTAATACTGGATTTTATTGCCACTTCGATACCGTCTTGCATATACAATTTTTTCGACTTACGCGCAACAGCGTAATATTTGTGTCCTAATTCGCGCGCAATGACGTGCGTCAACTGCAAGCCCTTGCTTTCCGCCGTCAGAAGCACATCGCAGTCGGACACCATTTTTGCCAGTTCCTTGCCGCAATGTTCCGTCATATCGACATTGCCGTGCAAATTAAAAAAAGCAATGTTTACTCCGCTAGGTAATGGAAGAATAGGCAATTGCGCTTGATAACCGTGTAAATCGACAGTAAGGTATTTCATAGATTTCTCCCGAAAAAGTATTTGCGCGAGAGATAAACACCACTCGCGCACAACAAAAGTATTATACAATATTATATGACATATGTCAAGATAAATTACCGTTTGTAATTTTTTGTCCGTTTTCGTATAATAACGTTATTTTATCTCCTTTAACAAGATATCCGCGTTTTGCCAACTTCATCATAGGCGCGTCCGTCATCGAATCGGAATAAAAAGTTTCAAGCGGCATATCGCCGAAATTGCTACGGTAAAAGTCTATCTTTGTTTTGCCGTGGCAATGTTTGCCGAACGTTCTTCCCGATTTCATATCTACTTTAGAAGCAACGCATTTGACGCCCAAACGCTTACAGGCAACTTCTACAAGATACTCGGGCGATGCGGATAAAATCAAATCGTCGTCGCGCTTTGCTTCGAAGTACCACTGCTTGATGCGCTTAAAATTCTTATTCCAAAACTTTTCTATAAACTTACGCTTACACGGAACAAATACGATAAACCACTCTAATACGCACAAAAAAGCGTTTTTATTAAGTATGCGCACGGCACGCAAAAGCACCGCTATTATTTGTACCGGTAAATAAAGCAACAAGTACGGCAAACGGACAAGGCAATAAAAATAAAACCGCCTTAAACTGTTACCCTTAAATATCGTATCGTCAAAATCGTATCCGTTCATAAAGCCATCTTAGCACAGCGCCGTATAAATGTCAATTATTGAGTTCTGCCGTTTAAAAAAGGTGTTCGTTTTAAAAAAAATATTTTACAAATCGGTTCAAGATAGCACAATCTTGTTTACCTTTTAAATCTAGAATTTCTTACCATAAAAAGAATAAGCACAACCGTAACCTTATCATAACGGTTGTGCTTGTTGTACATTCTTAACAATTTCTTTTTTAATTTTCAAAGTTAATTTCGGTTACGCCGTCTTCTACAAGATAACACATTTCTTCGTGCGGTATAACGTCTTCTGCTATTTTTGTTATATCCAACTTGATATAATTTACCGTTCCGTTGGCAAGCAATACTCCGTGCTTATCGTATAAAAAAACTTCCGCAACGCAAAATCTGGGAGTATCTTTGACTATTACTCCTCTGCCGATAATCTTTTCGTTATACGGTACGGGTTTTCTGTACTTTGTTTCAAGCGATGTTGTAACGCCGAAACTCTTTTCCGACAGTTCCTTAGCCCACAACGCACGCAAGCCCATTTCGTCAAGCATACTTGTAATAAGTCCTCCGTGTACTCTCTGCGGATAACTTTGGTGTTGTTCGCGGTAAGAAAATACCGTCATCACACTGCCGTCTTCCATACTGTAAAAAGGCGCGCGCACGCCGTATTCGTTATCAAGTCCGCACATAATACACATTTTGCTGTTGCGTTGCTTTTGTACTACTTTCATAAAACAATCCTTTTAATTATAAATTTTTACTGAAATACAATAAAAAATATTAGCACATTTTGCTTACTAAGTCAACACGCAATTAAACTGTCAATACCGTTTTCTAGTACTTTCTGCATTAAAACCGTATACAATATATTTTAAGCCGTACAAAAAGTTTTTTACAATTATATATCTTTGCAAACGCGGAAAAATACTTTGATAGAACAATTACCGACATTCTAAACAATAAGCGGAGGTCATTTTGTTGCCTCCGCTTGCATTGCTTTTTAGTATTAAATCAAACTTCTTAGACGACTCAATTTTTTAAGAATTATCTTGTGTTTTCTGTTAACTTCGGATTTACTGCAATTTAAAATTGTTGCAATTTCGCGGAAAGAAAGGTCCATTTCGTATTTTAAAAACAACAAGTAGCGTTCTACTTTGCTTAATTGTCTAATGGCGCTGCGTATATCCATCGCCGAATCAATCTCATCCCACCTTTCACTGAAACCCGTTACTTGGTTCGCTTCGTTATATTCTCTATATGCCGCATCGCGTATATTATAATTATACGACATATTCTGCACGCATCTGCACAGCCAGTTGTATCCGTCCATATTTTCGTTAAATTTTTCTATGTATTTTAAAACTTTAACATAAACATCTGTCAATACGTCGTCGCAATTTTGCTTGTTATACAAATAGATTATTGCCACCGCTTTTAAATGGTTGGCAGTTAAAGCATAAAGTCGTTCAAACTCTCTTATATTACCGTTTTTTATTTCTAACAAACAACTGTTAACTTCTTTAACGTACTTCGACATAATTTTATCCTTTAAACGTAGTTATTATATTCCGCGTAAAAGCGCAGACGGTATTGTGCGCTGTGCGATTTTTAAATACTTGTACATAGTTTCGTCGCTGCAACCCTGCGTTGCGCTATCAATCAAATCTCCGCTGTCTACGAATTTTTGCAAGTACCATTTTTTTGCGCCAGAAAGCCACTGCGCCATACTTTCTATACTTGTTTCGTTATGAAAATTGCCCGTTACCGTCGTTCTGAATTCGTAGTCTACTATACCGCTTTTTAAAAACGCCACCGACTGTTCAACCGCTTGTATATCGACGTTACAGCCTGCCGTTTCGGCATAACGCTCGCGGCTATTCTTTATATCCATAGCGACATAATCGACAAGTTTGTTTGCTACAAGTTCTTTTAGTTTGTCGGGATAAGCCCCGTTTGTATCGAGTTTTACGGAATAGCCCAATTCCTTGACTTGACGCAAAAAAACGTCGACTCCTTGCTGAATCAACGGCTCGCCTCCCGTCAAACAAACCCCCTCCAAAACGCGACTGCGCTTTTTTAAAAACAGCAATATTTCGCTTTCCGTAATTTGCCGTCCTTCGTTACCGTTTACAAGCGTGGCATTGTGGCAAAACGGACAGCGGAAATTACAACCTACCGTAAAAACCGTACACGCTACTTTGTCGGGATAATCCAACAAAGTCAAATTCATAATTCCGCCTATTTTCATAAGTATATATCCGTCTCCGTTGAGTTTTACTTCTCAATTTTATTTAAAACACAAATTTCTTTTGCTATCGCGCACGCTAAACGCGCGTTATTGTACACGAGTTGTATATTTGCCGCCAAGCTTTTACCGCCTGTAAGTTTTTGTATCTTATCCAACAAAAACGGGGTAATATTTTTACCGCTTATGCCCAGTTCGTCCGCTTCTGCAAGCGCACGGCGGATATTTTCGTCTATATATTTGCCGTTCATTGCATATTCTGACGGTATGGGATTGACAATCAATATTCCGCCTTGCAAACCGAGTTTGCGTTTAGCCACATACGCCTTGGCAATTTCCGCCGCGCTATCCAACTTATAATCAACTTTATATCCGCTTTCACGCGTGTAAAATGCGGGCATTTCTTCCGTGCGGTATCCGATAACCGGAACACCGCGCGTTTCAAGACATTCCAAAGTCAAACCTATATCTAAAATAGACTTGGCACCTGCACACACGACGGCGACGTCCGACTGCTGCAACTCGTCCAGGTCTGCCGATATATCCATCGTCCTGTCGGAATTTCGGTGCGCTCCGCCTATACCTCCCGTAGCAAACACGCTGATACCTGCAAGTTTACACGCGTACATTGTTCCCGCAACGGTTGTTGCTCCGTCCGCTTTTTGCGCTATCACGACAGGCATATCTCTACGGGATACTTTTGTTACGCTTGTGCCCTTACGCCCCAAATATTCTATTTCTTCCGAAGAACAGCCTATAACTAAAACTCCGCCGATTATCGCTACCGTTGCCGGCACGCAACCTGCGTCGTGTACAATCTGTTCTACTGTGTTAGCAGTTTGAACATTTTGCGGATAAGGCATTCCGTGAGAAATAATTGTCGACTCCAACGCCACTACGGGACGGTTTTCTTTCAATGCCTTTGAAACATATTCCGATATTTTTACGCAAGTGTTCATATAGTAACGCTCCCGGATAAAAATGCTTGAAGTATATTATCTCACTTTTATTGTTTGTTTGTCAACAGCGGATAACTTTATTGAAGTATTTTTTATAAAAAAACAAGAGTTTATTTACAATTAACGTAAAAAGGTATATAATAATTATAATGCGGAATATGTGTTACTTGCAATCGGCAAAGCAATCAAAGAAAAAAATTTGCAACAGCATTGCAGTTTTGACATATTTTATACGGAGGCAAAATTATGAGAAAAACAAAAATTATATGTACTCTCGGTCCTGCCAGCGGAACATACGACCAAATAAAGAAAATGGCGTTAGCGGGGATGAACGTTGCTCGAATCAATATGAGCCACGGATTATACGAAGAACATCAAGTCAAAATTGACAACGTAAAAAAAGTTCGCAGAAGTTTGGGTATGCCGATTCCCATAATGATAGACACAAAAGGTCCCGAAATCCGTATCGGTACTTTTGAAAACGGCAAAATAGAAGTAACGGAAGGAATGAAATTCGAGTTTGTCAATTACGAAACAATCGGCAACGAACAGCGTGTTTCCATTACTTACAAAGATTTATTTAAAGACATCGACGTCGGAGCAAGTATTTTGCTTAACGACGGCTTACTGATATTTAAAGTAACCGAAATAACCAAAGACGGCACGATTTACGCCGAAGCACAAAACAGCGGAACATTGTCTGACAGAAAAGGGCTGTTTGTGCCGAACGTCAAACTCAATATGCCGTTTTTGTCCGAACAGGACAAACGCGACCTTGATTTCGGCATTAAAAACGGCGCGGAAATGTATGCCGCAAGTTTTGTTCAAGACGGGCAGAGCGTACGCGAAATACGCGATTACTTGTCCGCGCACGGTGCAAAGGACGCTTGCATAGTTTCTAAAATAGAGAGTCAAAGCGGAGTGGACAACATTGACGAGATTATTAAAGAATCCGATGGTATAATGGTAGCCCGCGGAGACTTGGGAGTTGAACTTCCTTACGAAAAACTGCCTGCAATGCAAAAACTGCTTATAACGAAAAGCCGTATGAAAGGTAAATTTGTTATAACGGCAACCGAAATGCTGGAAAGTATGATAACGAAACTCCGCCCCACGCGTGCGGAAATAGTGGACGTTGCAAACGCCGTATACGACGGTTCTAGTTGCGTTATGCTTTCGGGAGAAAGCGCGGTAGGTATAAATCCTCCCAACACCATCGCCACTATGGCGCGCATTGCCGAAGAAGCGGAACGCAATATAGATTACAAACAAATGTACACAAGCGCGCCGTTTACGCTTATGAATAATACCGATGCAATATCTCACGCCACAGTAAACACAGCCTTTGATATTGACGCAAAAGCGATTGTAGTATATACTGCCAGCGGTATATCCGCCCGTATGGTATCGCGTTTCCGTCCCGAAGCGCCAATTGTAGCAATGACTAACAGCGACAAAGTTTACCATCAATTATCCCCTAGTTGGGGCGTTATACCCACCATTTGCCAAACGTTCGATAACACCGACGATATGTTTATCAACGCCGAAGAAACGGTTAAGCGTTTGGGGCTTGCAAAAGCAGGCGACAATATCGTTATAACCGCAGGCGTACCGCTAGGCAAAAAAGCAGGCACAAACCTTATTAAAGTTGCAAAACTGATAGAAGATTAAAAATTTTTTAAATTTCGGCTCGGCTATGCTGTTTGCATTTTCACAGTTTTGTAAATGTAACCATAATACATCAAAGCGTTTTCAAACTATTGAAAACGCTTTTTTATGCTTAGTTTAGTCGTATGACAAA
>Ga0137307_100355_pt1 | contig 66712 bp, 68 predicted proteins | sample NAcewD2O_March_2_FD_97180 | JGI IMG/M metagenome (GOLD analysis project Ga0137307, IMG submission 97180) | Mouse cecal microbial communities from Vienna, Austria - N-Acetylglucosamine amended D2O_March | ecosystem: Host-associated > Mammals > Digestive system > Large intestine > Cecum | place... | reverse complement strand
AGGCTCCATGGTCAAGCGGTTAAGACATCGCCCTTTCACGGCGGTAACACGGGTTCGATTCCCGTTGGAGTCATAGGGGATCTTAGCTCAGCTGGGAGAGCATCTGCCTTACAAGCAGAGGGTCATAGGTTCGAGCCCTATAGGTCCCATATGTTAAGAGCAATGATATAAAATCATTGCTCTTATTGTTATATTATGGTATACTACAGCAGAATAGTTATTAAAGAACAGACAATAAAAAGGAGCTGATCAAATGAACAACGAGTATTCAATCGAGACGAAATGTATCCAGTCGGGGTGGAAACCTAAGAATGGCGAACCCCGTGTTTTGCCTATCTACCAATCCACAACATATAAATATGAGACTTCAGATGAAATGGGGAAATTATTTGATCTTGAAGCGGAAGGATATTTTTACACAAGGCTGCAGAACCCCACGAATGATATGGTCGCTGAGAAGATCTGTGAGCTGGAGGGCGGAGTGGCAGCGATGCTGACATCTTCAGGACAAGCGGCGAATTACTATGCTGTGTTTAATATTTGTGAGGCAGGGGATCATGTTGTACTCTCATCTACAGTATATGGTGGTACATTTAATCTGCTGACTGTGACTATGAAAAAAATGGGAATCGATTGTACGATCGTAGATCCTGATTCTGATGAAGAAACCTTAAATAAGGCATTTCAGGAAAATACAAAATGCGTTCTGGCAGAGTCGATCGCAAATCCGGCTTTGGTAGTACTTGATTTTGAGAAATTTGCGAAAGCAGCACACACGCATGGAGTCCCACTCATTGTTGATAACACGTTTGCCACACCGATCAATTGCCGGCCATTCGAATATGGCGTTGACATTGTCACACATTCCACGACCAAATATATGGATGGACATGCTATGTGTGTGGGTGGCGCGATCGTTGATTCGGGTAATTTCGACTGGACGAAGTACGGGGATAAGTTTCATGGATTGACAGCTCCGGATGAATCTTATCATGGAGTAACATATACTGAAAAATTCGGCAAGAAGGCATATATCACAAAAGCGACAGTGCAGCTTATGAGGGATCTGGGATCCATCCAGTCTCCAATGAATGCTTTTCTGTTGAATATAGGTCTCGAAACACTTCATTTGAGGGTTCCACGGCACTGTGAGAATGCCCTGAAGGTGGCTGCGTGGCTTGAGCAGAATGATAAGGTTGCATGGGTAAATTATCCAGGCTTAAAAGGCAATAAATACTATGAGCTCGCACAGAAATACATGCCCAATGGTACCTGCGGAGTGATCTCCTTTGGCTTAAAAGGCGGAAGGGATGTCAGCGTGGATTTTATGGATCATCTGAAACTTGCGGCTATCGTGACGCATGTCGCAGATGCCAGGACATGTGTACTCCACCCGGCAAGCCATACGCATCGGCAGATGAATGATGAACAACTGATCGAGGCGGGGGTTCAACCTGATCTGATCAGATTTTCAGTGGGTATAGAAAATGCTGATGACATTATTGCCGATATCGAGCAGGCGTTGGCACATATTTGATGATGAGATTATAAAAAATGATGAAAAAAAGAAGCTGGCTGACAGGTTTGTTTTTGCTCATTCTGTCAAGTATCACGGTTATTGTGAGAATATATTATGTGAATCATATGATGTCGGAAGTAAATATCAATGAAGATATTTACAACGCTGCCAAGGTGAGTATAGGATCGGGTGGTTTATCATCTGTTTTTGCAGACGGTTTTCGGATGCAGTCACTCTATATATGTAATCTGTATTTTGCGTTTCTGATCTTTGGAAATTTTACAGTGGCTGGGGTTTACCTGAATATGCTTTACCAGCTTCTGACTATCGTGTTCGTGTATATGCTGATCAGAAATGTGGCAAACTGCTATGTGGGATTTCTGGGAAGTCTGATTTTGTCGATCCTTCCGATATACGTCAATACGCTGTCAGATGTGACGATCCAAAACATGCTCATCTGTATGGCGGCTCTGGTGGGTGCTGTTGTCATTTCGGCGGTTCATTGGATCGTGCGCAGAAGTGCTGTGAAAAAAGATATTTCTGCGAAAACGGATATGGACTCGGAAGCGCGGAATGAAGAGATCAAAAGCGGTGCGGATACAAGTGAAACAGCCAATGCAGATCTGATACTGGATACTTCCCTTAAGGAGATCCGGTACGATGATCTGGAGGACAACAAGGTTCAATATATCGAAAATCCGCTTCCAGTGCCCAGGCGGAGAGAGCACAAGGAGATGGATTATGCATTTGAACCGGCAGGAAACGACGATTATGACTTGAAAGATCTGACAGACAAGGATTTTTATGATATTGAATAAAAGGATTCGCTATGTGCGCATACTAAAAAGGACTCGTAAAGAGTCCTTTTTTATGCACACGGGCACCCAGAGGAAGATTGTCAGCATACGCTGACGGATGCCCGGCGCACGAGTAGGGGAAGAGGGCTCTTTCCTACTCGATTGTACACGGGCATCCAGAGGAAGATTGTCAGCATACGCTGACGGGTGTCCGGCGCACGGGTCACGCGGCGAGTTTTATTGGATCAGGATGACAAGGAGATATGTGTGATGAGTACTGAAAATGCAGAAAACAGCAAAAAAAATGAGGAGCTCGAAAATAAGAAATACAAAGATGAAAAGATAGAGAAAGAAAGTCAGGTGACGCTGGATGAAAATAACAGCAATCATCGGATCCATCTGATCACGATCATTGGGGAGATTGAAGGGCATGAAAATGCTGGAAACCAGTCTAAGGTGACAAAATACGAGCTGCTCCTTCCACAGCTTGCTTCTATCGAGGACAGCGATGAGATCGATGGTGTGCTGCTGCTTCTGAACACCATGGGAGGAGATGTCGAGGCAGGGCTGGCGATCGCAGAGATGGTGGCTTCTCTCAGCAAACCTACAGTTTCGCTGGTTCTGGGAGGCAGTCACAGTATCGGGGTTCCGATAGCGGTGAGTACGGACTATTCGTTTATCGTTCCCACTGGCACAATGGTGGTGCATCCGGTGCGGATGAATGGCATGGTGATCGGGGTGCCTCAGACATTTAATTATTTCAGGGAGGTACAGAACCGGATAACCGGATTTGTTTGTTCACACTGCAATATATCGAAGAGCCGGTATGAAGAGCTGATGATGGAGACGGAAGTGCTCACCAAGGATGTGGGAAGTGTACTGGAAGGCGAGGAGGCAGTGAGGGAAGGGATCATTTGTGAGATCGGCGGTATAGCCCAAGCTGTAGCCAAGCTGCATGAGTTGATCGGAGCCGGAAGATAAATTGGTAAAAATGCAGATTTTGGCAGTGCACAGAAAGGCAGTTCTGAACAGATGTACTAGAAGTGCAAAAAATGTGAAATAAATTATGACAAGTTCTGAAAAAAGTGCTATAATATCATGTAAAACTCGTTTAGGGGGAGGAGTATTATGGCATCTGCATCAGGAAATAGTACATCGAGGAGCAGAACAAATACAAAAAGCAGTACCAGGAAAAACACGTCCAAAGGAACAAGGAAGACTTCATCGAATCCGCGGGGGAAAAAAGCGCCGGCAAAGTCATCCAGACAGAATGTGGATATCGCAGTGAAAAGTGAGGTCATGCTCATCGTCATCTTTGCAGCTGCGATCTTCATGTTTTTATGTATCATAGGGGTGATCCATGGTGCGGCCGCTACCGGGATCAGCAATGTCATGTTTGGATTATTTGGCCTGCTGGCTTACCTGATCCCGATCATCATCTTTTTTGGATCTGCTTTTGGGATCTCCAATAAGGGAAATACGGTTGCGGTCGTGAAAATGGTCAGCAGCGTGATACTGATCTTTTTATTGGGCATCCTTGCTTACATGCTGTTGAAACAGGAGACGATGCTCACAGGGGATTCCCTGGTCAGGGAGCTGTATGATACATCTGTAGAGCATCGTGCGGGGGGCGGCGTACTTTTTGGCGCGATAGCACATGGGATGTATGAACTCATCGGATTTGGCGGAACGCTCTTTGTTGCAGTAGTGCTCGGGATCATCTGTATTGTGTTCATCACGGAAAAGAGCTTTTTGTCCGGGGTGAAAAAGGGAAGTGCCTATCTGTATGAGTCCGCGAAAGAGGATGCAGCCAGGATGAGGGAATACAGGGAAAGCCTGCGCGAAGAGTATGAAGATGAGGAGTATGATGAATATGATGAATATGATGAATATGAGCAGACCGAAGAGCCGGCATATGAGGAAAGAGTGCGCCAGAGACGTCCAAAACGCGTAAAAAATACAGAGCGGGAAAAAGTCCAGCAGCCCCGGGAAAATGTCAGAAGGATGGACAAAAGGGCAAGGGGAGTGATGTCAAGCTCCGCGATAACCTTCAAGCCGGAAAGATCACAGGATATTCATGAGATCGTCCTGCTGGATGAGGAGATGGATCAGGCGGATACAGACGCATTTGAGGAGATCAAAGCAAAACCCTGCGAGGCGGTGTATCCCGGGGCGGCAGATACGAACGGACAATATGACGAAGAGAACTATAGCGACGGTCAATATGACGAAACGGCAAATGGTGAAGGTATCGTTTCCTATGAAAATGCTTCGGAGGATCCTTATGGAGAAATGACATTTGACGAGATGACAGATCTCGGGGCGGCAGATCAAGAGCTGGCAGCTGGCAGTATGCCGGAAGAAGCGCTGACAGGTAATGAGCTGTTTGAGGACGAAGCTGCCGGCGGCGAAGTGATGAATGATTATTTTGCTGATAATCCGGGTGTCTCGGCAAGACAGTCTTTCTGGGATGGATTTGAAGCAGCGGAGTATGATTCCGATGCGATCAACAGCATGCCGGAACCGATGACGGAGGATACCGTAGTCTCCAGACCTGCGAAAGCGGATAAAGCGGAGATCATGCAGGAAGAAATGAAGATACAGGAACATGTGGAAAAGGTTGAGGAGGAGGCCGTGAAACCGTACATGTTTCCACCGCTGGATCTGCTCAGGAAGGGCGACGGGAGAAAGGGTGATACAGCGAATCAATTGAAGGAGACAGCGTTGCACCTGCAGCAGACGCTGCAGACCTTCGGAGTCAGAGTGACGATCACGGATATCAGTCAGGGACCTTCCGTGACAAGATATGAAATGCAACCGGAACAGGGGGTAAAAGTCAGCAAGATCGTGGGACTGACAGATGATATCAAATTGAATCTGGCGGCAACGGATATCAGGATCGAGGCACCTATACCTGGAAAAGCTGCAGTCGGTATCGAAGTTCCAAACAAGGAGACAAGTGCCGTGGCACTCAGAGATTTACTGGAGTCGGATACTTTTCAGAAGTTTTCGTCAAATCTTGCATTTGCAGTCGGAAAGGATATTGCGGGGCAGGTCGTGGTCACGGATATTGCGAAGATGCCCCATGTGCTAATCGCAGGCGCTACAGGCTCGGGTAAGTCGGTCTGTATCAATACGATCATTATGAGTATTTTATACAAGGCGAATCCGGCGGATGTGAAACTGATCATGATCGATCCGAAGGTGGTTGAACTTAGTGTGTACAACGGTATTCCGCACTTGATGATTCCGGTCGTCACAGATCCTAAGAAAGCCTCTGCCGCGTTGAACTGGGGCGTGACGGAGATGAATGACCGTTATAAAAAGTTCGCGGATCTGAATGTTCGTGACCTGAAAGGATACAATAAAGCGGCGGAGATGGGAAAAACGACGCCGGACGGAGAGCCGGTTCAAAAGCTGCCGCAGATCGTGATCATCGTGGACGAGCTGGCGGATCTGATGATGGTGGCATCAGGCGAGGTGGAGGAAAGTATCTGTCGTCTGGCGCAGCTGGCAAGGGCGTGCGGAATCCATCTGGTGATCGCTACACAGCGTCCGTCGGTCGATGTCATCACAGGTCTGATCAAGGCAAATATGCCGAGCAGGATCGCGTTCAGCGTATCAAGCGGTACGGATTCCCGCACGATCCTCGATATGAATGGCGCGGAAAAACTCCTGGGAAAAGGCGATATGCTCTTTTATCCACAAGGATATACGAAACCAGCCCGCGTGCAGGGCGCTTTTGTGTCTGATTCCGAGGTGTCCGATGTGGTCGACTTCCTGAAGAACCAGATGCTTGGCAATACTACATACAACAGTGACATTGAGGAGAGGATCAAGACGATGCAGTCTTCTTCCGGGGCATCGGGCAGTCCGGGCTCCGGCGGCGGAAATGATACAGACGCTTACTTTGCGGAGGCAGCAAAGTTTGTGATCGAGAAGGATAAGGCATCGATCGGGATGCTCCAACGTGTGTTCAAGATCGGCTTTAACCGCGCTGCGCGCATTGTAGACCAGCTCGAGGATGCAGGGGTCGTCGGCGCAGAGGAGGGGACGAAACCCCGCCGTATCTTAATGAGCATGGAGCAGTTTGAAAATTATATGGAAGAACACCTATAATTTAATGGACAGAGACTGTGATAAATGGTATTCTATTAAAATAGGTATTTGTTATGGGTTCGTATACTGCAAAGGAGGAGCACAATTTATGAAATCTGATATTGAGATTGCGCAGGCGGCTGAATTATACCCCATTACTGAGGTTGCAAAGGCGCTGGATCTGACGATAGATGACCTTGAACTGTATGGAAAGTATAAAGCAAAGATTTCCGAAGACTATCTGAAAAAAACAGAAAAAAATCAGGAGGGGAAGCTGATCCTTGTGACTGCGATCAATCCGACTCCGGCAGGAGAAGGGAAGACCACCACAAGTGTCGGTCTTGGCCAGGCGTTTGGCAGGCTGGGAAAGAAGGCGGTCATCGCGCTCCGCGAGCCTTCGCTTGGTCCGTGTTTTGGCATTAAGGGCGGCGCGGCAGGCGGCGGAATGGCGCAGGTTGTTCCCATGGAGGAATTAAACCTTCATTTCACAGGGGACTTTCATGCGGTCACAGCGGCAAACAACCTGTGTGCGGCATTGCTTGACAATCACATCCAGCAGGGAAATGAGCTGGGGATCGATACCAGGCAGATCGTGTGGAAGAGATGCCTTGACATGAATGACAGGGTGCTTAGAAATGTGGTGGTGGGACTCGGAAATAAGATGGACGGGTTTGTCAGGGAAGATCACTTTGTGATCACTGTGGCGTCCGAGATCATGGCGGTATTATGTCTTGCCAACGATATGGAAGATCTGAAGAAGCGGCTGGACAGAATGGTCGTGGCGTATGATCATGCGGGCAAACCTGTGACTGCGGGGCAGATCCATGCGACGGGCGCTATGGCTGCACTGCTGAAAGATGCCATCAAGCCAAACCTGATCCAGACGCTTGAGCACACACCGGCGATCATTCACGGAGGTCCGTTTGCAAACATCGCGCATGGCTGCAACAGTGTGCGCGCAACAAAGACCGCTTTAAAGACAGCCGATTATGTTGTGACAGAGGCTGGTTTCGGTGCAGATCTCGGTGCAGAGAAATTTTTTGATATCAAGTGCCGCCAGGCAGGGCTGAAACCGGATGCAGTGGTTCTGGTGGCGACAGTCAGGGCGCTCAAATATAACGGCGGAGTGGCAAAGGCTGACCTGAATACTGAGGATCTGGAAGCACTCAGAAGAGGTATTGTGAATCTGGAAAAGCATATTGAAAACATACAGAAGTATAAGGTGCCGGTGATTGTCACACTGAATGCGTTCGTGTCCGACACACAGGCAGAGATTGAATTTGTAAAGAGCTTCTGCGAGGATCGCGATTGTGATTTTGCGCTCTCGGAAGTGTGGGAGAAAGGCGGAGAAGGCGGTATAGAGCTTGCGAAAGCAGTTTTGAATACATTGGAGACGAAGGAGAGTCATTTTGCCCCGCTCTACGAAGATGACTGTCCGATCATTGAAAAGATCAGATGTGTCGCAAAGGAGATCTACGGAGCGGCAGATGTCGTGTTTGCGCCCGCAGCCCTGAAACAGATCGAGAAACTGGAAGACCTTGGTTTTGGCATGCTGCCTGTGTGTATGGCGAAAACACAGTATTCCCTGTCAGACGATCCGGATCTGCTTGGCAGACCGGAAGGATTTTGCATGAATGTCAGGGAAGTGTATGTTTCGGCAGGCGCAGGATTTGTGGTAGTGCTCACAGGTGCGATCATGACAATGCCGGGACTTCCCAAAAATCCGGCGGCATACAATATCGATGTGACGGATGACGGTGTGATAACGGGATTGTTTTGAGACGTGTGATTGGGGCTAGTAAAGCATGAAATGTCCAAATTGTGGAAATGAGTTGGAAGAGGGAAACCTGCTTTGCGAGAACTGCGGCTATGAGGTGAAGATCGTACCTGACTTTGACATAGAGCTCGAGGATAAGTTAAAGGAATCCATCAGTTCTATGATGGAGGATATAGCTGAGGCGGGACTGACCGACAACACGTCTGACCAGATGACAGACCGTGAATTTGAGGATGAGATCAAACTGTCCGTCAGCGGTTATTTTTCGGACAGATCTTTTCATCTGTCCAGGGCGAAAAAGGTAGTTCTCGCAGCGGCGGCTGTGCTCATTGCGGCATGCGGGATCGCGGCATGGTCGGTTCACAAAGTAGATGAGTACAGGTACAATTCTTTTGACTATCAGTATGACAAGGCGGTTGTGTGCGCTGCGCACAATAATTATTCCGAGGCGGTGGGGTATCTGGAGAGAGCGCTCGCCATCGATCCGGAAGATTTAGATGCAAGATTTCTGCTTGCAAAGTATTATGAAAAAAATGGACAGCAGCAGAGTACGATATCACTGCTCAGGGAGCTGTTGGATATTGATACGGTATATGAAAAAAGGGATGAAGTGTATGATATGCTGCTGAACATATATGAATCTCAGAAAGAATATGTCCAAATGAGTGAATTGCTGGAAGAATGTGATGTGTCAAGGATCGTGTCAAAGTATAACAAGTACATCGCACTGAGACCTGAATTTAACAAGCAGGGTGGTGTGTATGACGAGCTGATCTCCATATCCCTTAAGGGAAATACACAGGGTTTTGTGTACTATACTCTGGATGGAACGACACCGACGGATCATTCGGATGTGTACGAGACACCGATCCTGCTCGAGTCGGGAGAGTATACGATAAAGGCAATGTTTGTAAATATGTATGGTATAGAGAGCGAGGTAGAAACACAGCATTATTATATTAATCTATCGATACCGGACAGCCCTGTGATCAGTCTGGACAGCGGCACTTACAAGGAACCTGCATTGATAGAGGTACACCGCGATTACGGCACGAAGGTTTATTATACAACGGATGGATCGGTTCCGGCCAAAAACAGTTCCCGGTACACGGATCCGATCGAGATGCCGTATGGCATCAGCAACTTTTCATTTATTGCGATCGACGAATCGGGTCTTGGCAGTGAAGTGGTGAATCGGACATATCATTTGGAAATACAGGCCAATTTTGACACAGAGCTTGCACTGCAGGTATTGAGGAACAACCTGTGGGCAGACGGGAAACTGTCGGATGTGGAGGGGAGTGTCCCGAACAAGCCCGGAGTGAATCAGTATAAGGTCAGAACGCTCTATAAGGCAGAAGATACGATATATTATATTGTCTACGAGGAATATGTGGATCTGACAGGGGAAGCACATGATACCAATGTGATCTATGCGATCGATGTGAGTACGGCTGATCTGTATCAGGCATATAAGGTCGATGAGGGGAAGTATGATCTACAGCCCTTTGATGAGCCGTGATCTGCGAAAAAAGTTGAAATTATACAGTATTTCGTATACAATGATAAAGATGCGTGAAGTTGTCTTCAAACGATTGGCCGGTATGCGAACATGGAGTATAAATATGGAATGGCATCAAACAGGAAAGGTATGGTGAAAGAACTGATGTACAAAATTTTAGAAGCAAAAGAGCTCACTACGAATATTTATTCTATGGTAGTGGAAGCGCCGCGCGTGGCAAAGAATTGTCAGCCGGGGCAGTTTGTGATCGTAAGAATGGATCAGGATGGCGAGAGGATACCGCTCACGATCTGTGATTATGATAGAGAGCAGGGGACTGTGACGATCGTATTTCAGACGGTAGGCGCTGAGACGACCAGAATGGCAGTGCTGAAGACGGGAGATTTCTTTCATGATTTTGTCGGGCCGCTGGGCTGTGCTTCTGAGATGGTCGGTGAGGACAAGGCTGAGCTGGCAAAGAAGAAGATCCTCTTTGTGGCAGGCGGTGTGGGAACGGCACCGGTCTACCCGCAGGTTAAATGGTTACATAGCAATGGCATAGAGGCAGACGTTATTGTCGGCGCAAAGAATCAGGAGCTGCTGATCCTGGAAAAGGAGATGGAAGCGGTTGCAGGCAATCTGTATGTCACAACGGATGATGGTTCCTACGGACGCAAGGGCATGGTGACACAGACGATTCAGGAGCTTGTCGATGAGGGCAAAAAATATGATCTGTGTATCGCGATCGGTCCCATGATTATGATGAAATTTGTCTGTAAGCTCACGAAAGAGCTGGGGATCCCCACGATCGTCAGCCTGAATCCGATCATGGTAGACGGTACAGGAATGTGCGGCGCATGCCGTGTCACAGTCGGCGACAAGGTAAAGTTTGCATGTGTTGACGGTCCGGAGTTTGACGGGCATCTTGTGAATTTCGACGAGGCGATGAAGCGTCAGCAGATCTACAAGACTGCGGAGGGAAGGGCAATGCTGAGATTGCAGGAAGGTGATACGCATCACGGCGGATGTGGACATTGTGGAGGTGACAAATAATGGATGTATTGACGAAAGTACCTGTACGTGAGCAGGAGGCGGCTGCCAGGGCAAAGAATTTCGATGAAGTCTGCCTTGGTTACAATAAAGAAGAAGCGATGGAGGAGGCGACACGCTGCATCAACTGCAAGAATGCGCAGTGTGTCAAGGGATGCCCTGTGGCGATCGACATTCCGGCATTTATCGAGCAGGTGAAGCTTGGAAACATTGAGGAGGCCTATCAGATCATCAGCCGTTCCTCGGCGCTGCCGGCAGTGTGCGGACGCGTCTGTCCGCAGGAGAGCCAGTGTGAGGGCAAGTGTATCAGAGGCATCAAGGGTGATCCGGTCTCGATCGGCAAGCTGGAGCGTTTCGTTGCGGACTGGGCGAGGGAGAACGGGATTAGGCCGGAGCCGGCAAAAGAGAAGAACGGCAGGAAAGTGGCAGTGATCGGTTCTGGTCCTGCGGGTCTTACCTGTGCAGGTGATCTTGCAAAGCTCGGTTATGACGTTACGATCTTTGAGGCGCTTCACGAAGCGGGCGGCGTACTGGTGTACGGGATTCCGGAGTTCAGACTTCCGAAGGAGGAGGTTGTTGCCAAAGAGATCGCAAATGTGGTATCGCTGGGTGTGAAGATAGAGAAAAATGTGATCATCGGCAAATCGATCACGATCGATGAGCTGATCAGCGAAGAGGGATTTGAGGCGGTATTTATCGGTTCCGGTGCGGGACTTCCCAAGTTTATGGGGATTCCTGGAGAGAATGCGAACGGTGTATTCTCCGCCAACGAGTATCTGACCAGAAGCAATCTCATGAAAGCGTTTAACGAGGATTCCAACACCCCGATCATGCGCGGCAAGAAAGTTGCGGTCGTTGGCGGTGGCAATGTCGCCATGGACGCGGCAAGGACAGCGCTCCGTCTGGGCGCGGAGGTGCATATAGTATACCGGAGGAGCGAGGAAGAGCTTCCGGCGAGGGTGGAGGAAGTCCATCATGCAAAGGAGGAGGGCATTATCTTTGACCTGCTCACCAATCCGACAGAGATCCTCGAGGATGAGAATAACTGGGTACGCGGCATGAAGTGCATCAGGATGGAGTTGGGCGAGCCTGACGCATCGGGAAGGCGCAGACCTGTTGAGATCCCGGACAGCGAGTTCGAGATGGAGCTTGACACGGTGATCATGTCTCTTGGAACCTCTCCAAATCCGTTGATATCATCTACAACGGAAGGATTGGAGACCAATAAATGGAAATGTATTGTCGCTGACGAGGAGTTTGGCAGAACTTCCAAAGAAGGCGTGTTTGCAGGCGGCGACGCAGTGACAGGCGCAGCGACAGTGATCCTTGCGATGGGCGCTGGCAAAGCAGCGGCAAAGGGGATCCATGAGTATTTGTCGAACAGATAGGCAGGAGATTTGACGCATGTCAGACAGAAATGATGATATAAAAGTATATCAGGATAAGAAGACAAAGGCAGAGGATTACAAAAGCTCTGCCTATACTCTTTTGTTTGTGGGTGTGATCGGAATGATCGCACTCGTTTTGATGATGGCGGGTGTGCTGCCTTTTCGTTTCGCCGGTGCGGGCAGATTCATCACGTATGGGGCGATGGGGGCTTTGTTTGCCGTATTTATCGTGATGGGAATCTCTTCGTTCCAGTCCTCGAAAAGATATGCCATGGAAGCAGTGCAGGAGGACGATCTGACAGAGCGGATCAAGGCATGGGCGAAAGCGCATCTCACGGCGGATGCGATCAGGAGATCTACGTGGTCTGAGACAGGAACGCCGGACGAGATGAAGTATTTTCAGTATTTCGAAGCGATCAAAACGGCCGTCACACAGGAGTTTGGGAGCATGAACGCCTCTTACCTCGATGCCTTATGCGAGGAGCTTTATGCGGATCTATTTGAGGAGCAATGATATTTCGGGATGAACATAACTTTTGTCACAGTGGGGAAGATCAAAGAGAAATATTTTCGCGATGCGGTCGCAGAGTATCAGAAAAGGCTTTCGAAATACTGTAAGCTGGAGATCATTGAGGTGGCGGACGAAAAGACGCCCGATAAGGCATCTGAGACACTGGAAGACCAGATCAGGCAGAAAGAGGCGGAACGCATCTTAAAGAATATCAAGGAAAATGCATACTGTATCGCGCTTGCGATCGATGGCAGGAAGCGCGATTCTGTTGGGCTGGCAGAACATATTGAGCGGCTTGGACTGGGCGGAAAGAGCAGCCTGGTGTTTGTGATCGGCGGTTCGCTCGGACTGCATGACAGTGTGATCAGACGGGCAGACGAGAAACTCAGCTTTTCAGATATGACTTTTCCGCACCAGTTGATGCGGGTCATTCTGATCGAGCAGATCTACAGGTGTTATCGGATCATCAATGGGGAACCGTATCACAAGTAAAGGCGAAAAGAACATAAGTTCTTGGAAATAAAAGAGACTAAGATTTGCATTTTTAACCCCATGAGAGAGTGTAGCTTCCATGGGGTTTTGCTATTCATGACAATAGAATCCATGGTTTTTAAGGATTCTATTGTAGATTTTGTGTTTTTTCTGGAGGGATGTATTCTATTAGTTCATGCAAATCACATTCCAGGGCGTAACACAACCTTGACAGAACCGCAATGTTCAGCCGTTGAACTTCATTTTTACAATACTTTTTCAGTTGTGTTCTTTGCATTTCTGCTCGAAAGGATAGTTTATTGATAGAAATATTACGTTTTTCCATCAATTCCTCTAAATGTATTTTAACAGTACCAAATTCAAGGTCTTTCATATCTCCATCCTCCATTTAATATATTTCTATGATATTTTATATAAATGGGGATTAAAATGAGGGTTTTACAATGACAAAAGAAGAATTTTACTCAGTGACAGATACGCTCTATGAGTTGAACAACCTGTGGATGCTGACTGGATTTATCCGATCATGGAAAATTTTCAGATGAAAGGCTGCATGGTAGCAGAGGATGCGGGTTCGGGTTATACTGTGTCTACCCGAAGGATGAAAGCTTATTTATTTACAACAAAAAGCGGGAAAGGTGTGCCGCAGATTATTTTACAGGGGAACAGGGTAGAGCAATGGGGATTTGAGATTGGCTGCAGTGTGTCTGTGGAATGCTATCAGAAGTTCTCCGCTTATTGTAATTTGCCGGAAGGCTGTGTATAATGAAAATGAATAGCAAAGATTTTGAAACATACGGAGGTTTCCGGCAGTAATTTATGGGAATGCAGGTAGATAAATGGGAAACATGGAAACAAAGCAGATAAAATGGGAAGAATTAAGCATATCCAATGACTTCCTGTTTGGGAAGGTCATGCAGAACCCGGAGCTATGCAAAGAACTGTTGCAGAGAATTCTTCCAGATTTGGATATTGACCGTATCGAGTATCCGGAACTGCAAAAGACAATAAAAGAAGATTTTGATGCAAAAGGCATCCGATTGGATGTATATATAAATGATGGGAAAGGCACAGTATATAATATCGAAATGCAGGCTGTTACTTCAAAATATTTACCAAGAAGAACCAGATATTATCAGAGCATGATAGATTTACAGTTGGTTGATAAAGGGCAGGACTATGATACACTGAATAATAGCTATATTATCTTTATCTGCCTCTCAGATATATTTGGAAAAGGTCGTTATATGTATACTTTTGAGAATGTCTGTAAAGAAGACTCAGAAGTCATATTAAATGATGGGGAAAAAAAGATTTTCCTGAATGCAGATGGAAAGAATGGGACGATAAGCAAGGAATTAAAAGAGTTCCTCAATTATGTGGCCGGCAGACCATCGGAGGATGTATTTGTGAAAAAACTTAAGTGTGCTGTGGAGCATGCAAAGAAGAATCGAGAATGGAGGCGCGAGTATATGACATTATTAATGCGTGACAGAGAAAATCGAAAAATTGGAATGGAGGTTGGTATTTTAGGTACGGTATCTTCACTAAGGGATTTTAATATACCAGATGTTGAAATATTTCGGAAAATACAAGAAAAATACAATCTTTCTCCTGAAGAAGCTGAACGCTATATGAAAGCAGAAGTAGAGGTATGAGTATATGACATTGTTGATGCGAGACCAGGAGAATGTGGAAAAAGGTGAGGAAATGTTGGTACTTGTTACGGGGGCAAATGGATTTGTCGGTCATAAAATAATGGAGATCTGTAAGGATACGGTGGCTGCACCATCGCTTCGCAATGCAACGCAGGAAGATGTGAATGACATGATCGCGGGAAACGATGCAGATGTTATTATACATACTGCAGCTATTTCTGATACAAGGGTGTGTCAGGCTGATCCGGATGCTTCTTATTATGCAAATGTGCAGATTCCAATATTTATTGCAAAGGCAGCAAAGGATAGAAAACTAATCTGTTTCAGCTCGGATCAGGTTTACAGCGGGTGTGACGAAAAAGGACCCTACCTGGAGGATGGCGCAAAACCGGGAAATCAGTATGCGGAACATAAACTGGAAATGGAACAGCGGGTATTAGAGATTCATCCGGATACAGTTGTGCTGCGCGCTGAATGGATGTATGATCATTATTTGAAGAAGCCAAACTATTTTATGAATATCATCAATGCAAAAGAAACGGTATCATTTAGTTCCGGGCAGTTCAGGGGCATGACATATTTGAAAGAAGTAGCGGAAAACATGGAAAAAGTCATCGCGTTACCAGGCGGTGTGTATAATTTTGGAAGTGAAACAACATATTCAATGTATGATATCACTCAGAAATTTGTTGACCGGCTGGGGAAAAAAGTGAAAGTGGAGGATGCTCCTGCAAGACATAATTTATGGATGAACTGTGATAAAGCGAAGCAGTATGGTATAAAGTTCAGTACTGTTATAGACGGTCTGATGAGATGTGCGGCAGATAATCATATGTTTTCATTTCCTTAGAGCATTTTTCAAATACGCTCTAGAACATGTGCAGGCTATACCCAGGACCTGGCACTGGGTGAAGAAAAAAGGAGTGTAGGAATGGAACAGAGAGGAAAAAGAATCGAATTTCGTTTCGGGAAGTTTGGGAAGCTGGCGCCGCTCATGGTTGCGGCGGCTATGATCCTGTGGGCGGCTGTCAGCCAGTCGAATGTGAACGGATATGTGCTGGCTTTCTTTGCGGCGCTGGTGGCAGGGGTACTCTTTGCAAAGGATGAGAAGGCGTATGGGGAAGCGCTGGTGTACGGTCTGAGCAAGCCGATGTTTGGCGTGATCGTGATGGCGGTGATCCTCGCGGCGATCTCTGGAAAGCTGATCTCAGCCAGCGGCGTGGTGCAGACCATTGCGGTGTATGTGGTGGCTGCTGGATTTACGGGGAGACTGTTCGTTGCGGCATCCTTTCTCATCACCTGTCTGCTGGCGTTTGCCACGGGAACTTCGGTGGGAACTTATTTTGTGGTGATCCCGATCCTGTTTCCGGTGGGCGTGATGGCGGGGGCCGCACCGGAGTTTATGATCGGCGCGATCGTGTCGGGAGCGGCGTTCGGCGATAACCTGGGTCCGATATCGGATACGACGATCGCTTCCTCCGCGACACAGCATGCGGATCTGGGAACTGTGGTGAGGACCAGGATGCGTTACAGCCTGCCGGCAGCGGCGGGAGCGTTGATATTATTTCTGCTGTTTTCCAAAACGACTGCTGACGGTGCAGTGACCCCGGCAGCGGCGGGGACGGCCAATCCGGTCAGTCTGGTCATGCTGGTGGTACCGGTGGTGATCATTGTTCTCTGCACGATGAAAATGCATCTGATCACCGCTCTGTCTTGGGGGATCCTGGCGGGAAGCGCTGCCGGGTTGCTTTTTGGTATATACACGGTGGATGGATTGATCTCTTTTCCGGGAGGATTCTCCGTATCCGGGGCGATCATAGAGGCGATCTCGGGAACGGCGGGGACAGTGGTCATGCTGATCGCTGTGTTTGCGCTCCTCGGGGTGGTGGAGCGCAGCGGTCTCTTTGAGGATGTGGGGGTGCTGCTGGCGCGTTTTGCCAGGAACGAACGCAGCACGGAGACAGCGATCGTGCTCTCCGCGGGCATATTGAGCATGGTGACAGGCGTCATTTCCGTGGCGATCGTGGCACTTGGCGATCTGGTGAATGAGATCGGGGAAAAGGCGGGTGTAGACCGGTACCGCCGCGCGAATCTGCTGGACTGTACGGGCTGTGTGTTCTGTTTTCTGGCGCCATGGACAGTGCACTGTGTGATCCCGGCGCAGCAGTCCGCCCAGTTTGGGGAGGGCTTCGCGGTGGCGCCGGCAGCGATCCCTTTTGTGAACTTTTATTCCATCTGCATGCTGGTGATGCTGGCGGTGGCGGTGGTCACGGGCTATGGCAGGAAACGTCAGGTTTAGGTGATATCCTGTTTCTGGTATATTTCTGCCGCGATCCTGTATGAGAGGATAAACCAGAAGACAGAGATCAGCAGGACGATATGAAAAACAGAAAGGATATGGTGCTTCACGGGGATGAACAGGTTTATGAGGAGAACGAGTCCGGCGATGATTCCTGTTGATGCCATGAAGGACATCATAAAGACGATCTGTGATTTTTCCGGATCAAATACATACGCGCACGGCAGGCTGATGCCGCCTGCCAGCAGTGTGGCGCTCATGCCGATGGAGCCATACAGGCACAGGGCATGAAGGGTTACATTGACGCCGAGGAGGGCGAGGATCACGCAGGGGATCAGCGCTGTGCCCATGCCCAGTATGGCAAGCAGGATATAAAATACGTACTTTTCGCCAATGATCTGACTTCTTGACACGGGCATGGTGATCACATTCTTGTTCCATCTTGAAGCCGCGTCGCTGGTGATGCTGATAAAGACTGCAGTTGTCGATGCTACAGGTGCCAGTACCAGGAGCGCGCTCGGCTCCAGCAGGAACGACAGCCCGAAGCCCAGAACGATCAGGCTGACTAAAGTTACAAGGATATTGCTCTTTGCAATATACAGGTCTTTGACTAACACACCTCTCATTATTTTTCCCCCTTTACATAGAGCAGCATGATCTCGTCGATCGTTGCCGGGACGATCAATGCTTTCGGATATTTTCGCTGCAGTTTCTCCCGGTCGGAGATCAGCACCTGCCATTCATAATCCAGTTTGCGGTATACAATGATGTCTGAGCGGTCCAAGGCGTCAAATTGCGCCGCGCCGCATTTGAGAATGCCATACTGTTCGATCAGTTCGTCTTTGGGTCTGGAGAAGATGACTTTTCCCGCATGGATAAATACGATATAGTCGGCGATCTTCTCCAGATCACTGGTAATGTGCGAGGAGACGAGTATGGAGTGCTCCTCGTCCTGCACAAAATCCAGGAGCATATCTAAGATATCGTCGCGGACAACGGGATCGAGTCCGCTGGTCGCTTCGTCCAGGATCAGCAGTTTCGAGTGATGCGAGAGGGCGGCAGAGATCGCAAGCTTCATCTTCATTCCTTTAGAAAACTGTTTGATGTGTTTGTCGGGCGGCAGGGAAAACTGCTGTAATAGGCTGATATAGGTCTGTTCGTCCCACGACTGATAAATGTTTTTCATTACACGGTTGAGTTTCCTGGGAGACAGGATCTCGGGATAATTGCTGCCGTCGAACACGACGCCGATCTGTTCTTTGATATCCTGATCCAGCGATTCACGCTTCAGTATGGAGACAACGCCGGATTCTTTTTGGATCAGTCCCAGGGCGGCATTGATCGTCGTGCTTTTTCCCGCGCCGTTTTCCCCGATCAGCCCGACGATAGAGCCGCAGGGTACGGCAAAGGAGACATGATCCAGCATAAAATCCTTATAGGTCTTGGTAAGTCCTGAAATCTTCAAAGCATTGTTCATCGTCACTCCTCCTCATACAATAATGTCAATAGATCGATCAGTTTTTCGAGCGATATCCCGCTTGTGCGGGCTGTTTCGATCGCTTCATTAAAGTGTTCCTCTATCTTTTTCTGCTGTTCCTCCAGATAGAAGTCCTGGTTCCGGGCGGATACATAGCAACCCTTTCCGGCTGTTGTCTCGATGAACCCGTCTTCTTGCAGGATATCGTACGCTTTTTGCACTGTCAGGATGCTGATCTGCAGTGATCTTGCGAGGGAACGGATAGAGGGAAGCATTTCCCCTGCTTTCAGCGTGCCGTTCATGATCTGGGATTTGATCTGTGCTACGATCTGCTCATACAGGGGGCGGCTTGTCTTATTGCTCACTACGATCTCCAACTGGTCACCGCCTTTCTGTATTAAACTGTATTGTATATACAAGTACAGTTTAATACAGAGTGTGATGAATGTCAAGAAGGTTTGGCGGAAATTTGCATTTTACAAAATTTAGCGTTATAATACTGGAAGAACAGAAAGGATGCGATATTCTGTTATCTGCCGGAGGATTCCGTACCAGATAAAAATGCTGTAGCAGAACGGTATCAGATGACAGCGCTGGAGAAGCTGATGTCAGCGCCAGATTTTTTTCGGGAAAAAGAGCCGAAGATCGAGAAGATCATCTAAACACGCTTTAGGAAATTCTATGAAAAAGAGATCAAAAAAACGGATCAGGTATGGCATACTGATCCTGCTGTCAGTGTACCTGGCAGCATGTTTTTCCCTGCGGTTTTCTGTGCGGGAAACTGCGCTGGATGCGTTGGAAGAAAATGGATGTATGCTGTACTATATTGTGAATACGGACGGGATGAAAGGTCTGGGGCACAGTGTTGTGATGATCGTGGACGAGGCTGGATGCGGAACGGTATTCAGCTACAATGGAATGCAGCGGTCACTGACAGAAAGCCTTCTGGGGAAGAGCGGTGTAGGTAAATTGAGCATGGGGACGATGACGGCAGATGAGACAGAGGCGTTTTTGCAGTCAGGGAATCTGCTTCTGGATGGAGACCAGCTTGCGGATAATTATGATGTGGCGCTGTACAGACCGATCACAGCGGAGGATTACCGCGTTGTACTGGAACAGACCAGGCCTTATCTTGCGGCGCAGGAGCAGTTTGCGTCACTGTATGAAAGATGGGCGGTGGAGGAGAATGCTGGCCGGAAAGTACGGTATCGACAGGAATTAGAGCAGATGGGACAGGGGGATATGTTGCCTGTATATCAGATTTATATGAATAATTGCGATCATGTGGCGAGACTGCTGGCTTCTTCGGTTGATTCGGAATTACAGGATTATACAGACCATACAAGGCGCATGACGCCTAACGGCAACGCAAAGGCTTTTGGCGTCAGGGCGGAAAGCTGGGGCGTTATGATGCTGGGAGAGCAGTCGCTGTTGGAGAGATTTTTGATGTTTTTAATGATATTTTGAATGGAGGAGTGCATAATGAAACTTGCGGAAGCATTGCAGGAGCGGGCGGACATCAACCGGAAGATCGAGCAGTTAAAGGTTCGTCTGAACAATAATGTGTTGGTACAGGAGGGCGAAAAGACGGCGGAAGATCCGGATCAGCTGAAGCAGGAGCTGGACCGCTCCATTGAGCGTCTGGCGTATTTGATGGCTCGGATCAACAAGACGAATTGTGAGACGGAGATCGACGGGCAGACGTTGACAGAGATCATCGCAAGAAAAGATGCGCTCTCATTGAAGATCCATTTGTATAAGGATATCGTTTACGCCGGAAGTCAGGCGTCCTATCGGGCGAGAAACACGGAAATTAAAATAAAATCTGCTATTTCTGTCGCCGGCTGGCAGGCGGAGATTGACGGAATCGCGAAAGAACTGCGGCTGTTGGACAATAAGCTGCAGGAAACCAACTGGAAGACGGATTTAATGGAATAGGCGGTCTATTAAGAATGTTAACAGAAACGCAGTGGATGTCACGCGGCGACAGCGCAAGTCGCAGCACGGTCCGCACGACAGAGCACGTGCCGGGGTTCGATTCCCCAGAGAATGGTCATGCTCCGACCGCGCACGAATGTAATGTGATAAATCATTGTTATTACCAGACATTGGGCGGATCTGTGAGGGTGGGAAAGGGGAAAGAGCAGGAATGAAAAAAGGGAATGTGTTATCAGCTGTCATCGGGATCAGCATTCTGTCTCTGACAGGATGCGGGCGCAGTTCCGGGACAGAACCGACAAAAGAAATTGTCAGCATATCCTATATGGATCTGGCGGAGGACAACCTGGCAGCGGAGGAGACATGGCCAGATGATGCGGTATCGTCAGAAAGCCAGAACGACACAGAAGAGGAGTCAGAGCTGGAGAACGGGACAGTGTTTGATGCGGAAGAAGAACTGGTGCCGGTGGACGGAACTGGAAGCGAAGCCATATCCGCAATGGTAACAGTGCCGCAGCTGCCCGGGACTGGTAAGGGGATTGATGATTTCGTGCCGGAGGGCTGGGCGCTTCTGGACAGTGTCGCGCTGGATTTTAATGAGGACGGGATTGCGGATCATGTGGGGGTGCTGGAAACCGGGGACGAAGGTTCCCCGAGGATTCTGTTTGCCATTGCCAGTGACGGGACAGACCAGTATCACCTGGATCTTCAGAATTCGAATCTGATCCGGGCGGGCAATGAGGGCGGCGTCTACGGCGATCCTTATATGCCGCTGACCGCTGAGGGCACTTCGTTTACAACGAATGCATACGGCGGCAGTTCGTGGAGATGGTCGGAGGAATATACATATACATATCGCGACGGCGGCTGGTGGCTGACATCCTCGGAGGACACTTATGGATATATTTTCGGCTGTACGACATCCTATTGTAAGAATGACTGGGAAAGCGGTGTGGGTATCAGAAAAAAGAGAAGTAGTGAGTTTGGCGACATGGAGGGAGAAGGGGATACCGAGGAATATGATGTGATATATGAGATGGCGCTGGATGAACCGCTGACACTTGAACAGGCTGGCTGGCGTTATGGGTTTGCATCAGACCGGGTGACGGATTGGGAAACGGCTGATATCACATTTGGAAAGGGGATCACGCTTTCCCGGGACCAGGTCATGCTGCCGGATGAGGCATATGTGAATTATTGTGATGAGGAGTGTATGCTCTATACATTTTCAGATGAGGATGAGGTGTACCATTATCTTGCCATGTACCGATGGAGAGACAGGGTGTTGTCTGTACTGGTGAAGGAAGACGCGCCGATCGATCACCTGACATACTACAAAGGAAAGATTTATTATACGACTGAGACAAAAGAAACTGTCACTTACAGAATGGCGCCGAGCGGGGAAGAACAGGATACACAGAAAGAGGAAACAGTGGGCATGAAACTGGGCAGGATCGAGCCTGACGGGACGCAGAAGGAGACAATCTTTGAATACCGTTATCCGAAAGCAGGACAGGAGGTCATGGAGGACCAGATCCCGTATCTGACATTGACCTATGAGATCAGCGGGGATGAGATTGTTCTGGAGGTCTATATAGGAGAGGAACCGCACCCGTTTTACCGGATGAATATAGACGGCAGCGGGATAGAAAAGATCGGAGAGATGCCAGGGGCAGCGTAGCAGGGATTGAATAGAGAGGAGGGAATTTTGATGAGAATGTATGATCTGATCATGAAGAAGCGCAATGGAAGCGCATTGAGCGACGAGGAGATCCGTTTTATGGTACAGGGGTATACGAAAGGCGATATCCCCGATTACCAGATGTCAGCGATGATGATGGCGGTTTATTTCAGGGGAATGGATGCGGACGAGACACTGGCACTGACGATGGCGATGGCTGAGAGCGGCGATATGCTGGATCTGGGAGAGATCCGCGGCGTGAAGGTCGACAAGCATTCCACGGGCGGCGTGGGAGACAAGACTTCGCTGGCGCTGACGCCGATGGTCGCGGCTGCCGGCGTCACGGTGGCAAAGATGAGTGGGCGAGGTCTGGGGCATACGGGCGGCACGATCGATAAACTGGAGAGTTTTCCCGGTTTTTCCACAGCGATATCAGAACAACAGTTCAAAGAAAATGTCAACCGCATCGGGATCGCGATCATGGGGCAGACGGCAGACCTGGCGCCGGCGGACAAGAAGTTGTACGCGCTGCGGGACGTGACGGCCACAGTCGACAATATGTCCCTGATCGCTTCCTCCATCATGAGCAAAAAGCTCGCGGCGGGCGCGGATGCGATCGTGCTGGATGTCAAGACCGGGAGCGGCGCTTTCATGAAGACCGAGGAGGATGCCTTCGCGCTCGCGCGTGAGATGGTCCGGATCGGAAACGGCGCGGACAGAAAGACGATCGCGGTGGTCTCTGATATGGATCAGCCGTTAGGCTGTGCGGTCGGTAATGCACTGGAGGTGCGGGAGGCGATCGATACTTTAAACGGCAATGGACCGGAGGATTTTGTCGAGCTCTGCATGACGCTTGGTTCCTACATGCTGGTAGCGGGAGGAAAGGCAGCGACGAAGGACGATGCGGAAGCGATCCTGACAGAGGTCGTCAGGAACGGAAGCGCGCTCGATAAACTTGCGGAGTTTGTCGAAGCGCAGGGCGGGGACAGGGAACTGGTATATCATCCGGAGAGACTGACGCAGGCGTCGATCGCACAGGAGATCGAATCGCCCGCAGACGGATACATTCAGAAGATCGTGTGCGATGAGATCGGCATCTGCTCGCTGATACTGGGCGGCGGACGCGAGACAAAGGAGAGTGAGATCGACCTGTCTGTCGGCCTCGTCCTGCACAAAAAGGTGGGAGATGCGGTTAGAAAAGGGGATTCCCTTGCCACGATCCATGCCAATGACCAGGCAAGGCTTGAGGCGGCGCGGGAGAGATTCCTGCGGGCGTACACGATCGGCGCGGAGCCGGTGAAAAAAAAGCCGCTCATCAAGGGAATAGTAATGAAATAAAAGACATAGAATGAAGTATAGAAAACCTATACTTCATTTTTGGGTGCTGATATGAGCAGACATGATACGAAATACCGCGACATATTGAAACAGGATATGGTGAGTGCAGGGGAACGTTTTGCAGATGCATTTTCGCTGCCAAAGGATATGGTAGTCAATGCTACCCTGTTCCACATGGTGGGGACGTCGGAGCTCTTTATCGAGAATTTTAAGGGGATCATATCCTACACCTGCCATAGCATTCTGATCAAAGGCAGCAATGTCAAATATTGTGTCTGTGGGGAATGCCTTACGATAGAGTACTATTCGAATGAGGACATGAAGATATCAGGACAGATCATGGAGGTCAGGGTAATAAGGGACTGACGGCAGTTCCTGGGAAGCATGAGGTGGAGCTCTTGCAGAATGGATGGATACGCTTTGTCAGAGGGTTTCTGGTCATCAGGATCGACGGGGATTACATGGAACGCTTTTTCAATATGTGCAGGATGCACGATATTGATCTGTGGGGGATCCGGAAAGAAAAAGCGGAGGAGAAGGACATCTGTATGTGTGAGGCGTACGCGACTGATTTTTTCAGGATGCCTCCGCTGCTGAGAAAGACAGGCACAAAGGCTCATGTAGTCAGAAAAAAAGGACTGCCTTTTTATTTTCCTTTTATCAAGAAAAGGATTATTTTTTTTGCGGGTGTCATCCTGTGCCTGGCACTGCTCAATTATGTGACTGATTATGTGTGGGCGATCGAGTATGTCGGCAACCTCCAGGTGAGTGACGACGAGCTCTCGGATTTCCTGGAACAGGAATCGATCCACTACGGGATGAAGAAGAGCAGCATCAATTGTGAGGAAAAAGAGAAGAGGCTCAGGGAGACTTTTCAGAATGTGACATGGACGTCCATATATTTTGAGGGCACAAAGCTTTTTGTCGAGGTCAAGGAGAACGAAAAAACAGAGCCGGTGCAGATCGAGACAAGGGGAACCAACATCATCGCGAATGAGGCGGGGACGATCACTTCGATCGTGACGAGAAATGGCGTGCCCAAGGTCAAGGCGGGGGACAGGGTTGAGAAGGGACAGATCCTTGTAGCGGGCGGCGTTCCGGTGTATGATGAGGGAAAGAACATCGTCGGATTTCAGATCTATGATGCGGATGCCGACATTTATATCAGGACACCGGTCGAGTACAAATGCGAGATCAATAGCGGGTATCCCGTTATGGTCTACACAGGGGATCATGTCAGGATGGGCTTTGCGGAGATCGGCAGCTACCATATCGACGGAATGCCTGTATGGAATTTTATCGAGCGGAACATATTGAAAAAGGAAAATGAGAACCTGTATGAGACAGCTGTGGAGAAGCATCAGATAGTTTTACTTGATAATATCTTTCTTCCGGTATATTATGGAAGTATTGACAGAAAAGAATATTATATAAAATACTTTAACTATACAGAGGAGGAGATGAAAGAGAAGCTATCTGAAAATTTTGAAAAATTTATTTCAGGATTAGAGGAAAAAGGGGTACAAATTGTTGAAAAAAATGTTAAAATGGAAAAGAGCAGTAAAGGAATGGAATTATCTGGAAGTCTACTGGTGGTAAAGCAGACAGGTGAGACTGCAGATATACCGGCGGACATCACACAGGAAAACGAGACAGATCAGATGGAGGAGTAGGAGTACATTGGCGGAATATCAGATTGGGATGCAGATCGAAGCGGAACACATGCAGAATCTTTTTGGCAGTCACGATGCGTATATCAAACAGATCGAGGATGATCTGCATGTTATCATAACAGACAGGAACGGGGAAGTGCGCATCAGCGGGGAACAGGCGGATGTCGACAAGGCGGCAAAGCTGATCCGGGAGCTGGTGGAGCTCTCCAGGAGAGGAAACAGGATACAGGAGCAGAACGTATCGTATGCGCTGGAGCTTTCGAGAGCCGGGGATGAGGATGCGCTTTTGGAGATCGATTCGGAGTGTATCTGTCACACGATATCGGGAAAGCCCATCAAGCCAAAGACTTTGGGGCAGAAAAAATACATCGATGCTATCAGGGATAAGATGATCGTGTTCGGTCTGGGTCCGGCGGGAACGGGAAAGACATATCTTGCGATGGCCATGGCGATCACAGCTTTTAAGAATCACGAGGTGGAGCGCATCATTCTGACCCGCCCTGCCATCGAAGCGGGGGAGAAGCTCGGTTTTCTGCCGGGAGACCTGCAGAGCAAGGTCGATCCCTATCTGAGGCCGCTGTACGACGCGCTGTATCAGATCATGGGAGCGGAAAGCTTCCAGAAAAATATGGAGAAGGGACTGATCGAGGTGGCGCCGCTTGCCTACATGCGCGGGCGGACGCTTGACAATGCCTATATCATACTGGATGAGGCACAGAACACGACGCCGGCGCAGATGAAGATGTTCCTCACACGTATCGGATTCGGCTCCAAAGTGATCGTGACGGGCGACGCCTCCCAGAAGGATCTGGCGGCAGGTATGCAGTCGGGACTGGATATCGCGGAGAAGGTTCTGGGAAAGATCGGTGATATCGCATTTATACGGCTGACGAGCAAGGATGTCGTGAGGCATCCGCTTGTCCAGAAGATCGTCAAAGCCTATGAGGATTATGAAAGCCGCCTGAATCACAGGCAGGGCAAAGAGTTTCACAGAGAGGAAAAACGTCCGAAAAGAACCGGTTCACCGTTTCGGAAATAGATCATGTGAAGAATGATTATATGAAAACAAAGGAAATAGAACATATGAAGGAAAAAAAAGAACCCCGCTGGCAGAAAGTACTCCTTGTCATCGGAATGCTCGTCGTATCGATACCTGCGATCGGAGTATCAGCGTATTTTTATGAAAAGTCTTTCCGGGATATCTTTATACTGCTCATCATTGTCACGTCCTGTTTCGGCATGACATTCTTTTCGTTTTTTCAGTCGAATGTATTTCAGGCGCTCCACTATGACAATGGCGGGCACTTATCGCGTTTTGTGATCACATTTCTGATGGGAACAGCTGCGGCATGCCTGCTGCCTGTTCTGCCTGATGCGGGATGGATCCTGCCCGTGGCGGCGCTGGCGCTGACGCTGTTCTCCAACACAGTGACTGGTCTGACTGCCTATGCGGGACTGCTGTGCGTGTGCGCTTATTTTGCAGCTGCAGATGAACTGACATTCTTAATGTATTTTCTCACAGGCGTCCTTTTTGCGCTGCTTTTTGAGAGGCTTGACAATGACTATAAGACAGGGGCGCCAATGTCGGCGGCGGTGGTCATCTATGTGGCAGAAATCGCGGTAAATGTGATCATTCAGAGTCACGGGACGCCGACGCTGGATGCGCTGGTCATCCCGGTCATGAATATATTTGTCACGTTTATACTGATGCTGGTGATCCTGCGGTTCTACTGTGCGGTCGTCATAGACAAGGAGAAGGGAAGGTTTCTGCGCATCAACGATCAGGAGTATGAACTGCTTGCCAAGTACAAGGAGGAGGACAGGCAGACTTATTATAATGCCATACATACGGCATATTTTGCGGAAAAGACGGCGAGACTGCTGCACATGGATGTCGATGTCGCGAAGAACGGCGGCTATTATCACCGGATCATTGTGTTAGAGTGCAGGAAGCAGAATAAATCCCTGGAGGAGATCTGCCAGGAAAATAAGTTTCCGCCGGAAGCGGTCACGCTTCTGCAGGAATATACGTACAAATCAAGACCGATGAAAATGCGCGAGACGGTGGCAGTGTATTTTGCGGACTGTGTCGTCTCATCGATCATGTATCTGATCGAAAAAGGGGAAGCGGAGAAACAGGACAGGGATTATGGAAAGATCGCGACTGCGATCATACGCAGAAAGATCGGGAGCGGAGAGCTCAACAACAGTGAGATCTCACTGTCAGATCTGGGTGGAATAGAAAAAATATATACAGGAGAAAAATTGTACTATGACTTTTTACGTAGAGAGTGAGACAGACAGGGAGCTGCCGTTTAACGCAGAGGAAGTGGCAGGAAGGGTCATCGCGGAGGCGCTGGAGACTGAGAAATGTCCTTATGAGGTGTCTGTGAATGTGCTTCTCACGGACAATGAGGGGATCCATGTCCTGAACAGGGAGCACCGCGGGATCGACTGCCCGACAGACGTGCTGTCGTTTCCGAATGTGGACTATGACGTTCCTGCGGATTTTTCATCGATCGAAGACCGGGCGGAAGATTACTTTGATCCCGAAAGCGGGGAGCTGTGCCTTGGTGACATCGTCATATCGGTTGACCGGGTATATGAGCAGTCTGAGGAGTACGGACATTCGAGCATGCGGGAATATGCTTTTCTGGTCGCGCACAGCATGCTCCACCTGTTAGGCTACGATCACATGGCTTCTCCGGAGGCAGAAGTGATGGAGCGGAAACAGGAGGAGATCTTGGACAGGCTGGGTATAACGAGAAACGAGCATGGAACGGACAGGACGGCTCCATGCCAGGGAGAGCAGTTAAATGAAGAAAAAGAAGTCTAATTTTATCGTTCAGGGAGGAATCCTTGCGATGGCGGGGATACTGTCCAGAATCATAGGGATCGCCAGACGTTTTCCCATGCAGCATATCTTTGGCGACAAGGGAAACGGATATTATGCTGCGGCGTATTCCGTGTACTCGATCATGCTGATCATTTCCTGCTACAGCCTGCCGCTCGCGGTGTCCAAGGCGGTGTCGTCCAAGATCAGCAAGCGGCAGTACAAGAGTGCGCAGCGGGTGTTTCAGTGTGCGATGGTCTTCGCGCTGACGATGGGCGGCATCACGTTCTTTGTCTGTGAATTTCTGGGTGATTTTCTCGCGGAACATGTCATGGAGGAGCCGATGGGGGCTATGGCGCTCAAAGTGCTGGGGCCGGCATTGCTGACGGTATCGGTCATGGGCGTGTTCCGGGGATATTTTCAGGGGCTTGGGACGATGATGCCGACTGCCATATCCCAGATACTGGAGCAGATATTCGTGCTGATCGGCAGTATCGCAGGGACATATGTCCTGTATAATTATGGTGGAAAGGTCGGGGCGCTGCTCCACAACGAAGACTATGCACCGGCATACGGGGCGGCGGGCGCATCGATCGGTCCGGTGCTTGGTTCCGTGGTCGGCCTGTTGTTTCTGGCTTTTGTGTACATGCTGTACCGGAAGGGGACAAAAAGGCGCAGTTCGCGCGATATGAACGGAAGGGTTGACGGCTATCCGCAGATCTTCAAACTGATCATTCTGACGATCATACCAGTGCTCCTGAGCAGTACTGTTTACAATATCAGTGATGTGATCGACACATCGATCTTTGGAAAAGTGATGGTGGCAAAGGGGCTTGGAGATGTCAAGACGGATATCTGGGGTGTGTATACCGGGAAATACAAGGTGCTTGTCAATGTTCCGATCGCACTGGCCAACGCGATGTGTTCATCCATCGTTCCGGTGCTCACCAAGCTGATGGTGCGTGAGGAGTACGGTCGTGCAAAGGAGCGGATCGGCCAGGCGATGCGTTTTACGATGATCGTCGCATTTCCGAGTGCGGTGGGACTTGCTGTACTTGCCAGACCCATCATCTCCATGCTGTTTAAAGGAGAAGTGGACATGGCAGTCAAGATGCTTCATGTCGGTTCTGTGTCGGTCATATTCTTTGCGATATCGACGCTGACGAACGGTGTGCTCCAGGGTATCAACAGAATGAAAGTCCCTGTGCGGAATGCAGCGATTTCCCTGGTCATCCATATCGTGTTCCTGTATGTGACGCTCCAGCTCGGTATGGGGATCAATGCCGTGATCTATGCCAATATCTTATTCGCGGCGATCGTGTGTGTGCTAAATGCAATGGCGATCCGCAAATATATGAGATATCGTCAGGAGCTGGTGCGCACTTTTGCCATTCCGGCGATCGCGTCCGTCGTGATGGGGATCGTGATCGGACTGCTGAATCTGCTGCTGGCCAAGACGGCGGGCAATGTCGTGACAGTGTTTGTGGGCATCTGTGTCGGTGCTGTTGTATATTTTGCGGTGCTGATCCTGCTGAAGGGGATCAACGAGCATGATCTGAGGAGCATGCCAGGCGGCAGGACGGTCCTGACGGTCGCAAAGAGGATGCGCCTGATGTGAAAATTGTGAATAAAAAGGAAAAATAAGCTGATACTATATCATAAACGCCAAAGTGTTCAATTTTGACGAGGAGGCTGATGATGGAGAAGAGATATAAGATTGGCTTATTTTTTGTATTGATACTGATTTCGGCTATGGTGGTCGTTTTGATGTGGAAAAGACACACTATGGATGGCTTTCCGAAGGAGGGAGACCGTGTGGAACAGGATCAGTCCGGGCCGGGTGCATCATCCGGGCCTGATGACCAGACGCCGAAAACGGCGGAAGAGATCTATCAGGTGCAGAAGATGAATGTGCTTACAACGGCTGACACGGTCTGTATCTATGAAAATATTGACAAGAAAGACGGTTCCATGAGTGTGGAGGTGGGAAAGCTTCCGGCAAAATATATCGGTTTGAGCAGAGAGGCACTGGAGAAGCTCCTCGCGGAGGACAGTCTGGCGCCGACACTGACAGAAAAGCAAAAAGGGTTCAAATCACAGCATCTGGAACTCTTCTCGGCGGAGAAGATCAAGGTGCTCCGGATCTATGATACGACACAGGATACGACTGGATTTTATATCATGGAGGTCAACGGCGAGGTATGTGTGTTCGAACATGACAAAAAGACACTGTATTTCAGAACCGGGCTGAGGACGGAGCATCTTCCGGCGGACGTGCGCTATGAAGTGCAGAAGGGAAAGTTTATGGACAGTGAACTGCAGGTGTACCATTTTATAGAATCCTACAGCAGCTGAATGAAAGGAAAAAGATTATGGGAAACAGGGTTGTTGTGGCCGGAGGCGGAGCCAGCGGTCTGACGGCTGCGATATTTGCGGCAGAAAACGGCGCCAGAGTCACCGTGCTGGAACATAAGGACCGGGTTGGCAAGAAGATACTGATGACGGGAAACGGCAGATGCAATCTGTCCAATATGAACAGTGCACACGGCAGATATTACAGCAGCGACAGGGAATCCCTGGAAAAGATCTATGATACGCTTGTCAGATTTGACGCGGCAAGAACGAGAGCTTTCTTCAAAAGACTGGGTCTGTACACCAAAGAAAAAAAGGATGGCGGAGTATATCCGGTGTCAGAACAGGCGGCGGTCGTGCTCGACGTGCTACGCAGCGCATGCAGCAGGCTAGGCGTGAGGATACGGACGGACTGTGAGGTCACATCGGTCAGACCGGCGCGGACGGGCGGCGGAACAGTCTGTGTGACACAGTATATAAGCCCGGCTCAGGGGCAGAAAAACGGGAATCGGAATCAGGATAAAATGATATCTGGGGAAGAGGAGATACGCTATGACCGATTGATCCTCGCAACTGGCGGAAAGGCAGCATCCATATCCGGTTCAGACGGCTCTGGGTATGCGCTTGCACGGAGGCTGGGACACAGGATCATAGAGCCGCTTCCGGCACTGGTACAGCTCAGATGTGAAGGGACTTTCTTCAAGGCGCTCTCCGGCGTCAGGGCGCAGTCTGCGATCCGGCTTGTGATCGATGACGTGGAGGCTGCCAGTGAAGAGGGAGAGCTGCAGCTGACGGATTATGGGATTTCCGGGATACCGGTCTTTCAGTTGAGCAGACTGGCGTCACGGGCAGTTCATGACAAAAGACGGTGCGAGGCGAGGATCAATTTCATTCCAAATATGGATGATGGGATTGATGGCGAAGAGACTGACCGGAGCATCAGGGAATTGTCATACAAGACAGCGGAGGAGTTTCTGTCAGGGATGGTACATAAAAAGATAGCTGCCGTCGTCTGCAGGCAGAATGGGATCGCACAGGGGGTGACAGTCGGCCAGGCGGGCGCAGATAAGATCAGGGACTGCATCAGGATGCTGGCTGATTTCAGGGTGAAGATCACAGCGCCCAATTCGTTTGAGAATGCGCAGGTGTGCTGCGGCGGGGTGCCGCTGGGCGAGGTCGATGAAAATTTCAGGTCGCGAAGATGTGACAATATTTATATCGTCGGGGAACTTCTGGACTGTGACGGCATATGCGGCGGATACAATCTGCAGTGGGCATGGGCGACAGGCGCGATCGCCGGAACAGATGCAGCTTCGCAGGAGGATGATTATTATGATAACGATCAATCAGATAAAAACAGAGATCCGGTTTGAGACGGCCGGTCAGCTTCTGGAACTGGAGGACATGCTGGACAGCAGGGAAGTCCTGCAGAAAAAAGCCGCAAAGATACTGGGTATCAATATGACAGATGTGTCAGGGATCGTGATCTTAAAGCATTCGATCGATGCGCGGAAGAAACCGCAGATCTTTCAGGTCTATACACTGGGGATCACGCTGCAGACAAAGGATCTGGAGGAAAGGGTTGTCAGGCACTGCAGGAACAGGCAGGTCGCGATGGATACCCAGAAACAGTATCAGTTTCCAGTACATGGAAAACAGGAGCGGACGCATCGGCCTGTCGTGATCGGCATGGGACCTGCAGGGCTTTTCTGCGGATATCTGCTCGCACGGCACGGCTGCAGGCCGATCATACTGGAGCGCGGTTTTGATGTGGATACCAGAACGAAGGATGTAGAGGCATATTGGGGCGGAGGCAGCCTGAATCCGGAATCCAACGTACAGTTTGGCGAAGGCGGAGCAGGGACGTTCTCTGATGGAAAGCTCAACACACTGGTCAGGGACAAAGACGGCAGAAACAGGGAGGTGCTGCGCATCCTTGTGGAGTTTGGTGCACCGGAGTGCATTTTGTATGAGAGTAAGCCGCATATAGGAACGGATGTTCTAAAGAGAGTGGTCGTGAATATGCGCAATGCCATTATAGAAAACGGCGGTGAGGTCCGTTTTGGGGCGAAAGTGACAGGACTTGTAGTCGAAGGAGGGACTTTGGGCGGAGTCAGGATAAATGACAGTGAAGTACTTCCGGCAAGACAGGCAGCGCTGGCAGTCGGGCACAGCGCCAGAGATACGTTTACATATCTGGATGAGATCGGAATCCCTATGGAAGCCAAGGCGTTCGCAGTCGGGCTGCGGGTGGAGCATCCGCAGCGTCTGATCAATGAATGTATGTATGGAACGGAGCATGGAAACATGCTCCCCGCGGCGTCGTACAAACTGACGGCGCAGACCAGCACTGGACGCGGCGTGTATTCGTTCTGCATGTGCCCGGGAGGATATGTGGTCAATGCATCGAGCGAACCCGGGCGGATCGCGGTGAATGGGATGAGCTATTCGGACAGGGGCAGCAGTCATGCGAACAGCGCGGTCATCGTACAGGTCACACCGGAGGATTACGGTGCAGACGGCCCGCTGGCAGGTATCGTATTCCAGAGGCGGCTTGAGGAGAAGGCTTTTTCGATCGGAAACGGGCGTGTACCAGTGCAGTATTATGGAGATTATAAGCGCAGTCGGCGCTCTGAGGATCCAGGCGCCTCGGACAGTCTGCGTCCGAACATGAAAGGGGCGTATGTGTTCTCGGATCTGAGAGGGCTGCTTCCGCATGCCTGTGAGCAGGCCTTCATAGAAGGGATGGAGCAGTTTGACAGGCTGATCAGAGGATTTGCGGGAGATCAGGCATTGCTGTCCGGGATCGAGAGCAGGACATCCTCTCCGGTCAGGATCTGCCGCGACGATGCGCTGCAGTGTCCAAGTGTGCGGGGACTGTATCCCTGCGGTGAGGGCGCAGGCTACGCAGGAGGGATCACTTCCGCGGCGATGGACGGGATCCGGGTCGCGGAGCAGATCGCAGGGCAGTTTTTATAGTTGTACAATGATCCGTTTTGTGCTATCATTTTATAAAATCATTATGGTGCTGCGCAATGCGTACAGATGGAAAATAAAACAAAATACGGAGGCAGAAGACAGTGGAAGAATTACGCGCAAAATTGAGAGATAAGAGGCGGATCGTCGTGAAGATCGGTTCCTCCTCCTTACAGCACGCGGAGACGGGGGATCTGGACTATACCAAGATGGATATCCTCGTGAGGGAGCTCTGCAATATCAGAAATCAGGGCAAGGACGTGATCCTGGTGACGTCGGGCGCGATCGGATGCGGCAGAAAGGCGCTCCACATCAAGCCTCCCTTCACCATCGCGCAAAAACAGGCGTGTGCGGCGATCGGACAGGCTCGCCTTATGACTACATACCAGAGAATCTTTTCGGAGTATAATCACCAGGCGGCGCAGATCCTGCTGACCAAAAATACGATCGAGGCGGATCTAAACAGAAGGAATGCGCAGAATACATTTAACGAACTGCTTGCCATGGAAGTGATTCCCGTAGTGAATGAAAATGATACGATCTCAACCTTCGAGGTGGAAGATGTCATCGGGGACAATGATACGCTCTCGGCGATCGTCACTGCGCTGGTCGGTGCAGATCTGCTGATACTGCTCTCGGATATCGACGGGCTGTACACGGACGATCCGAGACAGAATCCCGACGCGGAGTACATCTCAAGGGTAGACAGCATCACGGACGAGCTGCTCAGCATGGGCAAGGCATCCACAGGGAGCAGTGTAGGCACTGGCGGCATGGAGACAAAGCTCACGGCGGCCAGGATCGCGACGTATTCCGGCGCCGACATGGTCATCGCCAACGGAAAGGACGTGCGCGTTATCCACCGCATCATGGAGGGCAGAGATTACGGTACGATATTCCGGGCAAACAGGGATGAGAAGTTTAATTTTACGGATTTTATAGACGATCTGCATCGGTAATCGTCATCGTTCGCGGGGGATTGGAGGGCTTCCATGCACAAGAAGAAAAAGACAAGCGTGAGAAGGATCGTGACCGGAAGGATCGTTTCGGCGCTGCCTGTCGTGGTTCTGCAGGGATTGATCATTTATGGGATCGCGGAGTGGCTCGCGCCGTTCGCAACACTTTTTTACAGTGTGCTGTCCGTTTTGTCAGCGCTGTTCGTGCTCTTTCTCATATCAAAAAGAGGCGAGGGCGCCTATAAGATGCTGTGGCTGCTTGTCATGTTCGTAGCACCGCTGCCGGGGGCAGTGATGTATCTGTTTTATGGAAACAGACGGACCGCAAAGACGCTGGGACAACGCCTGAACGCAGTTCATGACAGCATTCCCGTGACACTGAATGATGCGGCGCCGGTTCAGGAGCAGCTCGAAAGCGAGGACAAAAGGATCGCACAGACATTTGCCTATGTCAGCAAGATCACCGGTTTTCCGGTTCTGCGAAATGACACTGCCCAGTATTATCCGGTGGGAGAGCTTCTGTTTGAACAGATGCTGTCTGCGCTGAAAGAAGCAAAACGGTATGTATTCATCGAATATTTTATTGTCCAGGAAGGCGTCATGTGGGAGGCCATGGTCGATGTCATGGAACAGAAGGTTCAGGAGGGCGTCGATATCAGGGTTCTGTATGATGATATCGGCAGTATAGGGACGTTTTCCCACCGGAACCGGGCGTCCCTGCTGAAAAAAGGGATCAAGTGCGAGAAGTTCAATCCGCTGATCGTGTTGAGCGGTGCGCTGAACAACCGCGACCACCGTAAGATCATGGTCGTCGACGGCATTGTGGCATTCAGCGGCGGCATCAATCTTGCGGATGAGTACATCAATGAGGAGCATCCGTTCGGGCACTGGAAGGATATCGGTTTTCGGATCACCGGAGATGCCATCAGAAGCTATGCGTACATGTTTGCGGAATTCTGGAATGCATCATCGCTCGATAAGATCACCAGGAAACTGGTCGGAGACGATTATGTCGAAACACGGGTGACAGGCGACATGTTTGACGGCTATGTGCTGCCATATTATGATTCGCCTGCCAGAGCGGAGGCTGCAAGCAACAACCTTTTTATCGATCTGTTGGGACAGGCCAGGGATTATATGTGGTTTTACACGCCGTATCTGCTGCTGGGGGACGGCCTGCGTGACGCGTTTGTGCGGGCGGCGCAGAGGGGCGTGGATGTCAGGATCGTCATGCCGGGGATCCCGGATAAAAAGGTCGTGTATCGGATGTCCAGGAGCTATTACCGCGAGCTGCTGGAGGCGGGTGTAAAGATCTATGAGTACTCGCCTGGATTTGTGCATGCAAAAGCCTGTCTGGCGGATGACCGGGTCGGTTCGATCGGGACAGTCAATCTTGACTACAGGAGTCTGTATCTGCACTACGAGTGCAACGCACTGTTTTATAACGCTTCGATACTTGATGATCTCAAAAAGGATTTTGAGGATTCGATGGCCGCTGGCAGGGAGCGCACCCTGCAGGATGAGCGGAGCGGACTGTTATTCCGGATCATCAATGATATCCTGCGGATATTCGCGCCGTTAGTTTAGTGTTTTTTCAGAAGAGATAAGAGGGAGAATGAGATATGTATATAGGAAATCACCTGTCCTCATCGAAGGGCTTTGAGAATATGGGGAAGGAGGCGCTGAAACTTGGGGCGGATACCTTCGCCTTCTTCACAAGAAATCCGAGAGGCGGGGCAGCGAAGGAGATCGATCCGGAGGATGCGCTGAAGCTGCGCAGACTGATGGAAGAGCACCAGTTTGGCAGGTTGGTGGCACATGCCCCGTATACGATGAACGTGTGCGCGGAAAAGGAGAATGTCAGACAGTTTTCGCGTGAGACGCTTGCAGATGATCTGGCGCGCATGGAATACCTGCCGGGAAATTATTACAATTTCCATCCGGGATCGCATGTAGGACAGGGGGCTGAGGCGGCGATCCCAATGATCGCGGACGCCATCAACTGCGCGCTGAAGCCGGAGCACAGCACGACGGTCCTTCTGGAAACGATGGCGGGAAAGGGCTCCGAGGTAGGCAGGAATTTTGAGGAGCTGCGGGCGATCATCGACCTCGTGGAGCTGCAGGATAAGGTCGGCGTGTGTCTGGACACCTGCCATGTGTGGGACGGCGGGTATGATATTGTCGGAAATCTCGACGGCGTACTCAGAGAGTTCGACGCGGTCATAGGTCTTGACAGGCTCAAAGCTGTGCACTTTAATGACAGTATGAACCTATGCGGTTCCCACAAGGACCGCCATCAGAAGATCGGGGACGGGGAGATCGGCGCGGAGGCGATGAAAGCGGTGGCAAAGCATCCTCTTCTGGCGGATAAGCCGTTCATATTGGAGACGCCAAACGACGATGAGGGGTACGAGCGGGAGATCGCCATGATCAAAAGCTGGTAAAAAACAGATTTTTATATTGCAAAGAGTGGTGAGTGAGAGTTAATATGAATATAGAGGAAAAGATAAAACGGATCAATGAATTGTACCACAAATCGCAGGCGGAAGGGCTTACGGAGGAAGAGAAGGCAGAGCAGGCGAGACTGCGGGCAGAGTATGTGGCAAATATACGTGCGAATCTGAAAAGCCAGCTTGACAATATATCCATACAGGAATCCGATGGGAGTATTACAGAACTTGGCAAAAAGTATGGAGCCGGGGAGTGAGGAAATGGAAACCAAAGCTGAGATCAGGAAGAGAATACTGGGGATCCGGACAGGACTGTCCGATGAGGAAGTCACGTCAAAGAGTGAGTCGATCGTCCAGAAGGTGATCAAGACGCCCGAGTACAGGGAGGCGGACAACATTCTGCTCTACGCGGATTACTGCCGGGAGGTGATGACGCGCGGGATCTTCGAGGATGCACTCCTTCACCGGAAGAAGATCTATTTTCCGCGGGTCGATAAACTGACCAACACGATGGATTTTTTTCAGGTGATCTCCATCAGGCAGCTTGACAGGGGTTATAAGGATATCCTTGAACCGAGGGAAGATGTCCGCACACGTTATAAGTTCCTGCCCAGGGAGGATACGCTGGCGATCCTGCCCGGGGTGGCGTTCGACACGTCTGGATACCGCATAGGATATGGGAAAGGCTTTTATGACAGGTTCCTTGCCAGCAGGCGTCAGCTCTCGACCATGGCACTGGCGTATTCCTGCCAGATCATTGATGAGATACCGAGGGACGAGCACGATATCAAGATGGACAAGATCGTGACAGAGGAGATCATTTATTCTTTTTTGCGGATATAGGGCATTTTTTATTGGAATTATGGAGGGGGAGGATATATGACGATCAGAGAAAAGGCGGCGGCGATGAAGCTTGACAGTACGCAGATGGCTTCAAAGTCCGCCGGGATCAGGAACCAGGCGCTCGCGAACATTGTCAGAGCGCTGGTCACAAACCAGGAGGACATTTTTCAGGCAAATGCGCAGGATATGGCGGAGGCAGAGCAAGATCATGTGCCGGAGGCAGTCGTGAAGCGCCTGAAATTTGATGAGCAAAAGCTGACCAGTTCAGTCAAGGGAGTTGAGGAACTGATCGAACTGCCGGACAAAGTGTATGAGACACAGTTCATACGGGAGCTTGACGAAGGGCTTACCCTTGTGCGGGAGAGCTGTCCGATCGGTGTGATCGGCGTGATATTCGAGGCGAGGCCGGATGCGCTGGTGCAGATCGCGAGCCTGTGTATCAAGAGCGGAAACTGTGCGATCTTAAAGGGCGGAAGCGAGACGAGGCATACCAATAAGATCTTGTTCTCGCTGATCTATCAGGCTGCGATGGAGAGCGGCCTGCCGGAGAACTGTCTCTTTCAGGCGGAGCAGCGCGACGAGATCTCGGAGCTGCTCGCGTGTCATGAGTCGGTCGATCTGCTGATACCGCGGGGCTCGAACGCCTTTGTGCAGTATATCATGAACAATACCAGGATTCCCGTGATGGGGCATGCGGACGGTATCTGTCATATTTACGTAGATAAGGACTTTGATATCGAGAAAGCGGTACCCGTCATCATTGATGCCAAGACGCAGTACACGGCGGTGTGCAATGCAGTAGAAACGCTGCTGGTACACAAAGATGCGGTTGACGCGCTGATGCCGCGGCTGAATGAGGCGTTCCGTGCACACAATGTGGAGCTTCGCGCCACTGTTGACATTGCAGACAGATATGGTAGTAAGCTGGCGACGGACGAGGATTTTGCCACAGAGTACCTTGATCTGATCATCTCGGCTAAGACAGTCGACAACATTGACGAGGCCATATTACATATCAACAGATACGGCTCGCACCACACCGACTGCATTATCACGGAAAATAAGGAAGCGGCGGAGCATTTTATGAGAATGGTGGATTCTGCCGGCGTGTACCAGAACTGTTCGACGCGCTTTGCGGACGGTTTCCGCTACGGTTTCGGTGCGGAGGTGGGCGTCAGCACAGGGAAGATCCACGCGCGGGGACCGGTAGGACTTGAAGGGCTTCTGACGTACAAGTACAAGCTTTATGGAAGCGGGCATGTTGTCGCGGATTATGTATCTGGGAAGAAGGCGTTTCATTTTAAGGATCTGTGAGCAGATATGGCATCGCGTCTGCTTTGGCGGACATTGTGAAGAGGAAGATTTAGCTGATCATTAGTGGAGGGAAATTGGAGAATGGATAAACGAAAAGAAAAGATGGTGCGCAGATTAAGATTTGGCATGGCGCTGGCAGCCGTTTTGACAATGGTCGTGCTGCTGGATCCGCCTGCCACAGCTTACGCATTCAATGTGATGCCGATCGAGATGGTGGAGATGTACACTACATCGGGGACGCCTGTGTATGCGACGCCGGACGTATTTTCGCCGGTGGTGGTGTACATCGAAAGGTTCACAAATGTGAGGGTATTTGGGATCACGGACAATGGATTTTACCAGGTGGACTTAAATGGGACATTCTATATACCAGGACCGTTCCTGGTATCGCAGGTTCAGCCCGCAAAGACGGAAAAGCAGAAGGCGCTCGAGGACCTGGAGGATTTTGCGGAAGCGTACCGCATGCAGCTTGAGTTTATGGAGAGCTACAGCGGCACGTTTGCGCTCGTCGACGTGACGGGCGACGGGATCCCTGAGATCTTCGACGCGGAAGGAAAAGAGATCTACACGTACTACGAGAAACGCCCTGTTATGATGTATTACTCGGAAAATCCTGTAAAGTTTTATTACTCCAAAGGTGAAAACAAACTTTTGGGCATGTACACATGGAACAAGAAGGATATCTGGGAAGTCTATTATAAGGATACGTCCCTGCTGCCGTGGGGACAGTTTAAGTGTATCGGTGTCGCTACCACACCGACGAAGGACGCGCCGGTGATCACAAGGAATTATACCAACAATGCAGAGACGAGGGCGGATCTCTATAATATATTGAAAAAAATGTTGTCGCTGTAAGGCTTAGGGGCTGTGCAGAGGAAATCATAATGTTGTGTTTTGCAGAAAAAGATTTCCGGCAGAGAGTTCTGTGTGGAGCAGGATCCGCCAACATTCGGGGAGAGCAGGTACATATGTTTAAGAAAAAGGCGCAGATACAGAAAGCATTATATGATAAAGAGAACCAGATACCAGTCATGAAATGCAGCATATGCAACGGAGAGCGTGTCGTGGGCTTCAAGGATATTCATACCGGAAAATTTGAGGAGGTCCTGTTTGTCAGGAATGACAGGGATCTGGAAGAGTTTAAGGCGAAGTATGGCGTGGAGACAATCGGGAAGGAGTATTGAGCCGGTTATTTAACTACGCGGTCAATGACATTGCATTCGGATTGTGATAGAATTATATTCGTAGCAGACGGTAAGGAACTGTTAATAAATTATTCATGACAATTTCCTGTCACAAGTAATGCCTTAACAGTTCCCATAAAGATACACTTTGTCAGGAGGGATACGATGACAGACAGTCAGAAACTCGACTTAATTTTATCAAAAATGCAGGGTATAGAAACAAAAATGCAGCATATGGATAATGACCTTCAAGAGGTCAAACGTAAAGTAACAAATATTGATCTGACACTTGAAAATGAGATTCGCGTTAATATTAGACGAGTGGCGGAAGGACATCTGGACTTATCAAGACATCTACATGATGCAATTAAAACGGACACTGAAAAAGAAATGCTTGTGATCCGCGTCAATATGCTTGAAAGTGAGTTGCGTCGAATGAAAGATCGGCTTGACCAGATCGCATGATAATCTTACATAAGGCGCATTATCAGCTAAGAGGGAGTAAATCAGAGCGGATTACTCCCTTTTTGTGTACACGGACACAATCTGTCCATGTGATATGCTATATTGATATAAAAGCCGAGGGGGGAATACATATGACAAACAAAGATAAAAATTTTCGTCTGCTATATATGTACGACAAACTTTCCAAGGGAAAGACAGTATACAAGAGCGAGGAAGCAAGATATTTTCAGGTGAATGAAAAGAGTATCCAGAGGGATATTGAGGATATACGGGAATATTTGGACACACAGTTTACGCAGACTGGAAATGAAAACCGACTGATCTATGACCACAGACAAAACGGATACCGGCTGGAGCGTTCCGGGCGGTTGATGCTCTCCAATGAAGAAGTGCTGGCTGTGGCAAAGATCCTGCTGGACAGCCGTGCACTTACCAAAGTAGAAATGACAGACATGCTTGACCGGCTGGTGGAGTGCTGTGTTCCGGCAGAAAATCGCAAACTGGTCAATGACCTGATCGCAAATGAACGGTATCACTACATCGAACTGCAGCACAAAAAGGTCTTCATAGACAAGATGTGGCAGATCGGAATCGCGATCCATGAGACCAGAAACATTGAGATCACATATGAAAGAACAGATCACAAGATCGTAAACCGCAAAATACAGCCGCTGGCGATCATGTTTTCGGAATTCTATTTTTATCTGGCAGCAAATATTGAGAATATTGACCGGGAAAAGGAATTTCAAAATGCAGAGGACAAGTTTCCGACAATTTACCGCATAGACAGGATTCAGGAATTAAAGGTATTGGACGAGCACTACAGGATTCCGTATAAAGACCGGTTTGAGGAAGGCGAGTATCGTAAGCGGATCCAGTTTATGCAGGGAGGACGACTGCAGAGGACGGAATTTTGGTATAAGGGCGTCAATGTGGAGGCCGTGCTGGACCGTCTGCCTACAGCAAGGGTCCTGAAAAAGGAAGATGGAAGGTATCTGATCAGTGCGGAGACGTTTGGAAAGGGGATCGAGATGTGGCTTCGGAGCCAGGGGGATCAGATCGAGGTGATAAGGAAAGACGAAAATTAAAAAAATATAAGATTTTTTTGCAAAGGACATATCCTGTCCAGTCTTTTTGATACAATTTGTCTTATAACGATTTCTAACAGCAGATGAACGAGGAGGACAAGAGATGTTTTGTACAAATTGCGGAAAGAAAATGGATGAAGGCGTGAGGTTCTGTTCGGAATGCGGCGCACCTGCAGGCAATGTGGCTAAGAGCGCAGAAAGCGTTTGCGGAGAGGGCGGTGCACCGCGGAAATCTGGGATTTGTGCCACTATATGGATGAGCGCGGCGACGTATGTGTGGCTGGCAAGAAGAGCAGGCATATTTTTATTGAGCAGGGCGGCATTCCGGTCATGGCATCGAAAAGGGGCAATTATAAGGCTGTAATGGAACGGGAAACGATCGCAGCATGTCTCCTGAAATATCTGATTCCAGAGGCGCCGGTCAACGCCTATGAAAGAGAGAGCTTTGTTCTGTGGTACTGGGGCGAAGAAACAATAGACATTTTGGAGGCTACGGAGGGTTTAAGCTCCGTCGTCGGCGCAACTCTGTACTGTGTAGAATGTTACATATCCTGACAATGGAGAATATATATCTTGATATCGCTGTGAAGGTGAGGCAATACTGCACAGAAAAAAGTGTCCGTGGCATTGCGGCGGACTCTGGAAAAATTTGTCAATTGGCGAAAATAACAGTGAATACAGCACCTGCTATTTGTACCAGTCCTGCGTTGTCGTCAATCAACAATGCAGGACTGGTACAAATAGCGAGTGCTAAGTGTATGAGGGATTAGGAAATGCTGTACTAGGTCTATGGCTTGAAGGTCAGCAGTGTGCAGACTGGAATTTCCAATACATCAGCAAGATCCATCAGGGTATCCAACGATATGGAGGTTGGCATGTTCGGCGCTTCGATATTGCTCATGTGTGTGCGGCTGATACCGGCTGACTCGGCGAGCTGTAGCTGCGTCATCCCTTTCAATTTGCGGTAATAGGCAATGTTAAGCCCGATCATTTTGTATTCCTGTTCGCGGTTTCTGTTCATGTGTTGTCACCTCATATTTAGTTTAGCGGAATTGGGATGAGGGTAAACAATGTCATTATATGCAATTACATATGTTTATATTGTAAATAGGAATATATTGTGATAAAATATGTAAAAGAAAGTAGAAATTTGTGAATGGTAGCATTAAAAGTATACAATACAATGAACAAATAGATTTTTAGTGCAAAATTCCGTGAGCTAAAGAACAGACTGGCATTTTCGTTCGGTGGAAGGGATTGCTGGCACATCTGACCGAATGTACCGGTTATGGTGAAACCATGTCTTATTTGATCATTTATAGTAATTGAGAAGTCGGAGAAATAATGTGAGGATGGTGAAAAGTGGCACACGAAAGGTTAACAGTTGATTTCTCGTTTTCAGAGTATATAGAGTATATTAAAAAAATAGTCTCCATGTACGAAATAGGAAATGAAGATAAGTACATCGACATACATAAGGATTTAGATGTTGTTGAAAACAGAATAAGTGATGAGGATTTATATTTGGGGGTGATAGGTTCTTTTTCGAGTGGCAAATCTACCTTTATAAATTCGGTTATACAGAAAAATCTTCTGCCTACCGATGCAGTACAAGGAACTACAGTTGCTGCAAGTATTTTAAAGAAAGCTGATTTTGAGGATTTAGAAATTCAATATAGTGATGGTTCCGTAAAAAGGTATTCGGAGTCGTTTAAAGAATTGAATGAACGATATGGTATAGCTTCTGATGTGCGGAATGGATCAGGCCATAAAGTTTTATTGTTTAAAAGGATTATTAACTGGATAAAGAGATTGTTTCATTTGAATGTTTTTGATGATAAAGAAGGTCAAACCGATCTTTATGCCAACAGAATGGAGTTGTTTAGGAATGTAATAGCAACTGAAGAGCTTGCATCGGATATAAAACGGGTGACTTTGTATTATCAAAATGCAAACATTCCTTATAGGATTGCATTGGTTGACACGCCTGGCACGGAATCGCTCAATAAACGTCATAATAAAGTAACGAAATGTGCTATTGATGAGATTTGTGATGCAATTGTTGTAATCATACCATATGATGAACCAGTATCAGAAGAACTTTTGAATTATGTTAATAATAATCTGGAAAAAAATAAAGCCGAATGCATTTTCATTGTTACCAAGGTTGAGTTGTTAGGAGATAAAGACGAGCTTCCTCGGTTAATGAGAGTCATAAAAAAGCGGCTTGAAAACGGATTATCAATTGAATCGGCTCAGGTCATTCCGATGCCGACTCTTATATATTTAAAAAGCGTTGATCTAGAAATGAAGATGACATTTTTGGACGATATTCCGGAAACTGAAAAAAAAGAATTTATTGTAATGTATGAAAACGGTATTTCACAAATCAAAGAAATTCTTGAAGAAAATAGAAATAACTATATCAAAAAGAAAATTATTGATATATGCGAAAGAGTAAGTATAAAACTTAATAGTAATCTTTCGGCAGTTGTGGACGATTATGATGAGAAAAACCGCTTATTGGCGGAAGAGTCAGTTCCGCCTTTAAGTAATTTTGAGAATCAGGTTGAAAAGACAATAAAGGAATGTTTTAAATCTTATAAGAATCGGGTACCGGGAGAGGTATCTCTTCTGATAGTTGGATTCTCAAATTTGCAAGAACACATAGATAGTGTCTTAAATGGGTGTGAAAATTCGCAGGAAATTGTAAATCAAATGGATTTTAGCTGTAAAGATACACTTTCTGATATTCAGAAGACAATAGATGCGTATTTGAAGACTGTTGGTGAAGGATTTAACAAGAAAATAGGAGAACTGGGATTAGTATTTTCTGATTATTATATGGTATGCGGTGTAGAGAGGAATGTGTCACTGATAAGTGTTAACGGCTATGATTTCTTTTCAGAGAGCTTTTGGAACGAATGTGAGGAGATACTACATAGCGCCATTGCAGATATAAAAACTTCAATACAAAGCGATACTAATGGTTTTTTCAAGAAAGTCAAAACTTTATTTTTAAATCCTTTTGAAAAGCATAAGGAAATGGCATTGTCGATATTGTACAAGGCTATTGATCAGATAAAGCATAAAGTGACTTTGTACGTTCAGAATGAAATCGAGTCCAGAGTTGGGAATGCGGCTGATAACAGTGAGGCCTCAATAAGAAACATGATTGAAAAAAACAGAGGATTAATTGAAGGATATATAGAAAGATCGAATCAGTCAATGGTGAATAACACCAAGGGCAAAGAGGAAACACAGACATACATTGACAGGTTGAACCAATATATTATATCAATGAAGGAGGTTATATGAATATGAATACAAATGACAAGGCTTATGTAATTCAACAGTCATTAAAAGAAAATGGGTATGTAAAATTAGCGGGGGTTATTGCAGACTACATTGAGAAAAATGAAAGGCACGATATTCTCCGCCTGGGATTTGTCGGTGACGACCTGGTGGGTAAAAGCACAGTTATCAATGCTTTTCTGGGGGAAAAAGTAGTGCCGGAAACAGTGTTGCCATCTTCTGCTGAAATCAGTGTGAATTATGGAATGGAGTACGAAATTAAAAATCAAGATGGAAAGCCTGTCGATCAAAAGGAACTGTTACGTCTTATTGAAGAAGATGATGCAGTTTCAATTACTGTTCCAAATAAAATCTTGAAGAACCATGGAATAGAAATCAAAGAATTTCATGGTCTTCTCAACAGGCAGAAATTGAGCGATATGTTCTGGATGTCATCAATTTACAAATGTGATACCATTGTTCTGGTTATGTCCGCGGAACATTTGCTGAGTGAGAATGAATGTGCTTTTATAGACAATTTCATTCAATACGTTGGCTCAGACCGATTGCTGCTTGTTGTAAACAAACTGACATCGGTGTCAAATAGCGATATTGACCGGGTATTGGAATATACTCAGAAGCAGATTTCGATAAAATTTCCAGATGTGAAATGGTCTGTCAATGATCCGGAGAGTTACTTTTCTGGCATTGTTTCGAAATATACAAGTACAAATGTGAATGATGGTATTATTGGTTTGTGCAATATTACAAGCGATTCCAGATCATATGCGAATAATAATATTTTACATTTTGTGCGAGATGAACTTCTTTCTGAGACTGATAATCTTAGGGACAAGAAAGGGAAAAGCGAGGAAGAGATAAAAATCAGTAATAGGAAGGTTTTGGAACAAAAGGAATTGGAAAAAGCAGCAATCGAAAATGCTCTTATAGAGTTTGCGCAAAGAAGAAATACAGCAGTTGATAAAGTTGATACATTTATTAAAAAAGAGTTCGCAGACATTTCTGACAGGCTGTTAATGGAATATGAAAATGCGACGGACAGGCATGCGTGGTACGGAAATGAATTAGAAAAAATATGGAAAAAGAATGTGTTTAATTCATCGGAGAGGGCAGATGAGTTTATAACAAAAATTGTGACAGAGGATGTTGAATGGCTTAATGGTCTTTTGAATACAAACTTAAAATCAGGAAGAATGGCCGTTGAAATCTTGGATAGACAGATTAACAGTTCTGATAAACTGATTCCTTATAAAAAATATGTGTCTATTGGAATTGGAGGAGGAATCATAATTGGCTACTGTTTGTTTAGGATGGTCGGAGTAGTAATAGGATTGGGCGGTGGAGCATTGGCTTTTTCCTATCTGAAATTCAAAGAGGCTGCCCAGGATGAAGAAATTCAAAGAGGCATTTCCGCACAGATTAGGGATATCTCATCTGAGGTTCGTAAACTTACAAGAATTGAAATCGAGAAACTTTATGATGAGGTTTTGAATGAATTTAAAAAAGAGGTAGATGGCATTCTTGACAGTAAATATCGGATTGTTAACATAAATACGGATGATTATGAGAGAAAAATAACTGAATTACAAAAAATTATTACCAAGATGGAGGTGTAGTATATGCCTATTGTAAGTTACAATGACTTGAAAGAAAAGAAAGGAAGTATTCTTCACTCTCTGTTTGAACTTGCAGGTATAGTGGATAATCTGAATGATATGGGATTGGCGGTAAGTGGCTCGGCACTTTTGGATCTGAAAAGAAAATTGGAAAATGATAATTTTAAGGTATTGGTTATCGGGGAATTCAAAAATGGTAAAAGTACCTTTATTAATTCCCTGATGGGTGATAAAGTGCTTCCGGCATATTCAACTCCCTGTACGGCAGTTATCAATGAGGTTATCTATGGTAAGGAAAAGCGGGCAGTACTATATTTTAAGAATCCTCTTCCGGCGGAAATATCTCCTGATATCCAGCCAGGTGCCATGCAGCACATAAAGAAGTATGAAGGAAAAGAAATTCCGCCCATCGAGCTGGATGTGGCTGATTTGGTTGATTATGTGGCGATTCCTGATCCGACAAAGGATCAGGCAGACTCAATTAAAGAGCTTCCCTACAGCAAGGTAATATTGGAGTATCCTATTGAGTTGTGCCATGATGGGATAGAAATAATAGATTCTCCCGGGCTGAATGAAAACGGAACGAGAACAAAAGTAACGGAAGAGTATTTAAATCAGGCGGATGCCATCTTGTTTGTTTTTAGATGTCCTAAAATTGCAGGGGCGTCTGAGATGGATTATATCACAGATCAGATTCATGCTCGGGGACACAACGATATTTTCTTTATTTGTAACGCTATTAACCAGATTCCGGAGGATGAACAAGACAGGCTGATAAGATTTGGAAATAAGAAACTGTCGCCTTTAACAACGCTTGGAGAGGCTGGCATTTTCTATGTAGATGCACTAGGTGCCCTGAAAGCAAAACAGTTGAAAGATACAGCACTTTTAGCTCATACAGGCATGCCGGAATTTGAAGTTGCATTGTCTGAGTATTTAAGAAATTATAAAGGAAAAGCAAAGCTTATGCAGATTATAGCTCCTGGCAAATCTTTCATAGAAGCGCTTAAAACGCAGCATATCAGAAGTTACATTGCGTCCCTGGATCAGGATGCGGAAGCTTTGGAAAAAAGGATTAAGGATGCAATGCCGAAGTTAGATCTGGCAAACAAGAAGAAAGATCTGGTTGTCAGGAAAATCGATCTTGCAATGCAGGAACTGCAGAAGCAGATTCAGGATTTGATGGACGTTCAATACGGTGATATCATTAGAAAGATTCCCGAGGCTGTAGACAAAATAGATTTGGAAAATCATATGACGGTCAATCCATTTAAGCAAAAATCCCAAAAGGATGCACTTGAAAAAGAGGTAGGTTCCAAATTGGAACAGTTTTTCCAAAAGGAGATGGGAACCTGGACCAAAACCAGTTTAAAAGAAACGATTGACGTTTTTATCGATAAACTGGAAGAAGATTTAGGTCAAGATATAGAAATTTTTTACGGAAACCTGGATGGATTCAGATATGAAGTGAGTGGAGGAGAAAAACTCAAAGATATATCTGGTTTTGAACGAGTGTCTGCCACGATTCTGGGGACTATTGTTGGAGGACCGACGTACGGGCTGCTTGGGGCTTCTTTGGGGTTTGGCGAAATGGTTAAACGATCTGCAATTACATTAGGCGTTTCTGCGGCGGCGGGAGTAGTTTTGGCATTTACACCTATAGGTATTGCAACAATAAGTACGGCAGCTTCGGTTGCGACTATAGGGGCTGGAATAGCACAGTTAACGACAGGCGGCAAAGCTTTAACAGATAAATATAAGAAAAAACTGACAGAGACCTTTATTGATAAGCTGAAGGAGACTAAAGAAGATGACAGCAGGAAATATGCTGTTAATATAACGAAGACTGTACAGGAAAAATTTGATTTGGTAAAGGAAGCATTGGACAATGAAATACAAATTGAGAAAAGTAAGGTAAATGCATTAGTGAATGACAGGGATAAGAATACTGATGAACGGGAAAAGAAGCTTTCTCTTTTAAGGCAATATGAACAGAATTTAGATTCAATAGAAAGGGCATTGACTGAAGTCGGTGACTCTATCAAATAGGGAGGAGATTATGACATTACAAGAACAAATGCTTAGTGAACAAGGTCAATATGACAGCCTGCGTTCAGAAAGATTGCCAAAGAACCCGTTAAAAGATCGAAACGAACAAGCAGTAATTCCGTTGAAAGACCAGATGGAGGGGAATACGGCGATTGCAGATCCAGGGGAAGGTCTCAGATTAGCGGAAACTTTTGTTAAAAAGTTTTACTTGGACGAGCTGGACAAATATGAAGTTACCAGGGCTTCCAGAAGTGTGCTCGAACTTTCTACAGATAGGAATCTTGTTATGTATAAGATTTCAGGACTCATATTTAATAAGAATGAAAATGTACAGGACAGACTTAATAATGTCTATAGCTCCATGCATGGACTTAATTTGTCCGTTGTTTTTATGCTGATGAGTGATGGGAAAGAGCTCAGCTTCTACATAGGAACCAAATCCGTTGATGGTAATAATGATTTTCAGAAAAACACAGAATTGGCGAAGGCTTTCGAGCATACATTTAGGGGGAATTTTCCAGGTAGCAACATTTTGCCTGTAAACATTCCTGAATTTAATGGTTTGTTAAAGAAGATACTTCCGGAAAACGGTGAAAATGCTATTACCTCATTAACATGTGTGCCTTCTTTAAAAGATGACGATGCAGCTAATGATCAATATGTGCAGGGCTTGGAAAAATTTGTGGATGCAATGGAAGGGGAAAAATATACAGTATTGGTTATTTCTGATCCCGTTACGGGCGGACAGATTGAGCAGATGAAGCGGGGATACGAGGAGTTATATTCGGAAATAGCACCATTAGGCGAATACAGTTTAACCTTAACTGAGAATGAAGGGGTTAATGTTTCCCAGTCTGAGATGAATGGTTACACTGATACGATTGGAAGAAGTGTTTCAAAGACGCAGAGCTTCACAAAGGGAAAAACGATAACCAAGAGCGAGAGTACCACGAATACATTTGGCATTGGAGCCGGTATGATGGGAAATGTAGGATCTGTGTCATCCAATTCCGTAAATTCTACAAATAATATAATTAGAACCTTTGGAAGTTCTTTGTTTGGCGGACCTGTGGCTGCAGCTGCAGTAGCGGGTTTATCACAGGCGATAGGAGCAAATCTGGGTCTTAATGCGTCGAGGGCAAAACAAACAGGAACGGCGGATGCTGATAATGAAAGCAGACAGATTGGAAGTCAGGACACTGAACAGAAAGCGCACGCTACGATGACACAGCAGACATCTCAGAGAGGGATCACTACGGGATCTTCGACAGCTTCTATGGTTAAGTATGAGAACAAATCAGTAAAATTGTTTTTGGAATGCGTTGATGACCATTTGAAAAGGTTAAAACAATGTGAAAATTATGGTATGTGGTCGAGTGCGGTTTATTTTATAAGTCCGTCAAAAGAAACGGCAATAATATCCGCAAGTGCATATAAGGGTATCATTAATGGAGAAGGGACTTCGTTAGAGTCAGTAAGTCTTAACACCTGGTTTCACGATAAAAAAACGCAGAAGATTAATGAGTATTTAAGGCATTTTACCCATCCCAGATTTCACGATCCTAATTTCCTTATAGACTATAAAGCAACATCTGATGTAACGCCATCGACGATGCTCAGCACTAAGGAAATGTCAGTTCAATGCAGTGTTCCCTATAAATCCATACCAGGTGTATTTGTCAGAGAGATGGCAGAATTTGGACGGGATGTCTCTAAAGCAGAAACGAACGATGAAATATTGAGAATTGGCAGTATCTGTCATATGGGAGAAGTATATGGTAAACATCAGGTTGATTTTCTGTTGGGAAGTTTGAGAGAACACACTTTTATAACAGGTTCTACCGGTTCGGGAAAATCAAACACTGTTTATGAAATTGTAGCGCGCTTAAATCAGATGGAAAAAAAGGGAAAGATAAGTGGGGCGGTACTTGCAAAAAAAATTCCGACTCTTATTATTGAGCCGGCAAAAGGTGAATATAAGCAAGTTTTTGGCTCAGTGTTTCATGTTTTTGGCACAAATCCAGATATTACGGAGCTTATAAGGATTAATCCATTTAGATTTGAGCATGGGATTCATGTTTTGGAACATATAGATAGACTTGTGGATATCTTCAATGTATGCTGGCCAATGTATGCAGCAATGCCTGCGGTATTAAAGGAGGCTGTAGAATTATCATATATGAACTGTGGATGGGATTTAACAGCTTCTAAAAATAAGTATGGTTATAATATTTATCCTAATTTTTCAGATTTACTTTCTTCATTGAGGAAAGTCATCAGGAGTTCAGATTATTCTCAGGAAGTAAAAGATAATTATACAGGATCTCTTATAACGCGGGTAAAGTCGTTAACGAACGGATTGAACGGACAAATTTTTACATCTAATGAGATAGATAATCATGTCCTTTTCGAAGAAAGCACTATTATTGATCTTAGCCGTGTGGGTTCGAATGAAACCAAATCAATGATTATGGGCATTATAGTGATGAGGTTACAGGAAAGAAGAATGGCTCAGGGAGGTATCAATCTTCCATTGAGGCATATTACGATTTTAGAGGAAGCGCATAATTTATTAAAAAGAACATCCACTGAGCAATCTACTGAGGGTTCAAATCTGCTTGGTAAATCTGTAGAGATGATTTCTAATGCGATAGCAGAGATGCGTACTTACGGCGAAGGATTTGTGATTGTTGATCAGGCGCCCGGATTATTGGATATGTCAGCAATTAGAAATACGAATACGAAAATAATTTTACACTTACCAGATATGACTGATAGAGAATTAGTAGGAAAGGCTGCCGGTCTGAACGATGACCAGTTAGTGGAAATAGCAAAAATTCCATCTGGTGTTGCCGCAGTCTATCAGAATAAGTGGGTAGAACCAGTGTTGTGTAAAATTGATTACTATGATGTTAAGCCGGAAGTGTATCAATCTAAGCATAATAACCAGGGTTTTAAAAATAGTCGGGGATTCGTCCGGGCTAAGATATCAGAATACTTAATTTCGAGACTTACTGGAGATGGTAGGAGCTCAGATGTCGAAGAATTAAAAAAATGGCTAATAGGTGCTGATATCGAAGCATCTATTAAGATAGAGGTACTGAAAATTATCAATTCAGTAAAGAAACCCAAAAAGGAGAGGGTTGAAAAATTGATTGCAGAACTTGTAGATAATAGTAATACAGTATTTGAGTCAGCTAAGGAATCAGAGAATATTGAAGAATGGAATGAGGAATTAATTGACAACCTTGATATTTCAACAAGTGATCTTTCTCAGGATACTCTCAGTGGTATTTTGGAATGCCTGATCCACCACAGAAGTCTGGGACATGTTTCAGACGAAGAAAATTTTATAAAGTGGATGAATTATATGGGAAGGAGGGGACTGTAGGATGTTAGAGGCGATAGGAGAAGCGGCAAAGGTTGTCCTTGAGGCTGCGAAAGAGACCGGTGAAAAGGTTGCCGAAACAGTAAAAGAGATTTCTGGAAAAGGTGAATCCATTTTTCCTGATTTTTTTAAGGAGATGGCTTCTGATGTAAAGCAAAATATATATAGCGACCTGGATTCCATGAAAAAAGATTTAGAAAAGACATATGGGGAAATTAAAGAAGACAAGCCGCCAAATTCTCCTAACGTTGCGAAATGGTTTGATAATGGTGGTTCTATTAAGATAGAAGAGGTAGATGGCAAACAGGTTTGGACATACATAGATAATGCAGGAAGGGAAGTTTCATATGTAGATGGATGTCCGATATTTCCACCGGAAGCGAAGCATCCTGTGATAGATGATATTGATATAGGCAAATTTACAGGTGATAGAAACGAGGATAAAAGGCTTTATCTTGAAAAACTGGAAGAACAGTATGGACTTACGGAAATACCTGATGGATACGCTTTACATCATGATTCAAAAAATGGCAATATGCAACTGGTAAAGGTTGACTGGCATAAGGAGTTCACACATGCAGGTGGTCACAGTTTGTTTAAGGAGGGTTAGAATGCAGATATCCAAATTTGATATAGAAAATGCAGATGATAAGATTTCTGTTTATGAAGATGTTATAGGTATGAAACTGCCCGATCAAATGTCTTCTTTTATAAGAAGGTATAATGGCGGCGACACTCCTAATACAAGTTTTAGATGCGGTGGGATATCCTCGGATGTCAAAGGTTTCTACGGACTTGGAAAGGTAAAATATTCTTTGGACAAGATAAGACCATTTGAACAGGGCGGAAATAGCTATTTACCCATTGCATTGGATTCTTTTGGCAATGATATCGTAATTGCTTTACAAACGGGGAAAGTTGCTTTCCATGATCATGAAAATCAAAAGATTACACTACTGTCAGATGATTTGAAGGGATTTATTAGTAGCTGTGATAGTAAGCCGATAAGCAGTGGGGCTGTTAAGTCTGTGGAACAGAGAGAAAGAGAATTGATCGACAAAGGGCGAGGACATATTATTACAGATGCCCTAAGAGATATGTGGAGAGCTGAAATTGACAGATATGGAATTATGGATTTAGAAAGGGTATCTATTTGATTGACTTTTGTGAATTCTCGTTCCCGTAGTCACCCCGTCTCTCGAATATTGTCGCAAGCCTAAAATGAATAGAAATGTAAGGATATCCGAGCAGTCTTGATTCTATGATATAGGACTGCTCGGATTTTGTATAGACACATATTGTCTATTGTTTGCTTTTAGGTGGATAGCAGGTTACAGTTCACAGGTCTGCTTGACATAAAAAAACCGGTGGTTTAGACTGAATACTGTCGAAACCACAGGTTTCTTTACCCAAATATCTGGGATACCCTGTCAAACAGGTTCGTATTTTCTTCAAGGCGCATCATAACAGGCATGCTCATGCATTGACAGAGGTGGTCGGTGCTTTCGACACTCCGGAATGTCACGGCCTGCTGTTGTTTTCTCTTATAGCTCCTTAACAGCCTCTCGGCTTCGTTATTGGTTGTCGGAACCCTGTTGTCATGCAGGAACAGGATGTGGCTTTCCATGTATTGTTCCATACGCAAATCTATGGAGGGTAGATATGTATTTTCCTTTTTTACGGGGATGACAATTTTAGCTTATTGCATTAAGTGTAACCCAAAGTTTTTTATCTACACCCTTTAGGACATTTTCGCTTTTCTCATTGAGAGAAGTATGTTATTATTGCAGTATAAAGTGCAAAAGAGGCGATTGATCCGATACGAAGGTTAGCAGAGATTGCTCGCGGCTGCTGCAGGCGTTATACTCGCAGCAGATTTCATCTGTCGTGAGTATAACACATGAAGAAAGATTTGGAAGTGTGATTGGAGGGTAGGAATGGATGGCTCTGGAAAATAAATTGGGTATTGACAGTTCGGCAGAACTTGCGAGAGAAGAAGAAAAAATAAGTAAAGCAAAAGCGATTGAATTGTATGAGGGCAGCATTGTTGATGAGTCTGAGGTTGGAAAATTTTCATGCCTTGTGAAAATCCATAAATATTTATTCGATTCCATATATGATTTTGCCGGTAAGATCCGGACAGTAAACATATCGAAAGGTAATTTTAGATTTGCACCTGTCATGTATCTTGAGGCCGCCTTAAAAAGTATTGATGAGATGCCGCAATCAACGTATGATGAGATTATTGAGAAATATGTTGAGATGAATATTGCGCACCCATTTCGGGAAGGCAATGGAAGAAGTACCAGAATATGGCTTGACATGGTTCTGAAAAAGGAATTAAAGGTAGTGATCGATTGGAATAAAGTTGACAAAGAAGATTATTTGCTTGCAATGGAGAGAAGTCCAGTCAAGGATGTAGAGATCAAGGTTTTACTTAAAAGTGCATTGACTGATCAGATTGACAGCCGGGAAGTATATATGAAAGGCATTGATGTGAGTTATTATTATGAGGGGTACAATACTTATAAGGCGGTTGATCTGTAGATGGAGCTATTGATGATGTAAAGATTTGTTTAGAGTAATGATGTGACAGGAATCAGGAGGTAAGATTTCAATGCGCAAAAAGATATATCATATCATGCATAAGGACAGGATTGCTGCTACGATAGATGAGACTGGCCATTGCAGGCTGATCTGTCCTGAATTCATGCCATATAACCTGTTTCTTGAGGAGAAGGAGGATATTGATTCACTGGTTAACAACGTCACGAATTTCAACTATTGGTGTTCGTCCAGAATCCTGACATTAGACAGAAAATATGCGAAGGAGATTCTCAATAGTATTGGCGTGATGCAGGCAGTGACTGATAAGGACAGGGCGAAGATCGCGCTGTCCTGCCGGTGCGTATCGCTGACAGATGTTTTCTGGGTGAAGGTCGAAGGCGAGGACGTTGGTTTTGATAATATCAATCTATATGAAAATCATCTCGAAAATACTTTTATTGACATTGCTTTGAGAGGCAGGCAGTACTCCGTGCAAAATGAATGCCTGGCGAGAGATTTAGCGACAAACGGAAGCTGCCCCAAAGCATGGCAGCGGGTGGAAACGGGATTCAGACTGCTAAAGGATGGCGACGATCAGGCTGTTGCGCGGGAGCTTGCTGCCAGTCAGATCTGCAGGTGTTTTGATGTCTCACAGGTTTTGTATGAGGAGGGCTTCTTTGACGGAGAGAGAGTCAGTGTGAGTGAAAATATGACAACGCTGGAGTATGCGATCGTATCCATGGAGGCTTTTGAGATCTATGCTCTAAACCATGATTTCGAGACGGAACAGTTTATCCTGGATCTTGATCCGCAGAATTACTATATGATGAACATCATCGACTATCTTGTGGGAAATACGGACAGACATTGGGGAAACTGGGGGATTATGGTCGACAATACTGACAACAGACCCGTCTGCCTGCATAAGCTGATGGATTTTAACCAGGCATTTCATGCATATGACCAGCTTGACGGGGCGAACTGCCAGACAGGTTTTGGAAAACATATGACACAGTTAGAGGCGGCGATACAGGCGGTAACCAGGATTGGATTCAATCAGCTTAGGGAGATCGACAGGGCAGTCTTTGCAGAGTTACCGCAATATCGCGATATGTTTTTCAAAAGGCTTGGGATTTTGAAAAGCATCAAAACGTAAATTTATTTCAAATACGCTGTCAACAGCAAAAATGTATTGAGCACGCCGTCCCTGTGGCTTCGCTCATAGCCATGCGACGCGTATACGCCAGCGCCGATCAGACCATGTTTTACATCATATCCTGCAGAGAGCGCCACATCTGCGTCGGAGCCGTAATGTGGATAGACATCGACTGCAAAGTCAAGCTTCTGGCGCTTTGCGGCAGCGATCAGATTGGAAACGATCTCATAGTTGTAGGGGCCATAGCTGTCCTTTGCGCAGATAGAGACCTGGTGTTCTGTGCAGGTGAGCCCACTGCCGATACAGCCCATATCGACGGAAAGTACTTCTGTGACATCTGACGGGATTGAAGCTGCCCCGCCGTGTCCGACTTCCTCATACACCGTGATATGCTGGTATACGTTTCTGGGAAGAAGAACCTTTTCCTCTTTGACATATCTGGCAAAGCCGAGAAGAATGCCGACGCTGAGCTTGTCGTCCAGAAAACGGCTCTTGATATAGCCGCTTTCGGTTATGGTGGTGCGCGGATCGAAGCAGACAAAATCACCGGGCAGGATACCGAGGGCGAGTGTGTCCTCTTTGGTCCGGACATGTTCGTCGGGCACAACCTCCATGTCATCATAAGAGCGCACGGTCTCATTAAATTTTTTGTTTACGTGGATCGATGCGTTACACAGTTGAAAAGTGCCTGTGTAGATCCTGCCATCGCGCGTGTAGATTTTGCAGTTCTCGGCCTCGGCATTGTTCGGGTTCATGCCTCCTATGGGAGAGAGCTTGAGACAGCCGTTTGGATTGATATCGCAGACCATCGCTCCGAGTGTGTCAATGTGCGCTTCCATCATAAGAGCGTTGTTTTGTTCCTTAGAACTGCCGAGCTCACAGAGCACACCGCCCTTTACAGTGCGGACAGGTGTATAGCCGAGAGCGGTATAGGCATTCATTACGTATTCCGCCGCTTTTTCGGTAAAGCCGGACGGACTGTCGATCGCCAGGATCTTCTTTGTCTCTTCGAGGATATATTCGAGATATTTTTGAGTGTTGATCTTTTTAGGCATCGTATTTGGTCCTTTCTTGATTTTTTCTACAGTTATTAATATAGCACAAAACAGTTCTGTTGGCGATCTGTTTTGCGAAAATATGAAATTATACATATTTATCGTTTCATAGTATAATATAGGGCAAACAATAGGGAGGTTTATAAAATAGTGAGTTCATCGTATGTTTGTGGTGATAATACGAAAGTATATGTATGCAATGACAAGGTTTCATTTTGCCTCAGCGAAACAGAGATTTCTCTAAATGAATCAGAAAGAAGCACGATTCGTAAATATTGGAAAGAAGCAGTAGCTAAAAATCCAAATTTATTTGATGGAGCTGTTTTAAGTGTCAGGTCTGTAGCGCAATCATCGCATGGAATAAAAATAGAGCTTGAGAAAACATGTTATGCTCATATCATACCTCTTTTCCGGATGTGATCCAATGTATCGGTGGCGGATTATCTGAGGAGGATATCTTCGACGGTGATCCGGTACATACATTCTTGAGAGAGTGCAGGGAAGAAATAGGTCTCACTGGTGCAGATATCATATCCATTGATGACAAAAAGTATTTTTATATACGTGAGAATCAAACCACAGTTGGCATTTGTTATATCGCAAATACAGGGTTAACGAAGGAGACTTTGCTGCAAAGATTTGAGGAAACAGCTACTGATGGAGAATAGAGTCGTTGGTATTTGTCAAGGAAACCCATGAAGCAATGTCTGATTTATTAATGCAGCAATCATTGGTTGATTATGCTAAAGTGATCTTTGAGAAGCGATTACTGGATCAGTCATTTGATGACATTCGGGAATATAATTTTGACTAAATCAATCATCAATAGATTAAAAGATTTTTGTTGTGAAAATGAAGGGAATCCTGTATACTATATTATAGAAAGGGAATATGAAACGGCTGCATTAAGCGATTGGGAGGGTATGATTGATGTTGGAGCAAAAAGATCTTGACATGTTAAAAAATATGATGGAAACTGTTATGAAAACGACAGAAGAATCCATTTTAATGAAGGTCGATGAGAAATTATTGAAATCGGAAACACTTGTGTTAGGCGAAATAGAACGTACAAGGAGTTATCTGGAAAAGCAGATAGAAAAAGTACAAAAAAATATGGACGAGTTGAATCAGTATTACCGGATCACAAAACTTGAAGCTGATAACACGGCGTTATGGTTGAGGCTGATCGATGGATTATCGAAACGAGTCGAGGAATTGGAAAAGAAAACCGCATAAAAATGATTGGGGAGAGGCAAAAAGGTCTCTTCTAAATTTTTGTGCACTATGCACTGTAATAGAAAGGCAGAAATCATATGATCAAAAATAAAGAACTGGAAGCGATACTGGAAACGATCGATCTGAGAGATGACGCGCCGGCGGACGAGCCGATGCGCCAGTATTATTTTATCAAAAAGGCGCGCGAGCTCGTGAATGCCGAGAGCGAGAAGCTGGGCAGACGTTTGACTGCAGACGGGGAGACGTTTGGGTGTCAGATGAACGCCAAGGACAGCGAAAAGCTGATCGGTATTCTTGAGAATATCGGGTTCGAGATGATCGGGGACGAATCGGCAGACCTGGTATTTTACAACACCTGCACGGTCCGCGACAATGCAAACCAGCGAGTTTACGGCAGACTGGGATTTGTACATAATATGAAAAAGAAAGATCCGCATAAGAAGATCGCACTCTGCGGCTGTATGATGCAGGAGCCGTCCGTCATCGAGAAGATACAGAAAAGTTACCGTTTTGTGGATCTGATCTTCGGGACGCACAATATCTACAAATTTGCGGAGCTGATCGTCGCCATGTACAGTTCGGACAGTATGATCATCGATATCTGGAAGGACACGGACAAGATCGTCGAGGATCTGCCGGCGGAGCGGAAATATTCCTTTAAATCCGGTGTTAACATCATGTATGGCTGCAACAACTTCTGCAGTTATTGTATTGTCCCTTATGTGCGCGGGCGGGAGAGAAGCCGCGATCCTAAGGATATCATCAGGGAGATCGAAAAGCTTGTATCAGATGGTGTTGTGGAGATCATGCTCTTAGGGCAGAACGTCAATTCCTACGGAAAAACACTGGCGGAACCGATGTCCTTTGCACAGCTTCTGCAGGAAGTGGAGAAGATCGAGGGGTTGGAGCGGATCCGCTTTATGACTTCGCACCCGAAGGATCTGTCCGACGATCTGATCCAGGTGATGAAGCATTCCGCGAAGATCTGTCGCCATCTGCATCTGCCGCTGCAGGCGGGTTCCACGAGGATCCTGGAGGCGATGAACCGTCGCTATACCAAGGAACAGTATCTTGCACTCGCCCACAGGATCAGAAAAGAGATCCCGGATATATCGCTCACAACGGACATTATCGTGGGATTCCCGGGAGAGACAGCCGCAGACGTGGACGAGACGATCGAGGTTGTGAAGGAAGTGCAGTACGACAATGCCTTTACGTTTATCTACTCCAAACGCACTGGTACGCCTGCTGCCGCAATGCCCAATCCCACAAGCGGGGAGGAGATCAGGGACAATTTCGACAGACTGTTAAAGGTCGTGCAGGAAACTGCGAGAAGCCGTGTGGGACGGCTGACCGGGGAGGTCCACGGCGCGCTTGTCGAGGAGCTCAACGAACATGACAGTTCCCTGGTGTCGGGCAGACTTTCCAACAATACGATCGTGCATTTTCCGGGCGATGCGTCTCTGATCGGGAAGATCGTCGATGTCAGACTTGTGGAGGCGCATGGATTTTACTACATTGGGGAACTGGCAAATGAAACTCCTTCTTGAAATATATTTTAAATAGGTATATAGTAATTTAGGAACTTGCGACAAATAACTTGTGTCAGTTCCTCAGGAATTATCCCGAAATAACTTACCTATAGTCCGTAGGATTTTTCTTCGAGAGTGCAGATATAAAATCAGGCGCATAGCGGGCTATGTAACTGATTTTATATCTGTGCTATCGTAGAAAAGGACAAGGAATATGGTAAGTTATTTTGGGACAGTTCCTTAGTATTACTTATGAGGAATTAGTGAGGGGAACATTATGGAAAAATTAAAACCAAAATTATTTTCGGTGATGAAAACTTACACAAAACAACAGTTTGCGAAGGACGTTGTAGCGGGTATTATCGTGGCGATCATCGCCCTTCCGCTGTCGATCGCGCTCGCGCTTGCATCGGGCGTGGGGCCGGAGCAGGGTATCTACACGGCGATCATAGCGGGATTCCTGATCTCGTTTTTTGGCGGCAGCCGCGTGCAGATCGCGGGTCCGACGGCTGCGTTTGCCACGATCGTTGCAGGAATTGTTGCACAGAAGGGGATGGACGGTCTGATCCTTGCAACAATTCTTGCAGGAATGATCCTGGTCGTGATGGGGCTTCTGAGATTGGGCAATCTGATCAAATATATTCCGTTCACGATCACGACAGGGTTCACGGCGGGTATCGCGGTGACGATTGTCATCGGACAGGTCAAGGACTTTTTAGGACTCACATACCCGGAGGGGACAGTCACGATCGAAACGATGGAAAAAGTGGAGGCGATCGCCAAAAATATATCGACGATCAACTGGCAGGCGCTTGTCGTCGGGCTGGTCTGCCTTGCGATCCTGATCGTATGGCCGTATATCAACAAGACGATCCCGGGGTCCCTGATCGCTGTGATCGTGGGGATCCTGATGGTGAAGCTTCTGCACATGAATGTCAACACGATCGGCGACCTGTATGAGATCAGCAATAAGCTTCCTGGTTTTCATTTTCCGAGCTTTACGATGGCGGATGTCAGCGGGATCCTTCCCGATGCGTTTACGATCGCCATTCTTGCAGCGATCGAGTCCCTGTTGTCCTGTGTCGTCGCTGACAGTATGATCAACTCCAAACACCGTTCTAATATGGAGCTGGTCGCACAGGGGATCGGCAACATCGGGTCGGCGCTGTTTGGCGGGATCCCTGCCACGGGTGCGATCGCGAGGACTGCCGCCAATATCAAGAACGGCGGGCGCACGCCGATCGCGGGCATGGTGCACGCGGTCACGCTGGTATTGATCCTCGTAGTCCTTATGCCTTATGCGGCGCTGATCCCGATGCCGTGTATTGCGGCGATCCTGTTCATGGTCGCTTACAACATGTGCGGCTGGAGAACCTTTGTCAATCTCTGCAAGTCGTCGCCAAAGAGCGATATCATTGTGCTTGTCACGACCTTTGTCCTGACAGTCGTATTTGATCTGGTTGCGGCGATCGAGGTCGGTATCCTGCTGGCGGCGATCCTCTTCATGAAACGCATGAGCGATGTCATGGAGGTCGAGGGCTGGAAGTACGTGGACGATGAGGACGATCCGGACAGCATCACGCTCAGGGAGGTTCCGGCGCACACACTTGTATACGAGATCTCGGGACCGATGTTTTTCGCGGCGGCTGACAAGATTCTGAACATTTCCGTGAAGGAAGACACACAGTTTCTGATCCTTCGTATGAGAAGCGTGAGCGCGATCGACGCGACGGCGATGCATTCGCTGGAACAGCTCCATGAGAAGTATGCGAAGAAAAAGATCCAGATCATTCTTTCCCATGTCAATGACCAGCCGAGAGCAGTCATGGATAAGGCCGGGTTTACCAAGGCGATTGGGGAAGCGAACTTCTGCACGCATATTGACGAGGCGCTTGAGCGGGCAAAAAAGCTTGCGGTTGAATAGGGTTTTGTATGAAAAATATATTTGTGGTTGATGATGATATCAATATCGGAAATATGCTGGAGGAGCTTCTGACCAGGGAGGGCTACCGCGTCACGCGCGCCTACTCTGGAACGGAAGCCCTTCTTGTGTTGTCTTCGGTCCGGCCGGATCTGGTGCTCCTTGACCTGATGCTGCCAGGACTGGACGGCAGAAAGCTGCTGCCGGGATTAAGCGGTATCCCCGTGATCGTTGTCAGCGCGAAAGCGGGCGTGGAGGACAAGGTCGATCTGCTGCTCGGCGGCGCCGCAGATTATGTGACTAAGCCCTTTGACACGAAGGAGCTGCTTGCGCGCATTGCCGTACAGCTTCGGAATGCCGCTGTATCCGGTGCCGGCATGAAACTCGAATACAAGGACATCGTCCTGGATACCGGCATGCACAGCGTTTGTGTATGCGGCCAGGTGGTGCATCTGACCAAGACGGAGTATGCGATCTTAAAACTGCTGATGCAGAATCCTTCGCAGGTCATCACGAAGACGCTGCTGCTTGAGCGGATCAGTGAGGACACGCCCGACTGCATGGAGAGCTCCCTGCGGGTGCACATCAGCAATCTGCGGAAGAAACTGCGGGATACGGGCGGAAGAGACTACATAGAGTCTGTCTGGGGGATCGGATTTAAGATGAATTAACATTATCTTAACACTTTTCTTAACAGGTTTCTTAACAAAGTGCAGGTAGTATATTTTTAGTGGTTTCAGACGACAGTTAATGGATAAAGGCGTTTGCAACCGCAGAAAACAAGTGTTAAGAAACTGTGAAAGGAGTTGTAATTGCTATGGAGTATGTATTGACTACCAGCGCCTTGTGCAAGCACTATAAGCATTTTAAGGCGCTGAACGGACTTGACATGCATGTGCCCAAAGGGGCAATCTATGGATTTGTCGGGAAAAATGGTGCAGGGAAGACCACATTGATCCGACTGGTATGCGGACTTCAAAAGCCGACGTCCGGTGAATTTGTGCTATATGGGGCAAAAAACACGGAGAGAGCAGTTCAGAAAATGCAGCGCAGGATCGGGGCAGTCGTGGAAACGCCGTCGCTCTACCTGAACATGACGGCGGAGGAAAATCTGAGGGTACAGTATCGTATCCTGGGACTTCCGTCTTACGAGGGGATCCCGGAACTGTTGCAGCTGGTGGGGATCGGTGACACAGTCAGGAAGAGAGTGAAAAACTTCTCGCTCGGTATGCGCCAGCGGCTCGGGATCGCCATCGCGCTCTGCGGGGATCCTGATTTCCTGGTGCTGGACGAGCCGGTGAACGGACTGGATCCGCAGGGGATCATTGAGATGCGAGAACTGATCCTGAAGTTGAACCGCGAGCGCGGTATCACGGTGCTGATCTCGAGCCATATCCTGGACGAGCTCTCGCGCCTTGCGACACATTACGGTTTTATCGACAGGGGGCGTATCGTCAGGGAGATCAGCGCGGAAGAGCTGGAGGCGGCCTGCAGGAAATGCCTGCGCGTGGAGGTGTCCAATGTCAAATTTTTCGTGCAGGCGGCTGACCGGCTGCGGCTGGAATACCAGATCCTATCGGAATCGATGGCAGATATTTACGGGAAGGTTCCTGTCACGAAGCTGATCCTGTCACTTGCGGACGAGGGCTGCGAAGTGCTGTCCATTCACGAGCGGGACGAGAGTCTGGAGAGTTATTATGTCAGTCTGGTCGGAGGAGGTGACAGTCATGAGTAAGTTAGTATATGCGGGGTTTGTGCGTTTAAGGCATGATAGCAGCTTCCGGGTCGGAACGCTGGTCATGGCTGTTGTTGGTCTGGCGCTGCCAGTGTACCATTTTTTCCTCATGAAAAAATATGTTGGTTATATGGTGTGTCTGGAGAACAGCTTTTTTAACTATGTGCCGTTGATCGTGATCATTGCGGCTGCCTTTTGCAGTCTGTTTATCGGTACGGAATACAGTGATGGGGCGATTCGGAACAAGCTGATCGTGGGGCATGACAGAATATATGTTTATCTCTCCAATCTGATCGTCTGTTTTGCGGCGGAATGCATCATGTGTGCTGCGTTCTTTGTCACGGATCTTGGCGCTGGGATCCTGCTGCTCGGTTTTTTTGCGAGTGGATGGAAGATCACGCTGGCTTATGTCGGGTGTGTGTTTGTGCTGTGCGCCGCGGTCACAGCGATCTACACGCTGATCGCTATGCTGTGTCAGAACAAGGCAGTCACGGCAGTGATCTGTATTCTGGGAATCGTTTTTATGATCTTTTGGGGCGCTTATCTCAATTCCCAGCTGAGTTCTCCGGCAGTATATGAAGGGTATGTCTACCAGGACAGTGTCACAGGAGAGTACGTCAAGGAGGAGGACATACCCAATCCATATTATATAGATGGCACCAAACGTGTCGTCTGCGAGTTCCTGAATGATCTTCTGCCGGGAAACCAGACGGCGCAGTTCTGGATGGGCGATGCTGTTCATCTGTGGCAGATGGCGCTGTACTCCGGCATGATCACAGTGGTGGTAACCGGAGCCGGCATCTTTTTCTTCCGCGGGGAAGATATTAAATAGAAAATATGGATTGAGAGGTATTTATGGAAGTGTGGCTGTGGCTTCTGGTTGTTCTGTTGTTTGTTATCGTGTTGATATTTGGTGGAAAGATAGTTCTTATGCGCAGATCGGCAAGGGAGATCTCCGCTGCATTTGCAGATCGGCTTATGACAGAGACCAACATACTGATCGATATCTCCAGCCATGACCGCGATATGTGCAGTCTGGCGGCGGACATCAACACACAGCTGCGGAGACTGCGCAGTGAGCGGCTGCGCTATCAGCAGGGAAACCGGGCAATCATGGACGCTGTCACTAATATTTCCCATGACCTGCGCACGCCGCTCACAGCGATCTGCGGTTATCTCGACCTGCTCAGGCAGACAGAACTTCCGGCAGATGCTGTGCGCTATCTGGATATTGTGGAAGAGCGCGTCGATGTGCTCAGACAGCTGACAGAGGAGCTGTTTGGATATTCGGCGGCGGTCTCTGTCACCAGTGACAGCAGGGGGGATCTGTATGAGGACATTTCGGAGATCTCACTGAACACGGTGCTGGAGGAGATCCTTTCAGCGTATTACGCGGCTTTGAAGAAACGCCGGATCACGCCGGCCGTCACGATGCCGGAGGAGACGGTGATCCGCAGATTGAATAAGAGTTCCCTGTCCCGCGTCTTTGGAAACATCATCAGCAATGCCCTGAAATACAGTGACGGCGATCTGGAGATCACCCTGTCGGCGCAGGGGGAGATTGTGTTTGCCAACCACGCGGCCGCACTGGACGAACTGCAGGTCATGAAACTGTTTGACCGTTATTATACAGTGGAAAATGCCGTGGGTGCAACCGGGCTTGGGCTCTCGATCGCAAGGGAGCTCACGGTACAGATGGGCGGGACGATCGAGGTACAGTATAGGGACGGTATGCTGCGGATCTGTATCCGTTTTTAGATTATGATCAGTCAGGATGATTTATAGAAGAGGGAGGAAGGGACTGGATGGCATCATCAGAGGTTGCACATATTTACAGTGAGACATTTCCGTTCTGGAATGCGATATCGGAGGAGGAGAGGGAGGAACTCTGTCAAAATACAGATACTGTTTTTTATGAAAAAGGAAGGACGATCCACAGCGGCGGTGAATGCTCCGGGGTGATCCTGGTGCGTTCGGGAAGCCTCCGCCTCTATATGATGTCGGACCAGGGAAAAGACATCACGCTGTACCGCCTGCAAGGCGGAGATCTCTGTATGCTGTCAGCTTCCTGTCTGTTGGATGCCATCACGTTTGATGTGTTTGTGGACGCTGAGGAGGAGAGTGTATGCCATGTGATGAACGGCGCTGTTTTTGCGGCAATGGCAGAGCGCAATCCAGCCATGAAAATATTTGCGCTGGAAACGGTGGTCAGCCGCTTTTCGGATGTGATGTGGGTGATGCAGCAGATTCTTTTTATGAGTATGGACAGGCGGCTTGCCATTTTTCTGGCTGACGAGTCGGTGCGGACAGGATCTGATGTGATCGCGCTGACCCACGAGCAGATCGCCCGCTATATGGGCTCTGCCCGTGAAGTGGTGTCAAGAATGCTGAAATACTTCGCAAACGAGGGGATCGTGGAGGTCTCCCGCAAGGGAATCAGGATCCTTGACAAAGCGCGCCTGCGTCAACTGACGTTGTAGCGACAAGGCTATGTGTTGTGCGGTGAGGAACCGTTGCGCGCCCTGCAGATGAGCTGTGTCATGGTTCCCATCGGACAGTACACGCACCACGAGCGCGGCTTGAACAAAAGCATGGTGACAAAGCCAAGCACCGTGGAGGTGAGCATCACACTGTAAAAGCCAAACGCAAACTGTGCTACGCCGTCCGAGAAAAGGGTGCCGTGATATGCCCAGTGCCACGGGAGTTTGAACGTCCATAGCAGGGTGACAACGGTACTCAGATCCTTTGATCCGGCAAACACGAGGTATGTGTTCCACAGCATGAGAAAAAACATCGCAAAAAAGAAGATCAGAAAACCATATCGGAAATAGTGGGATTTTATCCATTTGGGGATATCCTTCCTGCGGGACAGTCCGAATCTGCCGCCGACAAGGGCGAACAGTTGTCCCCTGCCGCAGTATTTGTTGCAGTAGGATTTGCTGCCCATCGTGACAGAGATGATCAGCGGGATAAAGAAGCAGAGCAGCCCAAGCCATGCAAACAGGATATTAAAAAATCCCAGTATCAGATAGGTCAGCGAGACGATCCAGAGATAATCGTACCATTTTTTATTTTGTTTCATTTTTCACACACCTCCAATGTAATGACACTTGCAGGGCATTCTTTTGCACATAATCCACAACCGACACACAGTTCCTGATCGATCTCGGCACAGATGCCTTTGGGGATCGTGATCGCCTTTCGCGGGCAGACTTTCATACAGCACCCGCAGGCGACACAGACATGTGTATCCACGACAGCTTTTCTCATAGTGATTCTCCTTTGTTTCTCTTTTTCATTAGTATATAGCGAAACGGTCATTGGGTTCAGTGACAAAGTCACAAGGAATAAGGAAAATTTGATTGTATTTCTAAAGCCTGCCAGATATAATGATATTAGTGGAGGTGTGTTACATGAGATATTTTAATACTGAAGGGACATGCAGTCCAAGAGAGCATTATATGGTGCAGCTTGACGACAGGCTGGCCTGCATTAAAAATACAT
>Ga0137307_100351_pt1 | contig 66827 bp, 55 predicted proteins | sample NAcewD2O_March_2_FD_97180 | JGI IMG/M metagenome (GOLD analysis project Ga0137307, IMG submission 97180) | Mouse cecal microbial communities from Vienna, Austria - N-Acetylglucosamine amended D2O_March | ecosystem: Host-associated > Mammals > Digestive system > Large intestine > Cecum | place... | reverse complement strand
CCTCTTCTTTTGAGATAAGGCCTGTATCAATCCACATATCTTCCACCTCAGGATATTTTTCATCAGCCCTTGAAAGATGTATTGGCTTTTTACCTATAACACCATCAATATTTGTATGTTTACCAATGATTGTAACTTCTTGACCTAATAAAGTCATATGATCTATCCATCCGTTTTTCCTAAAGTAGATAAATCCATTCTCTGCAATATGTACAACTTGCATTCCTACCTCATCATAGTGTGCATCAAGCATAATTTTAAATTCTGATGCAGGATTTATCACGCAACATGAATTATGCATATTATCAATAATTGTATTACCATATGGCTCCATATATTTTGAATACAATTTTGCGATTTCTTTTTCACCTCCTGATGTAGAAGGGGTGTTAAGGAGTTGCTTCAGAAACTCCAATGATTCTGATGTGATATATTTATATTCCATCTGTATAGCGTACAGGTTTATTATGAGGTGCTTCTGTGTTGATAACAGTAACTATATTGCTATAGTCATCATTATAATATAACACCCCCTTTTGCTTTAATACTTTAAGTTTTTGTTTTGTTAATTCATTTTCTTCAATTGGAAGTTCTTTTATTGAAATAACATTACGATTAGCAGAACATAATATTCGCCAATCAGTCTCATCTAATACAAAAGACTCTATAATCTCATCATTGCAATATTCTTTATACAAAAAATCACCCTTTAAAGAAGAAATTTCATACCTATGAACATTATTAAAATACTCCCATTCTTTGTTTTCAATATCATCCCATAAATGATGGTAATTAGGTTTCACAAAGAACTGTAAGGTATGCTTATTCTCATCTTTAATATAGGACTTGGGTAAATATTTAAATGATTTATAGACCTCCCATTCACCAAGCTCACGTCTATCCTTCAACAAATTATAATACTTAGATGACTCTTTTATCCATAATGTCGTATAGATGTGCATAAATCTGTTCTTATCTAACATGAAACGTAGGAAATGTAAATTTTTCAAGGATTCTTGTAAATTATCCTCATTCTCCTCCAATAAATTCATTATTAAATTAGCCCCTCTGATTTTTATTCCATATATCAAAGCCCATTTTATGAAAAGGAAGTTGGTTGAGAAACTATTGCATTTATTGATAGCTTTCAATAAATTATCAGATAGAGATTCATATCCTATTTGAACATCCTTAAAGCCAGCTTCAACCATTTTCAATACAATATCTGCATTTATATATCGAGTAACAATTTCTGCCCTTGATATATAGAATTGTGGATAGTCTTTTTTTATGGCGATCAATTCATTAAGTAACTCATCATAAGAAATCAAGTCTTTTCCTATAGTATCATTATCCAAGAATGAGATTTGGTATATCCCATATTTTTCAATCTGTTGTCTTATTTCCTTGGCTATATTAATAGGCGATTTGCGCCTATATCTAACACCTTCATTGTGAAAACAAAATTTACATCTTGACCAATGACAGCCACGACTACCTTCTATTGGAAGCCTAATCTGTTTATCTTCAATAGTTTTTTGTTGAAAGTAATCTGAATAATCCGGTAGTGGAGTTTCATTAAGATTTAAATAATCTCGGTTGATCTTTGAAGTAACCAAAACATTTGACTCTCTCCAAGCAAAATTACCTATAAGATTTTTATCCAAATTACCATTAAGAGACTTTATATATGCAAGTATTGTCATTTCACCTTCCCCCCAAAGAGCATGGTCAAAAACAGGAAAATTGTCCAAAGATGAAATTGCTTCTGCTTTTGTATCTATTCCTCCAAGACAACAAATTGTATTAGGGTATAATTGTTTGAGTTCTCGGGCTATAATATCTGAACAGTATATCTGAAATAACTTTTGATAAAAACCAGTAAACAAACAGTTCTCATAATGATAATTTACGATAGTATTCTTTACTATCGTTCTGAGCAACGTTATATTTTCGGCAATGTGAGCAACAAACTTTTCTCTATCTATATCAACATTGTTTGTCTTTTTCCATTGCTCGTATAACAGAGTAATTGATTCTTCATCATTAGATTCTACCGCCAAATACGCATAAATAGGAGAAAGATAATAGACTAAATGGTCTGTATATTCTTCTTTGTCATTGCCCCAATAATGAGTAATTACGGGCTTTAAATGAAAATTCCAATAAACGACTTTTACCTCATAACCATATTTTGTCAATTGACTTTTTAAAATTGACATAGCAGGGGATGGGAAAGATGGAATAGCAGGAAGTCCCCAATTTAATATTACGTATCGAGATTCAGTGTTCATAAGCTGTTTCACTAACAAAATAAAGACGCAAGATTCCTTTGGTTAAGATTTGCCTTAACCGCTTCATCTTGTAATGTTTTAACTATCCTCAAGTATTGAATATACTTGCAGTCACTTTTCAGATTGCATTTTGAGCAATTGAAACAATTAGACAAGTTGAAGAAGTTGCCCCAACGTTCAGATAAAAGACATTGTTTAACTGCCATAATAAACTCTTCCTCATAAACACATGATAATAAATCATCAACATTCTTATGTTCATTTGAAAGAGTCATATAATCACGGAAACACTGATAAAATCTTTTGAGATTAATATTTGTAGTTCGTTCCAATGCCTTATTTAGAGACCTTATAGCCAAATCTTCTTTTCCATTGCGATAATATAGAACACCACATAAGAAGTGATTATTGCCACTCATCCAGACATCTTTCGTATTTGCAAATTGCAACGCAATCTGATTGTCTGGATTTGAATAGAGTGAATCCAATAATGATATAATACTCTCTTTATCTGAATGTTCCAACGAGTGTGAGCAGATAAAGTTTTGTCGGTATTTATCATATGTATTTTGGTAATGATGTAATGAAATTACATTATGTAATTCACTCATACCTGGAACATATATTGAGTATGTTGGAAATCCTAAGAACGAATTATCTCTTATGTAAATATTATAGCCAAGATTCTTAATAAGACTTGTCATTAAAAACAAATCCGTTTTATCAGAATTTCCCCAACTTTCGTCAAATCCACAGAAGGAGTAGGAAGGTATTTTATAAAATAAGGATATTGGATAATGACCTGTTGATACAACAAATGTTTCATTGATTTCCTTTTCTTTAATTTTAATATCTGACAGTAATAGAGTCTGATAACTCAAGTCAAAATCTTTAAAGAGTATTGCAGTTCTGCCTTGGAACAATTCCGTCATACATCTTTCTAATGCCGTAATAGGCGAAGGATCAACACCTAAATGAAATTGATATTTTGTATTCTCCTTGTTTCTTATAGTCACGCCTATAGCTGGGATTCCAATACCACATGAACATTCCATAATGTCAATGGTATAACCTTCGGATTCCTCTAAAACTTTTATACGTTTCAATATTTCAGTACCTTCAAAGCAAGAATGTGGTATCTTGGGGAATGTAATATTCTCAAAATAGATTTTTCTAATTACAAAACGTTCCAATACCTCACTGATACCTTGTACCAATGCCTCTTCTGGCGTGTTTCCTGCACACATCCCACTTGTGCTGATAATATTGAATATTATATCAATCGGAAGATTTACAAGAGTCTTGTTAAATACATCATAGTAGGGAACGTAATAGTGTTTCTTATCCCTAGACAATCTATATAATTCTTCATTATCATATGATTGCACATAGTTATCTATTGCTTCTTTTAGGACTGTATTATCCTCTAAGCATACCTCATCATGCGCATATCTGAAAGGTAACACAACATTTTGTTGGGTTATTGAATTACAAAAATTGGGATATACATTTGCTTGCTCATTAACAAAGTACCTCGTACCAAAATCTATAAAATTAAACAAAGCTCCATTTTGAATACGTTCCATCAACTCTCCATGAGCACTTGCACGAGAATAACTTTCACTCATTCCTTTGCCATTGGTTCCAATATTCAAGGCTGAAATCCATTCGTTATTCATTATTAAGCGACAGGAATAGAATAGTGCATTACTATCTATAAATATTCGCTCAATTAAATCCAATTGCAGTTTATCCTTGATTATTGATTTTATCTTATGGATAGTTTGTTCTGGGGGACAACTTTTATATTCCTTCTTACGAATCATAAGCAAACGGTTTTAAATATATTCTTTATTCCAATAATACTATGATATATTTCTTTTTCACTTTTAATCTTTAACCAAGGGTACTTTCCGTAATCAGAAAACATTTCAGAAAACATTTGAGCTGCACATAATAGTGTCACTTTGTTAAAGACACACATATTTGAATCAAAACAACCCATATCACCTCTGTTTGAATAATTTACGCCATAACATGGCGAACACCAATTTATTATCGAACACCCTTCACACTTTGGAGAAACATTTAGATTACAGTTTTTTTTGAGGGTTGAAAAAATCTTTTCCATCTCAGATTCATCGTATCCTTTTTTTAGGTCAGTTATAAAAGTTTGACAAGGATATCTATTGCCATAAACATCAAATGCAATAGTATTGAATCCTGCACCACATGAATTGAAATGTTTACTTACATATTCTGGTGAGAATTTATGCAAAGGCAAATCCAATAGTTGTCCAGGTTTAACTTTTGGATGCTCAATATAGAATCGTGATAGTTTTTTGAGTTCTTCTACATAAATTGGTAAGTGAATATCCAAATCCCAATCTACCTCCCTCGCCAATGTCGGGTTAGGATAAAATCCTATATTATGAAGATAAACAAAGCTATTGAACATATCACCGATTGTATTGGGTGATACAGTCATCTTTATACCTTGATTTGGCCAATTATCACTAAAGAATTTTCTATCAATCTTGTCAAAGGAGTTTCCTCTATTTCTATCATGAATATCTTTGTTACCATCCAAACTCAGTATAGGAATAAATTCATTCTTGTGGTCTAATAACCATTCTTTTATCTCGTTTGAAAGAACAGTTCCATTGGTTGTTGTCGTAAATGTTATATTTAAGTCTGAGAATCTCAATTTAATCCATTCTACCAACGACTTAATTTTTTCAAAAGCTAAAAAAGGCTCTCCGCCATGAAAATTTATAACAAATCGTTTGAAACCTGTTGAATTATCCCTTATTTCATATTCAAGTTGCGTCATCAATCTGTCAAGATACATTGATGGGGCATTCTTATTTGTCTCATAGCAATACTTGCATTTCAGATTACAAGCATTAGTGGCCATAAGAATTATTTCCTTTGTATCATCGGCTGTAATATCTACATATTCCATCTTATAAAAGCTCTAAAATTATTCTTGATGATTGTATCATATGTTTCTTTTTTTTATCAGGAAAGTAATTTAACGCAACATAATCATTTTCTGATGTCAACATTCGCAAATAAAAGTAAGCGTTAGCCTTAAACAAAAGTTTCCTTATTTGACAGTTAATCAAAGCCATCTCTAAATTATCTTTTAGAGATGCATTAGATGCAGGACAGGCATTACAAATTCTATCGAAAGGGCAACCGATACAATCATCCAGAAGGAATCTTGCATTAGTTAGTGTCAAGTATTTTTGTGGAATTTTCCAGGTACCATTATTCTCAAACGGCGTGCATCTATGACAAGCATACTCTTTTCCATCAGCTGATATTGAAACTTCATAAAAGCACTCTGTCCCACATCTTTTTATGGATTTGTTAGTAGTCAACTGATATATCGGTAATGATAGTAGTGAAAATGGTTGTATATGAGGATTATCAAGATAATATTCAATCATTGAGAATAATTGGGTAGCCAATATATCAATAGATTGTTTACTCCATTGTTCTCCATCTGCGATAAATCCTTTTATTAGGAAATTGTGCTTATGCAGTTCTTTCAAGTTGCAGGACATATCCTGTATCGTATTTGAAGTAAATACAGAATTGATAATAGGTTTTCTCAAACTTTTAAAAAAGTCGATATCTATTAAGCGAAAAGAATTACATCTGTTTAAATTATGAGATTCTTCGACTCCATCTAAACTGAGAGTTATTTGGAGACAGTTTTCATTTTCTTTAATCCATCTTTGAATTTCTCCATGAACTAAAGTACCATTAGTTACAATAGTAAAAGACACTTCTTTTTGTGGATAACATTGTTTTACATATGATACAATCTCCTTGATTGTTTTAAATGCCACAAAAGGTTCGCCTCCCATAAAAGTAATGGAAGGTTTTGGAACCATAGATACATGAAGATATTTATCTATATATTCCTTTGCACACGCAATGGACATTGTATGAGAGAATTGTTTATTGCTTTGGCAATATGAGCAATTAAGATTGCATCTTTCCGTAACAACTAAACACAATTCCTCTGTTTTTTCATTTATCATAATTTAAATTTTAGCACTATAAAAAGCAAGAACGTGTTCCCTAAAGATACACGCCCTTACTTTTGAATAGAACGGTAAATCAATCACCACCAAATCCTGTAGTACATGAACCGCCTTTGCAAGACATGCAATCGTTCCAATTAGCTTCTGAACTTGCAACTTTAGCTTCCGCTGGCAAATTCGCCAATGCCAAATCCAATTTTTCTAATGATTCAGAAGAAAGATTGAACAAATTTTTAAGTTCCATAATTCTATTGGTTTTATGTTTTTGCCCTTTCTTAAAAGGCCTAAATTAAAGAGCATATAAACACTTAGACCCACTCACATTGTGTCAATCTCTTAATAAGAGACAAATCGCACGATGCAAAAATACACAAAATATCGCAATTAAAGGCTAATTTATCAAGAAAAAAGTCTCGCTCAAAAGAAAATAATATTGGATTGTTTAGCTAATACAAATTGAACTTATCATTATACTACTGAAATACAAGCAATGATACTTTAAGATTTGTCTCTTATTAAGAGTTAGAGCATTTCGCTAAACATCTTATAGCGAATTTAAAATCAAACTATTAGCCTTATCCACCACTGCTGTATCAAGCGAAGCCAAATAGATTTGTGTCGTTATTTCTGAATCGTGTCCCATTCCTTCACTGATTACCGATATTGGTACATTCTTATTTTTCGCCACGCTTGCCCAAGAGTGGCGCGCTGTGTACATCGTCAGAGGTAGTTGAATACCTACCATTTTGCCAATAGTTTTGAGTTTGCGATTGATTAAATACATCGCATTTTGATATTGTGTGCGTTCATCACCGTTCATCGGTCTAATAATTGGCAATAGGTAGCCTGATAACGGATTATCGTACTTATCCACAATCTCCTGCATACACTTCTCCCATTTGATGAATAATTGTTGCCCGGTTTTGCGTCTGCGGTATGATAATATGCCATTAGATAGGTCTTTCTTCTTCAAGTATGCCATATCAATAAATGACATACCACGAGTGTAGAACGAGAAGAGAAACATATCCTTTGCGAAGTCCAATGAGGGTTGCAATGATAGATCGAGATTCTTAATCTGCTTGATTGCCTTTAATGGGATTGCTCGTTTAATGGTCTTGTCAATACCTGTATAAACGTGTTTGAAAGGGTTTCGATTGGTGGTCAAATCCTTTTCAACTGCACGATTATAGACAGCTCGGAGTATTCGCATATAGAACGAGGTGCTGTTCTTTGTCAGTCCTTTGTTACGCAAATAAGCCTCATATATCATTATTAAGTCCGAGTCAATGTCTTCCAATAGTACATCCTTATACTCTCTAAACTGCATAAAACTTTTGAGCGTGCAACGATAGGTTTCCGATGTGCGTTGCTTGCCCATCTGTTGTAATTGAGCAATAACACTCTGCATAAAGTTGAACAGAGATTGTTCGTTGGCTTGCTTCTGGAATGTAGAAATAACATCATCGGCGGTGTATTTCACTCGCTTATTCTCTAATTGGTTGATGATGCATTGCAACCTTTTAATATCCCAATTTATACACTCTTCGATGGATCGAAGATAGTTTTGTCGGCTGTCATTGGTGGCGATTATTACATTGTTATCTTCATCCCATTCGTGCATAAAGAGTTGGTAATCCGTCTTTAACTGACGGATTACACGATTCTGAATGATTTGATAATAGATTGTTCCCTCCTTGTTCGCAGTTGTCGAGGGTCGAAACTTTACCTTGATACTTGCCATAGGCTCACGGTTTTGATTTTTTGTTTGGGTTATCCTTTGGCTCTTGCTTCTCCTTGATGGACTTGGCTTTGCTTTCCTGTTCCTTTGCCGCTTGCTCTTTTAGGCGTGCTTGCTCGGTGAGGGCTACTTGTTCGCGGACAGCCTCTTCATAGGTCTCCACATCTTCACGCATCTGCTCAATCTTTTGGTTATCTCGGTTGAGTTCAAATATGTTCTCCAATGTGGCTATCTGCTCAGCCGATGCTTCACCTTTCATCTTGATGTAGCGGTATTTGAGAGAATCATCCTCTTCATCCTTGTTCCGCTGCGACTCAAAGTAATATGCGGAAGCAAAGAATGCGATGATAATAGTATTGAGTGTAATCACAAACCAATCAAGTTTGGAATTGAAGTTTAAATTGAAGTTATAGTCATTCTCTCTATGGATAACTTTGGACTCCTCAATCATCGGTATAAGTGATGTCGTCAACTTTTTAAGGTTCTCTAACTCATTTTGTATGGCTACAAAATCGGGCTTATTCTTACCCGAAGCACCCTTTACATTATCATTGACAACACCGAGGTTTTCACTCAATGTCTTTGTAAGTTCCTGGATTTTACGTTCTGTATACTTACAGTTAGCAACTGTGGCATTCTCAACAAGAACCTTAATTTCTTGAACTAATGCAGTGTTGTCCACATTAGAAGCTGTGGAATTAACTTCACTCGGTTGAAACTTTTGCAATTCAATTACTGCGGTTTCTATTCTCTCCAAGCATCCGTAGATGCCTTCCATAAACGACTCATTGTCGTTGTGGTTAAAGTTTTTATTACTCATATCAATTTGTTTTAAGTGTGAAAAATTTGTTTGTTTAGAATCTTATTCCTCGATTCTTCTTTCGCTCCTTCTTCTTTTGTTTCTGCCAAGAAGGTACTTGCTCATCCTCTGGTGGAGCATCCGATGGAGTCAATAAGCCCAATCCATTGCTCTCAACAAGGCTATCGGTAACGCTGTAATTTGGCTCTGCTTCTTGCCTTATCGGTTGCTGTTTAGGCTCAATTTTGGATTGCGTTTTCGGCATATCCCAACTTAATTGCTTATCAAGTTTTGAATAGCTGAACTGTCTGCTTACATCGGAAGCCTTGAAAGTGTAATCGTCTTTGGTAAAACTCAAGCCCTCATTGATAGCTTTATTGTATGCACTACGGAACGTGCGAAAAAGTAGGCTGATTGTAGTTTCTCTATTACCTTTGGAGCGTAGCCACTTCTCATACTTGTTAAGCCAAGCAATATCTATTTCATTAAATGGAATATCCAATTTCCCATTAGTGAAAACTTTGAGTGAATTGAATGAGCCTTTATAGATAAGACGGTTTCCACATTTATCCTCCCGTGTGTATTGCTCTATAAGTTCCTTGTAGAACATACTGACTGTTTTTAGCTCAAACTTTGTATTCTCATTATTGAGTAAAGTGGTGGTAGTGTATTCTTTTTGTTCGCTGTTTAGTTCCAACATGCGTTGTTGTAGCTCCCTTTGTTTATCCAAGATAATCTTTTGGATATATTCTTTATTAGGGCAGTTAGGCTTAGGTTTGTTTCGTGTGAAGTCCCAATATTTAGGATTGATGGATATGCCTAAACTTTGGTATTTACGCTTTCCTCCTTTAGATACTTGGAGCATCAATGGATTTTCACCATTGGATAATGTCTTAGATTTGTAGCAAACTACTGAAACACAGGCATTCATAATGAATTTTCGGTTTACATCTTGGTTTACATGCACCCTCTGAAACCACCCGAAAATAGACTTTCCGTAACCTGCTAAAAGCAGAAAGCCTCGATAGCTAATCACTTAACTATCAAGGCTTTCTTTATGAGCGGCAAACGAGGCTCGAACTCGCGACCCTCAGCTTGGGAAGCTGATGCTCTACCAACTGAGCTATTGCCGCATTACTTTCTTTAGAAAAGCGATGCAAAGGTAAAAGAAGTTTTTTTATAATCAAAAATAAAAATGATATTTTGCAATCACAAAAATGATTTTTTCATAAATAGTCTGTTCCAATCGGTTCTCTTTACCCCATCACACATTCTCAAAAGAACATTTTTTTCTCTGCAAAGGTAGTGTATATCCTACAAAAGAGTTATCTTAGCTGCCAAAAAATAAGAACAGCCTATCATGATTATCGAAGAACTGAAAAAACTATATCGCACATATACCGGACACGAACCGGAAGTCGTAAACGAACTCCCTTCGTCCGGTTCCAACCGCCGCTACTTCCGACTGACAGGCACACCCACACTTATCGGCGTCAGCGGAACTTCTATCGAAGAGAACCAAACCTTCTTATATATGGCAGACCATTTCCGGAAGAAAGGATTACCCGTACCGGAAGTCGTGGCTAAAAGTGAAAACAATACCCTCTACTTACAAGAGGATTTGGGTGATATGCTCCTGTTTAATGCCATTGAGAAAGGCAGAAAGACAAACGTTTTCGATGAAGAGGAAAAACAACTCCTCCATAAAACCATGCGCTTGTTACCGACCATACAGTTTATCGGTGCCGACGGTATGGACTTTTCATATTGCTACCCACAATCAGAATTCAACAGCCGAAGCATCCTGTGGGACTTGAACTATTTCAAATATTGCTTTCTGAAAGCCACCGGAATAGAGTTTCAGGAAGACCGGCTGGAAGATGATTTTCAGAAAATGGCGAATGTACTATTGCGCAACAGCTCAGAAACCTTCATGTATCGCGACTTCCAAAGCCGCAACGTAATGATCAAGGATGGAAAACCGTGGCTCATAGACTTCCAAGGTGGAAGGAAAGGACCCATTTACTACGATGTAGCATCTTTCCTGTGGCAAGCCAAGGCCAACTATCCCGATAGCCTGCGTCAGGAACTTCTGAAGGAATATATTGAAGCGTTGCGCCAATACCAGTCTGTAGATGAAACATACTTCCATGCACAACTGCGTCACTTTGTCCTGTTCCGTACCATGCAAGTGCTGGGCGCGTACGGGTTCCGTGGTTATTTCGAGAAAAAGCCGCACTTCATTCAGAGTGTACCTTTTGCCATTGCAAACCTGCGTCAGTTATTGCAGGAGCCGTATCCCGAATATCCGTATCTCTGCCACGTACTGAAGGAACTTACCGAACTGAAACAATTTGCGGACAGTTCGCAGAAACCTCAGCTTGTTGTGAAGGTTACCAGCTTTTCCTACAAGAAAGGTATTCCCGAAGATTCCAGTGGAAACGGTGGTGGTTTCGTCTTCGATTGCCGCGCTGTACACAATCCCGGCAAATATGACCGTTACAAATCTCTCACCGGACTGGATGAACCTGTTATCCGCTTCCTCGAAGAAGATGGAGAGATAACCACTTTCCTCGAACATGTCTATGGCTTAGTAGATGCTTCAGTAAAACGATATATGGAGCGGGGATTCACCAATCTCTCCGTCTGTTTCGGATGCACGGGCGGTCAGCATCGTTCCGTTTATTCGGCACAACATCTGGCAGAACACCTGAACAAACAGTTCGGAGTACAGGTAAATCTTATCCATAGGGAACAGAATATAGAACAAATTTTTGAAGGAGCTACGAGTTGCAAGTGACAAGTTACGAAGTTGCAAGTGACAAGTGACGAAGTGACAAGTGACAAAGCTACAAGTGACAAGTTACAAATAACTTATAAACTGAAACCATTATGAAAGCAATGATCTTTGCCGCAGGGCTCGGCACCCGTCTTCGTCCGTTGACCGACAATATGCCTAAAGCCCTTGTTTCCGTTGCGAGTAAACCTATGTTGGAACGCGTTATTCTCCGGCTGAAAGATGCCGGATTCAATGACATCACCATAAACATCCACCACTTTGGCGGACAAATCATCGATTTCCTCCACGCTCATAACAATTTCGGCGTAGATATCCATATCAGCGACGAACGGGGTGAATTATTGGAGACAGGCGGTGGAATCAAAAAAGCCCGCCCCCTGCTGGAGGGCAATGAGCCTTTCCTGATACACAATTCCGACATCCTGACGGATATAGACCTTAATGCCTTCTACCGTCACCATATAGAGAGCAAGGCAGACGCCACCCTGCTTACCAATCGCCGGAAAACATCCCGTTACCTGCTGATGGATAAAGACAATCGTCTCTGTGGCTGGACCAATCTTTCCACCGGCGAAGTGCTTCCCAAGGAACTTGATTATCCCAGTGATCATTATCAATTGCAGGCTTTCGGTTGTGTCCATGTCCTTTCCCCCTCCATCTTCCAGTATATGGAGAACGAACGTTGGACCGGCAAATTCTCCATAATCCCGTTTTACGTGGATATCTGTTCGCAAGCGCATATACAGGGATATCCCATAGATAGTGAGAACTGGTTCGATGTGGGGAAACCGGAGACACTGGCTAAGGCAGAGGCTTATTATAAATTTGTTTACTGACAGCATATCAAAGATATGCGAGACTTGAAATACATTATAATACAGGTTTCATACTTATCAGTTTTCCTTGTCCGTCAAACAGATATTCGTAATTGAAAGAACCATAAATGCGATATTTCCAGCGGATACTTCCATTCAGATGGCGGCTGTCGTCCAAGACGGCCGCGTGATATTTATCCTTCAATTCGATGACAAACTCTTTCAGCTCCGGTGCTTGATGTCTATAGGCAACAACCACCGTCCGAACATCCGGATAACGCTTCCGCAAATCATCCAACTCCACACGAATGCCATTTATTCCCCCCTGCAACCAGAACAACAAACACACCGGTTGCCCTTTTCCTGCGATATCCGAAAAGAGTAAACTATCCTTTTCCATATAGTCCACCTGCCTGAAATCAATAAAATCATCTCCTGGCACCAAGCAGCGAGTATCATCGAGCATACGTTTCAATCCCATCAATACCGATGTACTGTCCCGCATTTGCGGATTGCTGTTCTGATATAGCTTTTCCAATTCATCCGGATATATTTCCGCCCAATGGTCAAATACCATCCATCCCATAGCATTACCCGCATTGTCAAACACGAACTGACGGGTTTCTTCACGCGGAAATGAATCTTCATACCAGAGTTTCCAAAGACGCACATTCAGAGAATGAGGGTTAGTACTTTTATCCGGCACAGGTTTTTCCGTTGGAGCTACGTCAGTAAGCGTCAGCACTCCCCTTTCGGGATAGAAGAAATTCCTGCCATGACGATGCTCCATACCATAGATATGCAAGGTATCTTCTTTCCCGGAGAAAGTGACCCGGCCGTTTCTGATGACAGCAGAAGCCAAGGGAGCTTTTCCATAGTCCTTGTCACTTGTCATGAGGTCAGCACCATAACGCCAAAGATGGACCGTGTCTCCTTCGTAAGCCTCCAACCCGATACAATTCACAGTAAAAGTATAATCTGGTTGGCAACTTGCCATCACTAAAAGCAAAGAAAAGAATATCCAAGAACTGATTTTCATGGGACACAAACAATTAAATAGACAATGAATACAAATAAACAACCTTTTTCGGAAAGATACAAGCCAAGAAGCCAATTATCGGGAAACTTATTATCTACTGCAGAAGAAAAAAACTCCTATATGTCCTTCATATATCAATATTTTTAATCGAAAGTGTTTCGATAGTGGATTAAGCCTCTTCCCCCTTCAGAATACCTTCTGAGAGGGGGGATAATGAGTCAGGGACTGAAATGGTTTCAGTCAGGGACTCAAACCATTTCAGTCCCTGACTCAAAGGCATTCACTCAGTGAGTTAATTCGGAACACTCAAAAAAGTAAGTTTTTCTTTGCGCATTTGTAAAGAAATAAAACAGAGCATAATACTAATCAGTATGCAAGTCATGAGATCATATAGGCATCAAAACTATGGTTAAATGAGGTTAAATGAAAGGACTGCGGAAGAGTATTGTTTACAGATATACCTACCTTTATAGCATAACATCAAAAAACAATAGCATAACATCAAAAACAACTGACTATGAAACCAATGAAATCCGCGCTATGGATATGCCTATACTTATGCGCCACAACCCTTATGGGACAGACTAAAGTGAAAACAACTGCCGAGAAAGTTACATTATTCATCAACGGTGCCCAAGTGACACGTACCAAGCAAGTAGACATCCCTGCGGGAACTTCTACACTCATCTTCACCGGATTATCCCCCTATATGGATGCACAAAGTATACAGGTCAGTGCCAAGGGCAAACTCACCGTTACAGCCGTCAATCAGCAATACAACTATACGGACAGCGCCTCTGTCAGTCAGCAACAACAGAGCTTGCAAGAAGAACTGAAAAAGACAGAGAAACAGGAAAAACAGCAGAAAGCCGAACTCGGACTGATTAATGCCGAATATGACATGCTGAAAACAAACTGTTCGGTCAATAACAAGAATACAACTGCTTCCTTAGTTACCATCAAAGAGGTAAACCAATACTACTCCGCCCAACTGAAAGCCCTGAAATCGAAAGAACTCGCTATCAACGAGAAGATAGAAGAACTGGCTCGAAAACAAGAGCAGTTGAATGCGGAGATAGCCCAGTTAAGCGGAAAATCATTAACTCCCATGAATGAGATTGCAGTAAACATCAATGCGCCCGCTGCCTGCAAGGCCACATTCACACTGAGCTATTACGTAAAGAATGCCGGCTGGTTCCCCTCCTATGATGTCCGTTCAGGCAGCCTGTCCGAACCTATATCCATTGTTTACAAAGCAAATATCTTCCAGAACACCAAAGAAGATTGGAAAAATGTGGAACTCTCCCTCTCCTCTTCTAATCCTACAACCGGAAACATGGCTCCGAAGTTAGCCACCTATTGGCTGGACTATGGGCTTTCAGCTCCCCAGTACGAACTGAATCAGAATGGAAACTCCGTTTCAGGAACAGTGCTCGATAATAACCGGGAACCGATTATTGGAGCAAGTGTAACAATACCCGGTAGCACTGTAGGTACTGTCACCGACATAGACGGCAAGTATTCCATCACTATCCCTAACGGAAAGAACCGGCTCCGATTTGCCTTCATCGGTTTTCAAACTCAAACCAAAGATATACGTGGAAACATCATGAATGTCGTTCTTCAAGAAGACACACAGATGTTAGATGAAGTCGTAGTGGTAGGTTATGGCAAAGCATCGGCATCCTCACTCAAACCTTCCACCAAATCCATCAAAAAGGCGGCTGCCATAGAAGAAGAGGTCAGCATGGCACTCGATGTCGAACAGACCCAAGGGCAGATGGGATATGAGTTTGAAATCAAAGTCCCCTACACGATTCCTTCAGATAACAAACCGGTCGTTGCCGAAATCGGGCATTATCAAATTCCCGCCGCTTATACCTACCAAAGCACTCCGAAGATTGATAAGGATGCATTCCTCATGGCACAGGTCACCGACTGGGAGAAGCTGCACCTGCTCGAAGGCGAAGCCAATGTCTACTTTGAGAATACCTTCATCGGCAAGTCCATCATGAACGTCAGCCAGCAGAGCGATACCCTCTCCTTCTCTCTGGGACGCGACAAACGCATCATGGTACAGCGCACGAAAGAAAACGAATATACTTCCCGCAAGTTCATCGGTTCCAACCAGACACAATCCATCGCCTGGAAACTTTCCGTACGCAACACACGCCCCGAACCTGTGACACTCACCCTTTACGACCAACTACCCGTATCGCGTAACAGTAATATCACCGTGACGGCAGAAGAAATCAGCGGTGGCACTCTGGATGAAGCCAAAGGCATCATTACCTGGCAAATAAACCTGCAACCTGGCGAACAACGCGAATGGTCTCTGCGCTATAAGGTGAAATATCCTAAGGGACGGATTCTGACCATAGAATGATCCATTGCAGCCCTTTGTCTTTCGCAGAATCACCCCCTCCAAGAAAGACTGAATACTGGCAACAAGGTAATTTTAATACTATTTGGCATATCATGAGAGTTGCTTTCGTAAAAATGCTGTATCTTTGTCTTTCGTATAATACAAAAAAATAAGAGACATGAAAAAATTAGCAGTGTATATGCTTATGCTCGTAATGAGCATCGGATACGTTTCAGCACAAGGAAAGGCTGATATCAAGTTTGACAAAACCACTCACGATTTCGGGACGTTCTCTGAAAAAGATCCGGTTGTGAACTGTGTATTTACCTTCACTAACGTAGGCGATGCCCCATTGGTCATTCATCAGGCTGTGGCTTCCTGTGGATGTACAGTTCCCGAATATACTCAGGAGCCTGTGTTACCGGGAAAGACCGGCACCATCAAGATCACCTATAATGGTACCGGCAAGTATCCGGGGCATTTCAAGAAGTCCATCACTCTGCGTACGAATGCCAAAACAGAAATGATGCGGCTCTATGTAGAAGGAGAAATGACGGCGAAAGACGCAAAATAAGCATTTTTTCTATCATAAGAAGAAGGAGAATTTTTCAATTCTCCTTTTTTTTTGTTTTCTTTGGAAGTTTTTTCATCTGTAGGACTATAACTTTATAAAAAACAAATAAGAAAACATGAAACAAGAAGAAGAAAAAATGGCCGCTTTACCGGAAAACGCATTCCGTGAACTGAAACCGGGCGAAGTCTACAATCCTTTGATGAGCCCCGACAAGAAATATCCGGAAGTCAACTTATGGTCTGTCGCTTGGGGTATAGCTATGGCTATCCTCTTTTCGGCAGCAGCGGCATATCTGGGACTGAAAATAGGTCAGGTATTCGAAGCTGCCATACCTATCGCAATCATTGCAGTCGGAGTATCAAGTGCAGCCAAACGTAAAAATGCATTAGGCGAAAATGTCATCATCCAATCGATTGGAGCAAGTTCCGGCGTTATCGTGGCAGGTGCCATCTTCACCCTACCTGCACTATACATCCTGCAGGAAACCTATCCGGAGGAAATCACAGTCACTTTTACCCAAGTATTCATCAGTTCGCTCCTGGGAGGTATATTAGGTATACTCTTCCTCATCCCGTTCCGTAAATACTTTGTCAACGACATGCATGGCAAATACCCGTTCCCCGAAGCCACAGCCACCACACAGGTGCTTGTATCGGGAGAAAAAGGTGGAAACCAGGCAAAACCCTTGTTGATGGCAGGTATCATCGGAGGTCTGTACGATTTCATTGTCGCTACATTCGGCTGGTGGAACGAGAACTTCACTACACGCGTATGCGGTTTTGGAGAAATGCTGGCAGAAAAAGCCAAACTGGTGTTCAAGGTAAATACGGGTGCAGCTGTATTGGGTCTGGGTTACATCGTAGGATTAAAGTATGCTTCCATCATCTGCGCCGGTTCATTGGCTGTCTGGTGGATCATCATTCCGGGTATATCCATGATTTGGGGAGACAGTGTGCTGAACCAATGGAATCCGGAAATCGTATCTGCCGTCAACACAATGTCTCCTGAAGAGATCTTCAAGTATTATGCCAAGAGCATTGGTATCGGTGGTATCGCTATGGCAGGTATCCTCGGCATCATCAAGTCATGGGATATCATCAAAAGTGCCGTAGGATTGGCTGCCAAGGAGATGAAGGGCAAATCCGATGATAAAACCAGCATCAAACGTACACAACGCGATATATCCATGAAGATTATTGCTACGGGTTCTATCGTAACCTTGTTGTTGGTACTTCTGTTTTTCTACTTCGACGTCATGCAAGGCAACCTGTTGCATACGGTTGTAGCGATTCTTCTGGTGGCAGGCATCGCCTTCCTGTTCACGACAGTAGCTGCCAACGCCATCGCAATCGTAGGCACTAATCCTGTTTCCGGAATGACACTGATGACATTGATTCTGGCATCCGTAGTAATGGTAGCAGTAGGGCTGAAAGGTCCTGAAGGCATGGTTGCCGCATTAGTGATGGGTGGTGTTGTCTGTACGGCACTCTCCATGGCAGGCGGTTTCATTACCGACCTGAAAATCGGCTACTGGCTGGGAAGCACCCCCATGAAACAGGAAACATGGAAGTTCCTCGGAACCATCGTCTCTGCCGCAACCGTGGGTGGCGTGATGATTATCCTGAACCAAACGTACGGATTCACCAGTGGAAAACTTGCAGCTCCTCAAGCCAATGCTATGGCTGCTGTCATCGAGCCATTAATGAACGGTGTAAGTGCTCCGTGGCTGCTTTATGGCATCGGTGCGATACTTGCTATCGTACTGAACGCTTTCAAAGTTCCGGCTCTGGCATTTGCTTTAGGTATGTTTATTCCCTTGGAACTGAATGTACCTCTGGTAGTAGGTGGTGCCATCAACTGGTATGTGACAAGCCGCAGCAAAGATGCTTCCATTAATGCCGCACGTGGTGAAAAAGGTACGTTGCTTGCTTCCGGATTTATTGCCGGTGGTGCCCTCTTGGGTGTCGTCAGTGCAGCAATGCGCTTCGGAGGTATAAATCTGGTGAACGATGCATGGTTAAACAATGCTTGGTCTGAAGTACTGGCATTAGTTGCTTATGCATTGTTGATTATCTATTTCATTAAATCTTCCATGAAAGCTAAATAAACAATAAGGATATGAAAGCTATTTCATTTTTTGCAACTTTGATTATGACAACATTTCTATCAGTATCGGCTCAAAAGCCCGTTGAAATACCTTTATGGCCCAACGGTGCGCCTAATACCAATGGTCTGACCGGCGAACAGGAAGATCTGGAAGGAGGTCGCGTAGCCAACGTTACTAATCCGACCATTACAGTCTATCGTCCGGCAAAGCCCAACGGGATAACGATACTCATGTGTCCGGGTGGCGGATATGCCCGCTTGGCAATGAATCACGAAGGTCATGATATGGCGTCTTGGTTCAATACCCAAGGCATCACCTATGCAGTCCTGAAATATCGCATGCCGAACGGCCATAGTGAAGTCCCTCTCTCCGATGCGGAACAGGCTATCCGCATCATCCGCCAACACGCTAAGGAATGGGGTATCTCGTCCAACCGCATAGGTATTATGGGTGCATCGGCAGGCGGACATCTGGCAGCTTCACTTGCCACTCTTTATAGTAGCGAAGAGACCCGTCCGGATTTCCAGATTCTGTTCTATCCTGTTATCTCTATGATACCGGGCATCACTCACGGAGGTTCACGCACGAACCTTCTCGGTGAAAAGCCTACCAAAGAACAGGAAGAAGCCTATTCGCTTGAACGACGCGTATCGTCCCGCTCGCCTCAGGCTTTCATCATGCTCTCTGCAGACGACCGCGCTGTACCTCCCATGAACAGTATCGGCTATTTTCTTGCACTTAACGAACAGAAAGTTCCCGTATCCATGCATATCTACCCTACAGGCGGACATGGCTGGGGATTCCGCGATAACTTCACTTACAAGCGCCAGTGGACAGAAGAACTGGAGAAGTGGTTGCGCGAAGGACTTAAGTTCGAAAAGTAAGAAAAGGGCATAGCAGGCTATGCGACGAATGAAAAGAGGAAAACAGAGCGAAAAGAGATTCAGAAAAAGCTGAATAAAAAACTTTTTGAAGAAAATTTAAACAAGCTCTCAGGATTTATAAAAAGGATGTCGTACTTTTGCGATATCCTTTTTATTTATATTAAAAAACGAAAGAATGATGAAAACAATGATTACATTCCTGTTCAGCGCGTTTTGCATAGTTATGGCAAACGCCCAGACAGAAGACAAAGAGAATGCCATGTTGAATAATGGAATCAAATTCCTGGATATTCCTTATGTTGCCCATACATTGGAAGCAACCGATGGCGAAGAAGAACTGATCATCAACTGTGATGAAATGGACTGTACTACGTTTGTAGAATATGTCTTGGCATTGTCCCTCTCTCCTACGGAAGACGGGCAGGTGGCAGAAAGTGACTTTGCTGAGAAACTCCAGATGATCCGGTATCGTGATGGGAAAATAAACGGTTACCTGTCCCGTTTACACTATAATACCGACTGGGTAAACAACGGAATTCGTAATGGTTTTCTGGAAGATGTAAGTGCCGCCCATAGCCCGTACGCGAAGAAAATGGTCCTGACCTATATGTCTTCCCACCCGGAACTCTATAAACAGTTGAAAAACTCTCCACAAAACGTAGCAGGGATGAAAGAGATCGAAAAGTCATTGTCCGGTCAGGAAGTCTACTATGTTCCTCAGGACCAGCTTCCAGTCAACGGTCTGCCTTGGATCAAGAATGGCGATATCATTACCATCATCACCAATACTCCGGGACTGGATGTAGCCCACATGGGCATTGCATTCTATGTAGATGGCAAACTCAGCCTGTTGCATGCTTCCTCTAAAGACAAGAAAGTGACCGTTTCCAAAACTGCCTTAAAGCAGATGCTGCTAAAAAATGACAAATGGACGGGAATCCGGGTACTGCGGATGAGGAAATAAATCAAAAGAGGATAATGTCTGAATTAGAACCTGTTTAAATTTTGTTCAGCCTTCCTTGAGAGTTCTTCTTGAAGAAAATTTAAACAGGATCTAAAATACTTGAGGGTGTCAAAACTCCTTCTTTGAGAAAATCCCCCCTGCTACAAATAACTGTGGCAGGGGGGAATCTTTCAATCTGGGCATTATGACGCACCCTCATTTTTTGTGAAAAGAGAGTTTTGATACACTCTCTCTTCATTCATTTATGTATTTACAATCTCTTTCCAGAGAAATTATTTATATTCAAAGGTAACAGTAGAGCGTACATCTGTTGCCGAAGCAGCGATATAAGCCTTAAATTTACCCGGCTCAGCTTTCCATGCATGAGCTGCTGCGTCGAAGAACTTCAAATCGTTATCAGTAATGGTGAATACGACTTCTTTCTCCTCACCGGGAAGCAGTTCCACTTTCTGGAATCCTTTCAACTCTTTAACCGGACGAGGCACAGAAGCTTTCTCATCACCGATATACAACTGCACAATCTCCTTACCTGCTACAGCTCCGGTATTCTTGACAGTCAGTGAAACCTGTATATTGCCATCGGCTGTGATTGTCTTGGACGAAGCAACGGGAGTTCCATAGGCAAACGTTGTATAACTCAATCCATGTCCGAAGGGGAACAACGGAGTGATCTTATTCTTTTCCGCCCAACGATAACCGACAAAAATACCTTCATTATATTTTTCATCTACAATCTTGCTTCCGTCATTTCTGGGAACACCGGGATATTCTCCCAATTTGTGTGCACCGACATCGTTTAGTGCAACGGGGAAAGTAAACGGCAGTTTACCTGAAGGATTCACATCACCCATCAGAATCGAAGCAATGGCATTTCCGGATTCCGTACCCAGATACCATGCCTGTACGATGGACGGAACCTCCTTCACCCAAGGCATAGCGACAGCATTACCTGAAATGTTTACCACCACCAGGTTCTTATTGGCTTTTGCCAAAGCAGAGATAACTGCATCCTGTCCATAAGAAAGAGCTATATCTTTCCGGTCTGAATCTTCGCAGTCCTGATGGGCACTCTTGTTCAAACCGCCAATGAATATAACATAATCACATTCTTTGGCTACCTGCACGGCTTCAGCTATCAGTTCTTCCGGTGAACGTTTGTCCTCCAGATTCTGCCCGGACTTGACACCATTATACTCACCCGAAGGGTCTCCCACATATCCACGTGCGTAAACCACTTCTGCCCGCTTCCCTACTCTCTTCTTAATGCCATCCAACGGAGAAAGTTCATATTTCACCTTCAATGAAGAACTACCTCCTCCAACGGTCATCATCTTGACAGCATTCTCACCGATCACTGCTATCTTCTTCACTTTACCCAAATCGATAGGCAGGATATTGTTCTTGTTCTGCAACAATACGATACCCTCTTCGGCAATATGACGGGCTGCGGCAATGTGAGCCTCAGAACATAATGCACCGTACGGTCTGTTACGGTCCATCGTCGTGCGATAAGCCAGGCGGAGAATGCGACGTACTTTATCATCCAGCTCTTTGGTACCTACTTTTCCTTCTTTTATCAGTTTCAGATAAGGCTGTGCCAGATAATAGTTGTCGTATGCATTGCTTGCTCCATTTGAAAGACCGTTTGTCCAACTGCCAAATTCCAAATCCAATCCGTTGTGTATGGCTTCTTCCGTATTATGAACACCTCCCCAATCGGAAACGACCACGCCATCAAATCCCCATTCACCTTTCAGGATATCATTCAGCAGATATTGGTTATGACAGCCGTGCTGGTCTTTATAGAGGTTGTATGAACCCATAATGGACCATGCCTTTCCTTCCTGCACTGCCGCCTTGAATGCAGGCAGATAGATTTCGTATAAAGCACGGTCGTCAACAATCACATTGGTGGTGTGGCGGTTTACTTCCTGATTGTTCAGCGCATAGTGCTTCACGCAGGCTGCCACTCCATTCTGTTGTACACCTCGTACGTAAGGCACTACCATTCTTCCTGCCAGATAAGGGTCTTCACCCATATACTCGAAGTTACGTCCATTAAGCGGAGTACGATAGATATTCACGCCAGGAGCCAGTAAGACAGTCTTGTTGCGATAACGTGCCTCTTCACCGATGCTCTTACCGTAAAGCATGGACACTTCCGGATCCCAGGTAGCCGCCAGACAAGTCAGTGCAGGAAATGCTACACATGAGTCGTTGGTCCAGCCTGCCTGATCCCATTCATCCCATAACACTTCGGGACGGATGCCATGCGGACCGTCTGTCATCCAAAACTCCGGAATACCCAAGCGGGCAACACCCGGCGAACAGAACTTGGATTGTGCATGTGTGATCGCCACTTTCTCTTCCAATGTCATGCGATTCAATGCATCCTCAATTCTGGCTTCTACAGGTTTTGTTTCATCCAAATAAACGGGAGTCTGTGCCAATACATTTCCTGCAAGAATCACAGACAACGCTCCCGTAATAATCACCTTTCTCATAATCTATTATTTATTATTAAATGATTCGTCGACATTCAGTCCCAATGAACGGATATAGTTCACTTGAGGCAGATTGTTTTCACATTTGCTGCTCTCGATAAAATCCATCATGGCTTTGCGGATTACCCCCTGATCGGGACGTGCATCACGTATCTCCTTATAAGTGCCTCGCGGTGCTTCGGAAAAGGCTACCACCTGTTCCCAGTTTTCCGGCATCTTGATTCCCATGAAACAAGAAGAATCCTTCTTTTTATAAGGCCAGAATGTGTAGCCGATATTATTCTCTTCCATCACTTTACAGAAAGCGGCCTGCCATTCGTCCGTGTTATGACCAATCTCTCCCATATACATCGGTAGGTTCACGCTATCACGGAAATTGATGATCTCCTGTATAGCCTCCTTGGTAGGAGCACCTCCGTAACGATGGCAAGTATACATCAACTTATCATCATACTTGGAATCCTTGAAAGGTTTGAAGTTTCCGTTCCACTGTGCACCGCCCAACAAGATGATGTGGTTGTTGTCCACCTCACGAATGGCTTTCACAGCACGCTTGTGCACAAGTTCCAATTTATTGTTCAACTCTTCCATGTTCGCAAAATAGGGAGCAATCGGCTCATTTATCAGTTCATAACCCAAAATAACCGTTTCATTTTTATAGTAATCCGCTATTTTTCGCCAAATATAGCAAAATAATTGCTGACTTTCATCACTATCGAACAACCAAGGATAACCATAACTGTCATCAATGTTGTCACCAGTCTGTCCGCCCGGTGCGTCATGCATGTCCAAGATGAGGTATAAACCGTTGTCACGGCACCAGCTGACAACACTGTCCACACGTGCAAAACCGTCTTGATTGCTCTTCAATCCCATATAGTCTTCGTCAGTGAAAAGTTTGTAGTGGAAAGGCAGACGGATGGTGTTTGCTCCGGTTGATGCGATGAATTCCACATCCTTACGGGTGATATAATTATCCTTAAACTCTCTCCAGAACTCTGCTGTAAAGTCAGGACCGACCATCTGGCTGAACATTTCGTCGATAAAGCGGCCGGAGTTGGTCTTGCTGAATCCGAACATATAGCCTTCCGGATTCAGCCAGTTTCCCAGGTTTGTGCCTTTAATGAAAAGTTTATTACCGTCCGGAAGAATCAGATCTTGTCCGGATACGCGTACAAATGCCTCAGGAGCGGGTGCTTCTGCTTCTATCTGTGCTTCTTTGAACTGGCAGGAAGTAAATGTGCATGCCAGCAATAATGTTGAAAATATAAAATGTCTCATACTTAATTTTTATTTATTAACCAGTTATTTCTATTTCAATCAATTATTTCAATTTTAATCAATGCCTCGTCTGACCGCCCTCCAGCAAACGTTGACCTCAATCAAGCAATTGTCCCGATCGGAGTGATTGCTTCGATTGAACAATCACTCCGATCGGGGTAATCACTGTGGTCAATCAATGCTTCGGTTAATCTACGACCTCGAAGTCGGCAGAAAGTCCTTCGTCACTGTTTGTTCCGATCCATACCGTGAACTCTCCCGGTTCTACGACCTTCTTCATATCGATATTCCAGAAGGAAAGATCGCTCACAGGCAAATCGAATCTTACAGATTTTACCTCACCCGGTTGCAGGGTGATGCGCTGGAACCCCTTCAATTCCTTGACAGGTCGGGTCACTGTTCCTACTTTGTCGCGGACATATAATTGCACGATTTCTGTTCCGGCATATTTTCCGGTATTGGTCAGGTCCACTGTAACCGTCAAGGTACCGTCCTTTTTCAGCTTGCCGGCGGATAAAGCCATCTTATCGTAGCAGAAGGTAGTATAGGACAATCCATAACCGAAAGGAAATAACGGACCGAATCCGGCGTCCATATAGAAGGAGGTACAGCCCAATGAGGTCTGTCCGGCTTCTTGCGGAATGTCATCGATCAGAGTTTCCTTGCCGCTGGGAGCGCGTCCCGTATGATTGTGTGCATAATAGATGGGCAACTGTCCCACCATCTTCGGGAAGGTAACGGGTGTCTTTCCGCTTGGCACTACTTTACCGAACAGGATATCCGCCAATGCCGGTCCTCCCATCGTACCCGGATGGAAAGAATAGAGTACGGCATCCGACTTTTCCACTTCGTCACCGATGGTCAAAGGTCTGCCCGCCATAATAACTGTCACCAGCGGCTTGCCGATGTTGTACAGTGCGTCTATCAATTGTTTCTGAGCTCCACGCAGACTGATGTCTGCCAAAGAGTGCGCTTCACCCGAAAGGATTGCCTCTTCGCCGACAAAAGCCAATACCACATCCGCCTTGCGGGCAGCTGATATGGCTTTGGAGATTCCGTCCGTGCGCTTGTCGCGGCTGTATGCCAGTCCCTGTTCATAAACGATCTGGACTTTATCGCCATACATCTCACGCAAGGCAGCCAGCGGCGTCTGCGTATGAGACTTCTCACCATCAAACGCCCATGTGCCCAACTGGTCATGAGGCGCATCTGCCATAGGACCTACTACGGCTATTGTGCGGACGTTCCCGCCCAGAGGCAATATATTCTTGTCGTTCTTCAGCAGAATAGCAGACTGTTCTGCCGCTTCTTTGGCCTTAGCCAAATGTTCCGGTGCATAATTCACCGACTGTCCGGTCGCCACGTATGGAGCGTCGAACAATCCTAAACGGTATTTCAGGCGTAAGATATTGCGGACTGCATTGTCGATAGACTTTTCAGACACTTTTCCTTCTTTCACCAGTTTCTCCAGATTCTCAAGGAAAGCTCCGCTTACCATTTCCATATCCACACCGGCGTTCACGGCTTTCTCTGCCACTTCCTTACGGTCTTTGCAGAAACCATGCGGAATCATCTCCGTTGCCGACGCCCAGTCTGTCACGACCATTCCATCATAGTTCCATTCGTTGCGGAGCACATCTTTTAATATAAAGGTATTTCCAGTAGAGGGAACTCCATCGTTGTCGTTGAACGACGTCATGAAGGTGGCACATCCGGCTTTGGCTACTGCTTCGAAGGGAGGCAAATAGACATTGCGCAACGTACGCTCCGGAATGAAAGTGGAATTATAATCTTTGCCTGCTTCAGAGGCTCCATAACCTACAAAATGTTTGGCACATGCCGCAATGGACGTCGCATTGTCCAAGGAGTTTCCTTGAAAGCCCTTCACCATCGCCACTCCCATGACGGCATTCAGATAGGGATCTTCACCGCAGCTCTCTGCCATACGTCCCCAACGGGCATCCCGCGAAACGTCAATCATCGGAGCAAAAGTCCATCGGATACCGTCCGACGAAGCTTCAATAGCGGCTACGCGGGCTCCATCTTCCACAAGTTGCGGATTGAACGTAGCTGCCTGTCCCAATGGGATAGGAAAGATGGTCCTATATCCATGAATGACATCACGTGACATCAATACGGGTATTCCCAACCGTGATTTCTCTACTGCGATGCGTTGTAGCCGATTCACCAATTCAGGATCGGTTACGTTCAGCATCGAACCTATTTCTCCATTCTCTACTGCTACAGCCAGTTCGTCGACATTGCCCAAACTTACCTGGTTCATCTGTCCTATTTTCTCCCGAAGCGTCATTTGCTTGAGCAGGTTTTCTACCTGTACATCTACAGGAGAAGCGGACTCCTTCGCTCCATCGCAAGCCCAAAAGAAAGGAAGCAGGCACAGACCGGCTGAAATAATCTTCAATTTATGTCTCATGGTATCACTAATTTAAAATGGTATCATTAATTTAAAAAATAAAATAGTGGGATTAAGTTTAATAAGATTTTTATCGATGCAAATTTAGGGCTTGAAATCAAAGGCTGTATGGAGGAGTAAGAAGAAGAAGTAAACCCGCATAATTCATATTAAATTAATTATCATCCGATTACGATTATAAATATCCCTAATAAAGTAAACTGTAAACATCATATAAGGAAAGGATTTTCCAACTTTTCCCATAAAAAACGGCCTGTTTGCCATGCCATGTTACGACTTCTCATGTTTCAATCTGCTAAAAATAGAATAATCTCAAGAACCGTTCATTCTATAGGATAATCCGAAAATCAAGTTGCAAACGTCAATCTACGAAACAGGCAAATTCCTCCCATGAGATGAATAATTTCGTCTCACGAGACGGTTTCTTTTGTCTCACGTGACGAATAAAATGATCTCATGAGACTAATTTTTTTATTCCACGAGACGAAAACAGGCTCTAAGTCTACTGCATCTTTCCCAATGCCATAACAGCGCTGGCAAACTCTTCTTTGGCTATGATGGCTTTGTTTCTCATCTTCAACCGATTATTGTAAACCGTTTGCGGAGAACAATGCAAGAAATCGGCAATCTTCACACTATCGTTGATGCCCAGGCGCACCAAGGCATAAATGCGCAATTCCGTGTTCAATAACTGTCCTTCCTTCAACACAATCTGCGCCTCCGGTTGCAACAAAGCATTGAAATCACTTACAAAGTCGGGATAAACATGCAAAAAGATAGCATCGAAATTATGATAAAATTCCTTCAACTCATTCTGTGCCATAGCAGAAGTATCGGTCAACGCCTTGATAGCATCTATTTGTTGAGCCTTGACTTTACGGTTGATGTTCTTGCGAAATTCATCCAACTTGCTGATATAATTGGAACAGATGGCAAATACATAGCCGATATATTCCTCTTTTACATAATTGGATTCCCGAAGTTTACTATTCGTTTCTTGCAATTGCTCATTCAACGAATGCAGTTTCTCGTTTACTTCAGCCAATTGGGCGTGTGCCAACGACAGTTCATCTATATGCTTATTTAACAACCCGTTCGCTTCATTCAACTGACTGCGTGAACGGGAAAGGTTTTTCATCTGCCATAGAATATAGAGAATAGCCATTAGCAGAACGACAGACAACATGCTGACCAGAATCAAAAAGGTATGCAGACGGGCTTCTTGTTTCCGGCTGCGTTCCTGATAGGCTTGTTGGATGGCATCTTGCACCTTCGCAATGTTTACTATGCGTACTCTATTTTGGTAAAGTTGCGCATTTTGCAGGCAATAATTAATATAGGTATAGGCATGGTCTATGTCGCCCAGATTGAACAAGGCTATTGCCAGCTCCTCCAAGGAGGCAATATCCTTATTAGCCGTGCGTACATCGGCTATCCCCGAACATATCATGAACTTCAGGTAATTGTCCTTGTCGTCGGAGTCGCGGCATAAACATGCCAGCACGTAAGCATTCATTGCATCGCGGCGAGTATCTAAATCAGAAGCCGATACTTCTTTGATCAGTTCCTCCTTCACACTCTCCATCTGATCCGTCCTGCGGAACTTCCACCCCTTATACCATAAATAGAAGGGGTCTTGGGAAGTTACTATGGCATAGATGGAGTCTTGATAATTTTTCTCTTTCTGGTAATATTTACCATGAAGCTCTGCATTGCTTTCCCCCGAATATTGACCGAAGTGAGAGTATAGGAATACCATCTGACTGTAATATTCCACTTTTAGCTCTGGAGACAACAAATCACTCGACACGCTTTGCAGTGCATCCAATGCCTCTTTGAGCAATCCGGTTGCCGACAGCAGGAAAGATCGCTTGATTTTCCATTCCGCCTGCCACTCTTCTTTACCCAATCGAAAGGCGATATTCAGATTCTGCTCCACATACGTCATTGCGGAATCAGCGTTATAGACAAAGTATTCATCATAGAATCTCTTATTCAACCAGTAACGTTCTTCCAATGTCCTGACTTCCTTCTTCTGTTTATGCAGTTGGGCAATTTTATTTTCCTTAGCCAATATGAATGATTCCTTTTGAACAATCAAAGAGTCCAGTTTTACCAATAACGAATTGATTTCCGCATTAAAAGATATGGAATACAATGATAGAGGCATACATAAGAAGAATAATAGTAAAAGTCTCATAGTATTAATATTTGAACACAAAGATAAATCTTTTATTTAAATTCCCCGTACAATTTGCAAGATAAAGTTCCGAACATGCTGATTTTAGGATTCCCGAAAGGAAGAAAAACGATTCTCCGGAAGGAAAATGGAAACTGAAGTCTGGGAGGTCCGTATGAGCAACCGGCATTTCCAATGTTAAAACTGAATTTCTACCCTTGACAAACTATATTTCTAATTGCACGAGAATGGCTTGTTTCACCCCGATGGCAAGCTTGAACGAAAAGAAAAGAAAGAAATTTCGTAATCATCAGTATAACAGATGGATATCGAAATACTTACAATTATTCTAGAAAAAAGGAGGGTTTAAATAAGAGCATCGGCAGGCAGAAGACGCCTAAAATAGAGGTTTACGAGAGAAGAAGCAACCTTTATAGTCAAAACTAATAATCTTATCAGTCGTAACAAGTAATCTTATCGGCCATAACAAGTAACCTTATCGACCGCTATAAACATAATTACCATAAAAACAGGGGTAAAAATGAACCAAAACCGACTACGGATCACGCAGATTAGTGTATTTTTTTACTTAGACACGTTATAATCATGTCAAAGAATGTGCGCTAATCAGCGTAATCCGCAGTGAGCAACTTCATTTCGATTACTTCCCTCCATGTCGTCCGGCCGTCAGTCGAACCGGACTTGCCACTCCTTGTCTTTGCTGGCGGCGAAACACATCCTGATCTGTTCTGCCGTATTCTTTTCCTCAGCCAGCACAGGCAACTCTTCCAATCCGAAATAACGGCTCTCCACCGTTTCCAAGTTAGGTTTGAAGGCTCCGCCTTCCACCTCGCAAAGCATAAATACCTTGCAGACATTGTAGGCGTAAGGAGGAATGTTATGCAGGTTCCTGTCCTGTATGGCTATCACCCGAACAGCTTTCACGTCCAGTCCGGCTTCTTCCCTCACTTCTTTCTCCGTATTGGTCTTGATGCTCCTGTTAACATCCACCCAGCCACCCGGTAAAGACCAAGTCCCGTTCTTCTCCTTCACAAGCAGCACCTTGCCTTCCTTAAATATAGCCGCCCGGGTATCTAACTTCGGGGTTTGAAATCCCGTTTCATTGCAAAACAACTCCTTCACTTTCTCTACGGAAACCCCACTTTGCAGACTAAGTATCTCTGCCGAAATCTCCCTGATGCGTTCAAAACGTTCTATATCAAACGGATCTTTTGAGTAGGTCAGGCCTGCCTGGGCTATAAATTGTAATTCTTTGGCCCATTCAAGCCATTGTGGTTGTACGATTTTGTTCTTCATGATAATTGTAGTTTTGATTTTTATGATTTGCAAAGGTAGAAGAAACGGGCTTTTCAGCATTTACCCTATGTTAAAATTCTCCTGTTGCAATACTCGCATCCAGTTGGCTATATCGATATGAGACTGATATAACTCATTCAGGTTATCCACCGAAATGGAATAAGTTAGCGTATCTTCTAGAGTTTCCACATACTCGAATCCTGCCTTATGCCGATACAAGTCCCAAGAACCACAGGTCGCATCACCCTCCGCAGAGAACCATGTCGTTATCTCCTTCCCTTCGTGCAGGATGTATGCGCGCGTTATGCCTTTCTCTATAAAATAGACTTGCCTGTCGAAGCGTCCCGCCTGTATAATTATCGCCTTGGCAGGGAATACTTGCCGCCTAAAATAGCTTTTCATGATGTCCAACGAATGGTCCGAAACCGGATAGTATACCTTCATTTTACGTATGATGTTGTCCATAACCGATAATTCTTCTGTTTTTGCAAAAGTAAGCAAAAGAACGAAAGTGCGTTCATTTTCCATCAATTATGTAGAAACAGGACAGATAATAGAACGTGCAGACAAATGAATCAAGCTGCTCTGATTCGTATTCTTAACAAATAATCCGTAACTTTGTCCCCTGTAAGGAAACTTCTTGCGCATAGACGGTTATTCGCAACTCTTCATGATGCTGGAGATCACGATGCAAGGAATATTCTACGGTTTGGGAAGGACAGTTCCGCCCGCAATCATCAGCATCGTGCACAACTATATGCGTATTCCCATCGCGCTACTTCTGGTGCATCAGGGAATGGGTGTGGACGCCATCTGGTGGGCAGTAAGCCTGACAACCATAGCCAAAGGAATCACGCTCACACTATGGTTTATGATTATAAAAAGAAAAATATGATGAAAAAGGCAAATAAACTGCCTGAACATAACTATGAGATATCTGTTATATATTTAAATTTGCATTATTTGATGACAGAAACATATTAACTTAAAAAAAAGGAAAGTATGAAAAAGATGAAAATTACAGCACTTCTATTGAGTTGTGCTATTATGTTAGGAAGTTGCGGTACGATGAATAATACTGCAAAAGGTGGTGTAATCGGTGGTGGTTCCGGTGCAGCAGCCGGCGCAATAATCGGCGGGCTGATCGGCAAAGGCAAGGGCGCAGCCATTGGTGCAGCAGTCGGTGCGGCAGTCGGCACAGGTACAGGAGTAATCATCGGACGCAAGATGGATAAGAAAGCTGCTGAAGCAGCCAAAATCGAAGGTGCACAAGTGGAAAAGGTCACTGACACCAACGGACTTGCTGCAGTAAAGGTCAGCTTTGAATCAGGAATCTTGTTTGCCTTCAATTCTTCTACATTGAGCAATACCTCCAAGGCTTCCCTCCGCGAACTGTCTCAGATCCTGAAAGAAGATCCGACTACAGATATCGCCATCATCGGACATACCGACAAGGTAGGTACGTACGAAGCCAACATCAAAGTATCGAAAGACCGCGCATATGCCGTAGAGAACTATCTGCAAAGCTGTGGCGTGTCTCCGGCACAATTCAAACAAGTGGAAGGTGTAGGCTACAGCCAGTACGACGAAAGCATGACGGCAAGCCAGAATCGTCGCGTGGAGATCTATATGTATGCCAGCGAACAGATGATTAAGAATGCGGAAGCGAACAACTAAAACAATTGACAATTGATAATTGATAATTGACAATTGATGGTTGATAATTAGTAATTGACGAATAAACAATTTGGGATCATGAAATATTAATATAATATATCTGATTATAAATTACCGATTATCACCTACCAATTGTCAATTATCAATTGTCAATTGGTTCGTCAATTGTTCTGTCTATTGATAAAGTTTTTCTCCAATGAGTCTAAAGAAAATCCTGCGAGTTGTACGCAATCTGATATTACTATTCTTTGCTTCCACTATTCTGGCAGTGATTGCATACCGTTTTGTACCAGTTTACGCCACTCCCCTTATGGTAATTCGTTCTACTCAGCAGATATGCAAAGGCGAAAAACCGGTCTGGCATCACACTTGGGTACCTTTTGAACAAATCTCCCCTCACCTGCCCATGGCAGTCATTGCCTCGGAAGACAACCGCTTTGCCACCCACAACGGCTTTGACTTTATCGAAATAAAGAAAGCCATGAAAGAAAACGAAACCCGCAAACGGAAACGAGGAGCCAGCACCATCAGCCAACAAACGGCAAAGAATGTATTCTTATGGCCCACCTCCTCGTGGGTACGGAAAGGGTTTGAGATTTATTTCACCTGGCTCATAGAACTATGCTGGTCGAAAGAACGAATCATGGAGGTCTATCTCAACTCCATCGAAATGGGAAAAGGCATCTATGGAGCGGAAGCTGCCGCCAAATACAAATTCGGAACTACAGCCGCCAAACTGACTGCCGGACAATCGGCATTGATAGCGGCTACCCTACCCAACCCGATACGTTTTGATTCGGCACATCCTTCGTCCTACATGCTAAGCAGGCAAAAGCAGATACTGAAACTTATGAAACTCGTACCCAAATTTCCACCTGCGGAACAGAAGGACGTCCAGAAAGAAAAGAAAAAGGCTAAGGCGAAAACGAAGAAATAACTGGCCACTTCCCAGTTTAATCCTCAAACTATTACAGAATGAAGAAATATTGGCTACTCCTTTTGGTCTGTATCGTTTACTGCAAAGCGCATTCGCAACGTACTGAAATCCATACGCCACACATACGTACCGTGCAAGTCATTGCCAACAATGACTATACTGCTCCTGCCATCATATGCCTGGGCAATGATGAAACGGTAGAAGTCTCCTTCGACCGCCTCACGCATGATTACCATCGCTATCAGTATGTTCTTACCCATTGCAATGCCGATTGGACTCCCTCCGATATCTCCGAAACGGAATATTTGGATGGTTTCAACGACAATCCGATAGAAAACGCAGATATATCCGTCAATACTACCCTGCCGTATACGCACTATCAGTTCACCCTTCCGAACGATCAAGTAAAGTTGAAACTCTCCGGAAACTACCGGCTGACGGTGTACGATGAAGCAGAGGGCAAGGAGAAGCCAGCCTTCACTGCTTGCTTCAGAGTAATGGAAAAGAGAGTAAATGTGATGGCGCAAGTCAGCAGCGACACAGATATAGACCGTAACAAGACGCATCAGCAGGTCAGCTTTAATATTCAGCATAAAGGATATCCGATCCGTAATCCGCAGAATGAAATCAAAGTACACGTTCTGCAGAACAACCGTACGGACAATGAAGTAACCAGTCTTCAACCGTCATACGTAGGTACCGACCTATTGAAATATGAGCATAACCGTGCCCTGATATTCCCTGCCGGAAATGAGTACCGCCGTTTCGAAATGGTGAATACCCAGTATGCATCGAAAGGAGTGGAAAGTATCCGCTATCACAATCCCTACTACCACGTGACTCTCCTTCCGGACGAACCGCGCATCCTGAATTACAGCTACGACCAGGACCAGAACGGGCGCTTCGTCATACGTTACGACGATGCCACAGACAATGCGACAGAAGCAGACTACTTCTTCGTGCACTTCTCCCTGCAATGGGAAAAGCCGCTCGCCGAAGGAGATTTCTATCTGCAAGGAGCATTCACGTACGACCGCTTTAATGAAGAAAACCGTTTGAAGTATAATCCGGAGAAGCACGCATACGAGTGTACCCTATTGCTGAAACAAGGGGCATATAATTATCAGTACCTGTATGTGGCACCAGAGAAAAATTCGGGAAGCACATCGCCAGCGGAAGGTAATTATTATGAAACAGAGAATGAATATCTGATACTTGTCTACCACCGTGCTTTCGGAGAAAGATATGACAGGCTGATAGGGAAATGGAAAATGGAAAGTGGAAAATGGAAAATGAAGAGTTGGAAGTTTTAATTTTCCACTCTCCATTTTCAATTTTCCATTTTCAATAAGCGTGTTCCCCGCCTGTTACTTCCTTTTTGCTGATCTTGTGCGCATCAATGCTTCTCCATGCATAGAAGATATATGCCAACACAAACGGAACCAGGAAAGAAACATAAAACATCACCCGCAGCGTAAACTCACTGGAGCAACTGTTCGCCAGTGTCAATGAACTTTGGAGATCGTCCGTAGAGGGATAATATGCCGTATGATTGTATCCGGCCACAAGCAGCAAGGCAAGCACTGCCAACACCGTACCTATCCCCGTAAACCAGATGCCTTTATCAAAAGTCTTCTTCAGTAGAGTCGTGCCGATGCCCCCAAGAACCAGTACCACTCCGACAAGGAAAGTAACCAGTACCAACGGCATCTCTATAAAGTTTGTCAGATACTTGTATGGTTCAAGGAAGATTTCTCCCGTAGCAGCATCAACCGCATATCCGTCTGCCAACAACGTCCGGATGACGAAAGACAGAAAGAACACCAGAAACAGTGCCGTATTTCCTATCAACGAACGGCGGCTGCGTGCTACTAGAACATCATCATCAATATTATTGATGAAATAGAGCGCTCCCAAAACACGTGCCAGGAAGAACACTGCCAGTCCCAATACGACATTCCACACATCGGCAAGCGCATCCAACCCATGCCAACCATTCGCCCAATGGCTGATCACGGGCATCACCGTGTCCGCCATGTTGCTCTTGTCTACACAGAATGCCGAACCCGTAAAGAACGTGGCAACGGCACCGCCCAGCAACACAGGGCCAATCACACCGTTCATCACCAGAAAGACCCTGTATGTCTTCTTGCCCAACAGGTTTCCGGCTTTACTCTGAAACTCGTAGCTGACTGCCTGCAATACATAACTGAACAGGATAATCATCCAAAGCCAGTAGGCTCCGCCGAAACTGGTGCTATAGAACAGTGGAAATGAGGCAAAGAACGCTCCGCCAAAGGTTACCAGAGTCGTAAAAGTGAACTCCCATTTGCGACCGGTAGAATTTACCATCAGTTTCTTGTGCTCTTCCGTCTTTCCCAGACAGAACAGGAGTGAATTGCCTCCCTGCACAAACAGCAAAAACACAAGCAAGGCTCCCAGCAATGATACTACGAACCACCAATATTGTTGTAAAAAAGCGTAAGTCATTTGATTCTATTTTTTAGTTATTTTTTTCGGATTCATTATTTCTCTACTCCTTTGCGTATCTCTCTGAGCATAATACCGATTTCCGCTATCAGCATGACGGAAAACAGCAGCAGGAAGATGAAGAACGTCGTCTGAACCGAGCCGACATTCAGTTTGGAGATAGCAGCGTTCACCGGCAACATATCCTGTATGGCCCACGGTTGGCGCCCACATTCCGCAACGATCCATCCCGCCTGTCCGGCAAGATAACCCAAGGGGATAGTCAACAATGCCACCCAGTGCATCCACTTCGTCTTCGAAAGGTCTTTCTTATAGGAAAGAACGAGTAGCACAACAAAGAAGAGAATGAAATATCCCCCCAACATCACCATCACACGGAAAGCATAAAACGTCAACGGTACATTGGGAACTAGTTCGTTCACATCTTTTATATAGCCATAGCCGAAATAGGCAATGTTCTCTTTCAACACCTGTCCGGCAGCTTCCATGTCGGCTTTATTGCCTGCCTTCATGGCAGTTCGATAAGCACCGAACGCGGCAATCGCGGTCTTGCCACGCTCTATCTTCTCTTTGGCAGACAGTGCCATTGTGCCGTCTGCCTGCTGATAGCCTCCCTCGATCAGATCCGTAATGCCAGGCACAAAGGCATCCGTCTTCCGCTCTGCCAAAAGAGAGAGCATCTTAGGAAGCTCTATCTTGAACAAGAAGGGGGCTACCCCATCATTATAGCTCTTCTTCTCCGGATTCAGCATACCGACAGCCACCAGTCCGGCTCCCTGCTGCCCTTCGTAGTATCCTTCCATCGCAGCCAGCTTCATCGGCTGTTTCTGCGCTACCTGATAGCCCGATCCGTCTCCTGTCCATGCCGAAAGCAATGCCGAAACCAGCCCCACCCAGGCGGCTATCTTGATGCTTGACAAGGCAAACTGCTTATCCCTGTTCTTCATCAGAAACCAGCAGCTTACCCCCACTACGAATATCGCTCCCAGTATCCATCCGGACAATACCGTATGGAAAAACTTATTCACGGCCATCGGCGAAAGTGCCACTGCGGCAAAGTCCACCATTTCGTTTCGGCCTGCTGCAGGATTAAACTCCATCCCCACCGGATTCTGCATCCAGGCGTTTGCCACAAGTATCCACCAGGCGGATATCGTTGCGCCAAGTCCCGTCAGCCAGGTAGAGGCGAGATGGAAGCGTTTGCTCACCTTCTCCCAGCCGAAAAACATGACTGCAACGAATGTAGCTTCCATAAAGAAAGCCACAATACCCTCAATGGCAAGCGGTGCACCGAAGATGTCGCCCACGAACCAAGAGTAGTTGCTCCAGTTGGTTCCAAATTCAAATTCCAGGATCAGACCCGTAGCTATGCCCACGGCGAAGTTGATACCGAAAAGTTTCATCCAGAATTTGGTTGTCCGTTTCCAGCGTTCATCGCCCGTTTTGTAATACATGGTCTCCATGATGCCCATGATGACTGCCAGCCCCAACGTGAGGGGCACGAAAATCCAATGATAGATGGCGGTCAGTGCAAATTGTGCCCTCGACCAGTCGATCAGAGAAGTGTCTATGTGCTCAAGCATAAGAAGTAAGTTTTTAGTTTTTAAGTTATTGAGTTTATTCGTTTTTAAATTACGGAGTTTGTTGAGATACAGAGTTATTGAATTATAGAATTACGGAAGAGTACCGTCGGGCAAATTACGGAACCGATGATGAGGAGGGCGGACTGCCAATAGCACGCTCAATCAGCTCATTGCTGACATAACCTTCCTTGTCGCCATCAGTAGCAACAGAGTTCAGGAAATCAGGAAAGAAGAATATGCGCAGAATGGCAAACAGGATAAAGAGTTTTACCAATATAATAAGCCACAAAGTGCGCCCCAGCGTCATACTGCGAAATCCGTCCATATAGAAACGCCAGATACTAAGTACCGTATTCTTCATAATAACAAAATTATAATCATTACAAATATAAAATTTCTATATATAGAAAACAAATGAAAGGTAGAAAAAGTTAGTTGGCAGCACAGCTTTTTTATCTAAAGGAGTTAACAGAAGTTATCGGGAATTATCAGCCGACAAGCCGGCTTAGGAGTTAAAAACCTATACTTCTGCTACTACATTATATATAAGAGTATCGGTTCTACTCCCTTTAACTCCTCTAAATAAAAGAACCATGTCCAACAAAGAGTCCCACTTGAATAGGCATAAAGCAGATTATTTTACAAAAACAGTGAAAATCCTTTCCATAAAATTTCATTTCCAAATGACTCACTGAGTGAACCCCATTCAGTCAGGGACTGAAAGGCATTCAGTCCCTGAGTCAAACCCTTTCAGTCCCTGACTCATTACCCCCCCTCTCAGAAGGTATTCTGAAGGGGGTAAAGAGAGTTATCGGGCAAAACAGGATCTTGCATGAATATTTCTTATAGAACAGTGCGGATTATCTTTTTTAGAAGGAATGTATCTCCAGCTTTTATCAAGCCAAATCGGTTATCGACACAAAAGAGCACTCCGGCGTTGAAAACTCGCGAACCGTCTATTCATTTTGTCATTTTTCCTGATGTCCCATACATTTGCCCCGGAAATAAAAACATTTTTAGCAAGAACAGATATATGAAAAATGTAAGAAGATTGACAGTGATAACCCTATGCATGGCAAACGCTTGTGCAGGCAACGCACCACTGTTTGCACAAGGAGAGAAGGCTCCTGCCCCGCAAACCGGAAGTATGTTGCAAGGCAGTGCATTGCCCGATGGCGAAACCCTCCCCTCACAATGGGATCTGCAAACCTGCATTGACTATGCCTTGCAGCACAACATCACTCTGAAACGCAACCGTATCAGTGCGGAAAGTGCCGAAGTGGACGTAAAGACCGCCAAAGCCGCCCTCTTCCCCAGCCTGTCGGCAAGTATCAGCCAACGTATCGTGAACCGCCCGAACAGTGAAAGCGGCACTATCATCAGTGGCGACAACATCACCAGCAGTTCGAGCAAGACATCATACAACGGCAGTTATGGCATTGATGCCAACTGGATCCTTTACAATGGCAACAAGCGCCTGAACACCATCAAACAGCAGAAACTGAACAACCGCATTGCCGAACTCAACGTTGCCGAAAGCGAAAACTCCATCGAAGAGAGCATCGCACAGATATATGTACAGATACTCTACGCCGCCGAAGCAGTGAGAGTGAACGAGAACACGCTTGCTGTCAGCCAAGCAGTACGCGACCGCGGACAGCAACTGCTGGAAGCCGGAAGCATTGCCCAAAGCGACCTCGCCCAACTGGAAGCGCAGGTCAGCACGGATAAGTATCAGTTAGTGACTGCACAAGCCACCCTGCAGGAATACAAACTGCAACTGAAACAACTCCTCGAACTGGATGGTGAAGAAGAGATGAATCTCTACCTGCCTGCCTTGGGCGACGAGAGCGTACTGGTGCCCCTACCCGCCAAGGCGGATGTGTATCACGCTGCACTTGCCTTTCGTCCGGAAATAGAGTCGGGCAAACTGAATGTGCAGGCGTCGGACCTCGACATCAACATCGCCAAAGCGGGCTACATCCCCACCCTGAGTCTCAGTGCAGGCATCGGAACGACAAATGCCAACGGAAACGATTTCTCTTTCTCCGAACAGGTGAAGAACAACTGGAACAACTCCTTAGGACTGACCGTCAGCATACCCATCTTCAACAACCGCCAGACCAAGAGCACCGTGCAGAAGGCACGCCTGCAAAAGCAGACCAGCGAGCTGGAACTGCTGGACCAGCAGAAGACGCTGTACAAAACCATCGAAAGCCTATGGCTGGATGCCAACAGCGCACAGCAACAATATGCCGCTGCCGCCGAAAAGCTGCGCAGCACGCAGGCGAGCTACGACCTCATCCAAGAACAATTCAACCTGGGCATGAAGAACACCGTAGAGTTGTTGACTGAAAAAAGCAATCTGCTCAACGCCCAGCAGGAGACCCTGCAAGCCAAGTACATGGCAATACTGAATGCCCAACTGTTGCGTTTCTATCAGGGAGAGGAAATCGCACTGCAAACAGATACCCGAGACGTAAACTTAAATCAATAAGTATATCAGCATAGAATATGAGCAAGAAAAAGATTATCATCGTAGCAGCCGGAGTCATCATCGTTGCCGGCATAGCTATCTGGACATTGGGCGGAAAAGCCAAGAACCGGAAAGTGGTGTACGAGACAACCACCGTGGGACGCGCCGACATCTCCAACTTCGTGACCGCCACAGGCACCATAGAACCGGTGACCGAAGTAGAAGTCGGTACGCAGGTCAGCGGCATCATCGACAAACTGTATGCCGACTATAACTCCGTAGTGACCAAAGGGCAACTCATCGCCGAAATGGACAAAGTGACCCTGCAAAGTGAACTCGCCTTGCAAAAGGCCACTTACGACGGTGCCAAAGCCGAATACGAATATCAGCAGAAGAACTACGAACGCAACAAAGGCCTGCACGAGAAGCAGCTCATCAGCGACACGGACTACGAGCAGAGCCTCTACAACTATCAGAAAGCCAAAAGTGCCTTCGACAGCAGTAAGGCTTCGCTCGCCAAGGCAGAGCGCAACCTCTCATACGCCACCATCACCTCGCCCATCGACGGCGTTGTCATCAGCCGTGACGTAGAGGAGGGACAGACCGTAGCTTCCGGCTTCGAGACCCCGACCCTCTTCACCATTGCCGCCGACCTGACCCAGATGCAAGTAGTTGCCGACGTTGACGAGGCCGACATAGGCGAAGTGGAAGAAGGACAGCGCGTCAGCTTCACAGTGGACGCTTACCCGAACGATGTGTTCGAAGGCAGGGTGACGCAAATCCGCCTTGGAGCTACAAGCAGTTCGAGCAGCACCACTACCAGCACGACGGTAGTCACCTACGAGGTAGTCATCTCTGCCCACAACCCCGACTTGAAACTGAAACCGAGGCTGACAGCGAACATCACCATCTATACGCTGGACAAGCAGGGAGTGCTGAGCATCCCCGCCAAAGCACTGCGCTTCACGCCCGCTCTCCCACTGGTTGGACAAGATGCCGTGATCAACGATTGTGAGGGCGAACATAAAGTATGGACTCGAGAAGGCAACACGTTCACCGCCCATCCGGTCAGCGTGGGTATCTCGAACGGCATCATGACGGAAATTACCGGCGGCATCAGTGAAGGCGCACAGATCATTGCCGATGCCGTAATCAGCACCAGCGGCGGACAGGCAGTCATGCCCGAAGGACAAACCGATGGCGAAAGAAGCCCCTTCATGCCTGGCCCTCCGGGAGGAAATAAAAAGAGGAATGGCAAATGATGATTCAGACTTTATCGAAACAATCATTTGTGGAATAGCAAAAAACAAGCGATATGAATAAAACAGTTATAGAATTGCAAAACATCCGACGCGACTTCCAAGTGGGCGAAGAGACGGTACACGCCTTGCGTGGAGTCTCCTTCTCTATCGCCGAAGGGGAGTTCGTCACCATCATGGGTACGTCCGGTTCTGGCAAATCAACTTTGCTGAACACCTTGGGCTGCCTCGACACCCCTACCAGCGGTGAATACCTGCTGGACGGCATATCCGTGCGCACCATGAGCAAGTCCCAGCGTGCCATCCTGAGGAACCGCAAGATCGGCTTCGTCTTCCAGAACTACAACCTTCTGGCCAAGACCACTGCCGTGGAGAATGTAGAGCTTCCCCTGATGTACAACGCTGCCGTCTCAGCTGCCGAACGCCGCCGCCGTGCCATCGAAGCCCTAAAGGCCGTGGGACTGGCGGAACGCTTGGAGCACAAGTCGAACCAGATGTCCGGTGGACAGATGCAGCGTGTCGCCATTGCCCGTGCCTTGGTGAACAACCCTGCGGTAATCCTCGCCGACGAGGCAACGGGTAACCTTGACACCCGTACTTCTTTCGAAATTCTGGTTCTCTTCCAGAAACTACATGCCGAAGGACGTACCATCATATTCGTCACGCACAACCCCGAAATAGCCCAGTACAGCAGCCGGAACATCCGCTTACGCGACGGACATGTGACGGAAGACATTGTCAACCCGAAAATCCTCTCGGCAGCCGAAGCTCTGGCAGCACTACCCAAGAACGAAGAAGATTGAAAATAAAAAAACTATGAACGGAACAAACCTTTTCAAAATAGCCCTCCGCGCCCTTGCCAACAATAAGTTGCGTGCATTCCTCACCATGTTGGGTATCATCATCGGTGTAGCATCCGTCATCACCATGCTTGCCATCGGACAGGGTTCGAAGAAAAGCATTCAGGCGCAGATATCGGAAATGGGCTCTAATATGATCATGATTCATCCGGGCGGTGACATGCGTGGCGGTGTCCGGCAAGACGCCTCGTCTATGCAGACCTTGAAACTGACCGACTACGAATCACTGCGCGACGAGACCAACTTCCTGGCCGCCATCAGTCCCAACGTATCATCCAGCGGACAACTCATTGCCGGTAACAACAACTACCCCGCTTCCGTGAATGGCGTGGGTACGGAATATCTCGAAATCCGACAGTTGAACGTGGAAAGCGGTGAGATGTTCACCGAAGCCGACATTCAAACCGCAGCCAAAGTCTGCGTCATCGGCAAGACCATCGTAGACAATCTCTTTCCCAACGGGCAAGACCCTATCGGACATACCATCCGATTCAATCAAGTGCCGCTGCGCGTAGTGGGTGTGCTCAAAGCCAAAGGATACAACTCCATGGGTATGGACCAGGACGAAATCGTACTGGCTCCCTACACCACTGTCATGAAACGCATGCTTGCCGTTACCTACCTGCAAGGCATCTTCGCCTCTGCCCTCTCCGAAGACATGACGGATTATGCAACCGAAGAAATCACCACCCTCCTGCGCCGCAACCACAAGCTGAAAGAGAGTGACGATGATGACTTCACCATCCGCAGCCAGCAAGAACTCAGCACCATGCTGAACTCCACCACCGACCTGATGACTACACTTCTGGCATGTATTGCCGGTATCTCTCTGGTGGTAGGCGGTATCGGCATCATGAACATTATGTACGTCAGCGTAACGGAGCGTACCCGTGAGATTGGCCTGCGCATGTCTGTCGGTGCACGGGGCATAGACATCCTATCGCAATTCCTGATTGAGGCCATTCTGATCAGTATCACGGGAGGCATCATCGGGGTTGTCATCGGTTGTGGAGCTGCATTCATGGTAAAGAACGTGGCGCATTGGCCCATTTATATCCAAGCTTGGAGTGTCTTTCTCTCCTTCGCAGTCTGCACCGTCACCGGCGTGTTCTTCGGCTGGTACCCTGCCAAGAAAGCTGCCGACCTGGATCCGATAGAAGCAATAAGATACGAATAAATGGATATACAGAATGAAGAATCGGGCTGCCCCAACTTATTTGTTTGGTAATTCCCAGTTCTTCACTCTGCATTTTTCATTAAAATCATTATTTTTGTGGCATGATTATGCAAGACACTAAAACCCGCCGGATTGTAGAAGTCCTCATTCATATCATCGGATGGGGCATCGTCTTCGGTTTCCCGTTTCTACTGATGAACCGTAGCGATTTCTCAGTAAGCTGGATGGCCTATCTACGCCATGGTAGCGCAGTTCCGGTCTCCTTCCTCATTGTGTTCTACATCAACTATTGTTTCTTCATCCCTCATTTCTTATTCAAGGGACGCGTCAAGCAATATATAGTCCTAAACTTAATGCTTATTCTCTGCACCGCCGTCGGAGTGCATTTCTGGCAGAACTTCATCTTCCACTCGCACGTAAGGCCCTCAGGTCCAAAACGTCCCGGACCTCCCAGCTGGATCTTCATCTTACGCGACGTATTTTCCATGATCCTCACCGTCGGACTGGCTGCTGCCATCCGTATGAGCGGTCGATGGGCAGATATAGAGGCTGCGCGGCGTGAAGCCGAAAAAAGCCGTACTGAAGCCGAACTGAAGAACTTACGCAGCCAACTGAACCCCCATTTCTTGCTTAACACCCTGAACAACATCTATGCCCTTATCGCCTTTGACAGCGACAAGGCGCAGACTGCCGTTCAGGAACTGAGCCGTCTGTTGCGCCACGTTCTTTATGACAACCAACAAAATTACGTCGCATTAGGCAAAGAGATGGATTTCATCCGCAACTACATCGAACTGATGCGTATCCGCCTTGCAGCCAACGTGAGCGTAGATACACAAATCGACATCCGTGCCGACAGCCGTACAGAGATTGCCCCGCTTATTTTCATTTCCCTCATAGAAAATGCCTTCAAACACGGCATCTCACCCACTGAGCCCAGCTTCATACGCATTCATTTCAGCGAAAGCCCCGGTCAGATATGCTGTGAAATCTCCAATAGCTATCATCCCAAGAACCAGGCGGACAAGAGTGGAAGCGGCATTGGATTGGAACAAGTACGAAAACGCCTCGAACTGACCTATCCCGGTCGGTACGAATGGAATCAGGGAGTAAGTGATGACGGAAAGGAATATAAATCAGTATTGAGCATCAGATATTAAATGATCATCAAGCTTTTATTCGATGACAATCAAATATTTTTCGATGAAAACCAGGTGCTTATTAATGATAATCAAGTATTTATTAGATATCAATCAAGTTTTATTTAAAACATCGATCACGTACAGCAATAACATTGCGTAGCGAATTAATCTTTAATATTTCAAAACAAACAATTAGACCCTATGAATTTGACTTGTGCCATAGTAGATGATGAACCGTTAGCTTTGGATCTTTTAGAGAGCTACATCAACAAAACCCCGTTCCTCACATTAGCGGGAAAGTATTCCAGTGCCGTACAGGCTATGAAAGAGTTGCCAAACAAGCAGGTAGATTTGCTTTTCCTCGACATACAAATGCCTGAACTCAGTGGATTGGAGTTTTCCAAAATGGTCGATCCCCACACGCGCATCGTGTTTAGCACCGCTTTTGAGCAATACGCCATTGACGGTTATAAGGTCAATGCATTAGACTATTTGCTAAAACCTATCTCATACGTAGACTTCTTGCAGGCAGCAAACAAAGCTGTCCAGTGGTTCGAACTATTGCAACAGCCGAAAAACGAAATCGAAAGTATTTTTGTAAAAAGCGACTATAAGCTGGTACAGATCGAACTTAAAAAGATTCTTTATGTGGAAGGATTGAAGGATTATGTCAAGATATACACAGAAGACGCCTCTCGTCCGATCTTATCACTGATGAGTATGAAAGCCATGGAAGAATTATTGCCTGCTTCCCGTTTCATGAGAGTCCACAGGTCTTATATCGTGCATAAAGAAAAGATACGAGTCATTGATCGCGGACGTATCGTATTCGACAAAACATACATCCCCGTCAGCGACAGTTACAAACAGGAATTTCAAGCATTCCTTGACAAAAGAAGTTAGGAAACAGCCCCATTAGTCGATAAAATATTATAGTTCGTTGACTAATTATATTTTCCTATTGCATATTAAAAAATGTTTCTTTATCTTTGCAACGAACAGATAAAGGAAGTTGTGAAACTTCCCCCAATAGAATAGTTTAGTTAAGTCTAGTTTAGTTTTTGTGTGAGTGGCTTCTTCATCAGTGGATGTTTGAAGCCACTTTTTATTTTACACGAAACCAGCGAATTAGATAGTGCAGGCGAACTATCATGCCCGTCATACAACAAAAAAGGCGGCTACCGAAGTAACCGCCTTTCGTGATTCCGTTGCGATTCGAACGCAAGACCCACGCCTTAGAAGGGCGTTGCTCTATCCAGCTGAGCTACGGAACCATCCTTAATTGCGATGCAAAGGTACGCTTTTTTATGAAAGTTACAAAGATTTTATCTATAAAAATATTATCCAAAGCGATTTTTATATTTTCCAAGATGCTATAATCCTAACGGTAAGCCAGTTATATACCATAAGATAAAAAGTATCGTCCATGAGAGTAATATACAAAGAGAATACCTCCACGTATATTTTAATAATGAAGCATAAGTAGAATGCTTATCATATTCCTGCATATACGTGAGGACAAGGGGCATATAAAACATAAAAGGAGTAATTGCATTTGTTGCACTATCACCAATGCGGTATGCACATTGTACTATATCGGGAGAAACATCCATTATAGCAAAAACTGGTATAAATATGAAAGACATAAAAGCCCATTTTGCAGTGGAAGATACCATAATAAGATTAATAAGAGCCGTAAAGAAAATGAATAAGAGCAAAGTCCAAAGACTTCCAAACTGAATAGATAAAAGCATATCTGCCCCCCAAATGGCAATACATTTGTCCAATTGAGAATATTCAAAGCAGGCAAACATCTGGGCAGCAAAGAAAGTTATTACAAAATATACGCCTAATAGCCGCATGGGCTGAATAAGACCTTCAATCACATCCTCATCTGTACGATAACGACCGGAAGCAAAACCATAGATCATACCCATAAGTCCGATACCTAATGAAAGCAAAAATAAAATCCCTTCTATAAAAGGAGAACGAATCAAACCACCATTTACGCTACGTAAAATTCCCCATGGCGAAAAAGTAGCAAATAGGACTATCGCTACATAAACTACTCCTATAAAAATTGAACCTATCATAGCACGTCGCTCTTTACGTGAAAGTGGTTTATAACCATCAAAGCGAACATTACCTGCATACTCACCCAAAACCGGGAGCAAGTTACGACAAGTCACCTGATAAATGACAAAAGCCAATAAAAAAGTAGAAGCTACAAAAAAGTAGTAGTTACATAAAGGTCCTACATTTCCTAACACCACATTCGCCATATCGGAAACTTCTTGAGTAGTGGTAGCAAGCATAGAATCCAACGTACTCAATAATAGATTAGCACTATACCCACACGATACAGAAACATACGCTGTGACAATACCTCCAATCGGATGCAATCCTATTGAATGAAATAATGTTCCTGCTATTGGTAACAAAATTATGTATCCTACATCACCTACTACATTGGAGAAGATTCCTAAAAAGATAATTAATATTACCATACGGCAAGGATTATGCTTATGATGTACCTTACTTCGAATACAAGCATTTATAAATCCTGAATGTTGTGCCACCCCAATGCCGAACATAGCTACAATCACTAACCCTAACGGAGCAAATCCTGTGAAATTAGTAACAACATGGCGCAACAGCCAACGAATACCTTCCGGATTGAGCAAACTCTGCACCCTTATCTCCTCCTCGGTGCGTGGCTGAAATACACTCAAACCATAGATATCAAATATCCAAGACAAGATAATCACAACCACTGTCAACAAGAAAAACATTGTTGCCGGATGTGGCATACGCCATTTATTCTTTATCGGTTTCATTCTATTCTGCAGCTGAAGTAATCTTTAATAAATAAATAAATTATTCATCATCAGCTTCCAAATTATCTATATCAAGAATACGAAGTTCCAAAGCACGTACTACCAGTCGGGTTGCATTTATTCCTATCCGTTCTCCTTGTGGAAACAATCGGTTTACCAAATCATTCTGCCGTTTCTCCAAAGATTTGACACCAAATGGCATACCTTTCAGGTTAGCAATCATGTCTTTCGTGTACCCCAAAGCTAAATGACGCAAAAAACGTTCGTCATATTCATCAATATCATATCCAATAATGGCTTCCTGACGTTTTGCATCATTTACTACAGTCTGCTTAAAGCGCTCTACTATTTTTTTCATGATAGGATAATTGAACACTAGTTTTTTACCATCCATTACTGCTTGCACATCTGTTTTGGTTAGCAATTCCCCTGTTTTAAGAATAATACCGTCTGCACCTGCCTCCAGAACATCCACCCATAGTTTTTCATTCAGGATTTCGCCGGTGAATATCAGTACATGTACCCCAGGATAACGCTTGAAAATATTCCGGCAAATATCCACACCTATTGTAGTTGAGCCACCCAAACCTAAATCCAATAAAACAAGATCGGGTATTCCGGTTTCCATCAGTGTCCAAAACTCACTTTCGGTCATAGCAGTACCTATAATCTCTGCATTTGGGATTTCATGACGGAAAATCTCTTCTGTACCTTTCAGTTCCAGTTTTACATCTTCTACAATAATGACCTTGAATTTCTTATCTTCCATATATTTATATCTCCTTTATCTTTTTTCTTGGTATTGTGAAATAAACAGTAAATCCACCTTCTGCTGCCGGTTCAGCGTTGATGCGGCATCCTCTTATGCCTGCAAACTCATCATGCTCACGAATAATTTGCTTGCAAATGAGATATTCCGTTCCACGCAATTCACCTTTTTCTCCAGTTGTAGTCATACGCTTCAAATCTGGATAGAAAAGCTGATTTAAATCTTCACAGTTTTTTTCTCTCCGCCTATCCGTGAAAAGAAAACGGATATATTCTCCATCAAGCATCGTTTTCAGAAAAAGCTTCCCATTCATTGATGTAGCCAAAGCTTCATCTATAAGATTCTCCAACAAGAAACGCAATTGGATGAAGTCCCCTACTACCTGTTCATCAATAGATTCCGTATGGAAAGATACAGTAAACGGCTTTCCTTTGTTTACCTTACGGAAGTATTTTTCTGTCAACAAGCACAACTCCGGAACTGCAATTGTCCCCCGACGAAATGTAACATCCTCTAACTGACGCGAGGCACACGAACTCAAAATTGTAAATATACCCTTATAATATTCTATCAATTCACGAATGGCAGATACGGTCTCTTGCTCTTCAGTTTCCGATAATAGTCCAGAACGAAGTTTACCGACAAGTTGCTTAATCTTGTTAGGATAGTAGATCGTTTCATGTTTAATGGTAGACAGACAATTATCCAATACCATATTCTGAACATGCAGTAGTCCATCTTCCCATGATGCACGATGTACTTCCTCGTGGGCAGCTTCAATATCCCGATATTTTGTTACCAACTTTACTACAGTATTGAACACAACAATTGCAATATAACGCACTATTAATTCCAACAATAAATGAGAAGTTTCTTGCTCTGTATCTGCCTGACGTTCGATATACAGCACACCTATACAGCGCGAATCTCCAGCTACATCCACCACTAAAGGCAAAGCTTCAAATTCTGGTGCAGACAACCGCTTGTTTTGGTCAAAACAATTCCCAACAACTTCTTTCCAATTTTCATTTACCATCGGACATCCATTCTCTATAGTTCCCGACATCATATTACCCACCATCGAATTAGATACATACTCCAATTGATGGGTCACCTGATTATAAACAGCAATACCTAATCGTTCAATAACCAACAGTTCATTTATTGCATCAAACGCTTCGTCTACAATACGTTGAGGAACATTTCTCAATGTGTCTTCCTCCCGTTGCAATGCCTCTTCTGTTTCCGGGAATTGAGTGAGGGAGGCGGTAAATATCTGTCTGTTAATCTCTAATACTTGTTCCAGATTCCAACGGTTGACAAGACGTTTGCGTATATACAAGACATAGTACCCAAGTAACAATATGCCGATCAACCCTACAAACAGAATAATGCCCACCATCTTATTATTGGTAGAATGCTCCAACTGATTACAATATTCCTCCAACGACTGATCTTCGCCCAAAAGTTTGTACAGAGTGGTATAAGCGGCATTATTATAAGCATATGCATCCCATTGTTTCAGGGCAAGAAAGGCGACAGCCACTTCATTACGTATATCTAATATTACGTGGAAGTCCGAATTAAAAAAATGATTCCACCATGATAATTCCCCCGGTTCTCCTTCACCGGTCAATGTCATATAATGCCGTGGATGACGGGCATATTTCCTATAATGTGCATTCAGACAAGCGATAGCAGAATCTGCATATTCCAATGTTTGTTCGAAATCTCCAGCTATATTACTGTAATAGGCTTCATTGGCATAATCAGAAGCTTCGTTCAATAAAGCTTCATATTCACTTTCCATAAACTGGGATAAAGAATCTTGTGCATTTTGCACATAAAGTTCATCAGACTGTACAATAGTATCTTCCGCACTCTTGTGGCATGCGCCTATGCCACAAGGCAGAAACAAGCATGAGAGAATCATCATCGTTTTGCGTACTCCGACCGGCAAGCGAAAATAAAAACGGCTTCCTTTTCCTAATGTACTTTCCACATTAAACAGACAGACTTTAAAGACTTCATTCGTTTTCCTATACTTTTCAATAATACCCTTACAATTCATCAAACCGAAACCACTGCCCTTATTTTTCCGCAGTTCGTCCCGATCTATGGTATCAAGTACTCCTATTTCCTGCGAATTATACAGTTTCTCTCCAATAATGCGCGCCACGTCCTCTTCCGAAAGCCCATAACCATTATCTTCTACAGAGATTTCCACATATTTTTCCTCCGCCTGGGCATATACCCTCACAGCACCTCCCCGAGGAGTGTACTTACGGGCATTCTCTGCAAGTGTATTTATCATAAACAACGTCAAAGCCTTATCCGCCTTCACACAAACATCGGTCGGAATGACTTCCAACAGTTGTTGTTTCATCTCAAAAGCACGGCTTCCTTTTTTTATCAAATCGAAGAGTTCATTCAATCCGAATACCTCAACATTCAGATTCAAACTACCCTGCTTCATATGTATCCACAGCGCCAAGATATCATTATACTCATTAATTGTCGTTATCAGTTCATCTATATACTGATATTTTTCCATTTTAATGCAGTCATTGTAGATAAAGCCTTTCTCCGTCAGTTTGTGTACTTCGTTTATGATACGATCAATGTAGGGATGAATACCGTTTATAATAGCAACGCAAGATTTCTTCACTATATTCTGCCGTTTATTTCCCGCTATATGCTGTTCGTAGACATAACGTTCTTTCTCTAAACGGCGGCGTTCATCGCCCAGCGAAATAGAAGTCATTCCATTATCAAGCGCCCATTTGACATACGGAGTAATCACATGCATCATAGCCTTCTCATCCTTGGTCAATCGCTTAGATACGACCAAATGACCATCTTCTATCCGAATATCCTTTGTTCCAAACAGATTTTCCATATCCGCCTGAACAGCAAAGAGAATAGCATCCACTATTTCCTCTTCCGTTTGTGCATCCGTAGGAATAGAGGCTGTTATCTTCTGGCAAATATCCAACATTTGTCTTAAGCGGTACAAATGAACACGGTTTCGCTCCTTAGACCTCTTGTTGAATATCCAGAAAAACAATACCACCAAAACAAAACCCAAAACGACAAAAGCTAATAATATATTCAACTGCTTAGCTTCGTTTTCCAAAGCCAAATAACGGCTTTCAAGCTCCTTGTCTTGGCGTGTGTCCTCCATAATATCCAAATAGATATTGCGATTGTAGTCCGAAGGTTGTTTCATTTCCAGTCCGGCATACGTCACACTCAATTGCTCGCGAATGCGTGAAATCCATTCCGGAACAGTACGTACCTTTCGCTGTATCCATGCTTTCTCAGAAGAGATGGTGTCACGAACATCGAACGTTTTCAGCCAATCCAAACTATCGTGGCAATCATAAAAATGACGATGATGTTCGTTCACACATTCCAAAGCAAGGGTCAATGTATCCAGTGCCTCAGTATAGCTGCCATGTGCATTCAGGTACTTGCCAATTGAAACATAAGCTCCTGCAATCTGGTACAAGTCGTTATACTGCTTAAACTTTTTCAGAGCCAACTGTCCTAAACGCATAGGCAACAAAGAATCCACCGGAATAGCAAACTGCTTTAAAGCATGAAAGCGCCTGCTCCGGAAAAATTCATAATTATCCGGAGATGCCATAAGATTAGCAAGCCCCTGAACCCCATTACCCTCAAAATAGAGATACCCGTTGCGAGAAGCCATTTTCCAAGTCATATACAGCTCGTCAAACTCCTTCAAACGACGTTCGTCTGCATTCTCCCCTTCACACAAGGCTGCCGATCCTTTAATATAATGATAATACAATAACTGATTAGTATCTGCCGCCAATTCTTCCTGAGGAAATATTTCAGCGATAGAGGCCATAGCTTCCGGGCGTTGCTGCAAATAGTAGTAATATATAGCTGAAACAATATAGAACTCGGAACGCGCATAGTTCAACCGTAATCGTTCGTGCTTATCTACAAAAAGATTATCATCTTCACTAATCCGTTTCATACGACGGAGAGCACTGTTACGATAATCATAGAACTCCTTATTCATAGCAGTCCGCTGATAGATCTTCATCAATCCAATGTCAGCAATCAATAATTCCAGTTCATTTTTAGTCAGGCTATACACTTCATTATGAAACTTCTCTGCCCGTTCAAAGTCCATACGCATAAAAGCACAAAAGCCCAAATGGTTAGAGGCTTCCGCTTTTCCCTGCCGATAAAGGTTCACACTCTCATAAGCCCGTGTAGCTGCATGACAGGAAGAATACAAGTCTTTATAGCGATACGAATAAGCCACTTGATTGAGTGAATCAATGAGACGTACCTCCTTTGTGGGGGCAGTACCCACACAAGAGACCACCACCATACAGGTAAGCAGCAAAATTGCCGATAATATAGAAGAAAAGCGTTTCACATAGCAAAGCTACGAATAAATCCGGGAAAGAAAAAGATTTTTCTACAATAAGTCTTGTAGAATGTAGCGGGAAATTCATAACTTTGCGGTCAAATTAAACAAATAGGTAACTTCTATTACAAAATGAGCGAAAAAGCACCCGTAATGGTATTCTCTGGTACTAACTCGAGATACCTTGCAGAAAAAATCTGCGCAAGCCTCGATTGCCCTTTGGGAAAGATGAACATCACCCACTTTGCCGACGGTGAGTTTGCAGTTTCCTATGAAGAGTCAATCCGTGGCGCACATGTATTCCTGGTTCAATCCACTTTCCCTAATTCCGATAATCTGATGGAACTTCTGCTGATGATTGATGCTGCCAAAAGAGCATCAGCCAAAAGCGTAGTTGCAGTTATTCCTTATTTCGGATGGGCACGACAGGACAGAAAGGACAAGCCCCGTGTTTCTATCGGCGCTAAATTAGTGGCCGACTTACTTTCGGTGGCAGGTATCGACCGTCTGATTACGATGGATCTTCATGCCGACCAGATTCAAGGTTTCTTCAACATTCCGGTAGACCATTTGTATGCCTCTGCCGTATTCCTTCCCTACATTGAATCGCTGAAGCTGAAAGATCTAGTGATTGCTACACCCGACGTGGGCGGTTCCAAGCGTGCCAGCACATTCTCCAAATATTTGGGAGTACCCTTGGTATTGTGCAACAAGTCGCGTGAGAAAGCAAACGAAGTTGCTTCCATGCAAATTATCGGTGATGTGAGAGACAAGAATGTAGTATTGGTGGACGATATTGTAGACACAGCCGGCACCATCACGAAAGCTGCCAACATCATGTTGGAAGCAGGAGCCAAATCGGTACGTGCCATTGCCAGCCATTGTGTGATGTCCGACCCGGCTTCTTTCCGCGTACAAGAATCCGCCTTGACAGAAATTGTATTCACTGACAGTATCCCCTACTCTAAGAAATGCGCTAAAGTAAAACAGCTCAGTATTGCTGATATGTTTGCCGAAACAATCAAGAGAGTGGTGAATAACGAATCTATCAGTTCGCAATACATCATCTAATTGCACTTTTTCCTATCTATTGGACAAACAATAACGAAAAATAAAGGCTGCGCTATTCAAATAGCGCAGCCTTTATTTTTCGTTATGTTTGTTCGCTTACGTTTCAATTATTCAGGTCCAGCCTTCCCATCTTATAGGTACCTTTCCTTTTTACTGTTCCGTTTTTATCTGTTTCTACAAAAGGACCGTGTTTCTTGCCTTGCTTGAAGAAACCTTCGTAACGATTACCATTCTTATCTTCTTGCACACCGTTACCTTCCTCCATACCATTCACAAAGCCACCTTTATATTTCGTACCGTCTGTCATAATTAGCGTACCCTGACCATTGAACTGGTTGTTTTTCCATTCTCCTTCATATGAATCGCCGACGTTCCATTTGTACAAACCGTATCCGTCGCGTTGATTATCTTTCCATTCGCCGTCATACACTGCACCGCTTGCCCAAGTGAACACACCCTTACCGTCTTGCATGCCATCCTTGAAATTACCTACATACTTGTTTCCATTGGCATAATAATAGATACCGGCTCCCGTACGTTCGCCCTGCACATAGGCACCTTCGTAACGGTCTCCCGTATGAAAGAAATAAATACCTTTGCCATGCTGCATATCATCCTTCCAGTCACCCACGTATTTATCTCCATTGGCATATTCGAAGGTTCCTTTTCCATCGCGGACATCATTCTTCCAGTCGCCTTCGTATTTGCTACCGTCATTCCAAATGAACAAGCCGTTGCCGTCCTTCTTATCATTCACCCATGTACCTTCATATTTTGAACCATTCTTCCAAGTATATATGCCCTGGCCTTCACGCTTGTCATTCACCCAGTCGCCTTCATAGGTGTCACCAGTATAATAGTACATGATTCCTTGTCCCTGCTGGTAGTCTTGATACCACATCCCGTCATAGCGGTTATTGTTCACAAAATAGAAGATACCTCTACCGTGCTGTTGGTCCTGAAACCATTGTCCTTCGTACTTCTCACCGTCCGGAAAGGTGTACGTGCCATATCCCTCGCGTTTGCCTTTCACATATTCACCTTCATAGATATTGCCATTCTTGAAAACGGTTTTCCCTTTTCCATTAGGTTTACGCCCTTTCATTTCGCCCGTGTACACAGAACCATCTTTGAAGGTGTATGTCCCTATTTTTATCTCAGAAGAGAATGTGTTTTTTACTTTATCAAAGAAACCAGGTTTCTTTTCTTGAGCCATCATCCCGTTGGAAGACAAGAATGCCACTATAAGTGCAGAATATAGATATCTCATTGAATTTTATTAGTTAACAATTTAACAATAAAGGCAACGTTTACGAGAAACAACAGATTTCTCTTGAGTATGCCAAACAGAAAAACTGTCCTTAAGACGTATAAAGATAGTAATTTGTTACAGACTCTATACTGTATTTGCACAAAGATACGATTAATCTTCCAAAAAGGTGAGGCTTGACACGTTTTTTATGACATTTTTTTGCCGGATACCGCTTCTTTTAATTTCTCTTTGCACAAATGGCGTGAAGCCAATTCCCGTATTTCTTCTGGAGTGATACTCTTCACGGCATCTACAGAATCCTTCACATACGAATTGGAAAAGCCGGAAGTATGAACGAAGATCCAGGCATCGGCTAGCGAGAAAGCAGACTCGTAACTGCGACACATATCTCCCAGCATATAATTCTTTACCATAGCAAGCTCTTCGACTGGAACAAGGTCGTTTTGCAGACGGTCTATCTCATGATAAACCTCTCTGATTAGAGGATCTACAAATTCATTTGCAGTCTCTGTGCTGATAAGGAACATTCCACTGCCGGGATAGTGCATGGAACCTGCAAAAATACCGTATGTATATCCTTTTTCCTCACGGATGTTGGACATCAGGCGACTTCCGAAATATCCACCCAACAGGGTTATCAGGACACGGAATTTCAGGAAGTCGGGATGATGGCGGTCCATAGAGAGCATTCCCATACGGACAGCACTCTGCACCGCATCTGTACGTTCGACAAAGAAGCGTTTTTCGGACGAGGTCACAGGTTGGTAAGACCTCTTCTCCGGACTGCGGAAACCTTTGCCGAAAGGTTCGCTTCCGAAAAGTGCTTCTATACGCTGAACAGCCTCATAGCCGACCTTGCCTGAAAGATAAATCGTACAGTTTCCGGAATGGTAATGATCGTCATAGAAAGATTGCAGCACAGAAGGATTGATCGCATGATAATCTGCCTCCTGCACCAACTGCCCGCAAGGATGCCCGCTACCATACAAGGCATTTACCAGAATGCGATGGGACAAAAAATCCACCTTCGAGCTATTTATAAGGAACTGCTGGATGTTGTTGTTGACAATCACACCCAGTTCTTTCTCCGGAAAGAGAGGTTCTTTCAGTATCGACTCCAAGACATCCAAAGTCTCAGGCAGATATTTATTTAAGGAATAGAGTGTGATGCAGTCATATTCTGAAGAACTGGAAAGTTCCAACCAGGCACCGTAATAATCCAGCTTCCCGGCTATGTCAGCGGCAGAATAGCACCTCGTTCCCTCACGCAACATACGGTTAGTGAACAATGCCTGCAAACGTTGAGTCTGTTGCCAGCGTCCGCCCTTCATCAGCACATCAATACGCATCACTTCATTGTCGCCGGCATTGAGTATATAGAGAGGTATACCATTCGGCATCACCTGGCATTGGGGAGATGGCACCTCCAACTGTTCCGGTTCGCGGATAAAAGGCTGAATACTCCTGTCTAACATAACTTTAAAAATGCTTCCGCTTTCGCCAAATCCTGAGGAGTATCTATACCTATGGTCTCCACATCCGTGACACCTGCCTTGATGGTATAACCGTTTTCAAGCCAACGAAGCTGTTCCAACGATTCTGCCAGTTCAAGTGCTGATTGGGGCAGAGAGGTAATCTCTTTCAGCACTTCAGTTCGATAGGCATACAACCCGATGTGTTTGTAATACGTATGGTTTTCCAGCCAAACCTGCTTGTCGGCGTTACGCTGGTAAGGGATAATAGAACGACTGAAATAGAGGGCGTTCATATTCTTGTTCAGTACCACCTTGGGGGAATTGACGTTCTCCAAAGCAGAGAATCCGTTATCGGGCGTGAAGGGTTTCACTAACGTAGCAATCTGAGTGGAGGCATCGTCAAAACAAGCCTTCACGGCTTCCAACTGAGAGGGCTGAATGAAAGGTTCGTCCCCCTGGATGTTGACTACGACATCAAAGTCTCCTCCAACCTTGGTATAGGCTTCATAGCAACGATCCGTACCGCTTTTGTGGTGAACAGAAGTCATCACCACCTTGCCGCCAAAGGCTTTCACTACCGCTTCTATCCGTTCATCGTCCGTAGCCACGTAGGCATCATCCAGTACGCCTGCCACTTGTTCGTATACCCGCTGTATCACTGTTTTCCCGCCCAACATAGCCAGCGGCTTCGCGGGAAAACGCGTGGATGCATAACGAGCAGGGATTATTCCTAAAAACTTCAACATATCTTATTTCTTCATTTTACTATTCTATTCAATCCGCCTGCACGACTAACCAGTGTCCGTCACTTCTCAAGTTCCTCCAATCCCCAACGGATGTAGTCGCGGCGCAGGTCGTCGGGCCTGTAAACTGTATTGTCACACATCAGCAGGTCGATATCCAACCGCACGATTTCTCTTGCCTTCTCGTCCGGTGTCCGTCCGGCTTCCCGTTCGATGGCTTTCAGGTACGCAGTGATTTCCACCGCACTCTTTGCCGACGCGAAGCGCGCCACCTGATTGGAGAATAAAGGAGAATGAAAGAAATAAAGCGGCACCGTCTCCATCTCCGTAGAGAAACGGATGTCAGGGAACCACTCTTTCAAACGCGTCCGTGCCAATGAAAGATTCTCTTCCCGATGTTCATTACTGCCAATGCTGAGCGTATAAATCACGGCTATATTCAGGGAATAAGACAATACATCATATTACACAATTCCAATCCGGATCCGGACGAAACGTTAATCAAACAGTTCGTCCAATCCGCTGTCCGATGCAAGTTCCAGCGTCATGTCCGTATTATCCTTGCAGGGATTGAAATCTTCCGGAAGCTGGAACTTGTCATTCTCATCATAACCCAATGTCTTGTCGGCAAAGACCTTCACCATGTACTTCGCCCAAATGGGCAATGCCATAGAGGCTCCCTGTCCGAATGCCATCGAATCGAAATGGATATCACGTTCTTCGCCGCCGACCCAGCAACCGGATACCAACGTAGGCGTGAAGCCCATGAACCAGCCATCGGAATTGCTATTGGTCGTTCCAGTCTTACCACCCATATCCGCTTTCACACCCAAGCGGCGGACACGTCCTCCCGTTCCTTCGTTGATCACGGCACGAAGCATCACCAACATCTTGTAAGCACTGCCCACACTGATCACCTCTTCCATCTCGGGCGAGAACGTAGCCAGGATATTCCCCTCATTATCTTCAATCCGAGTGACAAAAAGAGGAGCCACACGTATGCCTTTATTAGGGAATGCCGTATAGGCACTCACCATTTCCCCTACAGATATCTCGCAGGGTCCCAGACAGAGGGAGACTGAGGGCACGATTTCACGATTGCGTACCCCGAAACTCTCGATCAGCCGTTTCAATGAATATGGGTTGAGCTTGCTCATCAGGTAAGCGGTAATCCAGTTGTCGGAATTAGCCAGTCCCCACTTGATGGTTACCATCTCCCCATACCGTTTGCTATTGGCATTTCGGGGTGTCCACGGTTTGCCATTCTCGTCAAACAACGTATATTCCACATGGCGCGCTTCATCGCAAGGAGAAAAGCCGCTTTCCATTGCCAGCGTATAGACATACGGCTTGATGGTAGAACCCACCTGGCGACGCCCCATCATGGCCATGTCATACTGGAAATAGTTGTAGTTCGGACCGCCCACATACGCCTTCACGTGTCCGTTGCGCGGATCCATCGACATGAATCCGGCACGAAGGAAGTGCTTGTAATAACGGATAGAATCCATTGGCGTCATAACCGTATCTTTTTCACCCTCCCACGTAAATACCGACATTTCCCTGGGCGTGTTGAAGGCTTTTTCTATCTCAGCTTCAGACGCCCCTGCCTGCTTCATCTTGCTATACCGTTCAGACTGCTTCATGGTACGGGCAAGAATTTCATCCACCTGCTGCTGAGTGAGCATGTTGCTATATGGAGCCTTACTGCGTCCTTTCTTTTCCCTGAAAAACTGGACTTGCAGTTCTTTCAGGTGTTCTTCTACGGCTTCTTCGGCATACTGCTGCATGCGCGAATCAAGCGTGGTGTATATCCTTAAACCGTCCGTGTAGAGATTATATTTGGAACCGTCTTTCTTGAAGTTCTTTTCGCACCATCCGAACAGGGGATTCCTTTCCCAGTCAAGTGAGTCTTCATAATATTTCTGCATCTGCCAGCCGCGATATTCGCTGCGCACCGGTTTCTTTGCCTTCAGCACACCGCGCAGATATTCGCGGAAATAGGTAGCTATACCCTCTTTATGGTCCACACGGGTGTACTTCAGCGTCAGCGGAAGAGCCTGAAGAGAATCGCACACCACATCAGTGATATATCCGGCTTTGCGCATCTGGTCGAGCACCACATTGCGTCGACCGCGCGAACGTTCCTTAAAGCGAAGTGGATTGAAGAAAGAGGGATTCTTGCACATACCCACCAGCAAAGCAGCTTCTTCCGTCTTCAGTTCCGACGGCTCACATCCGAAATAAGTGTGGGCTGCAGTCTTGATCCCCACAGCATTGTTCAGAAAATCAAACTTGTTGAGATACATGGTCAATATCTCCTCTTTAGTATAATACCGCTCCAAATTAACAGCAATGACCCACTCTATGGGTTTCTGGAACAAACGTTCCATCACATTATCCGCATTGGGGGAATACAACTGTTTGGAAAGCTGCTGCGTAATGGTACTTCCGCCACCCGCATTCTTCTGAAACAACAGACCGCGCTTTATGATGGCACGAAACAAGGCTATGGCATCAATTCCCGAATGTTCGGCAAAGCGCACATCTTCCGTAGCGATCAACGCATTAATAATGTTGGGAGACAAATCTTCATACCCTACGTAAATGCGATTTTCCTTACTGAACGAATATGTCCCGAGCACATTTCCATCTTCTGAAAAAATCTGTGTAGCAAACTTGTAATTAGGATTTTCTAAATCTTCGACAGGAGGCATATATCCTATCCAACCTTTAGCAATGGAAAAGAATACGGCAACACAAGCCAGCATCGTAATGGCTAAAAATATCCAAAGAATTTTTATGATGTACTTTATCATGCTTTTTTACTATAAATACACAAATTCAACTATACAAATTACCCAATATAGGTGGACAAAGATACGGAATTATATTGGAACACCCTGTATTTTCGATAGAAAAACATGTGAAAGCCCCATTGGCGAAATTAAATTAGTGCAATTTTACTCTACTCAATCCGTTGGCGGAATTGCAAAGATTACTCTACCTCTGTTTTTTATATCATTTATTTGTTCTTCAGCTCTTTCAGCCATACGTTAACAGTTTGACTTATAACACATTGTCCTGAAACTAAGGAATCAGAAAGAGGATGCTGAAGTCTCACCCTTGATTTTCGGTCTTTTGTTTCAGCCCAATATTTTATTAATCAAATGATTAGGCTAATCCAAAAGAACCTGAAAGGTGAAAAAGTAGTATGCAAGAATAGCAAGTGTTATGTACTCGGAAATTTGGAGTGGCTAAAGTTCACGTTTGTGTCGCTAAACCTTAGCTTTGTCATGCTAAACCTCAGCTTTGACCAGATAGAGTTTGTGTACATGACTACTACTATAGACCATGGCGAATACGCGGAACCGGCGTACCGGATACAACAAACCACGGATGGGAATACTGGTAAATAAGTTCCTCTTCTACTACAAGAAGTTTCACCATAAACATTTGTGTATTATATGATTAACTGATGGGTGAAAGATGTAAGGAATGAAATAGGGTATTTATCTTTAAGTGTTATTTTAGTTCGGAGGAATGCATCATAACATATAATGAAAAGCATCATAACATTACTTGTTATACTTCATAACATTACTTGTTATGCTCCATTACATTACTTGTTATGCTCCATTACATTACTTGTTATGCTCCATTACATTACTTGTTATGAGACATAAGATATGATGTAATCTTATTCTACTAACGGGTGTCTACTCATGTTATTTAGGGTTCATCCGAAATATGAAATGATAGGTGAGTTCGATATAGCCGATATCACGTTCGTTTACCGTATTATCGTGTGGCATCACTCCAAATATCAGAAGCCCCTCCCCCAAAAACTGCGACACCTCTCCCATTCCATACCAGTTCCAAACTATAAAATTTGGAGAAAATCCGAAAAGCTCATGAAAGACGCCCGAATCTGACACAAACTTATGATATAGTACAAACGAAGCACCGAACAAAAAACTTCTAAATTTTCTTCTCTCTTTTTTCCATTCTCCGCATATTTTATCTACCTTTACACTCTCGAAAAGAAACTATATAACGAACAATATGGAAAACAGAAGTTTAGTCACCATCGCCAAGCACAGCAAAGAGAAGATTCTTTATATGCTTGAGATGGCAAAACAGTTTGAAGCCCATCCCAACCGCAGTTTGCTGGAAGGGAAAGTAGTTGCCACACTTTTTTTCGAGCCTTCCACCCGTACAAGACTTAGTTTTGAGACAGCCGCCAACCGGTTGGGAGCCCGTGTCATCGGATTCACCGATCCTAAAGCTACAAGTTCTTCAAAAGGAGAAACCCTAAAGGACACTATCAAGATGGTGAGTAACTACGCCGACATCATTGTCATGCGACATTATCTGGAAGGAGCCGCCCGCTATGCCAGCGAAGTCACCGACGTGCCCATCGTCAACGCAGGAGACGGAGCCAACCAGCATCCTTCGCAAACGATGCTCGACCTCTACTCCATCTACAAGACCCAAGGTACATTGGAGAACCTGAACATTTTCCTTGTGGGTGACTTGAAATACGGCCGCACCGTACACTCGCTACTGATGGCAATGCGCCACTTCAACCCTACGTTCCATTTCATCGCCCCCGATGAACTGAAGATGCCGGAAGAGTATAAAATCTATTGCCGCAACCACCATATTAAATATGTTGAACATACTGACTTTACCGAAGAGACTATAACTGATGCAGACATCCTCTACATGACCCGTGTGCAACGCGAACGTTTCACGGACCTCATGGAGTATGAACGGGTAAAAAACGTATATATCCTGCGCAACAAAATGCTGGAACACACTCGCCCCAACCTGCGCATCCTGCACCCTCTGCCCCGCGTCAACGAAATTGCATATGACGTGGACGACAATCCGAAAGCCTACTACTTCCAGCAGGCGCAAAACGGTTTGTATGCCCGCGAAGCCATTCTCTGCGATGTGTTAGGCATCACTCTGGATGATGTGAAGAAATAATTTAGTTGATTACAATTAGAAGTTACATCTGAAAACTATGAGCGAAAAGAAACAAGAATTGCAGGTAGCCGCTTTAGAGAACGGTACTGTCATCGATCATATTCCCGCAGAAAAGCTGTTTACCGTCGTCTCCTTGCTGGGACTGAAACACATGAGCAACAATATCACCATCGGTTTCAATCTCAAAAGCAAGAAACTGGGCACCAAAGGTATCATCAAGATTGCCGACAAGTTCTTCTGTGACGACGAAATCAACCGCATAGCCGTAGTGGCTCCCAACGTAAAGTTGAACATCATCCGCGACTACGAAGTAGTGGAAAAGCGTGAAGTGGAACTGCCCGAAGAGCTTCGCGGAATCGTGAAATGCGCTAATCCGAAGTGTATCACCAACAATGAACCCATGCCAACGCTGTTTCACGTGATGGACAAAGAAAACTGCATCATCAGATGCCATTACTGTGAAAAAGAGCAAAGCAGAGAAGAGATAGAAATCATATAAAGAAGTATAAGAGAGGGGGTACGCCGAAAGTTTTCACAGTGAGTTTCGACGCATCCCCTTGGCATTTACAATTTATAATCACAATTACCTCATAACATGAAAGAAGATTGGAAACCCGGGACGATGATTTATCCCCTTCCTGCTGTATTGGTCAGTTGCGGCAGTACCCCGGAAGAGTACAACATATTGACCATCGCATGGACAGGGACAATCTGTACAAATCCACCCATGTGCTATATATCCGTACGTCCGGAACGACACTCATACGATATATTGAAGCGGAACATGGAGTTTGTGATCAATCTCACGACAAAAGACATGGCGCGTGCCACAGACTGGTGTGGAGTACGCTCCGGCAAGAATTACAACAAGTTTGAAGAGATGCACCTGACTCCGGGAAAGTGTACGGTAGTCAGCGCTCCGCTCATTGAAGAGTCTCCTCTATGTATCGAATGCCGCGTGAAGGAAATCGTATCACTCGGCTCACACGACATGTTCATTGCAGACGTAGTAAACGTACGTGCCGACAAGCAGAATCTGAATCCAGAAACAGGCAAATTGGAACTGGCAGAAACCAATCCGCTGGTCTATGTACATGGAGGATACTATGAGTTGGGCGAAAAAATAGGCAAATTCGGCTGGTCCGTCGAAAAGAAGAAATAAAACACAGCTAACCGTCAGTAGTCAGAAATGAGCAACGCATTAAGATTCTTTATTCTATGCCTTTTGTGCTTCCCCGCCATATTGCAGGGACAGTCTTCCTATGTGTCTGACATCGAAACCAAAGAATCTTTTGTCAAAAAGCATCCGCACGACCGTCCGGTAAACTTCGGAATCAAGGGCGGTTTCACCTCTTCTCTGTTTCTGGTCTCCAACCTTACGCTGAACGACGTCACCATAAACGAAGTGCAGAACAACTACAAGATAGGATATTTCGGCTCCCTTTTCATGCGCATCAATTTCGATCGCCATTTCCTACAGCCTGAGATATCCTATAACATCAATCGTTGTAACATCACCTTCGAAAGACCGACTGCCGATGATGTCCCCATGGAGATGTCATCCATCACGTCCTCCATCCACAGCATCGACATCCCCGTCATCTACGGATATAGTGTCGTCAAAGAGAATCCCTACGGCTTAGCGGTATTCGGAGGACCAAAACTGCGCTACATTTGGAATAAAAAGAGTAAGTTAACCTTCGAAAACTTCGAACAGCAGGACATTGCCGAAGAACTCCGACCGCTAAATATCAGTTTCACACTCGGAGTGGCAGTTACCATCTCACGCATCTTTTTCGACTTCCGGTATGACATTGGATTGCATAACATTTCCCGAAAGGTAATCTATGACTACACCAGATACGAAGAAAACTCCTCAACCAACAAAATACGTTTTCACCGTCGTGACAACGTGCTCAGCTGTTCTCTCGGCATCTTTTTTTAAGTAAAAAGAGGAAAAAGCTCCTTTTTTATCATTTTTTTCATTTATTATCTGTAATTTTGTACGCTTAATTAAGAAAATACTGATTTATCAATTTATCTAAGCAAGCAAAATGAAAAGAGACGATTTAATTTTCGAGATCATCGAAAAAGAACATCAACGCCAACTCAAAGGTATTGAACTGATTGCATCGGAAAACTTTGTAAGCGATCAGGTAATGCAAGCTATGGGTTCTTGCCTTACAAACAAGTATGCAGAAGGTTACCCCGGAAAGCGCTACTACGGAGGCTGCGAAGTAGTAGACCAAAGTGAGCAAATTGCCATCGACCGTATAAAAAAAATTTTTGGTGCAGAATGGGCAAACGTACAACCTCACTCAGGCGCACAAGCCAATGCAGCCGTATTCCTTGCCGTACTGAATCCTGGTGATAAATTTATGGGATTAAATCTAGCTCATGGCGGTCACCTCTCACATGGTTCATTGGTAAATACTTCGGGAATCATATATACACCTTGTGAATATAACCTGAATAAAGAAACCGGCCGTGTAGACTACGATCAGATGGAAGAAATCGCCTTACGCGAGAAACCGAAATTGATCATCGGTGGCGGTTCGGCATATTCACGCGAATGGGACTACAAGCGCATGCGCGAAATCGCTGACAAAGTCGGTGCTATCCTGATGATCGATATGGCGCACCCCGCCGGATTGATTGCAGCCGGGTTGCTTGAGAATCCTGTCAAATATGCCCACATCGTAACCTCTACCACCCACAAGACTTTGCGTGGTCCGCGTGGCGGGGTCATTCTGATTGGCAAAGATTTCCCTAACCCGTGGGGAAAGACCACTCCGAAAGGTGAAATCAAGATGATGTCACAATTGATAGACTCTGCCGTATTCCCAGGCATCCAAGGTGGCCCGCTGGAACACATCATTGCAGCCAAAGCAGTTGCTTTTGGTGAAATCCTGCAACCGGAGTTCAAAGAATATGCCATTCAGGTACAGAAGAATGCAGCCGTATTGGCACAAGCATTAATTGACCGTGGATTTACCATTGTTTCAGGCGGTACGGACAATCACTCCATGTTGGTTGACCTCCGTAGCAAGTATCCCGACCTCACCGGTAAGGTAGCAGAAAAAGCATTGGTATCAGCCGATATCACTGTAAACAAGAATATGGTACCATTCGACAGCCGTTCTGCATTCCAAACTTCCGGAATCCGCTTAGGTACTCCCGCCATCACTACCCGTGGTGCCAAAGAAGATTTGATGCTGGAAATTGCAGAAATGATCGAAACCGTTCTCTCAAATGTGGATAATGAAGCTGTCATTGCAGAAGTTCGCGCACGCGTGAATAATACAATGAAAAATTATCCGCTTTTTGCGTAACAGTTTTTTCACGTTTTTAGAGTTAAACAATCAATCCCATTCTTTTCTGCTAAATCACATACACTATTATAAAAGTAAGTGTATACAATTTACTTGGGATTGCAATGTGGGGATATTTTAACAATACCCCCACATTTGTTTTAAGCCCGCTCAAACTTAGGATCAGTACTCTTTCGAGCAATTTTTTCCGAGTTATCTTTCTGCCATCAAAAGAAACAGCCTCTTATGGCAAATATCATACCTGCATCAGCAATTGCGGAAATGTAAATCCTTGCATCATGAAGCAGATGAAAAAGACAGCAGTACTGACAATCCACAAAATAAGTAAAGTCCACTTCAATCCGGACACCATCGGTTGCCAGTTCAGCATCGGACGGAGTATAGCAAAAATAATACTTATCAACGGAATCCCCACTATAAGAATACCTGCAATGTACATCACAATAGCTGACAAGGGAGATGTCGGTATCACAAAATCAATAGCTGGAAACAAAGCAAACAATGCAGGAGCCCCATTGATGGCAATCACGATTGCAGCAAAGAACAAAACTACAAACACAATCCCGAATACCAACAACACCGGACTGAAAACAATTGCAAAGATCATTAGACATATTTTCAGGAACCAGCCGACAATCATCAACAGCGTATCCCCTATCTTTTGCAACACTGTACGAGGAGTACCCGACTTCACATAATCATTGACATTGTTCGCCATTCTCTCGAAACCACCAGTTACCGTCTTCCCGATGTTTTCTACCGTAACCGGTTCACCACGCATATTCAACTTCTCGGCTGCAGTACGGGCTTCCGGAATCACTATCCAACAGATGATATATAGGGGGATCAGAAGTTTGAAGCCAAGAATAGCACAAAATACAAAAATCAAGCGGGACCAAGTGATGTCCCATCCCATGTAAACAGCTACACCACCGATAACACCACCCAACATCCGGTCGTCCGGATTACGATAGAGTCGACGCCGGGCAGTATTGTATGATGAACGGTCATCACTATTCCACGAGCCAGCACCATAGCCAGCCTTTGAACCTTCGGCAGAAAAATTCTCTTCCGAATCGGCTTCCATTTCTTCCGGCTTTCCCATACGGGTAATCACTTCTTCCACATCAGCTATGGTAATGACTTGCGAGCCCGCAATCTGTTTTTCAGAAAAGAGTTCAGAGAGGCGAAGTTCAATATCATCCACAATCTCATTGGCACCCACTTGCTTCCTGAAGTGCAATTTCAGATTACAAAGATAATTATCTAACAGACGATAAGCATCTTCATCAATATGAAACACTGTTCCACCTAAGTTTACTGTTAATGTCTTTTTCATTCTTATTTATTTTTAATATTATACTTATATAAAGTAGCTTGGTTACCCACACCTAACAATTAGCTATGTGATTGACTGTCTCATTCAACTCACGCCAGGAATTTTCCAGTTCACCGAGAAAGACTTCTCCTTTGGGTGTCAACTTATAGTATTTACGAGGAGGTCCTTGAGTAGATTCTATCCATTCGTAACTTAGCAGATCATCATTCTTCAAGCGAGTGAGCAAAGGATAAAGTGTCCCTTCTACTACTATCAACTTGGCTTCTTTCAGTTTCTGAATAATGTCAGAAGCGTAGGCCGACTCTTTATGCAACAATAACATGATGCAATATTCTAACATGCCTTTGCGCATTTGCGACTTTACATTATTAACATCCATCCTTTTTCTATTTGTAGTTTTATATTTCACTATATAAACGAATCAATTGATACATAACATATATTTGTATGGCACAAATATATGTATTATATTAGTACTATGCAATACAAAGTACCATGTATTTTTATATAATTAACACATATCATAATTTCCCATTTACAGACCGCATCATTTCCGACAAGTATTAAGAAAGCTATAGTTTCGCTGAAAATAAAGAAATTGGAACTTATACTATCCCCTCATACAATCTATTCAGAATACTTAAAAGAGAGAGAAATAAGGAAAAAGAACAAGAGAAAAAATGTATCTTTGCATTAAGTACATGACAAAAATTTGAAAACATCGAATTTTGGGGTATAAGTCGGACGCAGAAGTATTGTTGAAATCTCCTCCAAACCGTACTTGACAAGCGACTTTGCCTTTCTTCCATGTTTCAGAATCTTTATCGGT
>Ga0137307_100349_pt1 | contig 67156 bp, 44 predicted proteins | sample NAcewD2O_March_2_FD_97180 | JGI IMG/M metagenome (GOLD analysis project Ga0137307, IMG submission 97180) | Mouse cecal microbial communities from Vienna, Austria - N-Acetylglucosamine amended D2O_March | ecosystem: Host-associated > Mammals > Digestive system > Large intestine > Cecum | place... | reverse complement strand
ATGGCGAAGGTGTAGACGAAGGGCTTCATCGTCGAGCCGATCTGGCGCTTGCCCTGCTTGGCCATGTCGTACTTGAAGTAGCGGAAGTTGGGGCCGCCGACGTAGGCGCGCACGTAGCCCGAGCGGGGGTCGAGCGCCACGAAGGCCGCGCGCATGATGCGCTTGTGGTGGAGGATCGAGTCGCGGGGGGTCATCACCGTGTCGCGCTCGCCCTTGAAGGTGAAGACGCGCGTCGAGCAGGGGCGGTCGAACGAGGCCTCGATCTCGCGCTCGCTCGCCCCGGCGCGCTTCATCTCGCGATAGCGGTCCGAGTAGCGCATGGCGCGGCGCACGATGCGCTCGCGCTCGGCGGCGTCGGTGCCCAGGAAGAGGGTCTTCGTGCGCTTGTACTGCGCGTCCATCTGGGGCTGGATCACCCGCTCGAGCTGGCGCTGGAGGGCATCCTCGGCGTAGCGCTGCATGGTGGAGTTGATCGTGGTGTAGATCTTCAGGCCGTCGCGGTAGATGTTGTAGGGCTCGCCGTCGGCCTTGCGGTTCTTGTGGCACCAGCCGTAGAGCGGGTTCTCCTCGTATTCGCGCACCGCCACGTCGTAGTCCCACTCGTTGTAGAACTGGTTGCGGCGGGGCTTCTCGGCCGTCATGACCAGGCGCAGCATCTCGCGGAAGTAGGTCGCCGAGCCCTCGTTGTGCGACACGGGCCGATAGTCGAGCTGGATGGGCAGCGCCGAGATCGAGTCGCAGGCGTGCCGCGTGAGCGCCCCGGCCTTCTCCATGCGCGAGAGCACGAGGTTGCGGCGCGCCAGCGCGTTTTGGGGGTTGCGCACGGGCGAATAGCGCGTCGGCGCGTTGACCACGCCCACCAGTACGGCGGCCTCCTGCACGTTGAGCTGGTGGGGCTCCTTGTTGAAGAAGGTCTGGGCCGCCGACTTGACGCCATAGGCGTTCGACCCGTACTCCACCGTGTTGAGGTACATGGCGGCGATCTCCTCCTTGGTGTAGTTGTATTCGAGCTTCAGGGCGGTGATCCACTCCTTGAATTTCGAGGTGACGAGCTTGGCCGTGCGGTAGATGCGCCCGCGGTTGCGCACCGTGTCGCGCGGGAAGAGGTTCTTGGCCAGCTGCTGGGTGATGGTCGAGCCGCCGCCCTGCGACGAGCGCTGCAGCAGCACGGTCTTCAGCGCCACGCGGAAGAGCGACGGGATGTCGATGCCCGAGTGGTTGCGGAAGCGCACGTCCTCGGTCGAGATGAGCGCCCCGACGATGGGGGGCACGTCGTGCCCGTCGAGGCGGACGTGCAGCGTCGAATCCGACGGGAAGAGGTCGGCGTACTGCACGTAGGAGCGGTTCTGCACGAAGAACGAGCCGAGCACCTTGCCGTCCTCGGAGTAGATCTCCGTGGCGAGGTTGCTGCGCGGGTTCTCCAGTTCCTCGAACGACGGGAGGCGGCCGAATGCTCCGGCGGCCGTGAGCAGCAGCATGAGCGCCAGCAGGGCCACGGGCGCGAAGGCCGCGATCCAGATCCAGCGTATCGTCTCGGGCCTGAGGCCCGAAGGTTTCTTCTTTGCCATAATCAGATGAAGCGATTTATGCGGCGAAGGTACGAAAAATTTTCGTCAGAACGGCAATCCCAGCGCCACCGAGACATCGACGCCGCCCGTCGAGGGGCGGTACATCGACAGCCGCACGGTGGAGGTGGCCGAGGCGGGCTGGCGGAAGACGTTGATGTCGAAGACGAGCTCGCCGCCCGCCGACCAGATGCGGCGGAGGTCCATGCCCGCCCCGTCGGGGCGGCGGAACTGGGCGTAGTCGCCCCCCAGGCCGAGGCGGATGCGCTTGAAGTAGAGCACCGAGCCGATGCCGCCCTCGGGATAGCACAACGGCAGCTGGTAGTCGACGCGCGCGGCGAAGTAGCCGTTCGAGACGATCTCGGCCGAGGTGAAGCCGCGCGGGATGAGGCGCGAGGAGCGGTAGCTCAGCGGCGCATAGCCTGAGGGGAACTGGTAGCCCCCCACCGAGGTCTGGTAGGTGGATGCCAGCCGCAGCGAGTGGTGGGGCGCCGCGCCGGGCAGATAGAGCTGCCCGTAGAGCGAGATCAGGTCGCTGAAGCGGCCGTTGGCGGGATTGAAGGTGTAGCCCGCGGCGAGCGTGTAGCCCAGGCGGGGCGCGAAGTCGCGGTGCGCCAGACGCGTGCGGTCGGTGAAGGTGACGTCGAACGAGAGTTTGTGCAACCCCTCGCGGAATCCCACGTGCTGGATGTTGGAGATGCTGCCGCCCGTCCACTCGATGCGCTCGACGTCGGCCACCATGCCGTTGGAGTAGTTCCACCCGGCCGCGAGGGTGAGCCACCGCGTGCGGTAGCCGCGCTGGAAGCAGAGGGGCAGCGAGGCCGAGAGCCCCGTGGAGAAGTAGCGGTCGGGGGCCGGGCGCGCCTGGTAGACGGGGTTGCCCGTCACGGGGTCGTAGGACGAGAGCGCGTAGAAGAGCTGGTTGCCGCCGTAGTCGAGGTCGAAGTCGAAGCGCACGCCCAGGCCGAAGTAGCGCACGGCGCTGCGCACGAGCGACCCCTCGGCGCGGTTCCAGCCGTAGGAGACGAAGGCCTCGGTGTTCGAAAGCAGGTTCTGCGAGAGGAGCGTGGCGCCGAAGTTGAGCTCGATGCGGTGCTCGTCGACCGCATCGAAGGGGTTGAAGGCCACGGGCATCCAGCTGTGTACGTTGACCAGATTGGGCACCTTGCGGTAGCGCCGCGGGCGGAAGGCGCGCTCCTGGCGGGCGGCGACGGAGGGCGAGAAGTGCACCGAGTCGAGGTTGAGCACGTCCCAGCGGCGGCGCGGCGGGTTGACCAGGTTGCGGGGCAGCGCCGCGGGCTCGACCTCGCACAGCACGCTGTCGGAGGCCGGCCGCACGGCCACGCGGTAGCCGCGCGCGTCGTAGAGCGTCAGCAGCAGGCTGTCGCCCGCGGGCGCCGGCTCGAAGGCGCCGTAGCGCGACTGCGTGAGGCGGTATTCGCGCCCCGAGGCCAGGTCGAGGCAGTGCGCCTCGTCCTTGCCCGAGGCGATCGACCCGAAGTAGAGCCTCCCGCCCGCGGCCCGCAGGTGCGAGAGGGTGACATAGGCGCGGCGCGTGACGGGCCGCAGCTCGCCCCGCTCGACGCGGGCGATGTGCATGCCCCCGTCGTCGGTTACCAGCGCATAGAGCGCCTGCGAGGCATCGTCCCACGCCAGGCCGTGGAGCTCGCACCCGGGCTCCGTCCGGCAGAGCGTCTCGCCGCCGCGGCGCACCGCATAGCGGCCGTCGGGCGCATACTCCACCCACGCCAGCCGCCCGCCCGAGGTCCAGGTGGCGTAGAGGGCGTCGGCCGAGCCGAAGGCGCGCGGGCGCGGACGCCGCGCAGTGAGGTCCAGCTCCACCAGCTGCGAGCGGACCCGCTGCTCGAAGAGCGCCGAGCGGCGGTACTCGGTCCACACCAGCCGCCCGCCGTCGAGCGTCGGGCGCGACGAGAGGTCGCCCACGCGGGCCACCGTCCGCTCGCGGCCCGTGCGGGGATCGATCGCGACGAAGCGTGCGGGAGCCGCATAGTCGCTGCGAAGCGCCACGACGAGGCTGTCGCCGAGCGGCAGGGGCCAGCGGTAGCGGGTGTAGTCGCCGTCGGGCAGCTCGCAGAGCGTGCGGGCCGAATCTTCAGTGTCGGGCAGCGCGCCCCAGAAGCGGTGGAGCGCGTCGAAGGTCTCGCGGAAGAGCTTCGAGACGTTGGTGTCGTAGTACTTCTCGAGGGCGATGCGCGTGGTGGCCAGCATGTAGGGGTTGCGCGAGCCGAAGCGCGCCACCTTGTCCCACACGTTCTCGCCGTAGCGCTCCCAGGCATAGGAGCAGAGCTGGTAGCCCAGCTCGTAGTGGTCGGGCACGTAGTCGCGGTAAGAGCCGCAGAACCACTTGTCGACGTTGCGGCGCAGACGCCCGCGCCGGTCGGCGCCCACGCGCCCCATGGCCCTGTAGCCCATCGAGAAGGAGGGCTGGAGCCCGCGCCCGAACGACGACATCATGGTCTCCGACATCACGGCGTCGCCCTCCATGGCCCAGATGGGCATGCAGAGCAGGCCGACGGTCGACCCCTGCTGCCCCAGCAGGTAGCTCAGCACGCGGATCACGCCCCGGTCGAGGTTGTTGTACTGCGCCGCGTGGCGGTACTCGTGGGCCACGAGCTGCTTGCACCAGGGCATCGAGTAGCTCTCGACGGCGGGCGACGAGAGGAATTCCACGCGCTTGGGCAGGTACATCACCAGGCCGTTGGAGCGGAAGTTTCCCGGGTGCATGACGAAAGGGATGCGCATGGGGCCGTAGGCGAAGCCGTAGCCGATGGCCGGCTGCGCCATGCGCACGTAGAAGAGGGTGCGCCGGGCCAGCTGCGCGGCCGTGTCGGGATAGATCATCCGCACGTCGGAGGTGCGCACCGTGGACCACTTCATCGGCTGGTCCGAGCCCCACGTGTAGTACTGCGCCGCGACCCGCGGCGCCGCAAGCAGCAGCAGGGCCGACAGCACCAGGCGGAGCCTATGTCGGAAGGGATTGTTCAATTTGTCTGGTTTCAAACGGTTCGCGCCGCGCGGCGGCGCTTCGCCTGCGCGGTCAGCCGCCGGCCTTCTTGCAGCCGTAGCCGGCCGCCGCGAGGATCTCCACCACGCGGTCGCGCCTGTCGCCCTGGATGAGGATCTCGCCCTCCTTGGCCGAGCCGCCCACGCCGCACTTGTTCTTCAGCAGGCGGGCCAGCTCCTCCAGATCGGCCGTCGCGCCCACGAAACCTCGCACCAGCGTCACGGTCTTGCCGCCCCGCTGCCGGCGGTCGAGCCACACGCGCAGCCGCTGCTGCGCGGGCGGCAGGGTCTCGGGCTCGGGCTCGGCACCCGTGTCGTATTCGAAATCGGGGTCGGTGGAGTAGACCATCCCCAGGCGCGCTTTCCAGTCGTTGTCCGCCATGTCGCTATTTTTGTCAGATTCGGATCGCCCCGAGGGCATATATTTTGTGCAAAATTAACAAAATAATTATCTTTGGGGGACTATGACCGACAACTTGCGCGAAAAATTGCGCCGCATGAATCCCTTCGCCTCCGCGCGGGGCGAGCAGGCGCTGCCCGAACCGCTGCCCACCGACCCCTGCCAGCGGCTGGTGCGGGTCTACGTCGAAGGCTACGAGGACGTGGCCTTCTGGCGCGGAATCTTCGACCACTTCCGCAACCCCTACCTGCGCTTCGAGATCTCGGTGCCCGACCGCGGCGACCTGCCCAAGGGCAAGAAGGTGCTGCTGCAGACCATCCCCCGCTCGTCGGAGGAGCTGCTGCTGTGCGTCGATTCGGACTTCGACTACCTCTTCGCCGGGCGTACCGAGCAGTCGCGGCAGGTGGGCGCCGCCCAGTTCATGTTCCACACCTACGCCTACGCCACCGAGAACTACCTCTGCTACGCCCCCTCGCTGCACAACATCTGCGTCAAGGCCACCAAGAACGACACGCGCATCTTCGATTTCGTGCGCTTCATGCACGACTACTCGACGACGATCCACCCCCTCTTCGTGTGGTACGCCTACTCGGCGCAGATGGCCTCCGAGCACATCTTCACCCTCAACGACTTCAAGTCGGCCGTGCGGCTGGGCTACCTCGACATCGCCGACAACGGCGCACGCACGCTCCAATGGCTCGCGCGCAACGTCGCCAAGCGGCAGAAACTGCTCGAGGGGCGCAATCCGCAGCTCGCCGAGCCCCTGCGCCAGTTCGAGGCCCAGCTCCGCCTGCGGGGCCTGCGGCCCGAGAACACCTATCTGTTCATGCACGGCCACACGCTCATGGACAACGTGGTGATGGTGCTGCTCAACTCCGTGTGCGAGAAGCTGCGCGCGCTGTCGATCGCCCGCATCACCGCCTCCGAGAAGCGGGGCGTGGCGCTCAAGAACGAGATGGCCAACTACACCAACTCGCTGCGCTCGATCCGCGACGTGCTGCTCGACAACGAGAACTACACCCGCTGCCCGCTCTACAAGAGCCTGCGGCGCGACATCTCGCGCTACCTCGTGCGCACGATCGTGGGCATGAAGCGCCGCGGCGAGATCCGCGACGACTCGTTCTGGACCATCCTCCGCCGCTTCAAGGAGGAGCTGTGAGGCGGGAGGGGCGCGCTGCTCGCAATGCACAATCCATAATTAGCCTGCCGCAGGAAGCGACACCATGACCGCGCACTTTGGGACGCAAAACCGGTCGTCGAAGCCGGAGGCTTCGTCCCTTTGCCAGCTCGCGCCTCCGGCGCGACCGCCCCAGCCGGCAAAGGGAACTTGTGCGCAAGCGTATGGACGAAATTCGTTCGAATAGCTCAACCCCTCTCTTTTCACTTATTACTTCTCACTTTTCACTTATTTACTTTTCACTTGCCCGCCCCATCGGGCCAAAAGAGACGAGCCCCTGCCGTTCGCACGACAGGGGCTCGCGACCCGCAGGCCGATCCCTTAATTATGAAGAATTGTGCATTCTGAACTGTGCCTTGCGAAACCTACCGCTTCGCCGCGCAGCGCCGCACCACGCGCACGGTCGACTGCGTGGCCTGGCGGATGAAGACCTGCTGTCCGCGGGCGTAGCGGCGCCACAGTTCGTCGGTATAGCCGCGGATGGTCAGCAGCTCCATGTCGCCCGACTTCATCACGTCGAAGCCCGCCTCGCGCAGCGCGGCCACCGCCTCGTCGATGTGCCACGAGTTGTCGACGCAGAGGCTCAGATTGACGGCCGAGTTATGGACGAGGTTGGCCTTGATGCGGAAGCGCTCCAGCAGCGAGAAGATCGTGGCGAACTTCTCCTCCAGCACGAACGAGAAGTCGCGCGAGCGGATCGTCAGCAGCACCTGGTCCTTCTTCAGGATGAGGATCGGCACCTGGACCGGCGCCGACATGCCGCGGATCACCGTCCCGGGCTTGCGCTTGTCGCCGAACGGACGCACGTATAGCGGGATGTTCTTGTTCTGCAACGGCTTGATCGTCTTGGGATGGATGATCTGCGCGCCGCTGTAGGCCAGCTCTATCGTGTCGAGGTAGTTGAGTTCGTCGATCTTCACCGCGTCGGGGAAGATCTTCGGATCGGCGTTCAACACGCCGTCGACATCCTTCCACACGGCCATCGACTCGGCGTCGAGGATGTGTGCCGCCACGGCCGCCGAGTAGTCCGAACCCTCGCGGCCGAGCGTGGTCGTCGTGCCGTCGGGCGCAGCGCCGATGAAGCCCTGCCCCACGAAGACCGAGACGCCGGCCCCCTCCACCGCCGCGCGCAGCAGCGGCGTCGAGGCCTCGATGTCGACCCCGGCATCCTTGTGGCGCTGCTCGGTAAGGAAGCAGCGGCGCATGTCGATCCAGCGGTTGCGCAGCCCCACGTGGTTGAGATACTCCGAGACGATGGTCGTGGAGAGCAGCTCGCCGTAGGCGACGATGCGGTCGTACCACAGCTCGGCATCCTCGGCGCGGTAGGCCGTCTGGCGCACCAGCTCCTCCAGCTCGGCGAAGAGCGCCTCGACCCGCTCCAGAGCGACGGGCCCGTGCCACAGATCGGTCGTGATCGCGGCGTGGTAGTCGCGCAGCGCGGCGATCTCGGCCCCGGCCCCGGTCCGATCGTCCCGCCGCAGGCAGGCGAACACGCGCTCGAGCGCGTTGGTCGTCTTGCCCATGGCCGAGACGATGACCAGCAGGTGCTGCTCGTCGCCTATGATCTTGTGGAGGTTGCGCACTCCGTCGGCATTGCGCACGGAGGCTCCTCCGAATTTGTATACTTTCATTCGTTTATCAACCTGACTAACCCGTTCGTCCGCTTACTTCGCCTCGTAGGGCACGCCGACGTTCTGGAAGAGGAACGCATAGATGTCGGCCGCCTCGTCGATGCGCTTCGAGGTGGGCTTGCCGGCGCCGTGGCCCGCCTTCGACTCGATGCGGATGAGGATCGGCGCGTCGCCCGCCTGGCAGTGCTGCATGGTGGCGGCGAACTTGAACGAGTGGGCCGGGACGACGCGGTCGTCGTGGTCGGCCGTCGTAACGAGCGTGGCGGGATAGGCGACGCCCTCGCGGATGTTGTGCAGCGGCGAGTACTTGTAGATGTAGCCGAACTGCTCCTCGTCGTCCGAGGTGCCGTACTCCACGGCCCAGCCCCAGCCGATGGTGAACTTGTGGTAACGCAGCATGTCCATCACACCCACGGCCGGCAGACACACGGCGTAGAGGTCGGGGCGCTGCACCTCGCAGGCGCCGACGAGCAGACCGCCGTTCGAGCCGCCGGCGATGGCCAGCTTCGACGAGGAGGTGTACTTGTTGTCGATGAGCCACTCGGCCGCCGAGATGAAGTCGTCGAAGACGTTCTGCTTGTTGGCCAGCTGGCCGCCCTTGTGCCACTCCTCGCCGTACTCCGAGCCGCCGCGCAGGTTGGCCACCACGTGCACGCCGCCCTGCTCCATGAACATGATGGCCGAGGGGTTGAACCCGGGCGTGAGGTTGATCTGGAAGCCGCCGTAGGCGTAGAGGTAGCAGGGGGCCGTGCCGTCGAGCACTAGGTCCTTGCGGTGCGAGACGAACATGGGCACGCGCGTGCCGTCCTTCGAGGTGAAGAAGATCTGCTCGGTGGTGAACATCTCGGGATCGAAGTCGACCTCGGGGGCCTTGTAGAGCGTCGAGGAGCCCGAGGCGATGTCGTAGCGGTAGAGGGTCGCCGGCGCGGTGTAGTTGGTCAGCGAGTAGTAGAGCTCCTTGTCCTCGTCGCGGCCGCCGAAGCCGCCCACGGTGCCGATGGCCGGCAGCTCGACCTCGCGCACCAGCTCGCCGTCGAAGCCGTACTGGCAGATCTTGCTCTGCGCGTCGGCCAGGTAGGAGGCGAACAGGTAGCCGCCCGCCGAGCCCACGCCGGCCAGCAGGTCGCGCCCGCTCTCGGCGATCACCGTGCGCACGCGCTTCGGATCATCGAGCGATACGGCGTTGAGGGCGTAGTTCGAGGCGCCGCGGTTGGTGCGGTAGTAGAGCTCGTCGCCCTTGCACTCCACCAGGTCGTAGTCGGCGTCGAAGCCCGGCAGCAGCACGCGGAAGGCGCGGTCGGCGACCTTCCTGTAGAGGACCTCGCTGCCCGAGGTGCCCTCCGAGCCGGTGACGAAGAGCCACTTGCCGTCGTCGCTCGGCCATGCCGAGAAGTAGCGCAGCGGGTGCTCGCGATCCTCGTAGATGAGCCGGTCGGCCGACTGGGGCGTGCCCAGGGCGTGGTAGTAGACCTTCTGGAAGCGGTTCTGCTCCGACAGGGCGCTGCCCTTAGGAGCGTCGTAGGCGCTGTAGTAGAAGCCCTTGGAGTCGGGCGACCAGGTGGCGCCCGAGAACTTCACCCACTCGATGCGGTCCCCGGTTAGCTCGCGCGTGGCGGCGTCCATGACGCGGATCTCCACCCAGTCCGAGCCCGACGCCGAGGCGGCGTAGGCGAAGTAGCGGCCGTCCTTGGAGAAGGAGGTGGACGAGAGGGCCACGGTGCCGTCCTCCGAGAGCGTGTTGGGATCGAAGAACACCTCGCCCCGCTCGCCCGGGGTCGCCGTGCGGTAGATGACCGACTGGTTCTTCAGACCGTCGTTATAGGAGTAGTAGTACCAGTCGCCGTGCTTGGCGGGGGCCGACTCCTTGGCGTAGTTCCACAGCTGGGTCAGACGCTCGCGGATGGCGCCGCGGAAGGGGATCTGCGCCAGGTAGTCCTGCGTCACGGCGTTCTCGGCCTCGACCCAGGCGGCCGTCGCCTCCGAGTTGTCGTCCTCCAGCCAGCGGTAGGGATCGGCGACCTCGGTGCCGAAATAGTTGTCCACGACGTCGCCGCGCTCCGTCTCGGGATAGGGAAAGTGCTTGATCGTCTTCATGCGATTGCAACTTGCGAGGGCTGTCGCCGCCACGAGCAGCGCGGCACCCCGGATGCATAATTTTTTCATGTTCGAAACGTTTGATTGTTTTGGAAGCAAAGGTATGAAAAATTTGCCTAACTTTGCGTTCCGGCAATACACAGAATACGATATAAATATGTACGAAGAACTCCGAAAGACGATCGAGGCCGCATGGCAGGAACGCGCGCTGCTGACGCAGGCCCCGGTGGCGGCAGCCATCCGCGAGGTGATCGAGCTGGTAGACAAGGGCCTGCTGCGCACGGCCGAACCCGTAGACCCCGAAAAGAGCGAGTGGCGCGTGAACGAGTGGGTCAAGAAGGCCATCCTGCTCTACTTCCCCATCCAGCCCATGCGCAAGATGGAGGCGGGCGAGCTGGAGTGGTTCGACAAGATGAAGCTCAAGCGCGGCTACGAGCAGCTGGGCGTGCGCGCCGTGCCCCACGCCGTGGCGCGCTACGGCGCCTACATCGCCCCGGGCGCCATCCTCATGCCCTCCTACGTCAACATCGGCGCCTACGTCGACACGGGCACGATGGTCGACACGTGGGCCACGGTGGGGTCGTGCGCCCAGATCGGCCGCCACGTCCACCTCTCGGGCGGCGTGGGCATCGGCGGCGTGCTGGAGCCCGTGCAGGCGGCGCCGGTCATCATCGAGGACAACTGCTTCGTCGGCTCGCGCTCGATCGTCGTCGAGGGGGCCCACGTCTGCCGCGAGGCGGTGCTGGGGTCCAACACCGTCATCACCGGCTCGACCCACATCGTCGACGTCACGGGGGAGGAGCCCGTCACCTACAAGGGCTACGTGCCGCCCCGCTCGGTGGTCGTGCCCGGGTCGTACCGCAAGCTGTTCCCCGCGGGCGAGTACAGCGTCTCGTGCGCGCTGATCATCGGCCGCCGCAAGGAGTCGACCGACAAGAAGACGTCGCTCAACGACGCCCTGCGCGACTTCGGAGTAAGCGCATAAGGCCATGATCCACCATATCGCAGAGACCACCTCGACCAACGACGACGCGCGCGACGGGCGTTACCGCCACGGCGACGTCGTGTGGGCCGAGCGGCAGACCGCCGGGCGCGGCCAGCGGGGCCACACCTGGACCAGCCCCGAGGGCGAGAACCTCACCTTCTCGGTGGTGCTGGAGCCGACGTTCCTGCCCGTGGGCGAGCAGTTCCTGCTCTCGGAGGCCGTGGCGCTGGCGCTCTGCGACACCTTCGAGGCTTTCGGCATCGCCGCGCGCATCAAGTGGACCAACGACATCTATGTCGGCAACCACAAGCTCTCGGGCATGCTCTTCGAGCACAGCTTCTCGGGCCCCACGCTCTCGCGCTCGGTCGTCGGCATCGGCATCAACGTCAACCAGACGGCCTTCGACCCCGCGCTGCCCAACCCCGTGTCGATGGCCCTCGCGGCGGGCCGCGCGTTCCGCCGCGAGGAGGTGCTCGACGCCTTCCTGGCAGCGCTACGCCGCCGCTACGCCCTGCTCGAGGGGGGCGAGGCCGGGCGGCTGCACCGCCACTACGCCGAGCGCCTCTACCGCCTGGGCGAGGAGCATCCGTTCCGGCACCCCGACGGGAGCCTCTTCCGCGCCACGATGCTCGGCGTGCGCCCCACGGGCGAGCTCGAGCTGCGCCACGCCGACGGGACGACACGCGCCTACCTCTTCCGCGAGGTGGAATTTGTCGTCAAAAGATAGGGCCGAGCGCTTGCCGAATCGAAAATATCGGTTATATTTGCGAAAAGAAAACCAAAACCTTAAAAACTGCAGTACCATGAACGTACCCGCCAATCTGAAATACTCCAACGACCACGAGTGGTGCCGCGTCGAGGGCGACGTGGCCGTCATCGGCATCACCGACTTCGCACAGAGCCAGCTGGGCGACATCGTCTTCGTCGACGTGCCCACCGTGGGCGAGACGCTCGCGGCCGGCGAGGCTTTCGGCTCGATCGAGGCCGTGAAGACCGTCAGCGACGCCTTCCTGCCCGTCTCGGGCGAGATCCTCGAGTTCAACGAGGCTGTCGATGCCGACCCCGCACTGGTCAACCGCGACGCTTACGGCGAGGGGTGGCTGGTGAAGGTCAAGATGTCCGATCCGTCGGAGGTCGAGGGCCTGCTTTCGGCCGCCGACTACGAGCAGCTGATCGGCTGATCGCGCCGCACGCAGAGGTCGGGCCGGATCATCGCCCCGGCCGAGGGCGGGGCGATGCCGCATCCCAAAAAAAAACAACCGGCACACCGCCGCATCCCCCGACACGGAGAGGCAACCGGCATCGTTGCCGCATCCCGACACAAGAAGGGCCGGATTCCGCATGGAATCCGGCCCTCTTCGCGTATGTCCCCGCCGTCAGAACGAGATCTTCGCCCCGACGAACCAGCTGCGCGGCAGCGAGGGGCCGTAGACATAGCCCGAGTCGCGGTCGGCGCCCCGGTCGAAATCCTTCTGGTAGGCGTCGAAGAGGTTCTGCACGCCGCCGTAGAGCTGGAGCGTCACCTCCTTGTAGAGGCGCACGTCGTAGCTCGCCCTCAGGTTGACGTCGACGAAGCGGGGCGTCGTCACCGCCACGTCGCGCTCCGTGCCCGAACCGGCCATGTGCTGCACGAGCATCTCGCCCGTGCAGGTGCCCGTGACGTCGACGGCCAGTCCGCGCGCGGGCTTGAACGCCGCGGTGAAGTAGCCGTAGAGGTCGGGCGTGCGGAACATGCGCCGCACGGCGGGCACCGTTTCGTCGTCGCTCCACTGCTCGGGCTCCGCGTAGCGGCTCTGCTGCGCCGTGAATCCCGCCTGCAGCTCGAACCAGCGGGTGAAGATCGCCCGCCCCTCGACGTTGAAGCCCCTGACGGTGGCCCCCGAGCCGTTGTAACGCTCCTTCACCGTGCTGCCGTCCTCGGCCGGATCCGGCAGGTCGCGCAGCGCGAAAACGTCGTCGAGGATCGTATAGAATCCTTCGACCACGAGGTTGGTCTGCACCGTCCCGAAGTTATGGTAGAGGTCGGCCGAGAGGCTCACGCTGTGCGAGCGCTCCTCCTTCAGCCCGTCGGCCAGGCGGATGCGCACCCGCTCGCCGCCCACCACGGCGATGTGCATGTCCTCGTCGAAGGCCTGCGGCGCACGGTAGCCGCCCGCATAGCTCGCCCGCAGGTTGACGTTGTCCGAGGGGTTGAAGCGCAGGTTGACGCGCGGGCTGAAGATCACGTGGTCGACCAGGTTGTGTTTGTCCACGCGGCCGCCCACGAGCAGCGACCAGCGCCTGGTCTTCCACTCGTTCTGGAAGTATCCGCCCGCGATGTGGACCGTCTGGTCGGTCTCCATGCCGTAGCCCTGCGAGACGTCGTTCAGATCGTCGTAGCTGTACTCCAGGCCGAGCGTGAGTTCCGCGGGCATGAAGAGCAGCCGCTCGAAGCCGTGGATGTACTGCGCACCGGCCGCTACCGTCAGGTCGTGGGTCCTGCCGTAGGCGTTGGGATCCATGTGGCTGCCGTAGTAGCTTCGGCGCGCCGTGTTCTGGAACGATATGTAACCGCTCGCACGGTTGCTGCGGTCGGGCGACGAGTAGTCGAACGAGAGGCTCCCCTGGTCGATGGCGTGGCGGGTCTGCTCGGCCACCATCGCCTCGTGGGGCTGCAGGTCGAGTCGGTCGCCGCCGCGGCGGTACTCCTCGATGTGGTAGTACTGGGCCACGAGACGCGAGTAGGCGCCCGTGCGGAAGTAGGAGCGCATGCCCAGCGACTGCGCCTCCAGCTGGGGCAGCTCGGTGAAGCCGTCGCCGTCGCGGTCGTAGCCCGAGCGGTGGCGCACCTGTCCGAAGAGACTCACGCCGGCGCGCCCGCCCGCCGAGACGAGCGAGGCGTTGAGCATCGAGGCGTTGTCGTAGGCGCTGCTGCCGCCGATCGAGGTGAGCGTGTGCGAAAGCTGCGCCGAGTTGTGGAGCGGCTCGCGCGTGATGATATTGATCGTGCCGCCGATGGCCGACGAACCGTAGAGCGCCGAGCCGCCGCCGCGCAGCACCTCGACCCGCTCGATCATGTTGGCGGGGATCTGCTCCAGTCCGTAGACGCCCGTGAGGGCCGAGAAGACGGGGTGCGAGTCGACCAGAATCTGCGAGTAGTGGCCGTCGAGGCCGTTGATGCGCACCTGGGCGAAGCCGCAGTTCTGGCAGTCGTCCTCCACGCGCACGCCGGGCTGGAACGAGAGTCCCTGCGACAGCGCCACGGCGTTGGTCCGCTCGAACAGATCGGGGCTCACGACGCTCACCAGCGCCGGCGCCTCGCGCTTGAGCGTCTCGGTGCGGCTGGCCGAGACGACCACCTCGTCCATCGAGAAGCGCTCCTCGTCGACCTCGAAATTCTGCTCGAAGCTCCGGCCCGCCGCAAGGCGCACCTGCCGCCGCTGCGTGGCGTAGCCCAGCGCGCGGACCTCGAGCACGAGGTCGCCCACGGGGAGGTTTTTCAGAAAGTAGTGGCCCGAGGCGTCGGTCGTGGCGCCGTAGGTGGTGCCCACCACGGCGATCGTGGCGTAGGCGAGATGCTCGCGGGTCGTGCGGTCGACCACATGGCCGTAGATGTGGGCGTCGGAGTGCTTCTCGGGGGCCTCTTCGCCCCGCGCACCGACAAAGGGCAGGCACATGAAGAGCGCCTGCAACAGATATTTTTTCATGATGTAGGTATACGGTTGACGTGAACCCGGCCTGCGGGCCGGGCAATTCGGATGAATGGAACGGAGTGCGCGACGTCAGACCGCAGGGGGTGCGCGCAGCTGCTGGGCGCGCTCGTCGGGACAGCGCTTGCAGCAGGTGGGCGCCGAGGGGAGCATGCCCAGCAGCACGGCGCGGAAGCTGGGCGCGGGCAGCGGCTCCTCGAAGAAGGAGAAGAGCTGGAAATCGTCGACGATACAAAGATCGGCCACCCGCTCCGCGGCGCCGTTGTCGGGCACCAGGTCGCCGGCGAAGGCCGCGAAGTGGAGCGGATCCTCGCCGTATATGTGGGCGATCTGACCGCCCCGCGCCGCCAGGAGCAGCACGAGAAACAGCAGGGCTTGGCACTTATGGATCGCTCGTCGGGTCATTCGGAGGGCAAAGATAACACCCGGATGCGAGAATCGGAAATGCGCCGCCCGATTTTACGACAAATTGCGAGTGCGCGGGTGCAGGTGCGGGCCGAACGCGGGTCGGATGCGGGCCCGGCCGGCGGCGGGGATCGCTATTTGTGGGGAGGGGGGGGGCAAGCGAAAAGTAAAAAGTGAGATGTAATAAAGAGGAGCTGGACTGAATAATAGTCCGGCGGCCACCTTTCGTTTTCAACTTTCAATTTTCCATTATCAATTTGCACTCGGGCAGCAGCCAGCGAAGGGCCAAACTCGTCAGAGTTGCGGGCCTTCGCCGCCGGTGGCTGCGGCCCGCCGGCCTTCGGCCGAAATTTCGTGTGCGATCGCCGGCCATTGCAGCGTCAGCTGCGCGGGCCGCCACCCCGCCCCCCCCAACCGCAGCAAAACGAAAAGGGGGCCCGCCTCGGCGAGCCCCCTGCGATGAACCGCGCAGCGGCGGACAGAGATCAGATGTCTATGTCGAGGATCTCGAAGCGCAGCAGCCCGGCAGGCACCTGCACCTCCACCGTGTCGCCCTTGCGGTGGCCGAGCAGCGCCTTGGCGATCGGCGTCCCGATGGCCAGCTTGCCCTCGCGCAGGTTGGCCTCGTGCTCGGCTACGATGGTGTATACCACCTGCTTGCCGTTGTTGTGGTTGAGCAGCGTGACGCGGCTGAGGATCTGCACCTTGCTCTTGTCGATCTTCGTCTCGTCGATCACGCGGGCATTGGCGATCGTATCCTCGAGCTTGGCGATGCGCATCTCGAGCAGCCCCTGCGCCTCGCGCGCAGCGTCGTACTCAGCGTTCTCCGACAGGTCGCCCTTGTCGCGGGCCTCGGCGATGGCCGCCGAGATGGCCGGACGCTCCACCGAGCGCATGTGGTCGAGCTCCTCCTTGAGCTTTTTGTAGCCCTCCGCCGTGAGGTAGATAATCTCTTTTGCCATAACGAAATAACAATAAAAAAGTAAGCACCGTCGCCGCGACCTCCACCCTCCCGCTCCGAAGAGCCGGCGGACCGGCCGCCGGCGCCGATGCACCGTATACTCGAACAAATAAAAAACAAGAATCCCGGCCGTTGGAGGCCAGAACCCTGTCGTTACGAAGACAAAGATAGGAAGGATATTCCGAATTTCCAAATCTTTCGGCGGACAATCGCTGCCGTTCGGGGGCAATAATTTTTTTTGCAAATCGTTAATTTATGCGTAACTTTGCCTCCTCCGTGCGGCGTGGAAACACCCGGATGACCAGCGGGCGGGCGCCGCCTGCCGGCCGCGATGCACCCCTCGCCGCGCGACGGAGCGCCGTAAAGACCCCAGAAATGAAGCAAACCTTCCGACATGCCGCCGCCGCGATCCTGCTCGCGCTCGCGTTGAGCGGGTGCTCGGGCATCAACGCCCTGATCAAGGGGGGCGATCCCGAGAAGATCTACGCCAAGGCGATCGAGTACTACGAAAAGGAGAAGTGGCAACGCGCCTCGACGCTCTTCGAGGGGGCGCAGCACTACTACGAAGGGACCACGCGCGAAGACAGCGTGTCGTTCTTCAACGCCCGCTGCAAGTTCAAGAACCGCGAATACGACACCGCCTCGCAGCTGCTCGACGAGTTCCGCCGCCGCTACGGCCGCAGCGCCTTCATCGAGGATGCCGAGGGGATGTACGCCCTCTGCTTCTACCACATGGCCCCGGGTCCGACGCGCGACCAGACGGCCACCACGCAGGCCATCATGGCCATCAACGACTTCCAGGCCCACTACCCCGAGAGCGCGCAGCGCGAGGCCTTCGAGAAGATCTCCGAGGAGCTCGTCCGGCGGCTCCACGACAAGGCCTACATCAACGCCTACACCTATTATAAGATCGGGCGCTACAAGTCGGCCATCCGCGCACTCCGCAACGCGCTGAAGCAGTTCCCCGCGAGCGCCCACCGCGAAGAGATCATGTACCTGATCGTCGACTCGGGCTACCGCCTGGCGAGCAACTCGGTCGAGGCCAAGCAGACGGACCGCTACCTGGAGATGCTCGACGCGTCGCTCTCGTTCCGCGAAGAGTTTCCCGAATCGAAACACATCAAGGAGGTCGAGCGCATGGTCGAGAAGGCACGCGACTACCTCGCGCGCAACAAGAGCGACGAGGAGCCGCTCCCCTGATTCCGATACCGATTTCCCGCATCACAACAGAGAACCCATTCCATGGAGATCAAGAAGAACATTCCCAACAACACCGTCACGCGCAAGCTCGTGGACCTGGACCGCCAGACCGGCAACATCTACGAGACGGTCAACGTCATCGCCCGCCGCGCCAACCAGATCTCGACCGAGCTCAAGACGGAGCTCAACCGCAAGCTGGCCGACTTCTCGTCGCCCACCGACACGATGGAGGAGACCTTCGAGAACCGCGAGCAGATCGAGATCTCGCGCTACTACGAGCGGCTGCCCAAGCCGGTGATCATCGCCACCGAGGAGTACCTCGACCACGAGCTCTTCTTCAAGGAGGACGCCGACGCTCCGGTCAAGGAGTCGTAATCCGCCCCGCCGACATGCAAGCGCCGGACGCAAACGCATTGCAGGGTCGCCGCATCCTGCTGGGCATTACCGGGAGCATCGCCGCCTACAAGGCCGCGGTGCTCGCGCGGCTGCTGGTGCGCGCCGGCGCCGAGGTGCGGGTGGTGATGACACCGCTGGCCAAGCAGTTCATCACCCCGCTGACGATGGCCACGCTCACGAAGCACCCCATCCTGGTGGATTTCTTCGACCCCGAGAACGGCGCTTGGAACTCCCACGTCGCGCTGGGCGAGTGGGCCGACTGCTCCCTGGTGGCCCCCGCCACGGCCAACACGCTGGCCAAGATGGTCGCGGGAGTGGCCGACAACCTGCTGCTGACGACCTACCTCTCGGCCCGCTGCCCGGTCATCGTCGCCCCGGCGATGGACCTCGACATGTACGCCCACACGGCCACGCAGCACAACCTCGCGGCGCTCGCCGCACGGGGCGTGCGGATCGTCGAGCCGACCGAGGGCGAGCTGGCGAGCGGCCTTCAGGGCAAGGGGCGCATGGCCGAGCCCGAGCAGATCGTCGCCTCGCTCGGCGCCTTTTTCACCGAAAAAAAAAAGCTGACCGGTAGACACTACGTCGTCACGGCAGGTGCCACGATCGAACCCCTCGACCCCGTGCGGTTCCTCTCGAACCACTCGTCGGGCAAGATGGGCTACGCCATCGCCGAGGCGCTGGCGCGGCGCGGTGCGCGCGTGACGCTCGTCAGCGGCCGCACGGCCCTGGCCGTCCCCGCCGGCGTGGAGCGCGTCGACGTGCTCACGGCCGAGGAGATGTATCGGGCAGCCTCGGAGGCTTTCGAGCGGGCCGACGGCGCCGTGATGTGCGCCGCCGTAGCCGACTACACGCCCGCGGAGGTCGCCGACCGCAAGATGGAGAAGGGCGAGGGCGAGCTGATCGTGCGCCTCAAACGCACGCGCGACATCGCCGCCGAGCTGGGGGCCCGCAAGGGGAGCCGCCTGCTGGTGGGCTTCGCCCTCGAGACCCACGACGAGGAGGCCCATGCCGAATCGAAGCTCGGGCGCAAGCACTTCGACTTCATCGTGCTCAACTCGCTGCGCGACGCCGGCGCCTGCTTCCGCGGCGACACCAACAAGGTGACGCTCATCGACCGCGCGGGGCGCGAGGAGCTGCCGCTGCTCTCCAAGCGCGAGGTGGCTGAGCGCATCGCCGACCGCATCGAAACCCTCAACGCATAATCCCCGCCATGTTACGCCGCCTCAAGGTCGAAAACTACGCACTGATCGATTCGCTCGAAATGGAGCTCGACGCCCGCCTGAACATCATCACGGGCGAGACGGGCGCCGGCAAGTCGATCCTGCTCGGCGCCCTGGGGCTGCTGCTCGGCGCCCGCAACGAGGGGGCGGCCATGAAGGACGCGGCGCGCAGCTGCACCGTCGAGGGGACGTTCGACCTCACGGACAGCGGCTTGGAGGCCTTCTTCGCCGACAACGACCTCGACTACGCCCCCGAGACCACCCTCACGCGCATCGTCACCCCCGCGGGCAAGAGCCGCGCTTTCGTCAACGACATACCCGTGCAGCTGGCCACGTTGCGCGAGCTGGGGCAGCGCCTCATCGACATCCACTCGCAGCACCAGAACCTGCGCATCGCCTCCGAGGAGTTCCGCACGGCGGCCCTCGACACGGTGGCGGGCAACGGCGCGCTACTGGCCGACTATGCGGCGCAGTACGCCCGCCTGCAGAAGTGCCGCCGCCGCCTGGCGACGCTGCGCGACGAGGCCGCCGCGGCGCACCGCGACGAGGAGTGGCTGCGCTACCAGGCCGAGGAGCTCACGGCCGCCGCACTGACAGAGGGCGAGCAGGCGACGCTCACCGAGGAGCTCGCGCTGCTCGAGAACGCCGACCGCATCGGCGAGGCGCTCACGGCGCTGCGCAACGCCCTCGACGCCGACGAGGTGGGGGTGCTCTCGCAGCTCGTCGGCGCCGAGACGGGGCTCGCCCACCTGCGGACCCACTACCCCGCCGCCGGCGACTACGCCGACCGCCTGCGGGCCGTCGTCGAGGAGCTGAAGGACCTCGGAAGCTCGGCGGCCGCCGACTCCGAGCGGCTTGACACCGACCCCGCGCGGCTGCAAAAGCTCTCCGCACGCCTCGACACGCTCCTCTCACTCCAGCAGAAGCACCGCGTGGGCGACGAGGCGGCGCTCATCGCCCTGCGCGACGACTACGCCGCGCGCCTGGCCCTCATCGTCCGCTCCGACGAGGCGATCGCCGAGGCCGAGGCGGCGCTGGCCGAGGCCGCACGCCGCACCGAGGAGCTCGCCGCACGCCTCCACGATGCGCGCGCGCAGGCCGCCCCGCGCTTCGAAAGCGAGATACTCTCGACGCTCGCCCGCCTGGGCATGGGCGAGACGCAGTTCCGCGTCGAGCTCACCCCCATCGAACCCGCGCGCACGGGCTGCGACGCCGTGCAGTACCTCTTCACGGCCAATCCCCGCACGACGCCCCAGCCGGTCGAACGCATCGCCTCGGGCGGCGAGCTCTCGCGCGTCATGCTGGCGCTCAAGGCGCTGCTGGCCACGCGCATGCAGCTGCCCACGATCGTCTTCGACGAGATCGACACCGGCGTCTCGGGCCGCATCGCCGACGCCATGGGCGAGATCATCGCCTCGCTCGCCGGCTCGATGCAGGTCGTCGACATCACCCACCTGCCGCAGGTCGCCTCGAAGGGCGACGCCCACTTCGTCGTCTCGAAGCGCGACGGCCGCACCCGGATCGCCCGCCTCACCGACGCCGAGCGCGTGGGCGAGATCGCCAAGATGCTCTCGGGCGCCGACATCACCGACGCCGCCCTCACGCAGGCCCGCATCCTGCTCGGCGACCGCGTAGCTCCGGCCGCCGGCCGGTCGGACGACGGCAAGGCGCCCGACACGGGATCGCTGTTCTGATCCCGGCTCGCCACGTAGGATCGACGGCTGCGCAAATCACCGTTGATGACTAAAGGGAGGGGGCGTTCGCCCGCTCGGTTCGGCCTTTTCTACAGGGGCTTGGCATCCTTTTACTGCTCACTCGCCCCTCGGCTCAAAGAGCCGGCAGGCCGTAGCCAGCGCCCGGCTTGCTGCCGGGGATTCTTTGATATTCGACCTCGGTTTTCGGCCCGTAGCCAGCGGAGGGCTCGGGAGGCACAGCCGACAGAGCAGCCCTCCGCCGGCCGTGGCTACGGGCTGCGCGGCCTACGGCCGCAACTTATCACTTATTACTTCTCACTTTTTACTTGTTTTACTTGCTCCGGCAAAGCCGGGCGGGCCGCAGGCTGCGCCCGAAAACAAATAAAACCCCGGCTCATAGCCGGGCAGCGCAGCTGCGCAGCCCGTAGCCGCCCCCGGGCGAAGGGCTGCTCGTGTTTCTCGCGCCTCTTCGCCGGCTACGGTCTGCCACAAAGCACCATATCATTTGCAAAACCACGGCCGCAGGCCGGGCGGGCCGCAGCCACCCGGCGCGGACTGAATACCCTTTCATTTTCAATTTTCCACTTTCAACTTTCCATTCTTAATTTCCCGTCAGAGCGGCGCAGATGCCGTATATCGCGAAAGAATCAGCGCCACGACGCCCCGCCCCGGATTTTCGATTCCCGCGAGGCAGGTTTCGACATAACGAAGTCTGCCCCGGATGGGACATAGTTTCCTATTTCCCATTCGGGGCAGACGAGGCAGGGCGAAAGATGCCCGTGAGGATCGAAGATTACATCATGCCGCCCATTCCGCCACCCGGCATCGGGGGCATGGCGGGCTGCTCCGACTTCTTCTCGGCCAGGACGCACTCCGTGGTGAGGAACATCGAGGCGATCGACGCGGCGTTCTCGAGCGCTACGCGCGACACCTTCGTCGGGTCGATGATACCGGCCTTGAGCATATCCTCGTAGCGGTCGTCGCGGGCGTTGTAACCGAAGGCACCCTCGCCCTCGCGCACCTTGTTGACCACGACCGAACCCTCGCCGCCGGCGTTAGCGACGATCTGGCGCAGCGGCTCCTCAATGGCGCGACGCACGATCTGGATACCCGTCGTCTGGTCGTCGTTCTCGCCCTTCAGACCCTCCAGGGCCTTCGTGGCGCGGATGTAGGCCACACCGCCGCCCGGGACGATGCCCTCCTCGACGGCGGCGCGCGTTGCGGCCAGCGCATCGTCGACGCGGTCCTTCTTCTCCTTCATCTCGACCTCGGTCGCGGCACCCACGTAGAGCACGGCCACACCGCCGGCCAGCTTGGCCAGGCGCTCCTGGAGCTTCTCCTTGTCGTAGTCCGACGTAGCCTTGTCGATCGACGCGCGGATCTGCGCCACGCGGGCCGCGATCTGCGCCTTGTCGCCCGCACCGTCGACGATGGTGGTGTTCTCCTTGTTGAGCGTCACCTTGTCGGCCGTACCGAGCATCTCGACCGTAGCGTCCTCGATCTTCATGCCCTTGTCGGTCGAGATCACCGTCGCGCCCGTAAGCACGGCGATGTCCTCCAGCATCTCCTTGCGGCGGTCGCCGAAGCCCGGAGCCTTGCATGCGGCGATCTTCAACGTGCCGCGCAGCTTGTTGACCACTAGGGCCGAGAGGGCCTCGCCGTCGACATCCTCGGCGATCACCAGCAGCGAGCGGCCGCTCTGCGCCACGGGCTCCAGCACGCCCATGAGCTCCTTCATCGTCGAGATCTTCTTGTCGGTGATGAGCACATAGGGCTTCTCCAGCTGCGCCTCCATCTTCTCGGGATCGGTAATGAAGTAGGCCGAGATGTAGCCGCGGTCGAACTGCATGCCCTCGACCACTTCCACGTGGGTCTCGGTGCCCTTGGCCTCCTCGACGGTGATGACACCCTCGTTGTTGACCTTGGCCATCGCCTCGGCGATGAGCTTGCCGATGTTGCTGTCGTTATTGGCCGAGATGGTCGCCACCTGCTCGATCTTGCCGAAGTCGGTGCCCACCTCCTGGCTCTGCTCGCGCAGCGAGCCGACGACCGTCGCAACGGCCTTGTCGATGCCGCGCTTGAGGTCCATGGGGTTGGCGCCCGCGGTGACGTTCTTCAGACCCACGCCGATGATCGACTGCGCGAGCACCGTGGCGGTCGTCGTGCCGTCGCCGGCGTCGTCGTTGGTCTTCGAGGCGACCTCGCGGACCATCTGCGCGCCCATGTTGGCGAACGGATCCTCGAGCTCGACCTCCTTGGCTACCGACACGCCGTCCTTGGTGATCTGCGGAGCACCGAATTTCTTGTCGATGATCACGTTGCGACCCTTGGGACCCAGCGTCACCTTCACGGCGTTCGACAGTGCGTCGACGCCCTCCTTCAGCAGCTCGCGTGCCTCTACGTTGTATTTGATCTCCTTTGCCATGATTCTCTGAAATTAGATGATTGCCAAAATATCGTTCTGCTTCATGATGAGATAGGTCTCGCCGTCGATCTGGAGCTCCTGGCCGGCATACTTGCCGTAGAGCACCTGGTCGCCGACCGCAACCTCCATCTTGACCTCCTGCGTGCCGGGACCTACGGCCACCACCTTGCCTGCGAGGGGCTTTTCCTTGGCCGTGTCGGGAATGATGAGCCCGCCGGCGGTCTTCTCCTCCGCGGGATTCGGCAGAATCAGCACGCGGTCCGATAAGGGTTTTACGTTCATAGCTGTAAAATTTAGATATGTTTGGATTTGTCCCCCGATAGATCAAGAGGTGTGCCAAGCCGTTTTTGGCAGATTTCGGGTGACAAACTTTCGGTCGCGCCTGCCATTTTGTCATTTTGCATCGGAGGATGCGATTTTTCGGTCGAAATTCTTGCACGTTCCGAAAAAGTGCATTACATTTGCAACCCGATACGGCACCGTATCGACATGGTGGATGTAGCTCAGTCGGTTAGAGCGTCGGATTGTGGTTCCGAAGGTCGAGGGTTCGAGCCCCTTCTTCCACCCCATCTTTTCAGGCGAAGCGTTCAGTGCACACTGAACGCTTTTTTCGTGCGGATAGGGCGCCCCGCGCCAAACTTGTCCGGGGCTCTTTTTCACCCGTCCGACCTCACGCCGCCCCCCCAAACGCAAAGGGTGCCCGCCGTTTTCGGCGGGCACCCTTGCGCATTCGGTAGGCCCTCCCCTACTCCACCACGGCGTGGGGCGCGCTCCAGCCGGTCAGGGTCGAGATGTAGGGGATCAGCAGCATGGCCATCTTGCGCTGCCCCTCGTAGTTGGGGTGCGCCGACGAGCCGAGGTCGCTGTCGTTGTTGCAGTATCCGGGCAGCACGGCCGCGAAGCCCAGGTTGGGATAGGGCGCATCGTCGCACAGCTCGCGGATATAGGCGAAGGCGGGATCCTCCACGCGCGGGGCGACGCAGAGGATGGGCACCCGATCGCCGTAGGCTTCGCGCAGCGTCGCGAGGATGCGCAGGTAGGCGGCGCGGAACTCCTCGCGCGTGGGGTGCGGGAGGGTCGAGAAGTCGTTGGTCCCGAGGTTGATAACCACGATGTCGGGACGGTAGACCGCCTCGTCGAACGACCATGCGGGGCTCTCCGCGCAGTCGAACGTGCGGCCGATACGGTCGGCCATCGTCACGGGCGAAGTGGTGTTGGCGTCGCCGTAATTGCGCGCCGCGCCCTGGCCCGAGTGGGAGACGAGCGAATAGTCGGCGCCGAAATAGCGGGCCACGATGCACGAGAAGCTCTTGTCGCAGTTCTCGGTCTCGGCCTTGAAGGGTTCGTCGGCCGAGCGCCCCTCGGTGCCGTATCCGCACGTGAGCGAGTTGCCCACAAATTCGATGTGGCGCCCCGGCGCCGCGGGGGCCTCGAGCAGCCGCCCGCCCCGGTCGAGCCTGAGGGCGTGGAGCGTCGTGCGCCCCTGCTCGCCCTCGGTGCGGCGCTGCACGCGCAGGTGGTGCTCGCCGCGGCGCAGCCCCGAGGCCAGCACGACGAGCGTGTCGCGGCCGGCGATCGAGATCGTCCCGACGGGTTGCCCGTCTACGGTGACGTTGAAGTAGTTGCGGCCCGTGTCGGAGGCGCGCAGGGCGATGCTGCGCCCCGTGAACCGGCACTCGAACCAGGTGCCGCTCCAGTCGAAGCTCACCCCGTCGTCGGCAGCGAGCGTGCGGCCCACGTAGCGGATCTCGGGCGCTGCGGCAGGGTATTCGGGACCCTCCTGCGCCCGCACGTGGCCGGCGCCCAACAGCAGCAGGGCGAAAATCAGTCGTTTCATCGGATTACTCTTTTTCGGTTTCGGCGGCCCGGATGGCACGCCCGAGGGCGCCCCACCAGTCGCGGTTGATAATGTGCACGATGTCGAAGATCATCACGCCGTCCGACTCGCGGAGGTTCATCTCCACGGCACGCTTGAACTGCACGCTGTCGCGGCGGTAGTCCTCGACGTAGAGGCCCCCGACGAAGGGACGGCCGGCGAGCAGGCGCCGCGAGAAGCGGCAGCCCCCCTCGACCGAGAGGTGGTCGCCGCGCGACACTTCGCTGTCGGTCTCGTTGCGATGGGCGCCGTTGCCGCGGCGGTACTCCTCCACGGTGACGGGCCAGTAGTAGTTGCCGTTGGTGTAGAGGTCGAGCAGGTCGGCATAGCCGTAGCGGCCGTACTCGGGCGTCGCCCAGTCGAACTCCTGCGAGGCGTCGAACGAGGGATCGGCCCAGTTGACCCCCACCTCGTAGTAGGAGGGGTACCAGGCCCCGGTGTAGGCGCCGAACTTCAGGTCGGGGTCGACCGCGGCGAGCGCCTCCTTCGTGCGGGCGAAGAAGCCGTGGATCACCGAGGCGCGCCACTCGATCCACTTCTTGAACCAGGGGCCCTCGCGGCGCGTCCAGCCCCCCGCGCCGTCCTCCTCCCAGGCGTAGATGTCCTCGGGGAAGCGCTCGACCCGCGCGCCGACGTAGGCCTCGAAGGCCCGGCGCGAGAAGTCGGAGAAGTCCGACTGGATGTTGTCGTAGCGTGCGCGGTCGAGCAGGATGCCGTCCAGATCGTAGCGCGCCGCGGCCTCGGTCAGCACGGCGATCTCGTGCTCCTGCACCTCGGGCAGCGCAGGATTGGTGAAGAGGATGCTCTTGCCCTCGATCTGCTCCTGGGCGAGCAGCCCGCGGCCCGGCACGTAGTTGACCGCCTGCCACTCGGGATGGTCGTAGATCGGGCCGCGACGGAAGGCGCCGTGCCCCTCGGCGAAGGTGTTGAACGAGCCGTAGATCTCCAGGCCGTTGTCGCGCGCCGCCTCGACGAAGGCGGCCACGAAGTCGAACCCGGGGCGCTCGAAGCCCTTCCACACGCGCAGCTCGGGCGCCACGCGGCTCGGATAGACCACCTCTCCCGAGGGGCACTTCATGTCGAGCACGAGCGTGGTGATGCCCGCCTCGCGGCACTTGGCCGCGTAGTGGCGGATCGAATCGGGATAGGAGAAGCGGACCCAGTTGGCCGAGCAGTCGAGCCACATCATCTTGCGCTTGGGCGCCTGCCCGGGTCCTCCGCAGCCGCAGGCCAGCAGCGTCAGGGCGGCCACGAGCGGGAAAAGGAGTTTTTTCATCTTCGGGATCGGTTTTTGGGATTTCCGTGGATGTCCACGTCGATCGTGTGGAACGGATCGGCCACGGCGTCGATCAGCCGGGCGCACTCCAGGCGGGTGAGCGCACGCGCCGGAGCGTAGTCGGGCAGCATCTCGGCCGCCGTGCGGTGGAAGCGCTCCGAGAGCGGCTCGCCCAGGGCCTCGCACAGCATGCGGGCCAGCCGCTCGCCGTCGACCGGCGCAAGCTCGTCGGAGGGCGCGACCGACGGGTAGAGCTCGCCCAGACCGCGCCGCAGCTCGGCTTCGCAGACCGTCTCTCCGGCATCGAACCAGCTCTGGTTCTCCCAGCCGACGTTGGCTCCGCGGCCGCGGAGAATGCCCGTGGCGCCGATGCGCTGCATGGCGGCGAAAGCGGGGTCCGAAGCCGGAAGGTCGAGGTAGGGAAGCAGGTAGCAGCCGGCGTCGAGCAGCGCCTGCTGGACGCTGCGCACCGACACCTCCGCGGGGTCGCACTCCGCCTCGGCGGCCAACGCCGCCCAGGCGCCCGCCGCCTGCCCCAGCTGCATCACCACGGGCTGCAGGCGGGTCGATCCGTTGACCAGGTTGGTCACCGACACCGACTTCTCGGCCACGAGCAGCCCCGGCTGCTGCGCGGGCAGCATCACCCCCATCGGCACCCCGTAGGAGGGCACCGGGTGGAAGTAGAGGTTGGGCAGCGAGCTCCAGCCCTCGTAGCGGGCGTGGTGCTGGTCGACGGGATAGTCGCCCACGGCCACGGCCGTGCGGTAGAGCGTGCGCTCGTAGGGCGCCACGATGTCGCGCAGCGTGAAGCGCACGGCCCCGTGTATGCGGCGCGACTCGCGGTGGTAGGGAATGAAGGGCAGCCGGTCCTCGGTCGGGAACTCGTCGTCGGCCAGCCCCAGCGTGCGGAATCCCAGCTCGTGCTGGAGGAAGTAGACGAAGCCCAGCGTGTGGTCCTTGGCCCGGCGGACCGCCTGCTCGCGCTCGGCGGGCGACATGTCCACCATGTTGACATAGTAGTCGTTACCCTCGATGGGCCAGTTTATCATATACTTGCCGCCGGGCAGACGTCCGTAGTCGATCATCTTCTCGCGCGACCACACGCGGTCGGGCTCCTTGGGATCGACGCAGAGCGGGTTGTCGCAGCAGCAGGCGTAGCGCGCGGGGTCGTACCCCTCGGGGCGCGGGATGGAGGCATCGCGACCGTAATCCTTCAGCACGGCCACGTAGGTCAGGTCCTGGATGATGTCGTTGGCCCGGGCCGGAGCCTCAGGCTCGCCCGTATCGGCTGCGGCATCCATCCCCACGTCGGCCGGCACGCCCAGCGTGCGGGCCACGTCGCCCAACTCCGTGGCATCGATCAACACACGGGCCGCGATGCGCTCCGAACGCCCGTCGGGATACTCCACGCGCAGGTGCCACCGCCCGCCCCGGCGCACCGGGTCGGCCACCGCGGCGCCGTAGCGCACCGTGAGATGCGGCTCGGCCGCGGCCATGCGCTTGAGGAGCGAATCGCCCACCGAGGGTTCGAACATCACGTTGCTCACCCACCCGGTCATCAGGGCCGAGTCGCCCCCGTAGTGGGCCTCGAGCGCCGTGCGGAACTCGCCCCACAGGCCGCCGCGCAGGCGGTAGCAGCCGTCGGTGGCGCTCACGCCCGCCGAGGTGAGCATGCCGCCCAGCCACGTCGTCGGCTCGACCAGCAGCGTGCGGGCGCCCTGTCTCGAAGCCTGGATCGCGGCCGCCGTGCCGCTCGTGCCGCCGCCGGCGATCACCACGTCGTAGCGGCGCGCGCAGCCGGCGCAGAGCAGCCAGGCGAGCAGTGCCGCAGCGCCGGCAATATAACCTATACGTCTCATATCGGGGCGCTTATCGGGTTTGTCCGCTCTCGGCGCGGTAGGTGCGTCCGAATCGGTCGGTGGCCGTCACCGCGATACTGCGCGCCCCCTCGGGCAGCGGCACGCGGTAGTAGTGGTCCGAGATCGAGGGATAGATCCATCGGTGGTCCATGCCGCTCGTGTCGGAATACATCCGGCAGGCGGCCGGGTCGTAGGCCGCGAAGCGCTCGGCGGGGCCCGCGGGGCGGCCGTCGATCTCGAAGGTCACCGTCCATGCCGGGTCGCTCGCCCAGATGTTGGCCACGGCGTAGCCGGCGAAGGGCTCGTGCTCGGCGCCGCTGTAGATCGCCATCTGCACATCGGCCGGATGGTCGGTGCACTTGTAGCGCCAGCTCACCCCCTCGGGGTCGATCTCGAAGACGCAGTAGCCGCGCGGCGTGCCGTCGGTGCAGAGCTCGCCCTGCCACCAGGCGCCGCCCAGCGAGGGCACCACGTGCTCGTAGAGCCCCTCGCGGATGGGGGTGTTGTAGGTGGTGTGGGTGTGGCCCGAGACGATGTGGGCGTCAAAGGGCCTGAGCAGCTCGTAGAGCCCGCGGTGGTTGGTCATCGTGTGGCCGGCGCCCTCGTAGCGGAACTGCTTGCGGTCCTTCTCCTCGCACGTGGAGGGGATGTGCATCGCCACGAAGACCGTCGATCCGGGCTCGACGTGCGAGAGGTCCTCCTCGAGCCAGCGCAGCTGGCGCTCCTCCAGATAGCCGATGTAGAAGTAGTCGCGGCCGATGTAGAAGTTGTCGTCGAGCATCACGTAGTGCACGCGGCCGATGTCGTAGGAGTAGTAGGCCGGGCCGAACGTCTCCTCGTACTTATCGCAGGAGGTCTCGTGCGAGCGGCCGTAGAGGGTCATGTCGTGGTTGCCCATCACATGGCGGAACACGATGCCCGAGCGGGCCATCGTCTCGTTGTACTGGCCGTAGAAGGAGTGGTCGTGCGAGATGATGTCGCCGCAGCAGATCCCCTGGAAAGGGCGCCCGTCGCAGCTGCGGACCGTGGCGGCGATGTCGTCGGCCGCAGCGGCCAGCTTGACGAACTCCTTGCGGGCCCAGATCTGCGGGTCGGCCGTGACGATCAGACCGTAGCGGGCGTCGTCGCCCGGGCGGCGCAGCAGCTCGAAGTCGCACCGTCCGTCGGCGGGCATGGGGTGGAAGAAGCGCACCACGCCTCCGACCACGGGGGCGTCGTAGCCCGCGGGCACCGAGACGAAGACGAAACGGTTGGCGTCGTCGGCCACGAGCGCATAGCGCCCCTTGGCGTCGGTCTGCGCGAAGCGCTCGCCGTCGGAGACCCACACGCCCGCCACGCCGTGCCCGTCGCAGAGCACGCGGCCGCGGACCTTCACGTCGGCGGCGTTCAGGCCGGCGCAGAAAGTTGAAAGCAGGATGGTAAGAAGCAGTTTTTTCATGTCGTCGCGTTATTTGCAGGATTCGAGTATGCGCCAGCACTGATACAGGCCGCGCGGCACGTGGAAGCAGCCCTTCCATTTGCCCCCCTTGAGCGGCAGCAGCACCTCGCCCCGGCGATTGAGGTAGCCGAACCACTCGGGGTGCTCCTCGTCGCGGAAGTGCGACCAGGTGTAGTCGTGCAGCCGCTCGAACCACGCCAGACAGTCGGGCGAGCCGGTGAGCGCATAACCCTTCAGCATGGCGATCGTCGCCTCGATGTGCACCCACCAGAGCTTCTGGTCCCACTCCAGCTCCACGCGGGGCGCCCCCTTGCGGTCCATGAAGTAGAAGATGCCGCCGTGCTCGCGGTCCCAGCCGTATTCGGCCGTGCGCAGGGCGATCTGCACGGCGCGGTCGATGAGCTTGCGGTCGCCCGCGCGCACGCCCAGGTCCATGATGAACCACATCGCCTCGAGCGAGTGGCCGGGGTTGATCAGGCGCCCCTCGAAGGTGTCGCACAGCGACCCGTCGGCGGCCACGTTCTCCACGATGAGCCCCAGCTCGTCGCGGTAGAACACCTCCATCACCTCGTGCAGGCAGGTGGCGATGGTCTGCTCGAGCAGCTCGCCGTCGATCAGCGGCTCGATCTCGAGCGCCGTATTGCAGAGGATCATCGGCAGGGCGAAGCCCTTGGTCGGGCGCGTCGCGCCCACGCACTTGTTCCACCGTCCCTTGGGATTCTCGCTGCGCTCCAGGATGCGCTCGAAGGTCTTGCGGGCGATCATGGCATACTCGTCGCAGCCGGTGGCGATCGCCGCCTGGGCGAAGGCCATCGCCGCGAAGGTGTAGGAGAAGATGTTGTAGGGCTCGACCAGGGGACGCCCCTCGCGCGTGAGTGCGAAATACCAGTTGTAGTCGCCGTCGTGGCCGTACTTCTTGAGGAACTCGGCCCCCTGCACGGCGCACTCGAGCCACTCGGGACGCTGCTCGACCTTGTTGTAGAGCATCGCGAACATCCACACCTCGCGGCCTTGCAGCCAGACGAACTTGTCGGTGTCGTAGACGCTGCCGTCGCGGTCCAGGCAGGTGAAGTAGCCGCCGCAGAGGCTGTCCTGCGAATGTTCGAGCCAGAACGGGAGCACCCGGTCGAGCAGCTCGCCGCGGTATTGTTGCGCCAGTTTGCTGAAATCCATGATCTATTGTTTTTCGTTCGTTTCGATATACTCCGTATAGCGGTCGTAGAGGTGTCCCGCCTGCAAGTAGGCCGACTGCGGGCTCATGAAGTGCGAGAACTCGAAGGTGATGGCGTTCTCGTAGCCTGCCCGGGCGGCCAGCGAGAGCTTGAGCCGCAGCTTCTCCCACTTGATGGGCAGGAACTTGATGGGCATGTCGCGGTCGAAGGTCTCCGAGTTGGTCCAGCACTCCAGACCGTAGCGGTCGGCCAGCTTCTTGTTCACGCGCAGGAAGTCGACCAGCTCGTCGTACTCCACGTGTCCGTCCTGGAAGGCCACGATGTCCACCGCGCCGCTGATGCCGCGGAAGATGGCGTCCCACTCGCGCTCGTGGCTCTCGAGCGTCACGCCCTCGTCGCGCCCGGTCGAGGCGACATACTGGCTGATGTTCTTCTTGCCGTCGATGTAGGGCGAGATCATCGTGGGCAGGCCGCCCGACACCTGCTTGCAGTAACGGCCCAGGCTGGCGTAGAGGTCGACGATGCGGCCCGTATTGCGGCTGCACTCCTGCGAGATGTACCAGCCGGCGAACGACTTGTGGTGGCCGTAGCGGCTCCACACCTCGTCGATCACGCGCTTGTTGAGTTCGACCTCCTGCTCGTACTCGCCCGCGGCCCAGTACTTGCCCGAGTCGTAGAGCCCGAACCAGAAGTTCATGCCCCACTTGTCGCTCAGACGCAGAAACATGTCGACCAGATCCAGGGGCGGCTCGTAGCACCCCTCTTCGGCCGTCAGCACGGCCGAGGGGAAGGTCTGCCAGCGGCGGTAGCCGCAGCGGATGAGGATCACCGTGTCGATGCCCGCCGCGCGCATGTATTCGAAATCGCGGTCCCACTCCTTCTCACCCCAGTTCTGGTGGGGAATGTCGTGGCTGATTTCGTCGAGAAAAGTTCCTTTGATTCGCATATCGCACTATGATTTTTTCAGGTTCTCCAGAAAAGACGTTTGTTCGTGCAGAGGATCGTGACCCCCATCACGGCGGCCGTCACGACCGCACCGCGCAGCACGCCCGTCCAGGGCGTGAGCTCGGCGAAGCGCTGCAACCAGGGCGCCAGCCCCGCGAGCGTGAGCAGCGGCATGAGCAGGAACCCGGCCGCCGTGTAGGCGACCATCGGATTGCGGCCGCACTTGACCAGCGCGCCGAAGCGCACCCCGAACCGCCCGGCGAGCGTCTCGGCCAGCACCAGCACCGTGGCCGCGAGGCCCGAGGTGACGAAGAAGTAGCTCAGCGTGGCGTGGTCCTTCTTGATGCCCCCTTCGTAGGCCTCCAGACAGAGGCCGAGCAGCAGCCAGAAGAGCCCCGCGTCGAAAAGGCGGCGGCACAGGCGCCCGGTCTGCGAGCCGTCGCGCAGCAGCAGCCGGCGCAGGGCCAGCCCCAGGGCGATGCTCGCCGCGAGCCCCGCGACCATGTGGCGCGCGAAGAGGCTCCACATGTTGACCCCCACGAGCAGCGCCGCGAGCAGCCCCACGCCCCACGCCCACGCCTTCGTCGGCGCGGCCCCGGGCGCTTCCGGCGCCGCGGCCGGACGCTGCATCCGCTCCCAGAAGAGCTCGCCGGCGAGCGATCCGGGCAGGACGATGCAGAGGTACTTGAGGTATTCGAAGCGGAAGAGCCAGGGCACGGGGCTCCAGTTCCAGAGCGCCTCGTTCCACGACCCCTCCACCGTCGCGCCCGTGCGCAGGGCCACGATGAGGGCCACGATCCCCAGCCGCGCCACGGGGCTGCGGCGCGTGAGGATCCACGCCAGACTGCCGAAAAGAGCCATGTTGGCCAGCACGAGGATGATCACGTCGCTGTTGTGGAGCGACACGGGGGCCCCGCCCAGCCACTTGGCGCCGCCCGCGAGCAGCGCGAGGCCCGCCAGTCCGCAGGCGTGCATGAGGCGGTTCTGCGGCCCGGTGAGGCGCTCCAGCCTGAGGAAGAGGGCCCCGAAGCAGCACCAGGCGGCCAGCTGCACGAGGGCCGCGACAGAGGCGGGCAGCGCGCCGAGCACGCCCCCGCGCAGGTTGGCCAGCGCGATGGCGAAGAGCGCCAGCAGCGCCCAGCGCTGCACGACGCCGGCGACCAGCGACCGCACCGACTCGCCCTTGAGCTCCAGACGGCGGCGCATCGCCAGCGGGAAGGCGGCGCCCATCGAGAAGAGGAAGAAGGGGAAGACCAGGTCCACCCACGTGATGCCCGGCACGCTCGGGTCGAAGGCGAAGGTGGGCGGCGGCAGCTGGGCGTGGAAAAGCCAGGCCGGCAAGTCGCTGTGCCAGAGCATCTGCCCCGACAGGACCATGCCCACGATCGCCAGACCGCGCAGCAGATCGATCGAATCGGCTCGCGTACCCATCTTATCGGAGGTATTTTTGTTTTCTGAGGTGGTCGCGCCAGAGCATGTAGGCCGCCGGCTGGAGGTGGATGCCGTCCTTGGTGAGCTCCTTGCGCAGCTCGCCGTCGGCGTCGCTCACCAGCGGCACCAGGTCGACGAACGTGCACCAGCCGCGCTCGGCGCACAGCGCGCGCAGGCGCTCGTTGAGCGGCGCGACACGGGCGTTGTGCCCCTTCATGTAGGGATAGGCCAGACGCTTGGTGCTCACCGGCAGCACGCTCTGCACGTAGAGCCTGCACGCGGGCGCCTCGGCGTGCACCATGTCGGCCATGCGGGCGATGTTGGCGGCGATGGTCTCGGTGCTCTGCCCACCCGTGATGTCGTTGATGCCGGCCATGAGGAAGATCTTCGACGGCTGCGCCGCGAGGATGCCGGGCAGGCGGTCGAGCATGCCGAAGGTGTTGTCGCCGCCGATGCCGCGGTTGACGACCTTCGGATCGCGGAAGAGCACGTTCCACCACCCCTGCTCGGTGATGCTGTTGCCCAGGAAGACCACCGCACCGGACGGAAGGGCCTCCTCGTCGTGGGCCGCGCGGCGCGTGTCGTAGTAGTCGTTGCGGAACTTCTGCGCCGCGCAGCGGTCCGGAAGGAAGAGTCCGAGGAGGCAGGCGCCGCAGAGGGCGCCGATAAAGAGGCGTTTCATGGTCGGATGTCTATTTTTTGTCGAGTACTTCGTCGATGCCGGCCTTCACGTAACTCCACTGGTCGGCCTTCTTCAGGTGGATCATGTCGAAGAGGAAATAGCCGTCGGCGGCGCGGTAGCAGGCGCCCACCGACTGGGTGACGGCACGGTTCTCCTGCTCGGGCGTATACTTGCCCGCCGTGTCCCAGTTGCCCACGTCGGGACCGCCCGCCACCATCGGGCAGGCGCCCATCGTGCGCTCCATGGCCAGCGAGCAGAAGCCCTGCATGGTCCACTCGGTGGTGCCGTACACGGCCCCGGGCGAGGCGTAGGCGCCGATGAGCATCTGATCCATCAGGTCGGCGTAGCCGTAGTTCTGGTACTGGGGCGTCGCCCAGGCGAACTTCGAGGCCACGGGGTATTTGGGGCTGGCCCAGTTGACCCCCACGTCGTAGTAGGTCGAGTACCACCCGCCCACGTAGACGCCGAACTTCAGGTCGGGATTCACCCCCTTGACCGCCTCGCGGGCGCGGCCCATGAAGTCGTGGATCGTCTTGGCGCGGAACTCCAGCCACTTCTTCATGTGCACGGGCTGCTCGGCGGGGATGCCCGCCGTGTGGCCCGCGGGGAGGATGTCGGCGGGGAAGCGCTGCACCTTCTGGCCGATGTACTCCTCGAAGCGGCGGCGCGTGTAGTCCGAGAAGTCGCTCGTCATGCCGTCGAAGCGGCCGCGGTCGAGGAAGATACCCTCCAGCCCCTCGTAGCGCGCCAGATCGGCGAGCATCGCGCAGATGTACTGCTGCACCTCCTCGCGCACGGGGTTGAAGAACTTGGCCGCCTGGCCCGTGTTCATGATGTTGGTGATGCCCCCCTCGAGGTTCAGGTCGGTGGTCCACCCGCGCTTGGTCGCATCGCGGAACACGACGCCCTCGTCGCCGATCGAGGTGGCGTTGCCGCCCGTGAAGGTGTTGATGGCGGCGTGGATGCGCAGGCCGAGCTCGGCGCCCTCGTCGATGAACGCCTGCAGGTAGTCCCACGTGGCGGTGCGCTCCACGCGCTGGAAGCCGCCCGGCAGCCAGGCGCCGAGCCACCGCACGGGGTCGGCCGCCTCGGTGCGGAAGAGCACGTCGCCCGTGGTGGGGCGCACGTCGACCACCACGTCCGTGAATCCGGCCTCGCGGGCCTTGGCCAGGTCGCGGGCGATGTTCTCGCGGCTGTCGGCGAAGTCGGGGAAGTTGGCCGCCGCGTCGACCCATATGAAGCGGGGTTTCTCGGCCGCGGGCTCATCGGGATCATCCGGCGAGGGCCACTCCCATTCGGGATCCTTGCTGTCGGAGCCGCATGCGGCGAAGCTGCCGGCCACGGCCAGGGCGCACACCGCCGCTGTGAGCTTGAGAAGGTTTCTTTTCATTGTTCCGGTCGTTTTCTGTCGGTTTTTATTAGGACCTGCATCCCCGGTCAGAGGGATGCAGGCAAAGGGGTGTTACTGCTGTTCGATGCAGTCGAACTGCTCGGCACGGACGAATCCGGTGTTGCCGCCGAGCCAGTAGAGGTAGAGGAAGTAGCCGTCGGCCGACTGGCAGAGCAGCACGTCGCAGCTGGCCGTGCCCGCCAGGTTGCTCAGATACTTGGGCGTCGAGTAGTAGTACTTGGCCGCCGTATCGTCGAACGTGCCGGTGAAGGCGTTGCGGTCCGAGGCGTCGAACATCATGGCGCGCGTCGCGCTGTAGTTGAAGTGCGAACCGCCGTATACGGCCACGTAGGGCTTGCCGTTGAAGTAGAGGCACGACACGTTGGAGAAGTTGGAGTTGCCGTCGTTGGCGCCCTTGTCGATGAAGGCCACGCGGGTGTCGGTGGCGCCGTCGATCCACTCCAGACCGTTGGTCGAGTAGCTGGCCTTGAAGTAGGGGCCCGACGTGTCGGTGGTGAGGTACTCCACGTCGACGTTGCCGCCGTTCCACTTGCCGCAGTCCATGACGGTCACCTTCTCGGGTTCGCCCCAGACGCCGTTCTCCACGCGGATGCGCACGAACGAGCTCCAGTTGGCGGGCGAAGCCCAGGCCCAGCAGTTGACCGTGACGAGGGCGTTGCCCGTGATGTCGCCGCGCACCGAGATGTGCTGGCCCATGCGGCCACCGGAGGTGTTCTTCCAGGTGAGCTTGTGCTGCGGAACGCCGCGCACGTCGTCGAGCGTGTAGAACTCCATGTTCATGCCGGCCGTGGCGTTGGTGCACATCACCAGGTGGCCCGCATCGTCGGAGGCGATCGCGCCGCCGCCGTTGGTGCCGTTCTTCAGGTCGATGCCGTTCATGTTCACGTCGCCGGCCTTCACGCCGGTGAGCTTGTTGACGTACACGGCCTCGCTCTCGCCCGAGCAGACTACCAGATAGTCGCCCATGACACCCATCGTGTAGTTGAGCGTGCCGCTCATACCCCACTGCTGCTTGAAGGTCTCCGACACGAAGAGGTTCTTCTGGCTGCCCTCGCGGATACCCGACTTGGTCTTCCCGGGCACATTCTTCTTGACGGTGTAGGTCTTCTTCGTCACGCCGTCGAACGCCGTGACGGTGAGCTTCACGTCCTCATTGTAGTCGAGCGCTTCCGCTGCCGGGTCGGGCGAGATGGTGGCGTGGTAGGAGAGCTGGTACTCGGCCTTGGCCGGCGCCAGCTCGCCCAGGGCGATGATCGACACCTCGCTCTTGGCCTGGTCGATGACGCCCGAGAGGCCCAGCGAGGGGAGCGTGAAGGTTTCGAGCAGACACTTGTCCGACTTCTTCACGTTGCCCGTGATCGTGATCTTCTTGGTCGACCCGTCGGCGCGCGTGAGCGTGAAGCTGTGCTCCTGCGTCAGGTCGAGCGTGCCGAGCTTGGGCGTGAGGAAGCAGTTGTCGTCGAGGCTGGCCGACACGCGCATGGCGGTGATGTCGACCTGGTTGGTCGTGCTTTCGGGGAAGTAGTAGGGGATGTCGATCACGATGCGCTCCTGATCGGCGGAGACCGTCGCGGTGAAGCGTGCCTGCGCGTCGTCCTTGTACTCGCCCGAGGCGAACTGCGCCGTCACGCTGTTCAGACCCGCGCCGACGGTCGAGGGAATCAGCTCTTCCGGCTCGTGGCAGCCCGCCGCGAGGAGCATCGCCCCCATTGCGAATGATTTTATGGTGTTTTTCATGGGATTCTCAATGATATTGGATTATAACCACTCCGGGAACTGGCTGACAGCCGTGTTGTTGCTCAGCTCGGTCTCGGGCAGCGGAATGCGGTAGAGTTTCTCCTCGAACAGACGGTCCTGCGTGTCGCACTCCACGTAGGCATAGGTGAAGGTGCCCGTCGTCTGGTTGAAAGTGATCTTCAGGCCGTGCACGCGCATGCCGGTGAAGGCGGTGTGGGCCAGTCTCCAGCGGCGCATGTCCCAGTAGTGGTGCCCCTCGCAGTAGAGCTCGATCTTGCGCTCCTGACGGATGGCGGCCATCAACTCGTCGCCCGCCTTGTCGGTGTAGGGCAGCCCCACGCGGGCGCGGATGGCGCGCACGTCGTCGTTTGCGGCTTTCGTCTCGCCGAGCATGTGGCAGGCCTCGGCATGGTTGAGGTACACCTCGGCCAGGCGGATGGCGATCCAGGGCTGGGTGCACTTGCGCGAGTAGTCGGTGTAGTTCTCGTTGAGCATCTTGCGCAGGTAGTATCCCGTCGTCGTGCGGCCTGCCAGGGGCGTGCCGTCGCCGTACTCGGCCCAGCCGTCCTTACCCTTCACGTAGGGCTCCACGGTGCGGTTCTTCCATGCGGCGCCGTTGTAGAGCACCGAGGCGTGGAAGCGCGGCTCGAGATCGGCCCAGGGAGGCGTCTGCGTCGTCCCCTCGGCCGTATGCCAGGGAGTCCAGTCGGGGTGTCCGCCCGTCGTGGCCAGCTCGTACGACTCGACCATCTCCTGCGTCGGGGTGGCCCGTCCGCCCATCGTCACGTTGTCGCCGCCGGGCATGAAGAGCTGGTCCCAGCCATGGTTGGGGCCGCTGGCCAGGTAGTTGTACTCGAGGATCGACTCGGTGTTGCCCTCTCGCGCCGAGGTGAAGGCCTTGGCGTAGTCGGCAGCCGTCTGGCCGGGCATGAGTTCGTAGTCGAGCTTGAACACCTCCTCGGCGGCCGTGCGTGCCGCGTCCCAGCGCTTGGCGTAGAGCATGGCGCGCGAGAGCATGGCCCATGCGGCGCCCGAGGTCACGCGGCCCTGCTCCGCGGCGCTCCACTGGGCGGGCAGCGTGCGGGCTGCGAAAGTCAGGTCGCGCTCCACCATATCCCATCCCTCCTCCTCGGTCGAGAGGGGCATGTCGGGACGGATGGCGAGCAGATCCTCGTCGTAGATGATGGCCTGTGGCGTGCGCTTGAGCAGCTGCCAGTAGAGGTAGCCGCGGAAGAAGCGCGCCTCGGCCTCGTAGCGGGCGTAGGTCTCTTCATCGAGCCACGTGCCGTACTTCTTGAGGTTGTAGAGGAACTCGTTGACGCGGCGGATGCGGTCGTAGAGGTTGTCCCAGCAGCCGAAGTGGAAGGCTGCGGTGGGGGCGCTCAGGCCGCCGCGCGCATAGGCGATGATGTTGGCGAATCCCACGTTGGTGCCCTCCACGTCCGAGCCGAACTTGAGCGTCTCGGTCAGGCCGTCAGTCAGGCCGACCTGCGAGTCCTGGGTCTCGAAGCTGCTGTATCGCGACAGGTAGCCGTAGAATCCGTTGGCGTACTGCTGGATGTAGTTTTCGTCGCTCCACACGATCTTGTCCGACACCTTGTCGGTCGGATCCATGTCGAGCCAGTCGTTACAGCCCGCGAGCGTGAACACGGAGGCTATCGAAGCGAGTTTTACGATATATTTTTTCATTGCTTTGCTTGTTGTGGGTTAGAACGTGATCTCCAGACCGCCCACTACCGTGCGCTGCTGCGGATAGTATCCGTTGGTCACGGCGGGCCATTCGGGGTCGATGCCTTCGGGCAGCCCCGACCAGGTGTAGAGGTTGTTGCCCTCGACGTATACCTTCACCTTCTCCAGGCGCAGCTTGCTGATCCACTGCTTGGGCAGCGAGTAACCCAGGTGCATCGACTTCAGGCGCAGGTACTTGCCGTCGCGGTACCAGAAGGTCGACGAGTGGGCGTTGCTGCTGTTGGGAGGCGTGAGCGACAGACGCGGATACTCGGCGTTGCGGTTCTCGGGCGTCCACGAGTTCTCCACCAGGTAGCGGGGCGCGTTGGCGCCGGCCTTGAACGGGCGGGTGAAGATCGTCGAGTCCTCGTTCCAGTTGTAGTAGGTACCCATGAGCGAGACGTCGCAGAGCGCAGCGCCGACCAGCAGCACGTCGAATTCAATGCCCTTCCATGCGGCGTTGAGGTTCACGCTGCCGTTGAACTGCGGGCGTTGGCCGCGGCCGATGTATGCGCGGTCCTGATCGTAGGTGATCACGCCGTCGCCGTTGAGGTCCTTGTACCTGATGTCGCCCACCTGCGGACGCATGCCCACGATATAGGGCGAGTTGTCGATCTCCTCCTCGCTCTGGAAGAGGCCGTCGGCGATATAGCCCATCGACATGTAGCGCGAGTGGCCCAGGTGCTTGGCGTAGTCGGGGGTGTTGGGGCTGTCCTGATACTTGATCCAGCGATCCTTGGCCCAGGTCATGTTGACCGTGACGCCGTAGGTGAAGTCGCTGCCGATGCGGTTGCGGTGGGTCAGCTTCACGTCGATGCCGCGCACGTCCTGCGCGTTGTTGTTCACATAGGAGGGATAGTATCCGCCCATCGATGCGGGCTTGCCGCCGTTGGGGGCCAGGATGTCGAAGATGTAGTTGTAGAAGGCGTCGAACTCGATGCCGAGCTTGCCGTTCCACATCGCCAGGTCGAAGCCGACGTTGTAGGAGTAGTTACGCTCCCAGGTGAGCAGCTCGTTGGCCACAAGCGAGGTCTGGATGCCGGTCTGGCCCACGCCGCCCAGCACCACGCCGGGGGTGCCCATGATGCCGTAGGTGCTCAGGTAGGCATATGCCGACGAACCGGCGTCGTCGCCCAGCGAGCCGAACGAGGCGCGCAGCTTGAGGTTGTCGACCGCGCCGCGCAGCGAGCTGAAGAACTCCTCCTCCGAAATGCGCCATCCGAGCGACACCGAGGGGAAGAAGCCCCAGCGCTTGCCGCCGACGTTGCCGAAGAACTTGTACGAGCCGTCGTAGCGGCCCGAGAACTCGGCCAGGTACTTGTCGGCGTAGTTGTACTGGCCGCGGAATGCAAAGCCCACGCGGCGGTTGGCGTTGCTGCCGCCGCCCACCGGGTTGTCGGCGATCTGGGTGGCGAAACCGAGTTCGGGCAGCTCCTTGAAGGGGATGTCCTTGCCCGTTGCGGAGAAGTTGTTGGTCTTGTAGTCGCGCGTCTCGAGCAGAGCGATCAGATTCACGTTGTGCTTCTCGGCGAAGGTGTTCTCATAGGAGATGCTGGCCTGCGAGGTGATGCGGCGCCACTGCGTGTAGCCTTCCGTGAGGTTGTTGGTCTTCTTGCCCGTCTCCACGTTGGCGTTGTTGCGCGGGTCCGAAGCCATCTTGTAGGTGATCTCCGTCTGATCGGCGGTGAGCGGCTGGGCCAGCATCACGAAATAGGGCGTCGAGAGGATCTTCGAGGTGGTCGCCGAACGGTCGTAGGAGCCCATGACCTTCAGCTTGAGGCCCTTCACCCAGGGCAGGTCCCACTCCAGCGAGGCGTTGGTCTGCACGGCCACCGTCTGCGACTTGGAGTATCCCGACAGGTCGCGCGCGGCCACCGGGTTGATTGCGTTGGAGTAGTTGTTCTGGCTGGCGGCGGGCAGTCCGCCGTAGGTCATCGGCAGGTAGGGGTGCGCATAGGCGGCCTGCTCGGCGATCGAGAGCCAGGGTGCGGAGGCGACCTGCGAGCTCGCGGTGCCGCCGGCTGCGAATCCGGGGGCGTTGCGGTCGCCTACGTGGCCCGACACGCCCAGCGTGAAGCGGAGGCTCGGGGCGATCTGCGACTCGATGTTGGCGCGGAGGTTGTAGCGCTCGTAGTCGAAGTTGCGGATGTTGCCCTGCTGGTCCATGTAGCCCAGCGAGGCGAAGTAGTTGAAGCGCTCGCTGCCGCCCGTCGAGGTGACGCTGTGCTGCTGGGTGGTACCCGTGCCGAAGATCTCGTCGATCCAGTTGGTATTACCCCAGCCGTTGGTGCCGTTGCGCATCATCTCCACGTGCTGCGCGGTGAAGATGGGCTGCTTGCCGTCCATCTCCAGGGCCTTGTTGTACCAGTAGGCGTAGCCCGGACCGTCGAGGAACTCGGGATAGGAGGTGTTGAACGAGGCGCCGTAGGAGCCCTTGTAGGTGAGCGACATGCTGCCCTGCTTGCCGCGCTTGGTCGTCACGATCATCACGCCGCCGGCACCCTCCAGACCGTATACGGCCACGGCGGCGCCGTCCTTGAGCAGCGTCACCGACTCCACGTCGTTGGGATCGATGTCGTTGATCGAGCGGGGTACGCCGTCGACGATGTAGAGGATGCCCGACTTGGCGCCGCGGATGGTCATCGACGCCTGGTCCGAACCGGGCTGGCCCGAGCTCTGGAGCGAGATCAGACCCGACATGCGGCCGGCCAGACCCTGCGAGATGTTGGTCATGGGGGCCAGCTGGAGGTCCTTGCCGTCGATCTGCGAGACGGCCGCCGTGACGTCGGCCCGGCGCTGGTTGCCGTATCCGATCACGACCACCTCGTCCAGGCGCGCCACGTCCTCCTTAAGGGTGACGTCGATCTTCGTAACTCCCCCCCCCACAGTGGTTTGGTAGGGAAGCATGCCGATAAACGAGAAGACCAGCGTGCCCTGCTTCGGCACGTCGATCGCATAGTTGCCCTGGGCGTCGGTGACGGCGCCCCGGCCGGTGCTCTCCACCACCACGGATACGCCGACGAGCGGCGCGCCGCTTTCGTCGGTTACCGTACCCCTGACGGTCTGCTGTGCGAAGGCTTCGCCCGCACCGACCAACAGCAGCGCCAGTGTCAGCAGACACGACTTCGCTGTGGGAGAATTCCAGAAAACAGAGAGAAACTCTTTCATAGAATTGCTTTTAAGTTAGTTATTGGGATTAGGTTGTTGTGTTTCCGCTCAGCGGGCGTCGGCCGCGGCGACCCCCTCGGCCAGGGGCTGCCACCAGTCGCGCTTGATGATGTGCGCCACGTCGAAGATCATCAGACCGTCGGTCGAGCGCAGCGCCTCGGCCACGGCGCGCGAGAACTGCGGAGCATCGCCCTCGTACTGCTCCACATAGAGCGACCCGATGACGGGCACCACGCCGCAGGTGAGCTTGCGCGCCCACTCGGCGCCGCCCTCCACGCAGTACCAGTAGCTCTGCTCGTCGGTCATGCCCGCCTCGGTGCGCTGGCCCACGGCGCCGTTGGCGCGGTCGACCTCCTCCTTCGTGACGAGCGTGTAGTAGAGCCCCGTCATGTAGATGTCGAGCAGATCGGCGTAGCCGGTCTTGCGGTATTCGGGGGTGGCCCAGTCGAAGTACTCGGCCGGGTCGAACTGCGTGCTGGCCCAGTTCACGCCCACGTAGTAGTAGGTCGGATACCAGGCGCCCGTGTAGTCGCCGACGAGCAGGTCGGGATTGATGGCCTTCAGCGCGGCGTGGCTCTCCTCGACGAACGACTTGATGACGCCCGCGCGCCACTCGATCCAGCGGCCGAAGAGCGGACCCTCGGCCCACTTCCACTCGCCCTTGTCGTCCTTCTCCCAGTAGAGGATGTCCTCCGGGAAGCGGGCGACCTCGGCGCCGATGTACTGCTCGAAGAGCCGCTTGGAGAGGGGGCTGAAGTCCGAGGTGATGTCGTCGAAGCGCGCGCGGTCGAAGATGATGCCGTCGGCCTCGGGATACTTGGTCGCGAACTCGCGCAGGATGTCGAGCTCATAGGCGCGCACCTCGGGATCGGCCGGGTTGAGCATGCCGTTGTAGTTGGTCTTGATGGTGCTGATAGGCACGATACCCTCGGGCGTCGAGACCATCGACTGCCAGTCGGCGTGGTCGTCGTAGATGATGCCGCGATCGAAGAAGTTGTGGCCGCCGGCGAAGATGTTGAGCGATCCGTGCACGCGCATCCCCAGCTCGTGGCCGATGCGGATGAAGTGGCCCAGCACGTCGTACTCCTCCGAACGGGGCACGCCGTCCCACTCGTACATGAAGGGGGCGTATTCGCTCTTGTATACCGTCTCGCCCATGATCGACTTCACGTCGACCACCGCGTCGGTGAAGCCCGCCTGGCGGCACTTCTCCAGATAGAAGCGGATCGAGTCGGGGCTGTTCGAGAGGGCGAAATTGGCCTCGCAGTCGAACCACATGTAGAGTCGTTTCTGCGCAGCCTCCTCCTTGGGCGCGCAACTCCATGCGGCGCAGGCCGCGCAGAGAATCAGTAGCAGTTTTTTCATGTATGGATAATGAATCAATTGGTTTCCGAGATGACCACGGCCGTCGACACGGCGCGCTGCGAGATCTGCTCCTTGTCACCCGTGTCGCTGGGTCGGTTGAGCACCGTGCCCCCGATGCCGACGATCGTCGACGAGCCGCCGCCGTCGAGGTTCACGGCCCGCACGGCGCCCAGCGCGATGAGCTTGTCGGCCAGCTCCGAGAGGGTGAACCCGGCGCTGCCGCGCATGTTGCGTCCGTCGCACACCACCAGCAGGATGCGCCCGTCGGCCGTGGCGCCGATCGCCGTGCGGGGCTGGCGCGAGAGGCCGGCGATGCCGCCGCCGTCGAAGACCTCCCTCCAGTAGTTCTCCACGGCCACGTTCCGGCCGTCGGCGACGAGCATCGGGCCGCCGCCGACCGCCTCGCGGGGCGTCCACGGCTCGGCGCCGGGGGTGGCGGAGGTGGGAGGCGCGGGCATGTAGGCGTGGGTGCGCTCGTCGTTGTCGAGCGCCGAGGGGAAGGCATAGGGACGGTTGTCGAGCGACGGCAGGCAGTAGATCCAGCGGGCCTGGAACGAGCCGTCGGCCATCATTCCGAACGCCGCGCGCACGGGATAGACCGTCTTGCCGTCGCGCTCCACGGTCTGGTTCTCGATCGACAGCACCTCGCCGCCGCTCACCAACAGGCTCAGCGACTTGCCGGCCCACCAGTATCCGGCATTGATCGTCACGCAGGGACGGCCCTTGCCCTCGGCGGCGAAAGCGGCGTGGATGGCCGTGGGGGTCTTCTGCTTGGGGCAATGCACTGCGTTGAAGCGCAGGCGCGCATTGGCCTTCGGGTCGACCGTGGCGACGAAGCCCAGACACTTCCTACCGTCCTTGAGCTCCTGGGCAAACTCCTCCACGACCAGCCCCGCGGGATAGGGCGACACCTCGGGGCCTTCGGGCTCCTCGGGTTTCGGGCCGGGTCCGTCGGGGAAGGTGTACTCGGGCGTCGACGAGCCGTCGCCGCACGCATAGGCTCCCGTGCAGAGGCACGCGCAGAGCAGCATTTTGCAGAGGTAGAGGTGTTTCATCGGGATTATGAGGTTAGGTAGCGGTCGGTTCGGCGGTCGGTGCGGAGCTCTCTGGCTCCGGGTTCGGTCTTATAAAAATTGTTTCATCTGCACAAAACTAATAATAAAAATTATTTCCAACAATATTTTCAGTAATAAAATTTATTTGACAGAACCGCCACCGCACCCACCCCTACACACCACAACCCCGCCCACACGCAACTCCAAGCCTATTCGGCCTCTTTTAGCCGCTTCGCATTGTCAAATAAAATTCTTTAGTTATCTTTGCAAACGGATCGTACCATTTGCCGAAGGTGCGGGGCGTCGTCCCGCACCCCGTCAGGCGTCGCCGCAGCGCCCCGCCCCGGGCCGTTCCGCATACCTATAATATAATTAAGAGGGACCGATGACCACCACGCTATTCAAACAGGCCGAGGAGAAGAACCGCACGGCGCTTCTCAAGCAGCAGATCATCAATCTGTGCATCCAGGGAGGCGACACGAGCATCTCCGAACTGAGCAAGGCACTGATGGTGAGCGTGCCGACGGTAACCAAGCTCCTCGGCGAGCTGATCGACGAGGGGTTCGTCTACGACTTCGGCAAGCAGGAGAACGCCGGCGGCCGCCAGCCCAACATCTACGGCCTGAACCCCCACGCGGGCTACTTCATCGGCGTCGAGCTGCGCAAGAAGACCGTGCAGATGGCCGCCATCAACTTCAAGGCGCAGGTCGTGGCCAACCGCGAGGAGCCCTACCTGGTCTCGGAGGATTCGATGGAGTCGATCGACCGCCTCTGCGGGGTGATCCGCTCGTTCATCGCGCGGCAGAAGCTGCCCGCGGAGAAGATCCTGGCCATCGGCGTAAGCATCTCGGGGCGCGTCAACCCCGAATCGGGCTACAGCTACAGCTACTTCTTCGTCGAGGAGCAGCCGCTGGTACAGCTGCTCGAGGAGCGGCTCGGCCACCGCGTCTACATCGAGAACGACACGCGCGCGGCCACCTACGGCGAGTACATGTCGGGCGTTGGCAACAACGAGAAGACGATGCTCTACATCAACGCCAGCTGGGGCCTGGGCCTGGGCATGATCCTCGACGGCAAGCTCTTCTACGGCAAGTCGGGCTTCTCGGGCGAGTACGGCCACTTCCCCATGTTCGACAACGAGGTGATCTGCCGCTGCGGCAAGCGGGGCTGCCTCGAGACGGGGGTCTCGGGCTCGGCCGTGCACCGCATCTTCCTCGAGCGCCTCGCGCAGGGGCGCATCTCGATGCTTTCGGACAAGTTCCGCAGCGGCGCCGCGCTCTCGCTCGACGACATCCTCGACGCCGTGCTCAAGGAGGACGTGCTGGCCATCGAGATCATGGAGTCGGTGGGCCACAAGCTGGGCAAGGCGCTCGCGGGGCTCATCAACATGTTCAACCCCGAGCTGATCGTGCTGGGCGGCACGCTGGCCACCACGCGCGACTACCTGATGCTGCCCGTCAAGAGCGCCATCAACAAATACTCGCTCCGCATGGTGAGCAAGGACACGCAGATCAAATTCTCCCGGCTGGGCGAAAATGCCGGCGTGGTCGGCGCCTGCCTGCTGGCGCGCGGCAAGTCGCTCCACCTGCTTTAGCCCCACCCCTCGCAACTAACCATCGAACACCCATACATGCAAACCAAACCCGTCTCTCCGCTCAGCTGGGTGCCCACGGCCTACTTCGCCATGGGTCTGCCCCTGATTCTGCTCAATCTGGTCGCGCCGATCATGTTCAACGACTTCGGCATCAGCGACACGCAGGTGGCCTTCTGGACCTCGCTGCTCATCCTCCCCTGGTCGCTCAAGCCCTTCTGGAGCCCCCTGATGGAGATGTACCGCACCAAGAAATTCTTCGTCGTGGCCACGCAGCTCCTCTCGGGCCTCTCGCTGGCGCTGGTGGCCATGGCGCTGCCGCTGCCCGACTTCTTCCCCTACGCGGTGGCGGTCATGTTCGTGCTGGCCTTCAGCGGTGCCACGCACGACATCGCCCTCGACGGCGTCTACATCCACGAGCTCTCGAAGACCCAGCAGGCGCAGTACATCGGCTGGCAGGGGGCCTTCTACAACATCGCCAAGGTCACGGCCATGGGCGGACTGGTCTACCTGGCCGGGGTGCTCGAGCAGCACGTCGGCGTGCTCTACGCCTGGATGACGATCATGGCCATCTGCGGCGCGCTGCTGGTCCTGCTGGGCCTCTACCACATGCGCATGCTCCCCAGCGGCGGCTCGGCCACGGCCCGTGCCGCGGGCGATCTGGCGGGCACGATGCGCGAGACGGGGCAGGTCTTCATGCAGTTCTTCCGCAAGCGCCACATCTGGATCTACATCGCCTTCATCGTCTTCTACCGCTTCGCCGAGGGTCTGGTCATCAAGATCGTGCCCCTGTTCCTCAAGGCCCCCGTCGCCGAGCAGGGCATGGGCCTCACGAAGAGCGAGATCGGCCTCTACTACGGCACCTTCGGCGTGGTGGCCTTCATCGTGGGGTCGATCCTGGGCGGCTACTTCATCTCATGGCGCGGGCTGCGGCGCGCGCTCTTCCCGCTCTGCTGCATCTTCAACGTACCGTTCGCCGTCTACGCCCTGCTGGCCTGGGCCCAGCCCACTAACGCGCTGGTGGTGTGCGGCGCCATCGTCTTCGAGTACTTCAGCTACGGTTTCGGCTTCGTGGGCCTCACCCTCTTCATCATGCAGCAGGTGGCCCCGGGCAAGCACCAGATGGCCCACTACGCCTTCGGCTCGGCGCTGGCCAACCTGGGCGTGATGCTGCCGGGCCTGGTCAGCGGTCTGCTCAGCGACACGGTGGGCTACCGCGCCTTCTTCCTCTGGGCGCTGCTGGCGACCCTCCCGGCTTTCCTCATCACCTGGTTCGTCCCCTTCACCTACCCCGACTCGCGCGAGGGCGAGGCTTCGGCCGACACCGCGGCCGAGGCGTAGCGACGCGCCGCCGGCAAACGAGAGGGGCTGTCTTCCGCGGAAGACAGCCCCTCTTGCATCTCACGGCCCCCGCTACCGCTCGCCCGCGAGCCGCACGAAGAGGTTCTCGCAGGGCGCCAGGCGGAGCGTCTCGGTCCAGTCGCCCATCGGACGGTCGAGGATGTCGACCCGGCGGAAGCGGAGCGGACGGCCCGCCTCGTCCACGAGCGTCAGCGTCGCCTCGCGCCCCTCGGTCTCGCGCAGGTTGACCACCAGAGCCCCCTGCCCGGCATCCGAGGGCACGCAGCCCACGGCCAGCACGCCATCGCCGCCCACGCGGAATGCCGACCAGCTGCGCGGCCGGTCGTTGGCCGCCTGAGCCGCAGGCACCACGCGCACATAGAGCGGCAGACGGTTGTCCTGCCCGAAAGCGGCGGCCGACGCCTCCGACGAGCCCTCTTCCGAGGTCAGCGCATAGCTCCAGCGGAGCTCGCCCTCCTGCGAAGCGCGGAAATTGGTCGTCCAGTAGTTGTTCATCACCCACGAGAAGAGGTGCGGACGCTCGTAGTCGCGCGGCAGGCGGTAGGGATCGCGCAGCAGCTCGCCCATGAGGAAGAGCGGCACCTGATCGCTCGACACGATCACCTGCGCCTCGCCGTTGCGCGCCGTCGCGAAGCTCTGCACGGTGTTCCACGAGGCCGTCGAGCCCGGGATCTGGTTCTCGCCCGCACGCAGCAGGCCGCCCGGCACGTCGAAGGCCAGCCGTCCGCGCTCCAGCGCGAATGGGAAGGCCACGTAGATCGACGAGGGGTCGCGCTCGGGCAGGCGTCTGAGCGAGTAGCAGAGCTCGATGCGCTTCACGCGCCGGTAGAGCCGCACCTCGACATGCACGCCGTAGGCCTCGTCGCAGCCGGCCAGCCTGCCCTCGAAGCGGTAGCTGCCGTAGATCGGGCCGAGGTCGGCGCCGGTGAAGCGCACGTCGCGCAGCCCCTCGCGCGAATACTTCTCGAACACCTTGCGCTCCATCTGGTTGCGGTCGCCCTCGAGCGATTCGTAGACCACGCCGCCCAGCGACCACTCCGAGCCGGCGTCGACCAGCTCAGCGCCCAGCTGCTTGTCCACGAGCGAGCGTATGCCGCCGCGCCCGGGGTCGAACTCCATGCGGTAGAAGTCGTTCTCGGCCACGCCCTCGGCTGCGTCGAGCGACTGCGGAGCTGCCGCACGCCCCTCGTCCAGCACGATCTCATAGGTCTTGTAACCCATCGCCGGCACGCGGTCGGCCCACACGGCGTAGTAGCGCCCCTCGCGCCGCGACCGGATGGGCTGCACGGCCAGCGCCTCTCCCCGCTCGTCGACGATGCGGAAGGCACGGTTCTCGGGGATGATCTCGTAGTCGATGTAGACGGTCGCCAGTGCCGAGCGCTCGGCGCCCGAGGCGTTGAAGAGCGTCAGCGTGGGGCGCGTCGAGCGGTAGAGCATGCCCTGCAGGCGGCCTGCGGCTGTCTCGTAGAGCATCTGCGCGCTCTTGAGCGCCTCCCACACGTAGGAGCCCTTCTCGGCCCACTGCACCTGCGCATTCTCGCACATCGGGTCCCGGATGCTCTCCGCGGCGCCGAACGTGTGTTCGTCGTAGAAGAGCAGGTTGCGGCGTATGCGGCGGATCTCCTCGTCGAGCATCGCGGCGCTCGCGTCGCCCTGCCGCGCGGCCATCGAGAGCATGCCCTCGACCACCGTCATGTCGGCCTGCGTCTTGCGCGAGGCGGCCGTCTCGCGGGCCGCCGATCCGAAGCCGTCGGTCCAGAAGTCGGGATAGGCCGCACGGTACACCGGCAGACGGTCGCCGTACTCCTCGTCGATGCGCTCCAGAAACTCGTGGGCCGTGGCGCTGCGCAGCTTGGGCCAGGCGTAGCACTCGTTCCACGCGCGGATCAGGGCGCACTCCTGCATCGACGGGGGCGAGTTGTCGGTAAGGTAGCCCGAGTACTGCGCCGCCACGATCGGGAAGTCGTACCCGCGGCGGCGGAGGCGCTCGATGTAGGAGAAGACCCCACGCTCGACACCGGCCATGTCGCCGCGGTCGATGCCCCAGGAGTTGGCTGTGTGGTAGTGGTCGGCGCGGAACGCAAGGAGGCTCTTGCCCGAGGGCGACTCCCAGCGGTAGAGCGTCGGACGGTCGAAGGGGATGCCGGCCCGGTGGCCGTTCGACCCCATGGTGATGTACTTCACGCCCAGATCGGGCAGGTAGTCGGCCAGGCACCACGCCACGCCGTTCACGTCGTTCTGCATGGCCGTCACCACGGGGATCTCCAGCTCGCGGAAGCGCTCCAGCGGCTCGAGGAAGGCGCGGTAGTTGCCCTCGCCCGAGAGCTCCGACATGTTGAAGAACATGGCCGTCACCTCGATCTGTCCGCGGCGCACGAAGTCGAGGAACTTCTCGACCTGCTCGCGCGGGCGGATGCGCAGCCACTCGTCGACGGCCCACGACGCCTCGCACGTCCAGCGGAAGCGCGCGTCGTCGGGATAGGAGGCCGTCGCCTCGCAGTACTCCACCGCATAGTCGATGTAGCGCAGGTGCTCGGTCAGGATCTCGGTCTGCGGCTTGGTGTAGCCGATGTCGGTGTGGGTGTGCTGCACCAGATAGACCGTCCGCTTCTCTGCGGGCAGGATCTCCGCCTCGGCGCGGTGGGCGCCGCGGCGCGTCGCGAGGGTGAACTCCACGCGCCGGCCCTCGGCCCCCTCGGGAACCGAGACGTCGACGTGCGTGAGGCCCGGGGCGAGAGTCGCCTCGCCGCCCTTCGTGCCGTCGTAGCTCCACGCGGCCTTCACCGGGCGCGAGCTCCAGTTGGCCGCGCGCAGCACCACGGGATGGCGCAGCTCGCCCCGCTCGCCGTAGACGAGCGCCGGCTGCGAGGTGGCCGAGAAGAGCGTCACGTCGCCCGCCGGCGCGGCGGAAGCCACCGGCTCGGAGGCGTCGAGCCGCAGGGCGTCGAGCACCATCCAGCTGCCCGCCACCGTGCGCAGTGAGAGCACGTTGTCGCCCGCACGCAGGTGGCCCGCCGGGATCTCGACCTCGAAGTGCAGGTCGCGCGAGGTCGTGCGCCCGTCGTCGAGGTAGTTCTGGTTCGACCCGCGGGGCACCTGCACCGTGGTCGTGTAGTCGTTCAGGCGCACCTCGACGCGGGGCGCCGAGGCGTTGTGCGCCTCCACCAGGTCGACGCGCAGCCGCAGCGCCGCCGAGGGCTGCCCGCGCCTGGCGCCGAAGCGGATCATCGCCCCGCCCCGGGGACCCCCGGCCCAGCTGTCGGCCGGACCGGGAATCACGAAGGGGATGTCCGCCGCCGAGCTCCGGCCGACCGTATAGAACGCCGTCGCCTCGGCGAAGCGCTTGGCCACGTCGGCGTAGGGCTCGCCGTGGAGCGCGAACTCGGCCGAGGAGCCGTCTTTCACTCCGATCTTCCACACCGGCGCTTCGCACGGCACGGCACGGAGCTCCGCCCCCGCGAGGGTCGCGGCGAGCAGGAGCGCGGAAAATATACCCGTTCTGTTCATCGTATCGTTTTTTTAGAGTATTAGCTGTCCTGCTCGGCGTCGTGCCATGCCACGTCGGTCAGCACGGCCGTGCGCCGGCCCGTCTTGTCGAGGATCTCGGTGCCGACGTTGAGCGTCAGCGGCCAGTAGGCCTTCAGCCCCTCCTCCTCGCCGGTCAGTGCGCAGGCCGCGTCGGCGGCGACCTCCTCGTCGGTGCGCACGTCGGCCCAGACGGAGAGGTGCTGGATGTTGCCGCGCATGTAGCGGTTGGCGTAGGAGGGCGCCGTGCCGAGCTGCAGGTCGACCGTGGGGACCACGGTGGCCGTGCCGCAGGGGGTCGACCACACGGGCTTGCCGTCCAGATAGAACCGCATGCGGCCGCCCGCCTCGTAGCTCGCGGCGATGTGGTACCAGCGGTCCTGCTCGATGGTGCAGACCGTGCCGCCGCACCAGCCCGTGTCGAAGATGTAGAACTGGAGCTGGTTGCCGTTGTTGCGGATCATGATCGCCGCGTTGCCCTGCTCGCACGAGATGACGTTCTGGTCGCCGCCCACGAGCTCGTCGAAGCGCAGCTTCATCTCCAAGGTGAAGGCCCCCGTGAGGTCCCAGTCGCCCACGGGCCCCAGGTTCATCTTCGACCCTGCGCCGAAGTAGGGAATGCCCGCCTTGACGATGTTCTCGCGGAAGGCGGCGACGGCGGCCTCCAGCAATGCGACGGCGTTGTCGTAGCCCTCGTCCCACGAGGTGTTGTTCATGATGTGGTAGGCCTGGTCGATGCGTGTCTGCAACACGGCCTTCGACCCGGGGGCGATGTTGCCCTCCTCGAGCCCCTCGGTGGAGGTGGCCAGCAGCGTCTCGGCGGCCCGGATCGCCTCCTCGAGCGCGCGGCGCGAGGCCGACGCCTCGTCGTCGCTGCATGCGCCCGCAAGCAGGGCGCAGCAGCACAGCACAGCGAATCTTTTCAGTATGTTCTTCATGGCTTTCTCGGTTTTTTAAGGATTAGTAGCCTTCGTTCTGCCCCAGCGTGCGCCAGTCGGGCATGCCGTCGAACTGCGTCTGCGGGATGGGGCGCACGACGTGATGGTCCCGAATGTTGTTCTTGGCGTCGGGGTTGTGTGCCTTCACCCGCTCCACGAGCTTGCCGAAGCGCTTCAGGTCGAGGCGGCGCTGCCACTCGCCGAAGAGCTCGCGGGCGCGCTCGTCGAGGATGAAGTCGAGGGTCATGTCGGCCTCCGCGACGGCCATCGCCTCGGCGTACTCGGGCTTGGCGGGATTGATCGCGCGGCGGCGCAGCGCGCGGATGTCCTCGGCGGCGCCCTTCAGGTCGCGGTTCTCGACGCTACGGATGCGCGCCTCGGCGCGGATCAGGTACAACTCGCCCAGACGGATCACCGGGTAGGAGCGGTCGGAGAGCTGCGACATGTTGCCCGGACGGGTGTGGTCGTAGAACTTGGTCATGCCGATGAAGGTCCAGCGGTCCTGCGGAATGCCCTCCTCATTGAACATGTCGTTGCGGTCGAAGGTGGTGAAGCAGCGGTCCATGCGCTTGTGCTCGGCCTGCGTGAGCACGTCGGGGCAGAGGTAGAGCGCCGTGTCGATGTACTCGCGCCAGGGGTTGTCGGGGAATGCCGAGCGGTCGTCGGCCGGGTCGTTGTAGTACCACACCCACTGGTGCAGGTCGCTCCAGCGCAGGTCGGCCTCGCGGTCGAACAGATCCATGAAGTAGATCGAGGGGATGGCCTGGCAGCCGCCGTAGCCCGTCCACCCGAGCATGGTCTGCACGCCGGGGAAGCGGTCGATGTACATGGCGTACCACTTCCAGTAGCCGTTCTGCTGGCGGAAGGCGTCGTCCTCGGTAAATTCGGTGGTCCAGATGAACTCCTTGTTGGTCTTGTCGTCGGCCCACAGATCCCTGAGCGAGGGCGAAAGCTCAAGGCCGTAGTGGCCGATCACCTCCGAGGCCATCGCGGCGGCCTTGTCCCACTGCTCGTCGTAGAGATACATGCGTGAGAGGAACGCCTTGGCCGCGGGCATGTCGATGCGCCCCGACTCCTTGGTGCGCTCATCGGGCAGCAGGCGAATGGCCTCCTCGAGCGAACCGATAATCTCCTCGTAGAAGCGCTCGCGCGAGGAGCGGCGCGCCTCGGTGCCTTCGGTCTCGTCGGTCGACATCGGGAGGTAGGTGTCGCCCCACGTCTCTGTCACGATCCACAGGAACATGGCGCGCATAACGTGCATCTCGGCCTTGTACTGGCCCTTCTCGCTCTCGTCGGCGAAGGGTGTGGTGTCGATCGTCTCGAAGAAGGTGTTGATATTCGACAGCGCCTTGTAGCAGTGGTTCCACAGCCAGGCCACGTTGCCGTTGGTGGCGTCCAGGCCGTAGTAGTCGCACAGCGCCACGTCGCCCTGGTTCTTGCCGCGCAGATATATGTCGGTGCCCAGCTCGGTCATCAGCGGCCACTGCCCGTCGCCGCCGTAGAGGTTGTTGATCTTGGTGTAGCTCTGGTATACCAGGGCCTTGATGCCGTTCTCCTCGTCGAACAGATCGGTCGTCGAGCCGTAGGACTCCTCCTCGAGGAACTTCTCGCAGGAGACGAGCCCGGCCGCGAGGGCGGCGGCGAACAGTATGATGAGTTTTTTCATGATCGGTAGCGTTTTGGGGTTAGAACTGGACGTTGGCGCCGAAGATGTAGAACGACTCCCACCACGTGATGCCGCCGTCGCTCTGGAAGCGGCTGTAACGCCACGGCATATTCATCGTCACGTAGAAGCGCGTCTTCTTCACCACGCGGCCCATCCACTTCCGGGGCAGCGTGTAGCCCACGGTGATGTTGCGGATGTTGACGTAGCTGTTCTTGTAGTAGCCCGTGGCGTCGAGGTAGCGGATCGACTGCCCCTCGGTCGGGCGCGGATGGCGGTTCGACGGGTTCTCGGGGGTCCAGTAGTCGATCTTGTAGGTGTTCCAGCGGCCCAGCTCCGAGGCCCATCCGCTCGTCGAGCGGCTGTCGTAGGCCAGCGCGCCGAACTCGCCGTAGACGTCCACCGAGAAGTCGAGGTTCTTCCAGTTGCCGTTGATCTGCAGGCCGCCCACCCAGTCGGGGCGCGTCGTGCCGAGGATCATGCGGTCGTTGCCGTCGATCTTGCCGTTGCCGTCCAGGTCGGCCACCTTCACCTCGCCCGGCTTCTGGCCGTAGAGGGCGGCCAGCTCGGCCTCGTCCTGCTGCCAGATGCCCAGCTGCTTGTAGTTGTAGTGCACGCCGTTGACCGGGTAGCCCACGAACAGACCGTTGTTGATGTCCTCCTTCATGGTGGGATCCTGCAGGCGTACCAGCTCCTCCTTGTTGCGGTAGTACGACAGGTTCACCCCGAGGTGGAAATCCTTGGTCTCCACGGGCACGGTCTGCAGCGATACCTCCCAGCCGCGATTGCGCGTGTCGCCCACGTTGCTCCACGCGCGGTTGAAGCCCGAGGTGTAGGGCAGCACCTTCAGATAGAGCAGGTCGTAGCTCTTCGAGTCGTAGTACTCCACCGTACCGTGGATGCGCCCGCGGAGGAATCCGAAGTCGAGGCCGATGTCGAGCATCTTGTTGCGCTCCCACTTCAGGTCGGGCGTCGGGCGCGTGCTGGGCTCCAGACCCGGACGGTGCAGCTCGCCGCCGTTGAAGTTGGCGTAGGTGCCGTAGAGGGTTCCGGCCGTGGCGTAGGGAGCGATCGAGTAGTTGCCCGTCATGCCGTAGGTGGCGCGCAGCTTGAGGTTGGTGAGCCACTCCACGTCCTTGAGGAAGGCCTCCTCCGAGATGCGCCATGCGGCGGCCACCGAGGGGAAGAAGGCCCACTTGTGACCCTTGGAGAGCTGCGAGGCGCCGTCCTCGCGGAACGATGCCGTGACGATGTAGCGGTCGTCGTAGGAGTACTGCACGCGCCCCACGACCGAGACCATCTGGTTGCGCACGAATCCCGTCGCGAGCTGCTTCGAGTCGGTCAGGCGGCCCATGTTGTACCACAGGTAGGCGGGCGACTCCTGGTCGCGGCCCTGCATCGACGAGTTGACCGTCTGGCGGTTCTGCATCTCGTACACGGCCGTCAGGTCCACGTTGTGCTTGCCGAACGTGCGCTTGAAGTTCACCACGTTGTTCCACACCCAGTCGGCCTTGCGGTTGTTGTGGGTGTAGGCCACGTTGCGGTCGTCGGTGTACGAGACGGAGCGGTTGTCGTAGTAGTATCCGCGCGCCGAGAAGGCGGGGCTGTAGGCGAAGTTGGTGTTGAAGGTGAGCCCCTTGGCCAGGTCGACCTGGGCGAACATGCGCATGAAGAGCTTCCACTCCTCCGTCTTGTCCTTATACACCTCGTCGCTCTCGTTCAGGTAGGGGTTCTTCACGAACGGGTCGCCAAACGGATAGGTGTTGAGCGAGCCGTCCTCCTCGTAGGTGGGCGTCAGCGGCGACATGTGGAGGAACTGGTTGAACATGTCGGGCTTCGCGTTCCGCACGATGTAATAGGCGCGGTTCGACACGCCCACCTTGAGGAACGGCAGCACCTGGTGCATGAGGTCGGTGGTCAGGAAGAAGTGGTCGTTGCCGGCGTTCTTGTAGCGGCTGTCCTCGTTCTTGTAGTTGAAGGCGATCTTGTAGGAGGTCTTCTCCGTGGCCGCCGAGATCGTCAGCGAGTGGCTGGTCCACAGACGCTTCTTCTCGAAGTAGCGGCCCATCCAGTCGTTGTCCATCTTGCCGATGTTGGCCTGCTCGGCGCCGAAGAAGGCCTTGGCGTCGTCCTCCTCCGAGTGCCATGCGCCCACCGCGCGGCTCGCCTCGCGCTGGAAGGCGACGTACTCGTCGGCGTTCATCACCTCGAGCGAGCCCCAGTTGTTGACCCCCACGCCGGCGAATCCGTCGTAGGTCACCGTGGCGCGGCCCTCCTTGGCCCGCTTGGTGGTGATCAGAATCACGCCGTTGGCGCCGCGGGCGCCGTAGATGGCCGTCGACGAGGCGTCCTTCAGCACGTCGATCGTCTCGATGTCGCCCGGGTTGATCGAGGAGAGGGTCTCGTCGTAGGGTATGCCGTCGAGGATGATGAGCGGGTCGTTGCTGGCGTTGCGTGAGCGCGTGCCGCGGATGCGGATCGCGCCGCCGTCCATGCGGATGCCGGCCACGCCAACCAGCGAGGTGGTGATGTCGTAGGCGGGGATGCGGGCGATCTGCTCGGAGGAGATCGAGGCCACCGATCCGGTGATGTCCTTGCGCTTCATCGAGGTGTAGCCCGTCACGACCACGTCCTCCAGACCGATCGCGTCCTCGGCCAGAGTGAAGCCCACTTCGGTGCGGCTGCCCGCATCGATCGTCTGCGAGAGCATGCCCAGACACGAAGCCGTGAGGCGGTCGCCCTCCTTCACGCCCTCGAGCGTCGCCACGCCCTCGGCGTCGGTCACCGCGCCGCGCGTCGAGCCCACGACGGCCACCGCAGCGCCCACCACGGGGTTGCCCTTGTCGTCGAGGACCCGACAGGTCACGCGGCGCGCCGGAGCGGCCTGCGCCGTCGCCTCCGTACCGCGGGGGGGGGTAGCGCCGCCCTCGCCTGCCGTCGCCGGCAGGGCCGGCAACAACGCCGCCGCCAGAGCCGCGAGCGCGGCCCGGCGGGCGATTCCGCTCGCCGCCTGCGTGCGGAGGCGTGCGGAACATTCATTAGCGTAGAGATTTTTCATAAAGGCTGTTTTTGGTTGTTTGGTTAGTCGGTCGCAGTATTGTATAACTGAAATATATTTGTTCATACATTATTGCTCTGGCAAATTTAAACAGCGTTTTCGAAAAATGCAACTCCCGCGACCGTTTTTTTTATCGGTCGTCCCGCGCGACCCGACAACGCACTGATTTTCAAACCTCCGTTTTTCACCCTCGCCCGCCTCCGGCTCCCTGCGCCGGCCCGCAACGACAGCCGCGCGCCCCGTCCTCCCCCGCCGCGCAGCCACGCCGCTTCCCGACCCACACCCCGGCCCCGACCCGCGGCGTGCGCTCTTCGGCTTATTATAAGGCCCGCCGCATCCGTCCGCACGCTCCCCCACGGAATCGTCCGGCACCGCATCCGGCAGCCCGACGACGCGCCGACCCGCAGCCGGCCCTGCAACCCTCTTTTCCCATCCGCCCCCTACCGGCCTGCCGGGCGCCGTCCGCCACGCCCGAGGGTCCCCGCGCACCCCTTCGGGGCCCCTTCGCCCGAAAAATTTTCTGCCGATCGATTGCGGATCCGGGAAAAATTCTTTATGTTTGCACAATCTCAAACCAACCAAACATTCATACACACCCGACATGAACCGCCCCCTGCGCCTCCTGCTCGCGCCGCTCTGCGCGCTCAGCCTGCTGCTCCCGCTCGCGGCCCGCACCGCGCCCGCGCCCGACACCCCCGCCTCGCCCGCCGTCGAGCGGGTGCTCGTCGTATTCAAGACCCACCTCGACATCGGCTTCACCGACCTGAGCTCCTCGGTCGAGCAGCGCTACGTCGACCACTTCATCCCCCGCGCCATCGAGGTGGCCCGCGCGCTGCGCGAGGCGGGCGGCGAGGAGCGCTACGTCTGGACCACCGGCGCGTGGCTCATCGACGCCTACCGCCGTCAGGCCGCACCCGAGGCGGTCGCGCGGCTCGACGAGGCGATCCGCTGCGGCGATCTGGCCTGGAACGGCGTGCCCTACACCCTCCAGTCCGAGTCGGCCGACGCCGCCCTCTACACCGGCATGCTGCGCCTCTCGCAGCGCCTCGACGCCCGCTACGGCAAGCGCACCGTGGCGGCCAAGATGACCGACGTGCCGGGCCATACGCGCGCCATCGTGCCGCTGCTCGCCGACGCCGGCATCCGCCTGCTCCACGTAGGCACCAACCCTGTGGCCCCCGTGCCCCGGATCCCCTCCGTCTGCCGCTGGCGCGACCGCCCCTCGGGCAAGGAGATCATGCTCATGTACAACGGCGACTACGGGTCGGACATGCTGCTGCCCGACGGCCGCACGGCCGTGGCCATAGTCTTCACCTACGACAACCAGGGCCCCCACACCGTCGAGGGCGTGCGCGGGATCTACGCCGACCTGCGCAAGCGCTATCCCGGCGCCCGCATCGAGGCCGTGTCGCTCAACGCCGTGGCCGAGGCGCTCGACGCCATGCGCGACAGCCTGCCCGTGGTCGAGTCCGAGATCGGCGACACGTGGATCTACGGCTACGGCAGCGCCCCGCTGCGCATGGCCCGCTTCCGCGCCCTGCAACGCCTCCACGCGGCGTGGATCGACGCGGGGCGCCTCGACCCCGCGAGCGACGCGGCCGTCGACTTCGCCGTGCGCCTGGGAATGATCGCCGAGCACACGTGGGGCGCCGACATCAAGACCTTCCTCCAGAACTGGGACGCCTACGACCTCGACACGTTCCGCGCCCGCCGTCTGCTGCCCCCGTTCCGCCTGGCCGAGCGGTCGTGGCAGGAGCTCGACGACAACATCGGCAAGGCCGTCGCCCTGCTGCCCGAGGAGCTGCAGGCAGAGGCGCTCGAGGCGCTGCTCGCGCTCGAACCCGAGCGCCCCGAGCCGATCCGCACGCCGGCCGAACGACTGCCCGAGGAGCTCGACGCCGAGGGCCGCTACCGTTTCGACGCCGCGGGCGTCGGGTGCCTCGCGGGCGGCGTGGCCTACCAGACCTACTCGGCCGACGACTACCAGCGCTTCTTCGACCGCTACTTCACCCGCCAGGCGTGGTGGGCCATCAGCGACTACGGCAAGCCGGGGCTCGAGAACAGCGCGGCCCGCAGCGCTACGCTCGAGGCGCGCGTCGTCGCCTCGGAGCGCACCTCCGACGCCCGGGGCGAGCTCATCCGCTGCGACATGGCCTTCCCCGCCGACACGCGCATCGACGCGCGCGTGCTGCCCGAGGCCGTGCGCCTCGAGTACCGCCCCTCGACCGACGGGCGCTCGCTCGACATCTCGCTCACGCTCCACCGCAAGCCGGCCAACCGCCTGCCCGAGGCCTACTGGTTCTCGTTCCGCCCCGAGCGGCTCGCGGGGCTCGTGGCCGAGAAGACGGGCAGCCGCATCGACCTGAGCGACGTGGCGGCGGGCGGCAACCGCCGGATGCACGCCATCGACCGCTACATCGACCTTCAGACGCCGCAGGGCACGCTGCGCATCACCTCGCCCGACGCCTTCCTGGTAGCCGTGGGCGAGCGCCACGCCCTCAACTACTCGACCGACGCACCCGACCTGGAGCAGGGCATCCACTTCTGCCTCTACGACAACCTCTGGGGAACCAATTTCTCCATGTGGTGGGAGGGCTCGGTCCGCTATCGGTTTCACGTCGAGCTGCTTCCCGCGACGAAATAGCGCGTCCGACGGCCGGAAATCGAAGAATTTTGTTATTTTTGCATAACGAGTGAACTTTTTACGGAAAGATACATGGACGAGAAGATCGATTTTGCATGTAAGACCCCCTATCATATCCAGGCCGAGCGCATCCTGCGCCACATGATCAACGACGAGCAGTACAGCTCGGGCGCAGTGCTGCCCAACGAGATCGAGCTGGCCCGCGACCTGGGCATCTCGCGCAACACGCTCCGGCAGGCGATCAACCGCCTGGTGGCCGAGGGGCTGCTGCTGCGCAAGAAGGGCGTAGGCACCACGGTCAACACGCTGGGCAAGGCGAGCAGCAACGTCCGCAACTGGATGAGCTTCTCGCAGGAGATGGAGAGCCTGGGCATCGCTGTGCGCAACTACGAACTGCACGTGTGCTGGGAGATCGCCCCGCGCGAGGTCTACCGCTTCTTCAACCTGCGCAACGAGACGCCGCTGCTGCGCATGTCGCGCGTGCGCGGCAGCCAGCAGGCGCCCATCGTCTTCTTCGTCTCCTACTTCAATCCGGCCATCGGCATGACGGGCGACGAAGACTACGCCATGCCGCTCTACACCATCCTCGAGCAGCGCTACGGCATCGTCGTCCACAAGTCGGTCGAGGAGGTGAGCGCCCAGCTCGCCGACCAGGAGCTCGCCGGCAAGCTCTTCATCCACCCCGGCGACGCGATCCTCAAGCGCAAGCGGCTGGTGCTCGACAACACGGGCTCGCCCGTGGAGTACAACATCGGCTACTACCGCGCCGACAGCTTCACCTACCGCATCGAGGCGGAGAAGTAGCCGCCCTCGCCGCAACCGCCACTATTGTCGCCACGGCTGTTGCTCTCTGTTGCTGCCGCTGCGCTTTTGCGCCCCGCGGCACCTGCCCCCCGGGACACCTCCCGCCCGCGACTCACGACACGCATCCCCGGCCTGCATACAGGGCGGGGATGCGCATTCAGGCCCGATTTCTGTCCTCCGCCGGCTGCGGGCTGCCGAAGCTTTGGGTTTTGATTCCTTGGCGGCCATTCTATAATAAAAGGCGCCGAAATCCCGAAGCCGGAGGCTCCGTCCCTTTGCCGGCTCGCGCCTGCGACGCGAGCGCCCCAGCCGGCAAAGGGAGATCGTGCGCGAAAATGACAGCTCGTAGAGCCGGCAGGCCGCAGCCCACTGGCACAGAGGGCTGCAAACGCAAATAATAAACCCCGGCTCTTAGCCGGACAGCCCGTAGCCGCCCCCGGGCGAAGGGCTGCTCGCTGCTCTCGCGCCTCTTCGCCGGCTACGGCCTGCCCTACACTTTTTACTTTTCACTTATTACTTGCCCCTCGGCTCGCAGAGCCAGCGGGCCGCAGCCTCCGGCGGCGAAGGCCCGCAACTCGCCCAAGGCTCGTGCGTCCCTTCGCAGGCTGCCGCCCGAGGACGAATTGAAAATGCAAGGCGGCGCCCCCCATTATTCATTATTCATTATTCATTGCCGCTTCAGCCGCCGCACCCTCCGCACCCGCCCCGACACAAAAAAAGCAGAGACGCACCCGAAGTGCGTCCCTGCAGGAATCGGTCGTGGGAGCCGCGAAGCCCCCCGCCGCGGAAATTACTGGCGGTATACCTTCTTGTAGCCGTAGATAGCCTCCTCGCCGAGCTCCTCCTCGATGCGGAGCAGCTGGTTGTACTTGGCCATACGGTCCGAGCGCGACATCGAGCCGGTCTTGATCTGGCCCGAGTTGGTAGCCACGGCGATGTCGGCGATCGTGGCGTCCTCGGTCTCGCCCGAGCGGTGCGACGTTACCGACGTGTAGCCGGCGCGGTGCGCCATCTCGATGGCGTCGAGCGTCTCGGTGAGCGAGCCGATCTGGTTGACCTTGATGAGGATCGAGTTGCCGCAGCCCATCTCGATACCCTTCTTCAGGAAGTCGACGTTGGTGACGAACAGGTCGTCGCCTACGAGCTGGCACTTGCCGCCGATCTCGGCGGTGAGCATCTGCCAGCCCTCCCAGTCGTTCTCCGACATACCGTCCTCGATCGAGTCGATCGGGTACTTCTCCACGAGGCCCTTGAGGTACTCTACCTGCTCCTTCGACGAGCGCTTGGCACCCTTCTCACCCTCGAAGATGGTGTAGTCGTAGATGCCGTTCTTGTAGAACTCCGACGAAGCGCAGTCCATGCCGATCATCACGTCCTTTCCGGGAACGTAGCCGGCCTTCTCGATGGCCTTGATGATCGACTCCAGCGCATCCTCCGTGCCGTTGAGCGCGGGAGCGAAGCCGCCCTCGTCGCCTACGGCCGTCGACAGGCCGCGCTCGTGGAGCACCTTCTTGAGGTTGTGGAACACCTCGGCGCCCATGCGCAGACCCTCCTTGAGCGAGGGAGCGCCCACGGGACGGATCATGAACTCCTGGAATGCGATGGGAGCGTCCGAGTGCGAGCCGCCGTTGATGATGTTCATCATCGGAACGGGCAGCGTCTTGGCGTTCGAGCCGCCGATATAGCGGTAGAGGGGCATGCCGAAGTAGTCGGCAGCGGCGCGGGCCACGGCCAGCGATACGCCGAGGATGGCGTTGGCGCCCAGGTTCGACTTGGTCTTGGTGCCGTCGAGCGCGATCATCGCACGGTCGATGCCCACCTGGTCGGCTACGTTCATGCCGATGATGGCCGGAGCGATCTTCTCGTTGACGTTCTTCACGGCGGTCAGCACGCCCTTGCCCAGGTAGCGGCCCTTGTCGCCGTCGCGAAGCTCCAGAGCCTCGTTCTCGCCCGTCGACGCGCCGCTCGGAACGGCAGCGCGGCCGAATGCGCCCGATACGGTGCGTACTTCGACCTCGACGGTCGGGTTGCCTCGCGAGTCGAGGATCTCTCTTGCGTGAATCTCTACAATCTGCATAGTTGTAAAAGTTTGGTTTATGGTTTTCGGAATCGTTTGCACGCTTGCGCTCGCAAAGTTAACAAATAATTGCGGATTCGGGCGCACCCGCCGGTTATTTTTTGCGTTCGCGCCCGTGCCGTCCCGCGTCCTCACGCGCCCGAGCCCCCGTCCCGACCCGCACCCGCGCGGCCGCCCGCACGGAAATGCGGACGGGGCGTTCGTTGATGCGGCGGGCCTTTCGGCGGGCAAAAACCGCCCGTCGGTTGAAAAGATTTGACCGGGCGCTCCGAACGCCGCATCTTTGTCGGCGCGGAGCGATCCGCCCGAACCCATTCACACAACAAAAAAGAGAAAGCATGAAACGAAATCTCGCTACCCTCGCCCTGGCGGCGCTTCTCTGCCTCGCCGCGGCATGCAGCAAGGACGACACGCCCCGCTGGCAGCTTCCGACGGAGGAGCTCACGGGCGAAACGCTCGTCGTGACCCTCAACGGCGACCGGCTCGAACGCGGCTCGGCACAGCTGGCCCTCTCTGCCGGCAGCACGGCGACGCTCGCTCTGCGGGGCGTGGTCAACGGCTACGCCTCGATCGAAGTGCCCGTCGCCCTCAGCCGGCTCGCCGACGGAGGCACGGGCTTCGCCGGTTCCCGCGCCCTGCCGGCTCCCGCGCTGACGCGCACCGACGCCTCCGCCGAGGGCCCCGCGACGTTCGACCTCGAGGTCGAGGGGCGCCTGGCCGCCGACGGAGAGGAGGCCCCGGCGCAGATCGGCCTCACGCTGCGCCTCACGACCGAGGGCAGCGGCGGTCTGACGGGCGAGTGGCCCCTCTCGCGCACGATCTACGCCTCGGCCGACCGGACCGACGCCATAGCCGACCGCGCGCCGCTGCGCCTGGTGTGGAGCGCCGCCGACCCCGCCGCGCCCAACGCCGGGCAGCTGGCCAAGCTGGGCAGCGTGCTGGGCAGCCGCCTGCTGGGCGAAGTGCTCGCCTCGGTCACGCTGGAGGCCGACGGCAACCTCACGGCCTCGTACCACCCGGGCCTGGTGACCGACCGCATGCGCCACCCCGAGACGGGCGAGTGGGTCTCCACGCGCGAGTTCATGGAGCAGAGCGGCGGCACCGAGCTCTTCGGCGACGAGCTCTCCTACTGGATCTTCCAGGCCCTCTTCAGCACCACGCCGACCGTCGACCCCTACCCCCGCCGGTGGATCGCCTCGCCGCGCGGGCTGGTGACGTGGTACGTGGCTGACGGGCGCATCTACTTGCTGCCCGACACGGAGCGCATCGTGCGCCAGGCCACGGGCGACGACGCGCTGGCCGGGAGCATCCTCGCGCTGCTGCGAAACCTCCGCGAAATGGACGACGAGGCGCTGCGGACCACGATCGGCGAGCTGGGCGAGAGCCTGGGCGCCGACCTCTCGGGCATCGAGCCGGCGCTGCTGCGCGAGGTGCTCGGCTGGCTCGACACGGGCATCCCCATGCGCTACGAGCAGCAGGCCGACGGTCTGAAGCTCTACGTCGACCGCACGATGGCCGAGCCCTTCATGCGCGCCGTGCTGGGCTTCATGCCGCAGCTCGACCGGCTCTTCGGCGAGCTGGCCGCCCAGAAACCCATGATGGGGATGATCTTCTACCTGTTGGGCTTCGAGAACTTCACCGCCCTGCAGGGCATCTGGACCGACAACACCGCCGATTTCGAGCTGGCGCTCCACTTCGGCGGCCCCGCGGCCGAGGCCTCCCGCCTCGCGGCGCCCCTGCCCCGCCCGACCGATGCCGGCGACCTGCGGCGGCTCCTGCGTCTGCGCCTCGCGGCCCCCGCCGCATATTGCGCAAGCGCACTCAGCGCATGAGCACCGACGAGTCGCCGTAGCTCAGGAAGCGGAATCCGTGCCCGAGGGCGTAGTCGTAGATCGGCCGCCAGGCGCCCCGCGTGTAGGCCGCCACGAGCAGCAGCAGCGTCGACGAGGGCTGGTGAAAGTTGGTCACGATGTTGCGCACCACGCGGAACTCGAAGCCCAGCGGAGCGATCATGATCTGCGTCGAGGCCTTCAGGCGGTCCATCCCCTCCCGCTCGAGGTAGCCCGCCAGGTCATCGAGCGCCTCGGCCCCCGTGTAGGAGGCGGGCAGGTCGTAGGGCTCCCACTGCCCCACCGCCCGCGCGGCGTCGGGCGTGCCCCCCGTGCGGATGCGCCAGGCGAGGGCCGGCAGCGACTCGAGCGTGCGCACCGAGGTGGTCCCCACGGCCGTCACGGCCCCCAGCCTGGCGCGCAGCGCGCGCAGGGTCGCAAGCGTGATCTCGAAGTGCTCGGTGTGCATGGCGTGGCGCGCGGCGTCGGCCTCCTTGACCGGCAGGAAGGTGCCGGCGCCCACGTGCAGCGTCACCTCCTCGAAGGCGAAGCCCCGGCAGCGCATCGCGGCGATGACCTCGGGCGTGAAGTGCAGCCCGGCCGTCGGCGCGGCCACCGATCCCTCGATCTTCGAATAGACCGTCTGGTAGCGCGTGTTGTCTATCTCCTCGCTCTCGCGCCCCAGGTAGGGCGGGATGGGTATGCGCCCCAGGAGCTCGAGCAGCTCGCCGAAGGTGCGGTCGGCCGTCCAGCGGAAGCGCACCAGCTGCTCGCGCGCACCCCGCTCGGCGATCTCGGCCTCGACGAGCTCCTCGCGCCCGTCCAGATCGAAGCGGATCCGCACCGCCCCCTCCTTCCACTTCTTGAGGTTGCCCACGATGCACGACCAGAGGCACTCGCCCCGGGCGGCGAAGGCGCGCTCGTAGTCGGCCGGCTCGCGAGGCTCGAGGCAGAAAACCTCGATGCGCGCCCCCGAGGGCTTGTGCATGACGATCCGCGCGCGGATCACCTTCGTATTGTTGAAGACGAGCAGCTGCCCCTCGGGCAGCACCTCGCCCAGGTCGGCGAAGCGGCGCTCGGCGATCGCCCCGGCGCGCCACACGAGCAGCTTCGAGGCGCTGCGTTCCTCGAGCGGGAAGCGGGCGATGCGCTCCTCGGGCAGCTCGTAGGCGTAGTCCTCCATGAGGATGTGTCGTTCCATGTTTCGACGGCGTTTTGGTCGGACAAAGATAGGCTTTATATCCCATTTCCGCGGCACGCGGCAGGGATATTCCCGATAATTTTCTTAACTTTGGCCGTCTTAAAGCCACTTAACACGATGAAGACGGACTTCCTGGTCATCGGCTCGGGCGCAGCGGGGCTCTCGTTCGCGCTCAAGGCCGCCGCACACGGTCGCGTGACGATCGTCACCAAAGGCGAGATGAAGGAGAGCAACACCAACTATGCCCAGGGGGGCATCTGCTCGGTGACCTACGCTCCCGACACCTTCGAGAAGCACATCGAGGACACGCTCGTCTGCGGCGCCGGGAAGTGCGACCGCGAGGCCGTGGAGCTGGTCGTGCGGCGCGCCCCGGAGCTCATCGCCGACCTCATAGCGTGGGGCACGCGCTTCGACAAGACCCCCGACGGGCGCTTCGAGCTCCACCGCGAGGGGGGCCACTCCGAGCACCGCATCCTCCACCACGAGGACCTCACGGGGGCCGAGATCGAGCGGGCGCTCATCGAGGCGGTCAGGGCCCACCCCGACATCACGGTACTCGAGCGCCACTTCGCCGTCGACCTGCTCACGCAGCACCACCTGGGCGAGTTCGTCACGCGCCACACGCGCGGCCTGGCCTGCTTCGGGGCCTACGTGCTCGACCTGGAGACCAACGAGATCGAGACCTTCCTCTCGAAGTTCACGGTGGTGGCCACGGGCGGCTGCGGCAACATCTACTCGACGACCTCCAACCCGGTCGTGGCCACGGGCGACGGCATCGCCATGTGCCACCGCGCCAAGGCGATCACCGAGAACATGGAGTTCATCCAGTTCCACCCCACCACGCTCTACAACCCGGGCGAGAAGCCCAACTTCCTCATCACGGAGGCCATGCGCGGCTTCGGGGCCATCCTGCGCCTGCAGTCGGGCGAGGAGTTCATGGACAAGTACCACCCCATGAAGTCGCTGGCGCCGCGCGACGTGGTGGCGCGGGCCATCTACCGCGAGATGACGCGCCGCGGCGAGGACTTCGTCTGCCTCGACGTGCGGCACAAGGACCCCGACACGGTGCGCAATCACTTCCCCAACATCTACGAGAAGTGCCTCTCGATCGGCATCGACATCACGCGCGACCTGATCCCCGTGACCCCTGCGGCCCACTACTGCTGCGGCGGCGTGAAGGTCGACACCGACGGCCAGACCTCCATCCGGCGGCTCTACGCGCTGGGCGAGACTTCGTGCACGGGGCTCCACGGCGCCAACCGTCTGGCCTCCAACTCGCTGATCGAGGCGGTGGTCTACGCCGACCAGGCTGCGCGCCACGCCGCCGCGCAGCTCGACCGGGTCGACTTCCAGGAGGGGATTCCCGACTGGGATTTCGAGGGCACGCAGCACATCGAGGAGATGCTCATGCTCATCCAGTCGCGCCGCGAGGTGCAGCAGATCATGTCCAACTACGTGGGCATCGTGCGCTCGAACCTCTCGCTCAAGCGGGCCATGCGCCGCCTGGAGCTCCTCTGGCAGGAGACCGAGGAGCTCTACGCCCGCAGCAAGCCCAACCGCGAGCTGTGCGAGCTGCGCAACACGATCGCCGTGGCCTATCTGGTCATCAAGCAGGGGCGCGAGATCAAGGAGTCGGTGGGCTGCCACTACAACGCCGACTATCCCAAGCAATAGCGATAGAGCAGCAGACGATACGCGAAAATCTGCGGGATCCGCGGCCAGCGCGTGATGCCCGACTTCGACCTGGCGGCGCTCTGCCAGGTGGAGACCCGCGCGCTCAACCGAGCAGAGCTCGGGTAGCCAGACAGGCGCCCCACAGCAGCGCGGCAGCCGCCGCAACCCCTCCGAGCAACCAAAGTCCGCGCACCGTCGCCACGTCCCGCCACCTCAGGCGCCGGGCAAGGCAGGCGGCGCCATAACCCACCGCCCCCGCAGGCAGCAGATTCGCCCCCACAACCTGCCACGAGAGCAGATGCGCCTCGGCAACGGCCGCAGCCGCCAGCAGATCGAAGACCCGGCAGCGGGCCCACCACGCCAAAACGAGGCTTCCCGCCAATCCGACGGCAAGGGCCAGCCACCGCCTCCCCGCTCCGGCGGCCGCACAGCCGCAGGCCAGCGCCCCGGCACAGAAGAGCGGCAGCAGCGCCGCATGTACGATTTTCACAACCAAAGGATCCATAATACGAAATTACGAAAAAATCGCGCACCACGCAACCCGCCCGCTCCGGCAGGCGCGGCCCGATTGTGAATTATGAATTTTGCATGGTGAATTGCGAGGCCTCCGGCTTCGTCCCTTGGCCGGCGGGCGCCTGCAGCGCGACCGCCCCAGCCGGCAAAGGGAACTTTTCTGCTGACCGATGGCCGCAGGCCGGCAGCCCGTAGCCAGCACCCGGTTAAGAACCGGGATTTGCAATTCGCTTTTTCAGCGCGCAGCCGCCCCGGGCTATGGGCT
>Ga0137307_100347_pt1 | contig 67349 bp, 69 predicted proteins | sample NAcewD2O_March_2_FD_97180 | JGI IMG/M metagenome (GOLD analysis project Ga0137307, IMG submission 97180) | Mouse cecal microbial communities from Vienna, Austria - N-Acetylglucosamine amended D2O_March | ecosystem: Host-associated > Mammals > Digestive system > Large intestine > Cecum | place... | reverse complement strand
ATAAGATTGCGCACAAAAAGAAGGAAGGCAATATCTATGTATGAAGCGTCCCCACAATAACAGATATAATTATGCAATAAAAGCCTTGACGGAATCCAAAAAAAGATTTATCTTTACGCCAAACTTAATAAATCTAAGACCATGCGAAAATTCTTCTTGCTGGCAGTTGCCTTACTTTCCGGTTTACTTGCCTACTCTCAGCAATTCGAGCCTGAATGGGCCGGAGAAGTAACCATTCTGAAAATTGATGAAGACACGACTGCCATTCCAACTGAAAAATCCATTCCAAAAGTTAAAACATCATCTTCCGCAGGCCACCTGCTTGTCGGCATAGGCAACGTCAGGCAGAAAGCTATCATCAAAAACGGCAGATCAACTACGCAAATAAACCCTGAAAACACCGTTACGCTCGTTGTCAAATGCAAGGACAATGAAACTGATCCGACCACTTTTATCCAAGTAGTAAAATTCGAGGAAAAGAAAAAAGAAAGACGCGCAGAGCTCGCTAATGTCAACTGGCTCGGAAACGTTTCCGAAGGCAATATGGAATATATAAATTTCCAAGGGAAGCGATATGGCAAATCCTCTTATATATTGACTTTCCCGGCTATCGAGGGTGAATTTGGAGTAAAGGTAATGAATCCCAACGAACGCGATGAAAAAACCACCGTATTCTATTGCTTCGGAATACACAACGACAACAGCTCCGACCAAAACTAAAAAAGAGTTTGAATCTAACTCATATATTTTGAGAAGACTTTTGAAATAATTCATTATCACTAATTTAATGTTAACGCGTTAAATCCAAGAACTCCCTAATAAAGCGCATAGACAGAACTAACCAACATCAACAGTTCCCACCAATTCACAGGGGCCACTATCTATCATAGTGCCCCTTTTTCGCATATACACTTCAATAATCCATCAATTATAACTAACTTTGCGGTGATGACGAAGGCTCTTTATGCACATGTGATTGTGCCGCTGCCGCTCGACGGAGCATTCACCTACGTGGTGCCACCGGCACTGCAAGAGGACGTGCGCCCGGGCTGCCGAGTGATTGTTCCTTTCGGAGCCAAGCACTTCTACACAGGGCTGGTGCAAGACGTGACCCCTATAGCTCCCGCGCCCGGTGTGGCGCTTAAAGAGATAGCGCTCGTGCTCGACGGGGGCAAACCTATTGTCCGCAACCCGCAGGTGCGCTTCTGGCAATGGATTGCCTCATACTATCTGTGTTCGGTGGGCGATGTGTTCAAAGCCGCCCTCCCCTCCGGCCTTAAGCTCGAAAGCGAAACCCGCATAGAGCTATACGGCGAGCCTGAGCCTGAAGACATTGCCGAATGCACTCCCCGCCAGACAGAGATTATGGCCTACCTGCGCGAGAAAGGCAGCTCGACCCTTAAGACTCTCGAAGCAACATTCGGCGGCGCTGCCGTACGCACCCATATCGATGCCCTTGTGGAGAAAGGCCTGCTCGCAAGCTCGGAGAAGCTTGTGGAGAGATACCGCAGCATTCGTAAAGCCTACGTCCGCCCCACGCTTCCGCGCGGCGACAAATGCGCCTTAGACGCGGCTTTCACTGCCGTAAAGCGCTCTCCGCGCCAAGAAAGCGCCTTAGTGGCCTTATTAGCCATGTCGGAATTCAACCGCGAAGGCACACCGCTCGTAGAAGTTCCTCTCGACGTGCTATCCGAACGCTCCGGAGCAAGCCGAGCGCACTTGAAAGCATTATCCGAAAAAGGTTTCTGCGAAATATACAACAAAGAAATATCGCGGTTTTCATACTCAGGCCCGTCGGGCGGCGCCATGCCGCAGCTATCCCCGGCGCAATCAGGAGCGCTCGACCGGATACACCGTGGCTTTATCGAAAAAGACGTCACGCTGCTGCACGGTGTCACCTCGTCGGGTAAAACCGAGATATATATCCACCTTATCGACTACGTGCTACGGCAGGGACGGCAGACATTGTTCCTTGTTCCCGAAATCGCCCTTACCACCCAGCTTACATACAGGTTGCAGAGAGTATTCGGCGACAAGGTTGTAATATACCACTCCAAATTCTCCGACAGCGAGCGCGTAGAGCTATGGCGGCGCCTGCTCTCCACATCAGACCCGCTTGTGGTAATAGGCGCCCGCTCGGCAGTATTCCTGCCGTTTGCATCGCTCGGCCTCGTGATAGTCGACGAGGAACACGAAAGCAGCTACAAGCAAGCCGACCCCGCGCCACGCTACAACGGTCGCGACGCGGCCATAATGCTCGCGTCACTCCACGGAGCCAAGACATTGCTCGGAAGCGCCACACCCACAGTCGAAACATACCACAAGGCGTTGAACGGCAAATTCGGCCTCGTGAGCCTCACCGAGCGCTTCGACGGCGTGGCAATGCCGTCGGTAGAAATAGTAGACATGCGCTCCGAAAGACGCCGCAAGGCTGTGAGCGGCTACTTCTCGCACAGGCTCCTCGATGTGAGCATCGACGCTCTCTCCCGTAAGAAACAAGCCATCTTCTTCCTGAACCGTCGCGGCTACGCGCCTATGGCCCGGTGCAAGATGTGCGCCTTCACCCCCAAATGCAATTTCTGCGACGTTGCCCTTACCTACCACAAGCGTACCAACCGCCTCCAGTGCCACTACTGCGGAGCCGAGTATCCTGTTCCGCAAGTTTGCCCCGAATGCCACGAACCGTCGATGGAGATAGTAGGATACGGAACAGAACGGCTCGAAGACGAAATATCGGAACGCTTCGCCCAGCACCGCGTGCTGCGCATGGACCTCGACACCACGCGAAACAAAGAAGGACACGGCAAGATCATCGATGAATTTTCACGCCACAAGGCCGACATACTCGTAGGCACCCAGATGGTGACAAAGGGGCTGGACTTCGGAGGAGTCGAAGTAGTAGGCATACTCAACGCCGACAGCATGCTGAACATACCCGATTTCAGGGCTGCGGAGCGAGCATTCAATATGATAGAACAGGTAGCAGGACGCGCCGGACGGCGCGACGGCGTAGGGCGCGTGGTCGTTCAGACCCATAATCCCGAAAATCCCGTTCTCGCCCTCGCTGCCGCACACGACTACGACGGTTTCTATCGGCGCGAAATCGCCGAGCGCGAAGCATTCGCCTTTCCGCCTTTCACTCGCATAATAAATATTTTTGTAAAGCACCGCGACGCACGCACAGTGGCGGAGTACGCCGACAATCTCGCCCGCAGCCTCCGCCAGATATTCGGCTCACGCGTACTCGGCCCACAGGAACCTTCCGTAGCACGCGTGCAATCGCTCTATATCCGCAAGATAATGCTCAAAGTAGAGGCCACCGCATCTATGGCAAAAGTCAAGGAGCTACTCCGCGAACGATACGTGGCGCTCGCCTCGTCGCCCCTTATGCGCGGACTGACCGTGTACTACGACGTAGACCCGGTATGACATTCCCCTACCGGATCGCCATGCGGCGGAAAGTATAGTCGCGGTCGGCAATCTCGCACGACATCATATCGGCATGGTGCACCTTTACGTCTTCTATCTTCTGGTATTTGCTGAATTCCTCACGTATGGCCGAGGTTACGCGCACACGCCAGGCCTCAACAGTCTGCGCCGTTAGCGAATCAAGCGCGGGCTGCTGAAGCCCGGTAAGCACATTTTGTGAAAACGTCACACCAGCCGGATCGATATTCACCTTAAGAGTGGACGCATCGAGCGAAAGAAGCAAATCATCGTCATAGGCGTCGTCCTCCGGAACATAGCGCCCCGATATTGACGCCGTGGCAGCCACATCAACCTGATATGCCTGGTCTACGACAAAAGGCGAGCCTGATTCTACTGCCTGGCTCACATCAACCGTCGCCAACAGCATCACATCGCCGCTGCCATTCTTGCTGTCGGACGGCGCAAAATCAATTGTCACCACAGAACTGGCATCAGAAGCGCCCGACACACCCTCAAGGCGCACCGGCAAGCCCTGCCACGCACCCGCATAATCTTGCATACGGGAGCACGAGGTCGACAAAACGATAGCGCCAAGCACAGTAAGCGCTCCGAAAAATGATGCTGAATAAAGATTCATAAGGCAACGAAGTTAAAGTGTTATAATTCTCTAACAACGATGCTGCCTCGATTGTTTATCGTGGTTTCTGCGCCTCCGGGAGAGCCGAAGCAATCGCATCGGCAGACCGCTCCATAAGCTCCGAAAGCTCGTGGCGCCCCGTTTCACTGCTCGCGTGGATAGGCGCGTGGATTGTGAGGGTGATACTGCCCGGACGGGGCAACACACTGCCGCGAGGCATAACGCCGTACGCTCCGTCGATAGTGACAGGCACCACAGGCAGCGAGAACTCCGTAGCAAGCTTGAACGCCCCGCGCCTGAAGGCATGCATACGCCCGTCGCGGCTGCGCGATCCCTCCGGGAAAACCACCACCGACATACCGCCCGAAAGCTGCTTCTCGGCCGTGGCCATAGTATGAGCCGTGGCAGACGGGCTGCTGTTGTCAACATATATATGGCCCGACACCCTGCAGCTAAAGCCCACGAAAGGTATGCGTTCGAGGCTCTTCTTCATCATCCAACGGAAATTATGGCCGAGATAACCATAAATGGCAAAGATATCATAAGCCCCCTGATGGTTGGCTACAAACACGTAGCTTGTGCGCCGGTCGATATTCTCGCGACCGCGGACACGCACCTTCACCAGCGACAACATACAGAACGCCTTGGCCCATAGGTGCCCCGGCCAATAACCCATCGAACGGCTCGCCCCGAGCACGCTTCCTATAATAGTGACACTCGCGGCAAGAACCGTCAGCACCGCCAGAAGCGGTATCATCACCAAAAATTGATAAATCCTATAAAAAAACACTGCTATTCTGATTATGGAATACTTTGCGGCCAAGTCCCTTAGAGCCTCGGACTTGCAAAAATAGCAAAAATTTCATAATTTTGCATATCTAATTCAGAAGATATATCTACATGAAACTACTCGAAGGAAAAACCGCCCTTATCACCGGCGCGGCCCGAGGCATCGGCAAAGCCCTTGCCATCCGTTTCGCACAGGAAGGCGCAAACATCGCCTTCACCGACCTCGTTATCGATGAAAACGGCAAAGCGACCGAAGAAGAAATAGCCTCTTACGGCGTGAAAGCCAAAGGATATGCCTCCAATGCAGCCGACTTCGCCCAGACCAAGGAAGTCGTAGCGCAGGTACACGCCGACTTCGGCTCTATCGACATTCTGGTAAACAACGCCGGCATCACCAAAGACGGTCTGATGATGCGTATGACAGAAGCCCAGTGGGACGCCGTTATCGCCGTAAACCTCAAGAGCGCGTTCAACTTTATCAACGCCACTCTGCCCATCATGATGCGCCAGCGCAGCGGCTCGATTATCAACATGGCATCGGTAGTAGGTGTTCACGGCAACGCCGGCCAGTCGAACTATGCCGCTTCCAAAGCCGGCCTGATAGCCCTCGCCAAGAGCATCGCGCAGGAAGTAGGCTCACGCGGCATACGCGCCAACGCCATCGCCCCCGGATTTATCGAAACAGCCATGACAGCCCAGCTTCCCGACGAAGTTCGCGAAGAATGGAAGAAGAAAATCCCCCTGCGCCGAGGCGGACAGGTGGAAGACATCGCCAACGTGGCCACCTTCCTTGCCTCCGACATGTCGTCCTACGTTACCGGACAGGTTATCCAGGTCGACGGCGGCATGAACATGTAATACAGCACAAGATCAAAACTAACGGCAGGCGCATCAACCCGATTCGGGCATGCGCCTGCCGCTTTTTCATTAGACCACCCTCTGCATATTTACAATAAAAAGAACAGCCCCGCACCCAAAAAAAGTGCGGGGCTGCCTATAGGCTGTCGCCGTGTATTATTCTGCTGCGGGAAGCTCGGTTTCAGCTGCTGCGGCAGCTTCTACGGGATTCTCTGCGGCATTGGATTTACGACGGCTACGACGTGTCTTAGCCTTGGCTTCCTTAGCTTCCTTGAGCATGCCTTCGTTGTAGTCAACGAGCTCGATGAAGCAGGTCTTGGCGTTGTCACCAAGACGGTTGCCTGTCTTAAGAATGCGGGTGTAGCCACCGGGGCGTCCGGCAATCTTTTCAGCTATTTCCTGGAAGAGAACCTTCACAGCTTCTTTGTTCTGAAGATAGCTGAACACAAGACGGCGGTTAGACGTGCTGTCTTCCTTGGCGCGGTTGATCAGCGGCTCGGCATAGATACGCAGTGCCTTGGCCTTGGCCAAAGTGGTGTGGATGCGCTTATGCAGGATGAGCGATATGGTCATATTGGCCAGAAGGGCGTCGCGGTGAGCCTTCTTGCGGCCAAGGTGATTGAATTTTTTATTGTGTCGCATCGGGGTGATTAATCTTTATCGAGTTTGTATTTGGAAATATCCATGCCGAAGGAGAGGTTGAGGCTCGTAAGGAGGCTCTCAAGTTCGACGAGGGATTTTTTACCGAAATTGCGGAATTTAAGCAGGTCTGTCTTGTTGAAAACCACTAATTCGGCAAGTGTTTCCACCTCAGCGCTCTTCAGGCAGTTGAGCGCGCGCACGGAAAGCTGCATATCTACGAGCTTCGACTTGAGAAGCTGGCGCATATGGAGCACTTCCTCATCGAATTCCTCGCCCGGATCGGGGTCGGAAGTTTCAAGCGTGATCTTCTCGTCGGAGAAGAGCATGAAGTGGTAGATAAGGATTTTGGCAGCCTCTTTCACAGCGTCCTTGGGCAGGATAGAGCCGTTGGTGCTGATTTCGAGGGTAAGTTTGTCGTAGTCGGTTTTCTGGTCTACGCGGTAGTTTTCTACTGTGTATTTGACGTTCTTGATAGGGGTGTAGATCGAGTCGATGGCGATAGTGTTGATATCGTCCTGCGGAGTCACATTCTCTTCCGCCGGAACCCAACCGCGACCCTTATTGATGGTCAGTACGATGGTGAAACTTGCGTCGGGATCCAAATGACATATCACCAGGTCGGGATTCATTACCTCGAATCCGCTCATTTCCCGGGCTATGTCGCCGGCCGTGAACACTTCTTTGCCTGATACGGTGATAGAAACACGCTCAAATTCGGTGTCTTCCACTTTTTGCTTGAGGTCGACTTGCTTCAGGTTAAGAATGATGTTGGTCACATCTTCCTTAACGCCGGGCACGGCATCAAATTCGTTCTTAACGCCGTCGATTTTTATCGACGAGATCGCGAATCCTTCCAGCGAGGAAAGGAGCACGCGACGGAGAGCGTTTCCGACAGTGATGCCATAGCCGGGTTCCAAAGGCTTGAATTCGAACTTACCGTAGAAGTTTCCTGCTTCTACCATAACCACCTCTTCAGGTTTCTGGAATGCTAATATAGCCATGGATCTTTTGGGGTTAGGCGTTATTACTTGGAGTAGAGCTCGACGATGAGCTGCTCCTTGATGTTTTCGGGAATGTCCTCGCGTGCGGGCACGTGGAGGAACTTACCGCTCTTTGTAGCCTCGTCCCATTCAATCCAGGGATATTTGCTGTGGTTGAAGCCTGCGAGAGCGTCAGCGATAACCTCGAGCGACTTGCTGCGCTCGCGAACGCCTACTACAGCGCCGGGCTTTACAGAGAACGAAGGTATGTTCACAACCTGGCCGTTCACAGTTATGTGCTTGTGGAGAACGATCTGGCGGGCAGCAGCACGTGTGGGAGCAATACCCAGACGGTATACCACGTTGTCCAGACGCGATTCCAGAAGCTGGAGCAGGATTTCACCGGTGATACCTTTGAGGCGCGATGCTTCCTCGAAGAGGTTGCGGAACTGGCGTTCGAGCAGACCGTAGGTATATTTGGCTTTCTGCTTTTCGCGAAGCTGTACGCCGTATTCCGATGTTTTGCGACGCTTGTTCTGTCCGTGCTGGCCCGGGGGGAAGTTGCGACGGGCGAGAACCTTGTCTTCGCCGAATATGGGTTCGCCGAATTTGCGGGCTATTTTGGTCTTGGGACCTGTGTATCTTGCCATTGTAGTTGAAATCAGTTTATCGCCCGACGGGGGTGTATCTCAGTTCCGGCGTCAGTGCATTGTCGGCGCAGCCGCGACCATAGAGAGGTGATGTAAGATATGGTCTATTCGCCTCGATTGTACTGCGTGATTCCGGATTCTTACGCGGGATACCGTAATACCGCCCATGGCGTGGCCGGCTCCCGTCCTGGCGAGTGTTGATGTATGTTTTGTGTTGTTGAACTAAAAGTGAAAGCAGAGTGCGGCACCGCGCGAGGCTGTGCCATGAACTGATTTAAACTCTTCTTCTCTTGGGAGGACGGCAACCGTTGTGGGGCAGCGGAGTAACGTCGATAATCTCTGTTACTGCGATACCGGCGCCATGGATTGTGCGCACTGCCGATTCACGACCGTTACCCGGGCCTTTGAGATATGCCTTTACTTTGCGGAGGCCGAGGTCGTAGGCTACCTTGGCGCAATCCTGAGCTGCCATCTGGGCTGCATAAGGAGTGTTCTTCTTGCTGCCGCGGAAGCCCATCTTGCCGGCAGACGACCAGGAGATTACTTGGCCTTCGCTGTTGGCTAAGCAGACAATGATATTGTTGAAGGAAGAATGAACGTGGAGCTGGCCTTCTGCACCAACTTTAACGTTGCGTTTCTTGGCTGCGACTGTTTTTTTTGCCATGTTGTTCTATTATTTAGTAGCTTTCTTCTTGTTAGCAACGGTTTTCTTGCGGCCCTTGCGGGTGCGGGCGTTGTTCTTGGTCGACTGTCCGCGTACGGGAAGACCGTTACGGTGACGAATGCCGCGGTAGCAGCCGATGTCCATCAGGCGCTTGATGTTGAGCTGGATTTCGCTGCGGAGGTCGCCTTCTACCTTGTAATCTGTGCCGATTACTTCACGTACCTTGGCTGCCTGCTCGTCGCTCCAGTCCTTAACTTTGATGTTTACATCGATGCCTGCCTTGTTCAGGATTGTCTTAGCAGCGCTACGACCGATGCCGAAGATGTAAGTCAAGGCGATTTCACCTCTTTTGTTCTGGGGGAGGTCAACTCCCACTATACGTACTGCCATATATTACTTTTATCCTTGACGCGTTTTGTACTTGGGGTTTTTCTTGTTGATGACATAAAGACGTCCTTTGCGGCGGACGATCTTGCTGTCCGGAGTGCGTTTCTTTACGCTTGCTCTTACTTTCATATCTTTTAGTCTTTTTGTTTATTTATAGCGGAAAGCAATCCGGCCTTTTGAAAGGTCGTAGGGCGACATTTCCACACGCACCTTGTCGCCGGGGAGGATTTTGATATAGTGCATCCTCATTTTGCCGGAGATGTGTGCCGTGATTTCATGCCCGTTCTCAAGTTCTACTCGGAACATTGCGTTGGATAGGGCCTCGATTATAGTGCCGTCCTGCTCGATTGCTGATTGTTTTGCCATATATAATTTTAAATAAATTTATCTCCTATCGCCTGGTGTATGTAGTCGAAAGTCGTCATAATCTCCACGCGGTCGTCGACCATCGCGAGAGTGTGCTCGTAGTGCGCCGAAGGCTTGCGGTCGCGCGTGCGGCATGTCCAGCCGTCACGCTCGATCACAATGTTGCGGCTACCCATATTCACCATCGGCTCGATGCAGAAGCACATACCGTTGGCAAGGCGCGGGCCTATGCCCCGGCGCCCGTAGTTGGGTATCTCGGGCGACTCGTGCATGCTTTTGCCGATGCCGTGGCCGCACATTTCGCGCACTATCGAATAATTGCGGCGCTCGCAGTATGTCTGCACCGCGTTTGAAATATCACCTATGCGCGCTCCGGGCTTTGCAGCCTCGATTCCGACATAGAGTGCCTCGCGCGTGGTGCGGCAAAGCGCCATCTTTTCGGGGCTTATGGTACCCACCGCGAAAGTGTAGCAGGTATCACCCATAAAACCGTCTTTCGCCACCACGGTGTCGATGCCGATGATATCGCCGTCGACGAGCACGCGATCCGACGGAAAACCGTGTACAACGGTTTCGTTGACCTCGATGCACAGTGTGGCAGGAAAGCCTTCATAGCCCAGGCAGGCAGGCTTGCCACCATTGTCCAGGATAAATTCCCGGGCAATGGTGTCGAGCTTGCGTGTGCTAACTCCGGGTTCTATCCAGCGCGCAACTTCGCCCAGCGTCTGCGACACAAGGACAGATGCCGCGCGCATCTTTTCGATTTCTTCCGGTGTTTTGAGATAAATCATTTAATCTTTATGTTAATATGATTTAGCGTTAGGTCAATAAGCCTGGCCTGTGGTGCGGCCTTTGATTTTGCCTTCTTTCATAAGGCCGTCATAGTGGTGCATCATCAGGTGCGACTCTACCTGCTGGAGAGTGTCGAGAACGACACCTACCATAATCAGCAGCGATGTGCCGCCGAAGAACTGCGCGAAATTCTGGCTGATGCCGAAGAAACGCGCGAATGCCGGAAGAATAGCCACTATGCCGAGGAATATGGAACCGGGCAAGGTTATACGGCTCATGATAGTGTCGAGGTACTCGGCGGTCTTCTTGCCGGGTTTAACACCGGGGATAAAGCCGTTGTTGCGCTTGAGGTCGTCGGCCATCTGGGTGGGACGCACCGTGATGGCGGTATAGAAGTACGTAAACGCAACAATGAGTACGAAGAACACAAGATTGTACCAGAAACCGTTGATATCGGTGAATGCCTGCACAAATCCGTTGCTGCCGCCCTGGAATCCGGCCAAAGTCATAGGTATGAACATAATGGCCTGGGCGAAGATGATAGGCATAACGCCGGCGGCGTTAACCTTCAGAGGAATATACTGACGGGCACCGCCGTACTGGCGGTTTCCGACGATGCGCTTGGCATACTGCACGGGCACCTTGCGCGTACCCTGCACGAGCAGCACTGCACCGACGGTAACTGCGAAGAGCAGCACGATTTCAACGATGAACATCACCAGACCACCCTGTCCGGCACCGTCGCCGGGAAGGCGGCTGTGGAACTCGTAGTAGAGCGCTCCCGGGAGGCGGGCAATGATACCAACCAAGATGATGAAGGAGATACCATTACCGATACCGCGGTCTGTGATACGCTCGCCAAGCCACATGATGAACATCGAGCCGGCAGCAAGGATGATGGTCAGGTAAGCCAAGGTCCAAAAGCCCAGCGAAAGAGTGGTGCCGTTGGAAGCCCCGTTGACCTGAACCTGAAGATTCACCAGATAGGCAGGAGCCTGAAGGACGAGTATAAGCACCGTCAGCAGGCGTGTGTACTGGTTCAGTTTCTGACGGCCGCTCTCACCTTCCCTCTGCATTTTTTGGAAGGAAGGCAGGATCATACCGCAAAGCTGGATAACGATCGACGCCGTGATGTACGGCATGATGCCCAGTGCGAATATGGATGCCTGAGAGAAGGCGCCGCCCGAGAACATATCCAGAAGCTGCATCAGACCGCTCTTGTTGGTAAAATTGGCAAGAGCGTCGATGTCAGAAGGAGATATGCCGGGGAGCACTACGTAGCACCCCAGCCGGTAGATGAGTACCAGCAGGAGTGTTACGAGTATTCTCTGGCGCAGCTCCTGGATTGTCCAGATGTTTTTGAGCGTGTCGATAAATCTCATAATCAGATTTTATTTGCCGTGCCGCCTGCAGCTTCGATGGCCGCCTTGGCAGCTTCGGAGAAGGCATGGGCTTCGACTGTGAGTGCTACAGCGATAGTGCCGCCGGCAAGAATCTTTGCCAGCTGGCCGCGGCGGAGGTAGCCTGCGCTGCGAAGTTCTTCCACACCTACCTTCTGAAGCTGGCGAGCTTCAGCAAGCTGGGAAACGAGGTCGAGATTGATCGCTTTGTATTCTACGCGGTTGAGGCTCTTGAAGCCGAATTTGGGAAGACGGCGCTGGAGGGGCATCTGGCCACCTTCAAAACCAATCTTACGGCTGTAGCCGGAGCGCGACTTGGCGCCTTTATGACCGCGTGTGGATGTACCGCCCTTGCCGGAGCCGGCGCCACGGCCGATGCGGGTTTTGCTTTTTACAGAGCCGGGAGCGGGTTGCAAATTACTTAGGTCCATTTCTTTTTCTATGTTTAGGCGTTGGTCACTTCAACAAGGTGGCGAACTTTGTTGACCATGCCCATCACCGACGGGGTGTCTTCTTTCACCACGGTATGATTCATTTTCTTAAGGCCGAGTGCGTCGAGAGTGCGCTTCTGCACTGCCGGGCAGTTGATACGGCTCTTTATCTGCTTGATTTTAATCTGTGCCATTGTGCTTGTCGTTTTTAGCCTTTGAACACTTGTTCTACGGAGATGCCGCGGTTCTGGGCAACGATAGCGGGCGAGCGCATTTCGTCGAGGGCGGCGATAGTAGCCTTCACGAGGTTGTGGGGGTTGGACGAGCCCTTGCTCTTGGCAAGAACGTCGGTGATGCCCACGCTCTCGAGCACGGCACGCATAGCGCCACCGGCCTTTACACCGGTACCGTGCGAAGCGGGCTTGAGGATTACGCGCGAGCCGCCGAACTTGGCAACCTGCTCGTGGGGGATTGTGCCTTTGTGCACAGGCACGCGGATAAGGTTCTTCTTGGCAGCCTCAACGCCCTTGGCGATAGCGGCCTGAACTTCGTTGGCCTTGCCAAGGCCCCAGCCTACCACGCCGTCCTCGTTACCTACAACGACGATGGCAGCGAAAGTGAATGTGCGGCCGCCCTTTGTTACCTTGGTAACGCGGTTGATGGCCACAAGGCGGTCCTTGAGTTCAAGGTCGCTGGTAGATTTTACTCTATTGTTTCTCTTTGCCATAGTATCTTAGAATTTGAGGCCGGCGCCGCGAGCGGCATCAGCGAGGGATTTAACGCGGCCGTGGAAGAGGTAGCCGTTACGGTCGAACACTACTTCGGTGATGCCTGCTTCAAGAGCCTTGGCGGCTACTGCTGCACCAACGAGGGCTGCGATTTCGGTTTTGGTGGCTTTCTGCTCAAGACCGCGCGAAGAGGCGGAAACGAGTGTACGGCCTGCCAGGTCGTCGACGAGCTGCACGTAGATTTGCTTGTTGGAGCGGAATACTGTCATGCGGGGACGCTCGGCGGTACCGGATATTTTGCCGCGGATGCGGGTTTTGATTTTATTGCGTCTTTGTATCTTGGAAATCATGATGAAGTGCGTTTAAAGTTATTTAGCACCGGCCTTCTTACCGGACTTGCGACGTATAACTTCGCCCACGAACTTGATACCTTTGCCCTTGTAGGGTTCGGGCTTGCGCATAGAGCGAATCTTGGCGCACACCTGGCCGAGGAGCTGTTTGTCGGAGCTTTCGAGGATAATGAGCGGGTTTTTGTTACGCTCGCTCTTCGCTTCTACCTTGATTTCCGGGGGAAGCTTGATATATATAGCGTGGGAGTAGCCCAGAGAGAGCTCGAGTACCTGGCCGGTAGCTGTGGCGCGGTAGCCTACGCCCACGAGTTCCATTTCTTTGCGATAGGGCTGGTGTACGCCTTCCACCATGTTGTGGATAAGGGCGCGGAAGAGGCCGTGCTGAGCACGGTGTTCGCGGTCGTCGCTGGGACGGGTTACGTACACGTGGTTGTCCTCTACGGTAACTTTGAGGTCGGGGTGAACAGCCTGCGAGAGCTTGCCGTTCTTGCCTTCGACGGTCACGACGTTAGTCTTTTCATCAACCGTCACTTTTACTCCGGCGGGAATTGCTATGGGAGCTTTACCTATTCTTGACATAGTTCGTTCGGTTTTGGTTGATTAGTAGACGTAGCAAAGGACTTCGCCGCCGATCTTGAGGTCGGCAGCCTTTTTGTTGGTCATTACACCGCGCGAGGTCGAAAGGATTGCGATGCCGAGGCCGTTGAGCACGCGGGGCATGTCCTTGTAGCCGGTGTACTGGCGCAGACCCGGACGCGACACACGCTTGAGGCCCTTGATGGCGTTAACGCGGTCTACGGGGTCGTACTTGAGGGCGATCTTGATAGAGCCCTGTGTGTTGGCTTCACCGTCTATAAACTTATAGTTAAGTATATAGCCCTGCTCGAACAGGATTTTGGTGATTTCTTTTTTCAAGTTTGAGGCGGGAATTTCGACCACTCGGTGGTTGGCCTTGATAGCGTTCCTCAATCTTGTGAGATAATCTGCTATTGGATCAGTCATTGTTGATGATTTTTAAATTGATTGAGCCGAATTGCCCAACAATATTTAATGCTCTCTTTTCGGGGCGTCGCCTGATTGCGGCCGCAGGCCGTTCCGGGCGCCGCCTCCTGAGGATTGATTAAGAGCCGGCGAGAGCGATTACCAGCTGGCTTTTTTAACACCGGGGATGAGGCCGGCGGAAGCCATTTCGCGGAATTGGATACGCGAGATACCGAACTGACGCATATATCCTTTGGGACGGCCGGTGATTGAGCAGCGGTTGTGCATGCGGATATAGGACGAGTTCTTGGGAAGAGTCTGAAGTTCCTGAGCGGCTTCGTATGCTGCCTGACGCTTGTCCTCATCACCATCGGTTGCGGCGTTGATGATTTTCTTGAGCTCGGCGCGGCGCTCGGCATACTTGGCTACCAGACGTGCGCGCTTCACCTCGCGGGCTTTCATTGATTCTTTAGCCATTCTATCTTATTTTTTTTCGTTTTTGAACGGAAGACCGAACTGTTTGAGCAGAGCGTAGCCTTCTTCGTCGGTGCGGGCCGATGTCACGAAGGTGATGTTCATACCCATCAGCTTGTTGATGTTGTCGATGTTGATTTCCGGGAAGATAATCTGCTCGGTGATGCCGAGGGTGTAGTTGCCGCGGCCGTCGAGCTTGCCTTCGATGCCTTTGAAGTCACGTATACGGGGAAGAGCCACGCGTACGAGGCGCTCCAGAAATTCGTACATATGGTCGCGACGGAGGGTCACACGCACGCCGACAGGCATTTTCTTGCGGAGCTTGAAGTTGGAGATGTCCTTCTTCGAGAGAGTGGCCACAGCCTTCTGGCCGGTGATGGCGGTAAGCTCGTTGATAGCGGTTTCGATGAGCTTCTTGTCCTGGGTGGCCGCGCCGATACCCTGGTTGATGACGATTTTCTCGAGGCGGGGCACCTGCATTACAGTGCTGTAGTTGAACTCGCGCTCAAGGGCGGGCACGATGCGCTCCCTGTAGTCTTTTTGCAGAGTGGTTGCCATTATTTGATTTCCTGATTGGATTTTTTAGAAATGCGGACAGCCTTGCCTTCTACTCGCTTGATGGAGATGCGGGTGGGCTTGCCGGTCTTGGGGTCTACCAGATTGACGTTGGAAACGTGGATGGGGGCTTCTTTCTTCACGAGGCCTCCTTCGGGATGCTGGGCAGTGGGCTTGGTGGCCTTTACCACGATGTTGACGCCTTCGACGATGACGCGGTTCTTATCGCGCTGCACGGCCAGCACGCGGCCGGTCTTGCCTTTGTCATCGCCGGAGAGCACGCATACGGTGTCGCCCTTCTTTATGTGCAGTTTGCTCATAATGGTGCTATTGATGGTTTTCTTCGGTGATTAAAGTACCTCGGGGGCGAGGGACACGATTTTCATGTTTTTACCGCGGAGTTCTCGGGCCACCGGGCCGAAGATACGGGTGCCGCGCATTTCGCCGTCGTTCTTGAGGAGCACGCAGGCGTTGTCGTCGAAGCGGATATAGGAACCGTCGGGACGGCGTACTTCCTTCTTCGTGCGTACAATCATGGCGCGCGATACGGTGCCTTTCTTTACGTCGGAGCCGGGGATTGCGTTCTTGACGGTAACGACGATGATGTCGCCTACGGAGGCGTAGCGTCGTCCTGTGCCGCCGAGCACGTGGATGCAGAGTGCTTCCTTTGCGCCGCTGTTGTCGGCTACGGTAAGGCGTGATTCAGTCTGTATCATTTGTTACTTAACTTTTTCAATGATTTCTACAAGGCGCCAGCGCTTGGTCTTGCTCAAGGGGCGTGTTTCCATCAGGCGAACGGTGTCGCCTACAGAGCACTCGTTTTTCTCGTCGTGGGCGTGGTATTTTTTGGTCTTGTTGACGAACTTACCGTAGATGGGGTGTTTTTCTTTCCATTTAACGGTAACGGTGATCGTCTTGTCGCCCTTGTTGCTGGAAACGATGCCGATACGCTCTTTGCGGAGGTTACGTTTTTCTTCCATTTTCGCTTTGCTTATTTGATGTTAAGTTCGCGACGGCGCAGCTCCGTTTTCACACGGGCAATCATACGGCGGTCGGCGGTAATCTGAGCGGGGTTGTCGAGCGGCGTCACCGAGTGGTTGATTCGCAACTGCAGATAGTCTTTTTCCATCTGCTGGAGGCGTTCGCGCAGGTCGTCGGTCGACATTTCGCGTATTTCTTCTTTCTTCATAGCTTAATTACACGTTTTGGGTGGGGTCGTAGTCGCGACGGACAACGAATTTAGTTACCACGGGGAGCTTCTGAGCTGCAAGGCGGAGTGCTTCCTTGGCGATTTCGTAGCTTACGCCCTCTACCTCGATAATCATGCGGCCGGGAGTAACGGGAGCCACGAATCCTTCGGGCGAACCCTTACCTTTACCCATTCGGACTTCGGCAGGCTTCTTGGTGATGGGCTTGTCGGGGAAGATACGGATCCAGATTTGACCCTGACGTTGCATATAGCGGGTAACCGCGATACGGGCAGCTTCGATTTGACGTCCGGTGATCCACTTGGATTCGAGGGTCTTGATACCGAAGGAGCCGAAGGCCAGGGAATTGCCACGCTGGGCATTTCCCTTCATGCGGCCTTTCTGCATGCGGCGGAATTTGGTTTTCTTAGGCTGTAACATTGTTGTGTTGAGCTAGCGTAGATTAACGTTTGTTTTTAGCGCCGCGGAAACCGCCGCGACGACCGCCGCCGTTGGCCTGGCCACGGCCTTCTTTGGGAGTTGCTGTGAAGGAGGGGGCGAGATCGCGCTTGCCGTATACTTCGCCACGGCAGATCCATACTTTCACGCCTACCACACCTACCTTGGTGTGAGCCTCAACCAGTGCGTAGTCGATGTCGGCACGGAGTGTGTGGAGCGGTGTGCGGCCTTCCTTGAACATTTCGGAACGAGCCATTTCGGCACCGTTCAGACGGCCTGATACCTGAATCTTCACACCTTCTGCACCGGCGCGCATGGTCGATGCCACTGCCATCTTGACTGCGCGGCGGTATGCCACCTTGCCTTCGATCTGGCGAGCTATGCTGGCGGCTACGATTTCGGCGTCGAGTTCGGGACGCTTTACTTCGTAGATGTTGATTTGTACGTCCTTGTCGGTAATCTTCTTGAGCTCTTCCTTGAGCTTTTCCACTTCCTGGCCGCCTTTGCCTATGATCAGGCCGGGACGGGAGGTGCAGACTGTGATTGTGATAAGTTTGAGCGTACGTTCGATCACGATACGGGACACGCTGCACTTGGCCAGGCGTACGTTGAGGTATTCGCGGAGCTTGTAGTCTTCGAGAATATTGTCGGGGTATTTGCCTTTTTCAGACCAGTTGGAGTCCCAGCCGCGGATAACGCCCAGACGGTTGCTTATAGGATTAACTTTTTGTCCCATATTATGCCTCGGTGGAGTTTACTTTGTTGTCTTTGTTGTCGATTTGGTCTACTATCACTGTCACGTGGTTTGCGCGCTTGCGGATACGGTAGCCGCGGCCCTGGGGGGCTGTGCGGAGGCGCTTGAGCATGGGGGCGCAGTTAACGTAGATGGTGCTTATGTAGAGTTCGCCCTCTTCGGCCTTGCGCTCGTTTTTCTGCTCCCAGTTAGCCACTGCGGAACGAACGAGCTTCTCAAGACGGGCGGCTGCCTCCTTGTTGTTGAACTTCAGGATGCCAAGAGCGCGGAACACTTCTTTGCCACGCACGAGGTCGGCGACCAGACGCATCTTGCGGGGGGAGGTGGGAACATTGATGAGCTTAGCGAACGCTATGTTCTTCTGTTCCTCCTTGCGGCGGTCGGCTGTTAGTCTTTTTCTTTCACCCATTTTATTGTTTCGTCTTTATATTCGATTATTAAGTGGGCCCTTATTTTTTCTTGTTGCCTCCGTGGCCGCGGAATGTGCGCGTGGGAGCAAATTCACCCAGCTTGTGGCCTACCATGTTTTCGGTCACGTAGACGGGGATGAACTTGTTGCCGTTGTGTACGGCAAATGTGTGTCCCACGAACTCGGGGGCTATCATGGAAGCGCGGCTCCATGTCTTGATGACATTCTTCTTGCCGGAAGCTTCCATTGCAGCAACCTTCTTTTCAAGCTTTACGCTGATGAAGGGGCCTTTTTTTAATGAACGGCTCATATTGTTGCTATCTAATCAGATTACTTCTTTTTTCTTCTTTCAATGATGTACTTCGAAGAGTGCTTCTTGGGCGAGCGTGTCTTCAGGCCCTTTGCGTAAAGACCCTTGCGCGAACGGGGATGACCACCGGAAGCGCGGCCTTCGCCACCACCCATGGGGTGATCGACAGGGTTCATGACAACGCCGCGGTTGCGCGGGCGACGGCCGAGCCAGCGGGAACGGCCGGCCTTGCCGGAACGCTCGAGAGAGTGCTCGCTGTTACCCACGGTGCCGATAGTGGCCTTGCAGGTAGCGAGAATCTTGCGGGTTTCGCCGGAAGGCAGTTTGATGATAGCATAGTTCCCTTCGCGGGAGATGAGCTGGGCGAAAGTGCCGGCCGAACGTGCCATGAAGGCGCCCTGGCCGGGACGAAGTTCGATGCAGTGGATAAGGGTACCGACGGGGATGGCGCTCAGGGGAAGAGCGTTTCCTACTTCGGGAGCGGCATCAGCGCCGCTGAGGAGCGTAGCGCCTACCTCGAGGCCGTTGGGGGCGATGATGTAGGTCTTGACGCCGTTAACGTAGTAGAGAAGGGCGATGCGGGCCGACCGGTTGGGGTCGTACTCGATGCTCTTGACTACTGCGGGGATTCCGTCGAGATTTCTCTTAAAGTCTATGATACGGTATTTGCGCTTGTGTCCGCCACCAAGGTAACGGGTGGTGAGATGGCCTTCGTTGTTGCGGCCGCCGGAGGCGCGCATACCGACTGTAAGAGATTTTTCCGGTGTTGTAGCAGTGATTGTACCTTTGAATACACCGATAACTTTGTGACGCTGCCCGGGGGTTGTGGGCTTGAATTTTCTTACTGCCATTGTTGCTTAGATGTTGCTGAAGAATTCGATGGACTGTCCGTCAGCCACTGTTACGTAGGCTTTCTTCCAGCGGGCGGTCTTGCCTTTGAGCAGGCCGCTCTTAGTCCAGCGCGATTTGTTCTTACCGCGCATTACGGCGGTATTGACGCTTTTCACCTTCACACCGTAAATGTCCTCAACAAGCGCCTTGATCTGGTACTTGTTGGCGTCGGGGGACACGCGGAAAGTGTAGCAATTGCGCTTTTCGGAAAGCTTGGTTGCCCTTTCGGTGATGATTGGTTTGATTGTTATGTCCATTCTTTTTTCCTCCGTGGTGCTTAGATGTTGTTTATGACCTCAACAGAGCCTTCGGTAAGAACGAGGGCGTTAGTGTTGAGGACTGCATACGTATTAATGTCCGACGCAGTCATAATCTTGGCGTCGGGCACATTTCGCATCGACAAATATACGTTATTATTTTTGTCTGCTAAAACGAGAAGAACCTTTTTGCCGTCAACTTTGAGGTTTTTAGCAAAATTTATGAATTCTTTAGTTTTAGGAGCCTCGAAATTCACGGTGTCGACCACGATAATCTCGCCGGCGGCTGCCTTGAGCGACAGAGCGGAGCGACGTGCGAGGTCTTTGAGCTTCTTGTTGAGCTTGAAGCGGTAGTCACGGGGACGGGGACCGAAAACGCGGCCACCGCCTACGAGTACGGGCGAGTTGATGTCGCCGATACGGCTGCCGCCTCCGCCTTTCTGCTTGTGGAGCTTGCGGGTAGAACCGCTCACTTCGCTGCGTTCCTTGCTCTTGTGTGTACCCTGACGGCGGTTAGCGAGATACTGCTTAACATCGAGATAGAGGGCGTGCTCGTTGGGTTCGATAGCGAAAACCTCGTCGTTGAGGTTGACGCGGCGGCCTGTGTCCTGGCCCTGCTGGTTGTATACTGCGAGTTCCATTGTTATTTCTCAATTAGTACGATTGAACCCTTGCTGCCGGGGATGGAGCCCTTGATCATGATGAGGTTGTGCTCGGGTATCACTTTGATGACCTGAAGATTCTGCACGGTAACGCGCTTGTTACCGGTCTGGCCGGCCATGCGCATACCTTTGAACACTTTGGCGGGATAGGAGCAGGCGCCTACCGAACCGGGGGCGCGGAGGCGGTTGTGCTGGCCGTGGGTGCTCTGGCCTACGCCGCCGAATCCGTGGCGCTTTACAACGCCCTGGAATCCTTTACCTTTGGACACGCCTACGATGTCTACGAAGTCGGCTTCGGTAAAGAGGTCGGCACAGATAGTGTCGCCCAGCTTGTAGCTGCCGTCAAATCCTTTGAACTCGGCCAAGTGGCGCTTGGGTGTTACTCCGGCGCGGCGGAAGTGACCGAGCTCGGGCTGTGTGAGGTGCTTTTCTTTCTGCTCCTCGAAGCCGAGCTGAAGGGCTTCGTAGCCGTCGGTTGCCGCTGTTTTAACCTGAGTAACCACGCAAGGACCTACTTCGATAACAGTGCACGGCACGTTGCGGCCGTCGGCACTGAAAACGGATGTCATTCCGATTTTCTTTCCAATTAATCCTGGCATTTCTCTGTTAATTTGATGTATTGTTTTATTGAGGTGTCTGTTGTTAGTGTGCTTAGCACTTGATTTCCACTTCCACGCCGCTGGGAAGCTCGAGCTTCATGAGGGCGTCGACGATTTTGGGAGTGGCGTTGTAGATGTCGATCAGGCGCTTGTAGCTCGAAAGCTGGAACTGCTCGCGGCTCTTCTTGTTGACGAAGGTGGAGCGGTTTACGGTGAAGATGCGCTTGTGGGTGGGCAGGGGTATGGGGCCGCTGATTACCGCGCCGATGCTCTTCACAGTCTTTACGATTTTCTCGGCGCTTTTGTCTACGAGCGAGTGGTCGTAAGATTTGAGTTTGATACGGATTACGGGATTCATATAGTGTCTTAGTTTTATTTATTTGAGAAGATCTGCGCGGCCCTGGCATTCTGCGAGGACTTCTTTGGCGATGGAGCTGGAAACCTCGGAGTAGTGCGAGAAGCTCATTGTAGAGGTTGCACGACCGGAAGTGATGGTACGGAGGGCTGTCACATAACCGAACATTTCGGCAAGGGGAGCCTTGGCCTTAACCACGCGTGCGCCGGAACGGCTGCTTTCCATACCTTCTACCTGGCCGCGACGCTTGTTAAGGTCGGAGATAACGTCACCCATCGATTCTTCGGGGGTAACAACCTCGATCTTCATAATCGGCTCGAGAAGGACGGGACCTGCCTTTTCGCAAGCTTTCTTGAATGCCTGGATGGCGCAAAGCTCGAACGAGAGCTGGTCGGAGTCAACCGGGTGGAAAGAACCGTCGATAACAGTCACCTTGAGGTGTTCAACGGGGTATCCGGCGAGAACGCCGTTCTTCATAGCCGTGGTGAAGCCCTTCTGGATAGAGGGAATGAATTCCTTGGGAATGTTACCGCCCTTAACTTCGTCGACGAACTGGAGGTTGCCTTCGAAGCCTTCGTCGATAGGTTCTACGCGAACGATGATGTCGGCGAACTTACCGCGACCACCGGTCTGCTTCTTGAATACTTCGCGAAGCTCGACGGGACGTGTGATGGCTTCCTTGTAGGTAACCTGGGGACGACCCTGGTTGCACTCTACCTTGAATTCGCGACGCAGACGGTCGATAATGATGTCGAGGTGAAGCTCGCCCATACCCGAGATAACGGTCTGGCCGGTTTCCTCGTTTGTCTGCACGCGGAAGGTGGGGTCTTCTTCGGCAAGCTTCTGGAGTCCCACGCCGAGTTTGTCGAGGTCTTTCTGAGTCTTGGGTTCTACCGCGATACCGATAACGGGTTCGGGGAATTCCATAGCCTCGAGAACGATGGGGGCGTTTTCGTCGCAGAGGGTGTCACCGGTGCGGATATCCTTGAAGCCGACGCCTGCGCCGATATCGCCGCAACCGATCTTCTCCATAGGATTCTGCTTGTTGGAGTGCATCTGGAACAGACGGCTTACGCGCTCCTTCTTGCCCGAGCGTGCGTTGAGCACGTAAGAGCCGGAGTTAACGTCGCCGGAGTAAACGCGGAAGAAGCACAGACGGCCTACATAGGGGTCGGTGGCAATCTTGAACGCGAGAGCGCACATGGGTGCTTCGCTCGAGGGCTCGCGGGTGATTACTTCGTCGGGGTTGTCGACAGCGCGGCCTTCCACTGCGCCGGAGTCAACGGGGCTGGGGAGGTATGCGCAAACGTTGTCGAGGAGGCACTGAACGCCCTTGTTCTTGAAGGACGAGCCGCACATCATCGGCACGAGGTCCATCGAAAGGGTTGCCTTGCGGAGAGCACGCTTGATTTCTTCCACGGTGATGGTGGAGGGATCGTCGAAGTACTTGGCCATGAGGTCGTCGTCGTATTCTGCGATTTTTTCAAGCATCTTGTCGCGCCACTGCTCGGCTTCTTCCTGAAGGTTTGCGGGGATTTCCTCCATCGAATAGTCGGCACCCATTGTTTCGTCGTGCCAGAAAATAGCCTTCATGGTAATCAGGTCGACTACGCCCTTGAAGGTTTCTTCAGCACCGATAGGTATCTGTATAGGGCAGGGGTTGGCACCGAGAACGTCCTGGAGCTGACGCACTACTTCAAAGAAGTTAGCGCCGGAGCGGTCCATCTTGTTCACATAGCCGATACGGGGTACGTTGTACTTGTCGGCCTGACGCCATACTGTTTCGCTCTGGGGTTCCACACCGCCTACGGCGCAGAATGCGGCAACAGCACCGTCGAGTACGCGCAGCGAGCGCTCTACTTCGACAGTGAAGTCAACGTGTCCCGGAGTGTCAATAAGGTTGATTTTGTATTTGTCGTCGTTGTACTTCCAGAATGTGGTAGTAGCGGCGGAGGTAATAGTGATACCTCGTTCCTGTTCCTGCTCCATCCAGTCCATGGTAGCGGCGCCGTCGTGCACCTCGCCGATTTTGTGCGTAAGGCCTGTGTAGAACAGGATACGCTCGGAGGTGGTAGTTTTACCGGCGTCGATGTGGGCCATAATGCCGATGTTGCGGGTATATTTAAGGAGTTCGTCTGATTTTGCCATTTGTCGGGAATCGTTAGAAATTTATCAACTTGGAAATGGCTTAAAAACGGAAGTGTGCGAAAGCACGGTTGGCCTCGGCCATCTTGTGCATATCCTCTTTGCGTTTGAAAGCACCGCCCTGCTCGTTGAAAGCGTCGACGATTTCTGCGGCGAGCTTGTCGGCCATCGTCTTGCCGCCACGCTTGCGGGCGTAGAGAATAAGATTCTTCATTGATATAGATTCCTTACGGTCAGCACGGATCTCGGTAGGCACCTGAAAGGTTGCACCGCCCACGCGGCGGCTTTTTACTTCTACCTGAGGGGTGATGTTCTCGAGTGCCTTTTTCCAGATATCGAGGGCGCCAAGCTCTTCGTTGGGGAGCTTCGACTTCACAGTTTCGAGGGCGTCGTAGAAGATGGTGAATGCGGTGTTTTTCTTACCGTCGTACATCAAGTGGTTAACAAATTTGGTCACTCGGACGTCGTTGAAGACGGGATCGGGGAGAATGACCCGCTTCTTAGGCTTTGACTTTCTCATTTTGAGGGTCTGGGTTGTTGTTTTTGATTGCTTGGTTGCTTGCTTCGTTTTTCTTCAGCCCCGGCCTCTGCCGGTTAAAGGCTTACTCAACCAAAAGGGGTAGCTTCAAGAAATGCAAAAACGAGTTTAAAATTAGATATTTAATCTCGCGGTGCGTTCAGATTAACTTCACCGGCCTTCGAAAGGCCGATTACTTCTTGGCTGCACCTGCCTTGGGACGCTTGGCGCCGTACTTCGAGCGACGCTGGGTGCGATCCTTCACACCGGCGGTATCGAGAGTGCCGCGAACGATGTGGTAGCGTACACCGGGAAGGTCTTTCACACGGCCGCCGCGAACGAGCACGATCGAGTGCTCCTGCAGGTTGTGGCCTTCGCCGGGGATATAGGAGTTGACCTCCTTGCCGTTGGTGAGGCGCACACGGGCAACTTTGCGCATTGCCGAGTTAGGTTTCTTAGGGGTGGTGGTGTACACACGCACACATACGCCGCGACGCTGGGGGCAGGAGTCGAGAGCTGGGCTCTTGCTCTTGTCCTCAAGACGGACGCGTCCTTTACGTACTAATTGCTGAATACTGGGCATCTTAGTTTGTTTGGGTTGTTACTTTTAGTATTTCTCTGTTGTTATTTCTCGTTTTCATCATTGCCGAACCCGGAAAGCGACCAGCTTGCGCCCGCGCCATTCCGCACATCTATAACATCGCCCATCGCATTATCCCTCAAAGGATTAGCAACGGAACGACGGATAAACCTGCTGTTCAACGCCGCAAAATTACTAATTATTTCGCTAAACACCAAACATTTTAGCCTCTATCTTGCAAAATAATTCACTCATCTGCCGAAACTTCGCCAGATGCCTTGGCAGAACCCGGATCAAAGGAAGCCTCAGGCTCCGCAACGCCGCTGATAATGCCTGCCGCCTTCAGGATTCCGGCAAAGCCGGAAGCGTCGGCAGGACGCTCCACCACGCCGTAATTGCTATGCGCCGTGCCGTCCATTCCGCCGAGCACCCACATATCCTCCAAAGATAATTCGAGGGTATAGACGCGGAAACGGCCGTTCTGCGGCACAAAGGCCACGTAGAGGCACAGCGGCGGCATTTTCGGTTCGGGAAAGGTCCACACATAGACCGTCAGACCGTCACACTCGACAGCCTCCACCGTTATCACCGAGTCTTCAAAGGGCGACGTCAAGCCGTTCATCTCCGGGACTTTGGTGTTGAGCACGCCGGGAACCGACATATAGCGCTCGCCGTCATCGGCAGGTATCTGGGCCGCCATCGACGGAAGCCAGCGGAAAAAGTAATCATACGGCCTCATAGCCTTCACAGGCGTGGTTATTTTACGCTCCAGATCAGAGGCAAACCGCTTAGATTCCTCGTCAAACTCCGCTCCTGCTATCACCTTGCGGCAGAGTTTTAAAGCCTTGTTTGTATCGCCCTGCTTGTAATGCATGTATGCCATATTGCAGAGCGGCATGGCGTCGTCCGGCGCCGCCTTGGCCGCACGACCGAAATACGACAAGGCGGATTTGGCATCGCCACGGTCGTAGGACGCCGCGCCCATAAGGTTCAGCGTGCGTACGTCTTTCGGAAAGACTTTCAGTATCTTATCGCCAAGAGGCCCGACTAAAGCCAGAGCCTCGGCATCGTCGGAGGAATACAGCCCGCGCAGATAGTCGAAGGCGGCGTCTGCCACCATCTCTCTCGCCGAATCGCCAAGCTCGCCACCGCCCGTCCAGCACCATCGCGTGCCTTTCCGCCCGGTCAGCTCAAGCACGCCTTCCACAGTTCCGGCCACATCGCCCCACGAGCTGCAAAGCTCGGCCGCAGCTGCTTTGCCGAGCCTGAAATCAAGCCGCAAAGGGTATGCCTCGATGCCTTTGTCGATCGCCTGCATCGCAAGGGCGAACAAACTGTCGTTCCACACCGAGCCGCTTCCTATGCTGCCGGCCACAGCTCCCGCAGAGTCGCGAAACACCAACTCGTCCTCCCCCACTCCGTCAGCACCGTTAAGAACGAGAACCGACGAGCGCGCCCTGTTCATAAAGTAATTGAAGCGCGCAGGATAAAGCTCCGGGTCGTCGGGCGACTGCGCCTCCCATAGGCGCAGCACGCTGTCGGCCTGCTCATAGCAGCCGTCTGAAATCCAAGCATTGAACGATGAGTTGTAATCCGATGCGGCCACGCCAAACGCGGCGGCAGCAAGAACGAAGAGAGCAAGTTTTTTCATATGGAATAGATTTTCCTCAAAAATACAACTTTTTATTGAATAAGGCAAAGTTAATGAGGAATTTTGAATGAGGGTTCTTGAATGAGGAATTAGGAATTAGAAATGTGGAATGTAGGGTCGCGATATATCGCGGCCCCCGTGGCTGCGGTAACTAAAACGAGGAATGAGGAATGAGAAATGAGAAATGAGAAATGAGAAATGAGGAATGAGGAATGAGGAATGAGGAATGAGGAATGGGGAATGGGGAAGGTGGAGATAGGATGCGAAAAGAATGAGGAAGCCTGCTTACGCGAAGACTTCCTCATTCCTAACTCCTCATTCCTAATTCCTAATTTCTAACTCCTAATTCCTCATTCAAAAACATTTCATTCCAAATTCAGAATGGTTACCGGCGAGGGGCGTCCGTTGAGCCACAGGCGGGCGCGGACAGCGGCAGGCGCCGACGACATGGCCTTGAGATCGATGCGGGCGTCCTGCGCGACAGGCTCGAGCGCTTCTGTCGGCTCAGTACCGTCGAAAGTCACGCGTATCACTGCGTCGGGATAGGGGCTGTTGAACTTGACATAGCGCCCTTCCTCGAGCGTTATGCCCGGCTGGCGCACATGGTAGGCATAGCCGTCGGCCTCCCATTTGGGAATTTCGTTGAGAATGGCTGCGTGGAAAATATCGTCGGAATATGTGCTGTCGGGGTTCCATGCACGCTCGGCCAAGCCGAGCATCTTGGGCAGAAGCATTGTTTCGAGCCCGTCTGCCGAGCGGAGCGTTTCGCCGAATACCTGCCCCTGCACTCCTTTGAGATTGGCTCCCGGGAAGGGACACAAGCGCGCCGGATAGCCTCCGAGGGCGTCGAACTCGTCGACGGTGCCTCCCCATGTGAGTCCTCGCTCGTAGGGATGGCGGCTGTAGCACATATCAAGATAGTAGTGGTTCACATTGCTGAGTATCACGGGGTAGCCGCTTTCGGCAATGGCCTGCACCACTCCGCCCTGCCCCTGCGAGGGCAGCGTGCTCCAGCAGTTCACCGAGTACACCTGCGGGCGCACAGCCTCGTTGTACTCGTCGCTATGGCGCAGCGCTATCTCCTGCCAGCCGGATATCTTGATTCCTTTCTTGGCAAAGTCGTCGGCCACACGGCGCACGAAGTAAGCGTGGACCTCCTTCTCCGACTTCAGACCCTCGCGCTCCATCATCTCCTTCACGGCAGGGCTGCCGCCCCACGCGTTGCGCGGCACCTCGTCGCCGCCTATGTGTATTGCCGGAAGCTCAACGCCCGCGCGGCGGTGCATGTCGGCAATCTCGTCGGCAACCATGCTCATGAGCTTGTAACTGCCGGGGAGCGCGGGATTCATCACATTGTCGTGGAACGCCTGCGCCGAGGTGTACCGCGAAGTGTCGGCAGCCTCAGAGAGCAGCCAGCTGTCGTCGCCGGTGCGGCGTGCGCGCAGCTTCATAGCTTCGATGGCGGCGCGGCCATGGCCGGGCGACTCGATTTCGGGTATCACGGCTATGCCGAGGCTGTCGGCATGCTTGATTATGGCGATATACTCGTCCTGCGAGATGTATCCGTTTGCAGTGCCGCCTTCGGTAAGCGGGTTGCCGTCGCCGGCAAATATCTGCGGCAGGAATGTGCCGTCGGTACCGGGTGTGTAGCCCCGGCGCGAGCCAACCTCTATCAACTCGGGCAGAGATTTAACCTCGAGGCGCCAAGCCTCGTCGTCGGTGAGGTGGAAGTGGAACACATTCATACCGTAAAGCGCCATCAGGTCGAGCACGCGGTGTACCTCGGCTGCAGGCATAAAGTTGCGGGACACGTCAACCATCAGGCCACGGTATTCGAGCGAGGGATAATCCTCGATCATAGCCGAGGCCAGTTCCTTCTTGCCGGTGCCAAAGAGATGCCTGATTCGCATAGCGAGGCGCGGCCACATTTTTTTTGCCGCCGTGACCGTCATCCTGCCGTCGCCGACATTTATGGTATATTTTTCGGGATTATCGAACGCCGCAGCCGGTTCTTCAAAGACAATATTGTCGAGATCAACCACCGAGCTGCCGCCAAGATGCTGCACGCTCTTGAACGACGGTATCACATCGTAGTAGCCGGCCTTGCCGGTGCCAAGCTCGGCATTGCGCGCATACACGGCTTCTCCATAAGGCATCATATCGACAGTGCCTGCGGCATAGCCCTTAGGCGAAGCCGTGATATCGGCACGCTCCAAGCTCACCGGCAGCACCGAGCCGTCGGCCATAACGGCGTGGAAGCCGTCGGGCGAATAGCAGATATTGTGGAAGGAGCCACGAGTGGTGATTTCGATATATAGCGTGTCGTTCTCCGCAGCCGAGGCAAAGCGCGGGCTGCCCACGGCATAGTAGCCCGGCACGATTTCCACGAGCGTGTCGGCCGGGTCAGCCAGCTCCATGACGCGGGCAAACTGGTTGAATGCCAGACGCGACAAGCCGCGCACGTCGCCCGTCAAGCGTATGGTCTGCCGGTAATGGCGCCCTGTCGAATCAGGCTCGAGGTTTTCCACGCTCCAGTATGCATCGAACGGAGCCTCCGCATTTCCCGCATCGGCCTTCGTGCAGGAATGGAAGGAAGCAGATAGTAAAAGTGTGCTTAAAATAGTTAAATAGTGTTTCACGGATAAAAATTGCTGTATTTAATTGGTTTAGTTGCAGTTGCAAAAATACACAAATTAATACAAGAAAACCAAACAAAACAACGAAAATCGCTCTTCCACTGCCGTCCAAAAACTCTAAAACGTACTATTTTGCCATTTTAACGCTTTCATAACCAAGGAAGCAGCCCATTGTCGCACATTGTGCGAAAATTTTGCAGAAAACATCTTTTTTATTAATTTTGCAGGCATAAGCACCATTTGCATTTTTGACTGGAATTTGATTCTCCTCTACAATTAAACCATTGTATCATCTTCTCAGATGGAAAATAAATCTTTATCACAAATACTGACAGGCATGGAATCATGCCCTTTTGACGTCTACCCCCCCCCACGCCATTTAATTCGCTATCTTACAGCGTTTTAGGCCACACATTATCTTTTTTGACCAAAAAAACTTGCAGCGCTGTAAAACCACACAGAGCAGGCGAGTTGTTTCTATATATACCTGCACAAGCCGAAATCTTAAGCATCTCAGAATAAAACTAATATAACACGACAACTATAGCAATATGCGCCATAGCGCACAGCCCGACATGAAATTCAGACATCTAATAATCCTATTGCTGTGTCTTGCCTCTTTCACCCCGATGAAAGCACAGGACGTGGCCGTGAAAACCAACCTGCTCTACGACGCGGTGCTCACACCCAATATCGGCGTCGAGGTAGGCGTAGCCCCCAAGTGGACAATCGACGTCACCGGCCAGCTCAACGCGTGGACCGTCAACGAGCACTACTGGAAGCACTGGCTGGCGCAGCCCGAAGCCCGCTACTGGTTCTGCCAGCGCTTCGCAGGCCACTTCGTGGGCGCGCACGCCCTCGGCGGCCAGTTTAACGTCGGCAACCTCGACATACCCGTCGATTTCCTCGGCACCGACTTCCACAAGCTCAAGGATTACCGCTATCAGGGCTGGATGGTAGGCGCCGGCGTGGCATACGGCTACTCGTGGATTCTCGACCGCCACTGGAACATCGAGGCAGAGATAGGACTCGGCTGGATATACACCCGCTTCGACACCTACCGCTGCGCCAACTGCGGCAAGAAAGTGCGCGAAAACCAGCACCATAATTACTACGGCCCCACCAAGGCAGCCATTAACCTGATATACACATTCTAAGATGAAACGTTTAGCAAACATACTGGCTGCTGTCGCCTTCGCCTCCCCGGCTGTCCTTGCATTCGACATGCAAACCGACAGCACCGACCTCAAGCTCTACGACCTTCAGGTGACAGTCGACGAATCTGCCCGCAAAGTGCGCGTGAAAATCGACATGAATATGAAGGACTACAGCGTTGGCAGCGAACGCGAAATAGTGTACACACCCGTGTTGCTCGCCTGCGACGGATCCGACAGCCTTGCCCTTCAACCCATAACCATAGCGGGCCGTACCCGCTGGTATACCTACCTGCGAAACGGCTTTCTTGACGGCGGCGATGCCCATATATACCGCGCAGGCACCAAAGCGCGCGCGCACTACGACGAAGAGTTCGCTTTCGAGCCGTGGATGGGTGCCTCCAACCTCGAGATGCGGGCCGAAACCGCCAACTGCTGCGACAAGCCCGAACGCCTGCAGGGTCCCTCGCCGGCCGGCAACATACCGGTGGCCGATATCCGCACAGGGCGGCCGCAGCTCGATGTCGACTTCATATTCGCCCCTCCGGTCGATGCCGGGCCCGTGGTGAAGAGCCTGCAGGGCAGCGCGTTCGTTACCTTCGTGGTGAACCGTACCGAGCTGAAGCCCACCTATATGAACAATACCGCCGAGCTCAACAAGATAATACGCTCCATCGACTATGTGCGCAACGACACCGACGCCACTATCACGCGCGTACATATCAAAGGATACGCCTCGCCCGAAGGCCCGTACGGAAACAATGTGCGCCTCGCCACAGGCCGTACGGAAACGCTGCGCCAATATGTGCGCGACCTCTACAGCTTCCCGGACACGACCATTACCTCGAGCTTCGAGCCGGAGGACTGGGCCGGACTCCGGAGCTACGTGAAGGACTCGATGAACTTCGACATCAAGCACCGCGCCGAGATACTCGACATAATCGACGGACCGCTCGACCCCGACAGCAAAGACCACGCGCTGAAACGCGAGTACCCCGCTGACTACGCCGTGATTCTGAAGCAGATATATCCTTGGCTACGCCACTCCGACTACACCGTGACATACTCCATCAAGACCTATACCACGCTCGAAGAGATACGCCGCGTGTACGCCGCCGACCCCACCCGCCTGCGCAACGTCGACTTCTACACCCTGGCTCAAAGCTACCCCGAAGGCTCCGACGAATATTGCGATGTGTTTGAAACGGCTGTCGAAGTATATCCCGACGACCCGATGATAAATCTCAACGCTGCCAACATAGAGATGCGCCGCGGACAGCTCGACGCCGCCCAGACCCACCTTCTCAAAGCAGGCAGCACCCCACAGGCAAGCTATGCGAGAGGCATACTCGCAGCCAAACGCGGCGACTACACCGAAGCCACCAAGCGCTTCGGCATAGCGCGCGACGGCGGAATCGATGCGGCAGGAGAGGCCATCAAGCGAGTGAACGCCATCCTCGACCATCGCTCTGTAACACTCCGCATAAAGCCCCAATAAAGCCATCTAAAAAGACGAATATAATAAACCAATCAACACAATATGAACACAATCTCAAAAATCCTCTTGGGCACAGCCATACTGGCTCTCGGAGCATGCTCCGCCGACGAGCCTACGCCTGCGCCCGGCCCGGACGTGCCTACCGACGGCAAGTCCACGATGTTCATCGACGTAAACATCACCTCCAACGCTACCGGCCGTGGCACAGACGGCGGCTGGCAGCACGGCATCGAAAGCGAGCACGACGTTAAAAATGCCTACTTCTATTTCTTCGACAAAGACGGACGCTTCGTAACCCAGGCAACAGTATGGGACGGCGGAAACGAATCAGAAGGAACAAGCTCGAACGTCGAATACCTCGGCAACAACACCCTGATTCTCCGTGGACTTAACAAAGACGCCCTTCCCAAATATCTGATAACTATACTCAACAAGCCCGCCGATTTCGAGCCGGCAAGCACCATCGAGGCAACCGCCGAGAAACTCGTCGGCATTACTTCCGATGCAAACGGCAAAGAAGTGTTCGTGATGTCCACCTCGTCGTTCGGCGCCACGCAAGAAGCGATTAGCGCCGGCTTGTACGACAAAAAATATCCCTACGCCAACAAACTCAAAGACGAGAACTTCCGCACAGACGAAGGCACGTCTGAAGGCTACGACGCCAACCGGGTAAACATCTACGTAGAACGCCTTGCGGCCAAGTTCTCACTCTCTATCGCCACTAACACCGACGTATTCCCTGTAGATGTAACCATCGCAGGCGAAATAAACGACCAGGAGGGAAGCGCCCCATCGGGACACACCAAACTCTACGTCAAAGTATACGGATACGGACTTACCGGAACTGAAAAACAGTCGTATATCAGCAAGAAAATCGACGGATTCTTCGATAAAGCTCCTTTCACAGCAGACGGAGCTATCCCCAACTGGTGCGACTGCTCCAACTTCCGCTCCTACTGGGGCCAGTCGGTACACTACGGCAAGCAGATTTCCATCAACGATGCCAACGAGTTCACCCTCAACTACACCACTTACGAAGAAGCAATGGTGAAGCCCGGCACACCGATATACAGCACCGAAAACACCAATATAGCAGACAATATCCGCGTGGACGCCACCAAGACAAGCGGCCTCGTACCCGCCAAGGTGACCTGCCTGATACTTACCGCACAGGTATTTACCGACGAAGCCTGCACCACGCCTCTTGAACTTGTCGACTTCAACAACACCTACTTCACCCGCCCGCAGTTCCGCAAATACGTGCTGCAGCGCCTTACCGACGGCGGAGGCCTCAACTACTACAAGCGGACCGGAGCAGGCACAGAAGCAGATCCTTACAAATACACCCAGATCAGCGCCGACGACATCGAGCTTGTTGACGGCGACGACGCCACCACCGGCTTTGTCATAGCCAAATGCAAGAAGTCGCTCGAAGGAGTGAACCTCTACCAGAAACTTCCCGACGGAACTTGGTCGGACACACCCATAGCGGACGCCATTGCTAAAATCGAAGCAGAGATGCTCAACGTGGTGAACACCGAAACCACACGCGCCAACCTCTTCAAAGACGGCAAGATGTTCTACTCCGTGCCTATCGAACACCTCAACGAAACACGCGACAAAGAGGAAAAAGCCAAATATCTCGTAAAGGACGAAGCCAACTACGGCGTGGTCCGCAACCACTGGTACAACGTTCATATCAGCAACATCGTCCGCCTCGGTCAGGGCATCTATGATCCCGACGGCGGCGAAGACCACGACCCCGAACCCATCATCCCCGAAAATCCTGAAAACGAACGCTTCGCAGTAGGCGCTCAGATCAACATTCTCTCTTGGAAGATAGTAAACATCAATCAAGACCTCTAACGACCCAACCGGGACGCGGCATGCCGCGTGCATGCCGCGTCCCCTCATTCCTCATTCCTAACTCCTCCTTCCTCATTTTAGTTACCGCAGCCCCGGGGGCCGCGATATATCGCGACCCTACATTACAAATTCCTCATTCCTCCCTCCTCATTTTTTTAAGCTGAAATCACCGAGTTTTCGCTACGAAAACCTCCATATATACAGATAAACCAATCCACACGATGAAGATCAACGCCATAATCACCAAGGCCGTATGTGCCGCCGCGCTCTTTGCGGCAGCCTCCTGCAACAGCCTTATCTACGACTACGAGGGCGACTGCGACCCTCACTACAAGGCTCGCTTCGTTTTCGACATGAACCTGCACTGGGCCGACGCCTTTCCCCACGAAGTCAATGCCGTGACCCTCTACCTCATCGACCCGGCCACAGGCGACATCGTATGGCAGAAAAGTGAGAGCGGCGAAGCACTCAAGACCGGCGAATACATGATGGACCTCGACGTCGATCCCGGCCAGTACCGCCTTATGGCATGGTGCGGCGAAGGTGTGGGCGAAGACTTCATAGTGCCCGACGCCGACCACCACACAGGGCTGACCTGCACACTGAAGCGCGACAGGATTGATGGCGGCCCCGCCTCGGCCGTGATACGCCGCGACATCAAGCGCCTCTACCACGGCGCCATACGCGACGAGCAAGGCAATCTGGCCACCCAGACATTCCCCGACGACGAAGGCACCTACATATACACCATACCCCTTATCAAGGACACCAACGACGTCAACATAGTGCTCCAGCATCTTTCGGGCAAGACTATCGACAAGGACGACTTCACTTTCACAATCACCGACTGCAACGGCTCGATGGACTGGGACAACAGCCTCCTCGACGACGAGATGCTCACCTACTACGCCCACCACAAATCGGCAGGCACGGCAGGCATAGGCGGCGGCGACTCCAACCCCGAAGGCCGAGCCATAACCTCGGTGAGCGCCTGCGTGGCAGAGCATACCGTGGCACGCCTCGTCAAAGGGCAGGACATGCGCGTGAAGATATACAACAAACGAGGCGAAACGAGTGTAGACATTCCCCTGATCGACTACGCCCTCATGGTAAAAAGCGCGCACTACGCCGACATCTCCGATCAGGAATTCCTTGACCGTCAGGACAAATACGACATGGTGTTCTTCCTCGACGAAGACGGCAACTGGCAAACGGCGCATATCTACATACTGTCGTGGAAAATCGTAATCCAAAATACCGACCTCTGATGACAAAGACCTTTCTCCACTATATCTGCGCGGCATCGCTGCTATTGGGGGCATCGGCCTGCTCCTCATCCGGAGCCGACGAACCGACGCCGGACGGCGGCAGCCAGCTGCCCTGCCATATGAGCGTGGTGCTGGTGCTTGCCGACCAAGCGTCGGGAAACGCCACTCCCGAAGGCGACTACGATGCCGGGCAAGGCTACGAGAACTACATAGACCTGCGCCTGCCCGCCCCCGACATCAAGCTCTCGCTCTTTGAAACCGACAACACCTATGCCGGCGACATAGCCAATCCCGTGGTGACAAGCATGGACTACGACGGTAAAGGCTCCAAGACATACCTGCTCGAATTCGACCTCAGCGAGGAGTTCTACAATAAGTTCAACGGCCGCTCCTTCAAGCTTATGATGCTGGCCAACTTCAACCACCGGTTCCCCTCAGCCTATACCACCCTCACTGCCATCGGCGACAAAGGGCGCAGGTACACGGCCAAAGACCTGCCCGGCCCCGTGCTGCAGCAGGAAGACAAGATAGCGATGTACGGCGTGAGCCAGTACGACAACGTGGCTTTCGAGGCCGGCGCGCGCATATCGCTCGGCAAGCTCCACCTTATCCGCGCCCTTGCCAAGGTAGAGGTATTCGACTCCGAGGCGTCCACCATGCCCATACAGACAGTGGAGCTGACACGCCACAACACCCTCTCCTACTCCGTCCCTGAAGGCGTGCTACACCAGAACGACTATGTAAAGGGCAGCTACGACGATGATTACATAGCCCACGTCACTACCGACGCGGCATATGAAACCGCCGGCCCGGTACCGTTCAGCTACACCGAAGTCGACGGAAAGCGCCACTACATAATCTACGTTCCGGAATACGCCAATCTTGGCGCCGACGGCAACCCGCGCCCCGAGGCCGAGCGCGCCCGGCTCAGGGTAAGCTATAGCGACGACCGCATTTTCTACGTCGAGTTCCGACGCTCCGACAGCAGCCCGTTCCTCGACATAAGCCGCAACGTGTGGTATCGATTCGCGCTCAACCGCAAAGACGCCCAGATGAGTGTCGAAACGCAGGTTGTGCCTTACGACGAAAAGAACCTCAACATAGGCTTCGGACTCAATTCGGGCCTCAACCTCGTTCCGATTATGGACAGCAACGGCAGGGTGGTATACTATTACGACCCCGCCACCGGCGACTACTACGGCCCCGACCGCAAGACAAAAATACCCAACCCATATATCGACCGCGACCCGGTGACGGGCTGGAACCTGTCGCGCGACATTAACGGCCGATTTGTATGCTACCACGACACCAAGAACGGCAAATTCTACGGCTGGGACAAAAAAACCGAGATTCTGCAGCCAACAGCCAATATCGACCCGGAAACGGGCTGGTACACCATAATCCGAGCAGCCGACAATGTGATACTGTACTATTACGACCAGAACGCATCTGTATGGTACATGCCCGACAAGACAACCAAAGTCGAAGAACCATTCAAATAACTGAGCCATGACCAGAATATACTCTATCATACTCGGCATCGCGGTCTGGGCCGTGTCAATGGCACTGTCGGGCTGCACCGATGATTTCAGATTCGACCCAGAAGGCGAAATCGACGGCAGCACACGCTCCGTGGGTGTGTGCGTGGCTTTCGAGCCGAACGCCGAGTCGCAGGTCGCCTCGCGCTCCGCCTCGGGCCAGTCGATACAGGACATCAACACCCTGCGAATGCTCATATACGACACCGAGGGAAAACTCATATACGACTATACCGCGTACAAGGACAACAAGGGCGGCCACGAGCCTGACGTAATCACCAACGAGGCATACGACGGCAAATCCGACAACCGCCTCCCCGAGGAAATCGACCTTCAGGACAAGGCAGCCGGCAAACTGACCTATGACCTCAAGATACGCACAGGCAAATACTATATCTACGCCGTAGCCAATGCCGACGACCTCACAACAGCCGAAATCGACACCCGCGAAAAACTCAAGGCCGTAAAAAGGATATGGAACAACGACCCGTCGCACATGAGCGAGAACAGCGAGATGTTCGGCATATTCTCCACCAAGCCCAACCGGAAGGCTTCGGACGACTCGCCCGTAACCATATCGAACACAACCCAGAACCTGCATTGCTGGATTCGCCGCCTGGCATCGAAGGTAACGGTGGCTTTCGATGGCTCAGAGCTGTTCGACAACGTGCAGATATTCATCGAGAACATAGCTATCCGCGACATACCCCGCAGCTGTACCCTCGGAATGCCCAACAAGGTAGGCGAAGGCCTCTCCGGCACAGAGGCCGAAGTGGAGTCACTGCTCTACCCGCTCGGCGACACAGTGTTCATTCAGGACGTTCACGAATCAGGCAAGACGATAGTGCCAGAGAACTTCTACCACATATGCAACGGCGCACACCCCTACCTGGGCATAGGAGCCGACGGAAACGACCCTGCGATTATCGACAAATACCACGCTCCGGCGGCAAAATCGCTGTTTTTCTACGAAAACTTGCAAGGAACAGGCAAGGACAAGCGCCAGGATGCCGACGGCGACAACAAGCTCGACCACCCCGGCCTGTCGCCCGACGACCCATACTATAAGCTCAAGGACGACAAACCGTTCGGCTCATATATCGAGGTGAAAGGCTGGTACCGATGCGTGGCTCCCGACCAGCACGTGAGCGAAGGCCCTATCACCTACCGCTTCATGCTCGGCAAAGACGAAACTACCGACTATAACGCCGAGCGCAACACCCACTACAAGCTCACCCTCTGCTTCAAAGGCTACGGCAACGACGCCGACTGGCATATAGAATACAAGGAGAGCCGCGAAATCCAAGTATCGACGCCTATGTACATTTCCTATCTCTACAACAAGAAGATGATGGCAAATGTGAAAATCACGGGCAAGATGGAAAAAGGATACCGCCTGCGCGCCACTATCAAAGATTGCAGCTGGCGTCCGTGGGGCGACGGCTCCAATTCGTTCCCGACACCAATGAAAGAGGCTTATACCAGCACGCCCACCTATAACGACGGCCCGTGGAACAGCTTCCTCTCGCTCCACCAGACCAACACAATCAAGCTCGAACAGCCGGGTTGGGAAGGCGCTCCGTCCAACAAATTCGACGCCAAACAGTGCATCGACTACAACAGGCAATACTACACAGACAACAGCAAGGGCGAACGATTCTACGAGGTCGAACCGCAAAGCAACGGCTACGACAGCAATGCCGTGGGCGCGTCTGGAATGTACTTCGTGCAGGAATTGGCCAACGACGGCATTGCCACGACGGCGCGCATGTTCTCCATACCGCTGTTCACGCGTGCAAAGGAACTTATGACCAAAACCGGCTTCACCGGCAACAACCCCTACACGTCCTATCCTCGCAACTCCACCATAGAGCTGTGCGTGGTAGACGCATCGGGCAAAGTCGTGCCTGATTTTGAACCGGTAAGCATCAACGTAATCCAAGTACGCCGCATTATCAACCCCAAAGGCGTGTGGCGCAAATCGGGCAGCACCGAGGGTTTCCACGTGCAGCTTGCCCGCATAGTCGAATACGGCGACGATGGCTTCCAGCCATTCAAATCCGAAGGCAAGTGGAGCGCCGAGGTAATATCGTCCGGAGCTTCGCCTATAACCCTGACAAGCACACCTGCGGGCAGTGGCAGCGGCAATGCAAGCCAAAACGGCGTATACCGCATCGAAGGCGAGTCGGAACACCCCATCGACTTCCGCATAAACTTCAACGGCACCGACGGCTGCGCCATAGTGCGTGTGCGCTACCACAACTATACCTGCGAGCACGACATCTACTGCCGCGAGGGCTACGCCCCGATAGATATTACGGGAGAGGGCAAGCAGTGGTGGCCGTCGTACAATGTGGACCACTTCGTCAACGGCAGGGCCGAATACACCAAATCGCCGCTGCAGGAAGGCTCGCTGTTCCGCCGCGAGAACTACACCGCCATACTCGCCTCGAACAACCACAAATACGGTCTGGGCGTCGCTCCCGGCACTTTCGACGTGATAAATCCTGACGGTACCCGGGGCACAGCGACATGGAGCGGCATCACCCCTTCTGTAAATACACAGGCACAAGCCGACGGACAGACCTACAGCCGCTGGACCATCACCAACCCGGACGAACACATCGCCACGGGCGCGGACTTCTACACACTTATAGCAAAGAATGCCAACGATATCACCTTCCACATTAACAAGGCTTACGGAGTGCTGTACGGCGACGGCGCCACCGAAACACAGATGACTACCGACGCGGCCTACGGCTATGACAGGACAGACGGCGCCGACGACCCGCGCGGCATGAGAGGCGTGTTTGTGTTCAACTCGGAAAACTGCCGACAAACCTTCTTCCCGATAGGTTTCAGCGGCTACGGCCACCGCAAGTCAGCGGGCGGATGGGCAAACAACGATCCCGACGGCGCACTTCGATATGCTAGCCGCAGCGAAGCTATGGCAAGCGGTCTTGATTTAACGCCGCTGTTTTTGGACCTCTACCGCCGCCCCGGCGCTGTGTACTGGCTTGAGCACCTGTATAACCCGATGCCTACTATAGCCAATAGTTCGGGCAATTCCTACCAAGACAACTCTAAATCCTGCGCTTTCGATATGAACTTCTTCACTATGAGCTTCGAAGGCTATGGGGGACTTGACGCCGTTCCCGCCGCAGATGCAGCCAGAAGCCACGGCTGCTTCATACGCACGGTGAGATCTACCCCCCACCGTTAAAATACTGATTCTCAGAATACTAAAAACTCTATGTTCCGTAATTGCCTGATAGCTGCGCTATCGGTGCTGATTACGGGATGTAGCAGCACCGACGGGCCGGTTCCGCCCGAAGAAAACAGCGGTGACTATCTGCGCCTGTCGCTGGTAATGAGCGAGGCATCGCGCGCCGAAAGCCATCCCGACGAAACAGCCCTCGACGCCGAAAACGGCGTTTCCGACATAACGGTGTTCTTTTTCAACGGCGCAGCGGGAGTCAATTCCGCCGCCATAACACCCTTTTTCAAGGCCATATACGTCGACAAAGGCTTCATAAGGACGGCCAATTCGATAAAGGTCGATGTGCCCATCGGCGAAGAATACGAATTTCTCGACGGCGACCGCATAGCCGTGGCCGTAAACATGGGCGACCTGAGCGGGTTTGCCTCTCTCGGCGACTTGCAGCAGCACATACCTGCGGCAGCGTGGCAGTCACTGTCGCAAGGCTCGCCTTCGGGCTGCTCGCGCTTCACAATGGCATCGGCCTACGACACCGACGGCGCCATCTACCGCCAACCCGACGTCGAAGGAAAGAAACGCTACACGGCGAGCGCGAGCGTGGAGCGCACCTGCGCCCGCATCGACCTCGGCTATGACGCCGCCCAGGAAAAAGCCGCATACATCGAATATTCCTCCACGGCCAAAGGCAACGGCATTGCGGAGAACGGGCGCGTGCACCTCTACGGACTGTCGCCTGTCAATGCGATGCAACAGCCGTCGTACGCGCTCAAACGCGTAAGCAACGGCCTCTCCGACGATTATTCCTGCTTCGACACCTGGCACTACACCGGCACCCTCCCCAAAGACGGCGCCAGGCCCGCCGCATACGTCATAGAGCCGCACACAGCCGCCAAAACGGCCCGGGCTGCCGTGGCTGCCGACTGGTACGGCGGCACAGCGTCCGCAACGCTCTCGAAATCAGCGTGGGACTCCGACCTGAACATAGCCACGCTGCTGCGCGACGACAAAATAAAGTTCGCAGCCGACGGCGGTCGAGCCGTCGTGGTATCATACACCAACGAAAACACCCAGCACTACAGCGCCCACAGCAAGAAATGGCTCACGGGGCTGCTGCTCCGCGCCGTCTTCGTGCCTAAGACTGTATATTCCGACGGCTCGGCCACAACACCCGCCGCCTACACCGCCGGACAGACATTCTACCGCTACCGCCCTACCGACAGCAGCACCTCCGAAGACGAGCGCGTGCTATACTTTGCAAGCGCCGACGCCGCCAGTGCATATTCAGCCGCCCACCCCGCCGACGGCGCCGAAATCACGGAATACGCGCAGGGACGCTGCTTCTACCATATGTGGCTGCGCCATACTGTAGAGGAGCGCGACCCGGCCATAGTGTTCCCCATGGAGTACGGCATAGTGCGCAACCATGTGTACCGGGTGCGTTTCAACTTCCACGGCGCCGGAACACCCACGCCCGACATCGAAGGTCCTGAAAACGCCGAGGCCGCCATATATGTAAGGCCCTGGAATGTATTCCGCCACGAGCAAATCATACTCTGACACCTATGAAAACCAGTCATATCAGCATACTAACAGCCATAATTGCGCTTATATGCAGCGCCTGCTCGGCCGACGAACCACGCCCCGCCGACAACACTGCCGCACCCACCCTCACCATCAAGACGCGCGCCCCGCAGGCCGGAGCCTCTGAAAAAGAGCTTATCAACACATGGTGGATAGCCTTGGTAGATGCCTCGGGGACGGTGAAGCACATATTCGACCGCCCCGCCGACAAGGCCGACGCCACCGACTACGAGGAATTCAAGATGACGATACCGCGCGGCACATACACCGTGTATGCCTTCGCCAACATAGCGCGAGGCACCCACGGACTCGACTTCACCATCGGAGCCACGGCGCCCGACCTTTCCAAAAGCACCTGGAGCGAAGTCGGAGCCATAGGCGACGCCATTCCTATGACGGGCGTGCTGCGCAACGTGGCTTTCAAAGGCGTGGCAAGCGACAACATCACCATCGAGGTTGTGCGCCTGTGGGGCAAACTGAGCTTCGAGTTTACCACCGACGCCTCGCGGCCCGTTACTGTAAAGAAAATCACCATGACTCCGGCTCTCACCAAGGCCGTAAGCCTTATGCCGGACTACACCACCCTCGGGAAGGCTCCGAACCTGCCCGAAGGCACGGTCTGCACCGCGCTCGAACACGCGAGCGCCCTAAGCATTGCCAAGGGCGACGCTGCCGCCACAGAAAGCTTCTATGTGCTTGAGTCAACGGCCAAGTCGCACGCCACGGGACGCTACCCTCTCGCGTTCGACCTCGAATATGCCGACGGCACCACCCGCACCGTCAGCGCCCTCGCCTACCAGCTCGGACACATCAACCGCAACGACCACGTAATCATTCCCGTGCTGCTTACCGACTGGCTCATAGACCTCGACGTGCAATTCTACCCGCCCATCGGGGGCTATCCGGCAGTGATGCTCGAAAGCAAGGGCGAGGAATACTTTGCGAGCTTCGGCTCGTCGGGCCGCTTCGTGATACGCCCCACCGTGACCACCGCCTCCGGCAGCATCGTGGCCGACAAGGACATCGATATCGCCATAAGCACCTCCGACCCCTCCGGAATACTCCGCACCGCGCCCTATCGCGACGAGAAGACCCTTGAAATAATCGGCGAAATCGACACCGACCACCTCGGCACAGCCGTCGTCGACCTCGAAATCAGCATCAAAGCCGACGCCCTGCAACACCGCATTCTTCGCAAGTTCTATATCATACGCAAAAACTCATGAAGAAGTTACTCACCATACTCGCACTACTGCTCGGCGTCGCCACGGCGCACGCCCGCACGGCAATGATAACCGATGCCTCGCAGCTAAGCTCGAACGCCACTTCCGACAAGCCGCTGTCGAACCTGCTCGACGGTGCCGAGAACGACTGGGCAAGCACCACCGGCACCACCGGCGGCGAACACCACTACATCGAGGTTGCCTTCCCCGGCGGCTTAGCGCTCAACGGCGAGAACGAGGACATGGTAATATACATACGCCGCTCGGCCACCGACCCTACAGCAGCGCCCACCTCCATGCGAATACTCTACGACAATGGCGGACAGTGGGAGATTCTGGCACACGCCTACTTCCTGTATCGCGGACGCTACACTATGGAGTACTCCGGCCGCATCAACACCGCGCAACTGCAGAGCGGAGTCGACAAGCTGCGTTTTGTCGTGACGGCCAACAACTCCAAAACACTGTCGGCCGACGGACTGCCGGTGCGCCGAATGGTGATGTCGGAATTTCAGATTTACAAAATAGGCCGAACCGAAAACTACTCCGAGCGCCTCGAAGACCGCCTCCGGCTTATATCGGACTACGCCGCCGACTATTACAACCACGCATTCCAGAACACACTCGGCGTGCTCGACCCCCTCAACCACCATCTGTGGGACAGCGCCCCCGACGAAGGAAACAACTACGAGCAGCTTACCGACTGGCCCGGCTGGGAAAACTGGGCAGACGGCAAATGGAATGCCGACACCGAATTTCTCCAGAAAGCCCGGATAACAATGCCGGACTACTCGTGGCTCACCCCGGCAAACGACAAAGACATCGCCACAGGCCGACGCCAACCCACCCACACAATCGAACACGAACTGTACGCCATTCCGGGCGACGTGATAGCCCTGTATCCTTTCTACGACATGGCCGGCACCGACTGCTACCACGAGAATTTCTCGCACTGGTACGACTACAGGACAGGCGGCAACCTCACATACACCGACAAACACAACGGCAAGGTATACCAGCTGCTCGACTTCCTTATCGACCCCTCGGGCATATTCAAGACCAAAGACAACGGATTCTTCGGCGGCACAGCCCTGCCGTCGAACCACATAGCGATGGAAATACACACCGAGGCCGACATGATAGAGTTTGCCCGGCGCGTGAACCAGGGAAAGGAAACCAACACATCGGCAAGGCTTATGGCCGACCTCGATTTTGCGGCATACGGTGCCAATCCCTTCGATCCCATAGGATATAACGAGAGCCCGTACCAAGGCTTTTTCGACGGCAACGGGCACACTATCCGCAACCTCACCATAAGCAACGACTGGGACGCCTCCGGCTTGTTCGGCTGGGCCTGCAACGCCACCATACAGAACTTCGTTCTCGACAGCTCGTGCTCGTTTACAGGCAGCAACTACGTGGGCGTGGTAGGAGCCTATCCTGAAAAAAACGGCTCTCTCACCCTCAGCGGCATCATAAACCACGGCAACATCACCGCTACCGGCGCCGATGCCGGCGGCATATTAGGCTCCTGCCGCAATTTCAACCAGTGGTCAACGGTGAGCATCACCATTTCCGACTGCGCTTTTACCGGCACGATCACCTGCCCGAAATCAAGCGGCAAAATCAACGGCTGGGTGTCGACGTGGACAAATCTCAAAATATCGAACTGTATCATACAGGGCAGCCACAACGGCTCTGACCCGACTGTATCGGTATGCTCGCCTGATACGAAAGTAGATATAAGCAATTGCTATACCTCGGACAGCAACCCGGTAATCAAGCGCGTAAACGATGATGCGACAAGCACCGAAGAGCTTACATGGCTCGAACGCACGCCCTCGGATATGAACACGGCGCAGTTCGTGGAAAAACTCGGCGGCAACTGGCAGACAGGCCCTGCCGGCTTTCCTGCCATAAAAAGCATATCGCACTACGCGACGCGCTACTACGGCACCGTCGGCACCTTCTTCTATCCCCGAAGCCCTTACGAAGAAGAAGGCAAGCTCATATCGCTTCCCGACGAGTACGTTATCGCAGCCGATTTCGCCCAGGACTTCAGCAGCGAGGCCAACCTGACGGCCAACACCATCATAGAGCCTATAATCAACTACCGCCACATCTTCCGGATAAAGGACGGCGTGGCTTTTGCCGAGGAATTTTCCGGGACTGCCGAAAACAACAAGGCCTACGTGAGCCGGAACAGGCGCTATGTGACGGCAACTGCCGGGAAAGACTTCCAGATACGCCTCGACTCCCCGATGCCGGCGGAGAACACCACCCGCTCCAAGTGGTACTATAAAATCGACGATACCGACTACCGCCGCGTATGCTCGATGAAGATACGAGTGTTCAAAGACGACGTTATGATACAGGACCGCGGAATGGCCGACCTGCTCGACTCCAACGAGTATCCGTGGCCGGGAGTTTATTTCTACCCCAGCGCCCGGTTCTGGGGGCAGGGACACCGCACAATCGACGGCGTGGACTACACGCTTTGCGGCGGCGGAGGCTCATACTTCCGAATGCTCAAATGCGATGCCGCCAACGCCACCGTGGGCCGCTACAAGGTGCAGTTCATAGCCACGGACTACAACGGCAACGTAATCAAGACAGCCGACGGCTCCGGCGAGGACCTCGTAGTGCAGGAACTCGAAATAGACTTCCTGCCCAAGACCGGCGCCGTGATGATAACCGACCAGGAATACAACAGCAAGGAGTACGAGCATGTTACCAGCGCGTATCTCGAAAGCCACTATGGCAAACCGGGCGACAAGGTGGACTTCGACGAATACCGACTGCTCGAAAGCACCGACAACGTTGCCAACCCCTCGATGTATCTACGCGAAACAAACAAGACCTACGGATATAAGTACTACAAGTGGCCTGTAGAGTGGGAAAACTCCAACTACGCTTTCGGCTACAACCGCCGCCATGACTACAACATGTACATGGTGACAAACAACTCGAACACCACTCCTTATCACGAACAGACCAAAAAACACGGTCTGGCCACGAACTACAACAAAGGCGAGGGGCTCTTCGACCGCCTTTTCTACGAAACCAAGGGCGCGCAGCGCGGCTACTACTACTATGTCAACGCCGCTTCAGACCCCGGCATAATGGCGCGTCTGAGCCTCAAGGACTTCTGCGCAGGCTCCACTATCCACGCCTCGGCATGGGTGTCGGAGTTTTCCGGCGGCGAGATAGCCAACCTCGCATTCAACTTCGTTGCCCTGATGGATAACGGCGAGCGTGTGCCGATACACACCCACGTTACAGGCTATCTGCCCGGCGAGCATCTCGGCGAATGGGTGTATGTATACTGCTCGTTCGTGCCAAAGCTTACCGACAAGCCCGACTTCGACCCCTCAAGAGTCGACCACTACGAGATAGAGCTTGACAACAACTGCAAGAGCTCGGACGGCGCCGACTATGCCGTCGACGATATCCGCGTATACTTCGTGAAACCGATCATCTATGCCGACCAGCCCGAGCCTCTGTGCCATAAGAAATCGTCGACCGAGGTCAAGATTTCCGCTCCTTTCGACGTCCTGCTCCAGAGCCTCGGCGAGATAGAGGAAACAAGCGGCGACGGCCACAGCATAGACCTGTACTATACATTTGTCGATAAAAAGAAATACGACACTGCCATAGCCGACGGTAAATCGACCGACGAGGCGTTTAACGAAGCCGCCCTGCTGTACGAGCACCGAGGCGAGGCGCCGGCACGCTACGGCAAGGTGGTGTTCAACTCCGTATTCACCAAAAACGAGGAATACCACTCGGCAGGCGTCGAACTGAGCCAGTCGGCATTCAGGGAAACGGCCGAAAACGGCGACCGCCTGATAGTTTTCAACACCCGTCCTTACGACGAAACCATGCAGACGGGCAAGGAATACTACGTGGCGCTGTACACTCCTGCCGACGCTCTCGACGTGCCTGCCGACGGCCCCGGCTCGGCGCAGTTCCTCATAAGCGACGAATGCTCCAAGGTGACGGTGCTCACTGTAAAGGCATCGCATGTGATAAAGGTAGACGGCGAGGTGCGGAACGAGAACGACATAATCGAGGCCTGCCGCAACCAGTCGCCCGTGATACAGGTAGACCTCTACGGCCAGCGCGAGGAAGGCGGCGAGCTTGAACTGATCGAGGAAAACGCAGTATTCGACTGGTTCGACGGCTCGATGGAAGAGTTTGTAGAAATCAAAAACGACAAAACCGACCTCTGGACCGCCCTCAGCACTTTCCGCGAGCATTTCCCCAAGGCCGAGGACCTCTCCGACGAACCGACCGGCGACTATACCGCCGACATGCGCGACATCATAAAGGAATACAGCAGCATAGACCCCACCGGGCAGAAGCGCCCGCGCCTTGTGCTGCACCGCTCCTCGTATGTATTCCCGCCGCTCAACCTGCCCGACGGACAGACACAGACCAACGCTTACGTGCTTGCCGTGCCGATACCTGTGAGAGAGGGCAATGTCAAAATCTGCACACAGCCCACGGAGGTGAATGTGGTGATACGCAAACGCGCGCCGATGCTCGCCCACGGCATAAAGGACATACCCTATCCGCCGGCCATCAGCGACGTGCCACTCCGCATAAGCCTCGCACAACTCAAATCGGCAGCCACAGCCACGGCCGACGCGGCGGCGCACAACAGGCCCTTGGTGCTTCCGGTGCGCAAGGTATCTCCCGTGAGCGACAATGTGGACGCCATGCGAATACCCGGAGGAGGCTCGCCCATATACCTCGTGCAGACCAACGACCCTGAATACAAGGACCTCCACATCGAAGCCAAGGCCGCCGAGCTGTGGCCGGTAGGCGAGCTACAGACTCTCGACGCCGACCGCAACACCATGGACACCAACCGCATCGGCGCAGTGTTCTACAGCGACAAAATAAGGTTCAAGGAAGGCTATGAGTACCGTATGCGATTCAGCTACGAGGAGGCTGTAGGCACAGGTATTCCCGAAGAAGAGATCTGCTCGGGACAGGTGGTGTTCACCATCAAGGTGGTGCCCGAATACCAGAAATGGACCGGCAAGGGCGAAACGCTGAACTGGAACAACGACAACAACTGGAGCCGCGTGGCATCGGCCGAGCTGCTGCGCGATGCCGACGACGCCTCTGAGCACACCACCGACGGCGCCAACGCCCAGCAATTCAGCTACGCGCCCCTCTACTTCACCAAAACCATAATCAACGCCACAGAAACTACCCCGCATCTTTTCGCCGCCACCGCAAGCGATGTGCAGCTATGGGGCAAAAGCTACCGATGGACTTCCGACCCGTCGGAAAATGCCGAAGCCGGCGATGCCACCCCGCTTGTGCAGTTCGATATGGCCGAACGTGTGGCCGACGGTGAGAACGGCGTGTTCTGCCGCCCGTGGTACGCCCATACCTGCGAGCAGATTCATTTCAATTCCGGCTCCGAGATAATGAACCAGCAGCATCTGGCATACGACAAGGCGTGGGTTGACATCGAAACGACCGTTTCGCGCTGGTACACGCTGGCATCGCCGCTGAAAGGCGTTGTTGCAGGCGATATGTACCTGCCCACGTCCGATGCCCGCCAGAGCACTCCCCTCTTTGCCGACATTCGCTTCGACAAAGACGTGAACGACCGTTTCCACCCGGCGGTATTCCAGCGCTCGTGGGACAAGGGCGAGGCCACGGTATACGAAATCGGCGGTTCGTCAAGGCCGATGGCCGTTGCGGCGACATGGAGCTTCGCCTACAACGACGTGAACGAGGCATATCCTGCCGGAGAAGGCTTCTCGATAAAGACCGACCTCTCGGGAGTCGGCACAGCAGGCACCACAGCCCTGTTCCGCCTTCCCAAGGCCGACACTTACTATGACTATTACAGCGAGGACCAAGGCACCGCCGGCACACGCACCGAAGTGCGCTCAGAGCCGTCGTACCGCCTCAACGACGTTTCGTCGTCGATAACACTGCGTCGGAACACTGCCGGGAAGTACTTCCTTGCGGGAAATCCATTTATGGCGCATATCGACATGGCTGAATTTCTGAGCGAAAATGCCGGGGCGATAGAGCCTAAATACTGGATACTCACCGACGATGCCCAGGGAGCCGCCGTATTCGACCCGTCGACAGGAGATTTTGAGGGCACCATAGCCGACGCTGGCAAGCTTGCCCCGATGCAGGGATTCTTCGTGGAAGCTAAAGCGGAAACCGACGCGCTGACACTCCGGTTCACCGAGGACATGCTCGCAGTCTTGCCCGGCACGACGCTCGCCCGCTCCGCAGATACCGAAGGCCCGGCAGGCCTAATGATACTGGCTGAAACAGGCGACGACGCACAGTCGTCGGCACTGGTGCGCATCTGCGCGGACAGCGAGCCTGGCTACGAACCTGCCGAGGACGCCCGCCTGATAACGGATAACTCGCTGGCGGCGCCGGCACGCGTGTACACCATCGGCGGCAACACGGCACTGGCCGTGAACAGCCTGCCCGCCATAGCACGCACCGAAATCGGCGTGGAGGCAGCCGACACCGCAAGCACCACCCTGCGCTTCCTCGGAGTTGACGAAACCCTTGGCCTGATGCTGCTCGACGCCGAGAACGGCCACAGCGAGGTACTGTACGACGGCATGGAGTACCGCATCGACGGCCCGGCGCGCGGACGCCTGTTCATAACCGGCGAAATCGCCGCCGCAGGCAATGCCGAAATAAGCATTATCGGCACAGAGCAGACCGTGACTGTGAGCACTCCCAATATCGAAGGCTCGCTCGACGTGCGCGTGTACGACACCATGGGACGCCTCGCGGCTGCGGCCACCGACTGCGGAACTTCGACGACATTCACGCTGCCTCAGGGCATCTACATAGTCGAAGCCTCCGACTCATTCACAACGTCCACTGCCAAGATTCTACTTAGATGAGGATTGCGGCCATACTTCTTGCAATAGCTGCAAACATAGCCCCCGCCATTGCGTCCGAGCCATCGGACGCAGCCGGCGAGGGCGCTTTGCTTGTGTTCGAGCAGCGCAGTCTGCAACTCGGAGTGTTCGACCGCGACTCGGTGCAGACCGGACGCTTCAAGATATACAACCGAGGGGACGAGCCTCTTGTCATCAGGAGCATATTCACCGACTGCGGCTGCACAAAGGCCCAATACGAGCGCAAGCCTGTAGAACCGGGCGATTCGGCATATATAACGGTGCGTTTCGACGGGCGAGGACGAGCGCACGGACGCATTCGCAAGGCTGTGCGGATACGAAGCAACACCCGCGACGGAGGCTACTCCACCGGCTTTGTCGACGGCACAATAAGCCGCCCTACACGCCGGTGAACACATCGCGGGTATGACATAAAAAAGTCGAGATAACGGTTTTTGCTCACACGTTATCTCGACTTTCTTTTTTTCTTACCCTGCTACTTGGATACCGGGAGGGAGTTGGTGGTAATCATATCCACGCCGTACTCTATCAGTTCGGCGGCCCGTTCGGGCTTGTCGACCGTCCAGCAGTTAACCTTGAGGCCGATATTGTGGAGGCTGTCGACAGCTGTCGCCGTAAGAGCCGTGTGCGCTATATCGACGTCCAGACGGAGGCTGTCGCACCACGCAAAACTGTCGCGCCACTTGGCCCCGCCAAGAAACTGGAGCTTGACCTCGGGGTAATTGGTGTGGATATACTCCAGCACCGGCTTCATCGATGTGAGAATCACACACTCGCGGGTAAAACCGAGGCTGTCGATTTCGGCCATCAGCGCAGGCACGTTCGAGCAGTCCTTGGAGTTTACGCCTGTACCCCATTTAAGCTCTATAACCGGGCGCACGCCTCCTTGGCGGCATATGTCGAGGAATTCGGCGAGAGTGGCCAAACGGGCGGTGTAGGGCTTTCCGAGGCGTGTCTGCCGTAGGGTGTCGGCACGAAGCTCGTCGAGAGTCGACTCGGCCACCACCCTGTTGCCGCCAAGACGGCGGGTGTCTTCGTCGTGGCAGAGCACGAAGCGGCGGTCAGAACTTACGCGGACGTCTGTTTCGAGCCAGCCATAGCCTTGTTTCACGCCGTTGAGGAATGCTTCCTCGGTGTTCTCCACGCCCCATGCGCTGCCTCTGTGGCCCACATATTCGAGCGGAGAAGCAGCCGTGGCGGCAGTAGCTGCAAGGAGGGCGATAATTGTGTACTTTTTCATTTTTATTAGGTTTAGAGGTGGTTAAGTGGTTAAGTGATTAGGTGGTTAGACAAGCTTGGAGAAGCCCGGAGGGAGCGGGCAGGTGAAGTTCATGTCGCGACGCGTCACCGGGTGCACGAAGCGGAGAGTCTGCGCATGGAGTGCAAGGCGGTGTATCGGCGAAGGGCCGGAACCGTAGCGCCTGTCGCCCGATATGGGGTGGCCGGCGTCCTTCATATGCACGCGAATCTGGTTTTTACGGCCTGTGGCAAGGCTGAGTTCAACCATTGAATAAAGTCCGCGCGAACGTATGGTCTTATAGTATGTGACAGCGAGCTGTCCCTTGGAGGGATCGTCGGTAGAGTATACCTCGTGGGCCGAGTTCTCGGCAAGATAGCTGCGTATTTCTCCTTCGGCCGGCTCGAGAGGACCGTTTGTAACCACGGCGACATACCTGCGTTCCAGCACCATATTGTTCCAGTTATGCTGCATGGTTTCTTTTGCAGCCATAGTCTTGGCAAACATCATAAGGCCGGAGGTGTCGCGGTCAAGCCTGTGGACGATAAAGAGCTTGTTGCGCGGATCCTTGCGCTTCACATAGTCGCGAAGAAGCGAATAGGCCGTGCCGTCCTTGATTTTGTCCGTACCCATCGAGAGCAGGCCGTAACCTTTGTTGACAACTATTATGTCATCGTCCTCGTATACGATTTTGAGCCTCGGATTATAGAATGTCTGGAACTCGCGGGTGGTGTTGACCTTGACGGTCTGTCCCGGTTCGAGTTCCTGGTCAAAACGCGTGGTCACATTGCCGTCGACCATCACCTGGTTGTATTTGAGATAGTCTTTGACAGTTGTCTTGCGGCTGTCGGGCATTGCTGCGAAGAGGAAGTCGAGGAGTCGTCCCGGCGCACCTTCTGCTACGGGAAATTCTATTATATTGTCGGGGCGGAACGAGCCCGGGCGAGTGCCCGGTTTGTCGGCCAAAGGTTTGCGGCGTGGCATTATTGGGAGTTAGGAATTATTAATGAGGAATGAGGAATGAGGAATTTGTAATGTAGGGTCGCGGTAACTAAAATAATGAGGAAGGAGGAAGGAGGAATTGTAATGTAGGGTCGCGATATATCGCGGCCCCGGGGACTGCGGTAACTAAAATGAGGAAGGAGGAATTTGTAATTGGGAATTTTTATTTTTTTGAGCGCTTCGATTTGCGGGCGGGCGCGGCGTCGGCTTCCTCTATTATCTTGCGGCACTCTTCGAGGCTGAGCTTGGCAGGCTCGGCTACCGTCTTTGGTATCTTGTAGTTCTTGCCCTTATAGGCTATGTAGACACCGAAGCGGCCATTGAGTATCTGGAGATCGGGATCTTCATCGAATGTTTTGGCCACTTTGTTGGCATCGGCGCGGCGTTTGTCCTCAATCAGCTGCACGGCTTGCTCGAGAGTAAGCTCGGCAGCGGCGTATTCAGCCGGGATTGACACAAACTTGCCGTCGTGGCGCACATAAGGGCCGAAGCGGCCTATGGCTACCTGCACGTCTTTGTCCTCGAAAGTGCCAAGCGCGCGGGGGAACTCGAAGAGTTTCAGGGCTTCTTCAAGCGTTATCGTGGCCATCGACTGGCCCTGCAGCAGCGACGCGAAGCGCGGCTTCTGCTCGCTGTCGGAGTCGCCAATCTGCACCACGGGGCCGAAACGGCCTATCTTGACGCACACAGGCTCGCCGGCACTGTCTTCACCAAGACGGCGCTCGCCGAATTTGGGTCCGCTCTTGATAGTGAGGGCCTTGTCGACCGACGGGTGGAACAATGCGTAGAACGTTGATATCTCGTCCTCCCACCTGAGGTCGCCTCCGGCAATTTCGTCGAATTTCTCCTCTATTCGCGCCGTGAAGTTGTAGTCGAGTATGTCGGGGAAATACTCTGTCAGGAAGTCGTTGACTATCGAGCCTATGTCGGTAGGTATGAGTTTGCCTTTTTCAGAGCCTGTTGTTTCCGAGCGCGTTTCTGCCTTGAGCGGCTCGCCCGGAAGCAGGGTGAGAGTGCTGAAATTACGGCGCACGCCTTCACGCTCGCCGCGCACCACGTACTCGCGCTGCTGTATGGTGGAGATGGTTGGGGCATAGGTCGACGGACGACCGATGCCGAGCTCTTCCATCTTCTTGACGAGCGATGCCTCGGTATAGCGCGGAGGCTGCTGGGTGAAGCGCTCCACGGCGTCGATTTCGACATATTCGAGCGCTTCGCCGGACGATATGCGCGGCAGTATGTCGGCATCGAGTTCGGCGTTTTCGTCGTCGTGTCCTTCGATATATACCTTAAGGAAGCCGTCGAATTTTATGGTTTCGCCGGTGGCGGTGAAAATATCGTCCAAGCTGTCGGCTATAATCTCGACGGTTGTCTTTTCTATCTCGGCGTCGGCCATCTGTGAGGCTATGGCGCGACGGCGTATGAGAGTGTATAGGCGTTTTTCCTGGGGGGTGGCGTCGTCGAGGGTTTCGCGGTCGACGTATGTGGGTCGTATTGCCTCGTGCGCTTCCTGCGCGCCCTTGCTCGATGTGTGGTAGCGGCGCACCTGGAGGTATTCCTTGCCGAGGGTGCCGCTGATTTGGGCCGAAATGGCAGCGACGGCGTCGTCGGAGAGGTTGAGCGAGTCGGTACGCATATATGTGATGTGTCCGTTCTCGTAGAGGCGCTGTGCCACCATCATGGTCTGCGACACGGTGAAGCCGAGCTTGCGGGCGGCCTCCTGCTGGAGAGTCGACGTGGTGAAGGGAGGTGCCGGCGATTTCTTGACGGGACGCACGTTGACGTCGCCGACGCGGAACGATGCGTCGCGGCAGCTGTCGAGCAGGGCGCGGGCGTCGGCCTCCGTGGCAAGCCGCTTCTGCAATTCCGCTTTAAGGGTGCGGCTGTCGGTATTCCCTGCAGGCGCAAAGCGGGCGGTGACACGGAAATATGGCTCGCTCTTGAATTTCTTTATCTCGTTTTCACGCTCCACTATCAGGCGCACGGCCACCGACTGCACACGGCCGGCCGACAACGCCGGTTTCAGACGCTTCCAAAGCACGGGCGAAAGCTCGAATCCCACAATGCGGTCAAGCACGCGCCGCGCCTGCTGGGCGTCGACACGGGCTATGTCTATCTCGCGGGGATTGGCTATGGCATTCAGTATCGCCTTCTTGGTGATTTCGTGGAACACTATGCGCCGCGTGTTTTCGGGCTTCAGCTCGAGCACCTCGTACAGATGCCATGCTATAGCCTCTCCCTCGCGGTCCTCATCGGAAGCGAGCCACACCGTTTCGGCTTTCGCTGCCGCCTTGCGCAACTCTGCCACGAGCTGGGTCTTATCGTCCGGAATCTCATATATGGGGCTGAAGTCGTTGTCGACATCTATGCTGAAACTTTTCTTTTTCAAGTCGCGAATGTGGCCGTAGCTCGACATGACGCGATAATCGTCACCGAGGAATTTTTCTATAGTCTTGGCCTTGGCCGGGGACTCGACGATGACAAGGTTTTTCGGCGTGCTCATAGTGCAGTTTTGTTCTTTTCAAACGACAAAATTAGTGAAAACATTTTATTAAGGTAACAAGCCGTCTTGAAAAGTGGATATTAGCAACAGCTCCAAAGGGTCTGCGAGGCCGTTCGGACGGTCGTCCAAAGGCTGAAAAATAGTTAAATCTGTGAATTTTATTAATTTTACATCATTCTATCCCACAAGAGATTGCGCCACGCAAAACAAAAGCTTCCGCGTTTTGTTGAATAATTATAGTTGGCAATTATCAAAAATATGTTAATTTTGCAGATATAACAACCGAAATTCAGACCCAACTATACAGATTGTCTAACAATTAAACAGAAACATCACTCCAATGAACACAGAAATTATCGGCGCAAATGCCGGCACCGTATGGGTTGCGTTGAGCACTGCCGAGGCACTTGGCGTAAAACAGCTGAAAAAAATAACCAAGCTCAAAGACAAAGAGGTGTTTGCCGCTATCGGCTGGCTCGCCCGCGAAGGCAAAATCAGCATTGCCACAGACCCCGAAGATGAAAAAGAATTTATTATTTCACTCGTACAGGACTGTTGATCCGACACCGGACTCCATATAGCTCCGCCCTCGGCCTTAGTGGCTGCGGGCGGAGTTGCATTTTAGCAGGGCTTTGAGTAATTTTGCATTGTGGCAAACATATACGAACTGCGCCGCTACGGCAAGATAGCATTCCTTATCGCCTCCGCCTCGGTGGTGGCGCTATTTCTCTATTTTTCAAACGGACTGATCAGCGACCTCTCCGCGCAGGAGCGCGAACGAATGGAAATATGGGCCGACGCCACCAAGCAGATAATATCGGCCACGTCCGGCACAGGCAATGCCGGAGGCACTGACATCGACTTCCTTCTGAGCATAATACAGCGCAACACAACCATACCCGTACTCCTTACCGACAGCGAAGGCAACATACTGCAACACCGCAACTTCAAGCTGCCGGCAACCGAGGGCGACCCTCGCAACGACGAATTTCTGAAAGAACGCCTCGACAGGCTTCGCGGAAGCTCCAACACTATCCGCATAGAGCTTGCCCCGGGCGAAACCCACTACCTCTACTACGAAGATTCGACGCTGCTACGGCGGCTGAGCGTGTTTCCGTACATACAGCTGCTGGTGATGCTCGCCTTCATAGCAGTGGTTTATTTCGCAGTACTTTCCACAAAGAAAGCGGAGCAGAACAAAGTGTGGGTGGGACTCTCAAAAGAAACGGCCCACCAGCTCGGCACGCCCATATCATCACTCATGGCGTGGATGGAGCTGCTGCCAGACATGGGCGTGGACCCCGACACCGTTGCCGAAATGAACAAAGACGTAAACCGGCTCAGCACCATCGCCTCGCGCTTCTCCAAGATAGGCTCGGCGCCGCGAATGGAGCCTGCCGACCTAAACGCCCTCACCTCAGAAGCCGCCGGATATATGGCCACGCGCATATCGCCCAAGATATCCCTGCGATGCACTACCGCCGCGGGCAACCTGCCGGTGATGGCCTGCGCCCCGCTGCTGGCCTGGGTAATCGAAAACCTCGTGAAAAACGCCGTCGACGCAATGGACGGCAACGGAAACATCACCGTGGAAACCAAAAGCACCCTCACCGGGGCCTCTATCGAGATAAGCGACACCGGCAAGGGCATAAGCCGCAAAAATTTCGACACCATTTTCCGACCCGGCTACACCACCAAGAAACGCGGGTGGGGCCTGGGGCTGACTCTCGCCCGCCGCATAATCGAAGAATACCACGGCGGCCGCATCTACGTGGCCCGCTCCGCTCCGGGAGCCGGAACGACTTTCAGGATAGATTTTCCACGCGCAACTAACGCGAAATAGAGGCCGGAACATGGTCGGAAAACCCCGAATACAAAAATTTTAATCCTCTACCTTTGCAATTTGGAGGAAAAGCCTTACCTTTGCAAAGTTTTTTCAGCCCTTAACCAAATGGGAAAGTTCTCAGCCTTCAAGCTACCGCTCAAAAGCCTTGGCACAGGCACTCACGAATTTGAGTACCATCTCGACAAGCAGTTCTTCACAAATATGGAGAACTCCGATATTCACGGCGCTGACCTCTGCGCGAAGCTCACCGTGGTGTACAATGGCGAGTACTACACTCTCGACTTCACCATCGAAGGCAATGTAGTGCTTATCTGCGACCGCTGTCTTGACGACCTGAACTTCCCCATATCGGCAACCTACCACCTGGTGGTTAAGTACGGCGAAGACTACAACGACGAGAAGGACGACGTTCTTGAGATTCCTCAGGGCGACTCCTATCTCAATGTGGCATATATGATATACGACACCGTTGTTCTGGCCATACCCATCAAGCACGTGCACCCCATGGGCAAGTGCAACCGCCAGATGAGCGCCATGCTGAAGAAACACCGCGCCACAGCCGAAGGCGACGACGCAGAGCTCGAGAGCGAGCTTATAGACGAGATAGACACTTTGGACGAAGCACCCGAGCAAGTTCCGGCATCCGACCCCCGCTGGGACGCCCTCAAAAAGCTGACGTCCGACGAACAAGAATAAAAAAACGCAAAAAAACAATAAACAACAATGGCACATCCCAAACGCAAGCAATCGAAGACCCGCACCGCCAAGCGCCGCACCCACGACAAGGCTGTGGCTCCCACGCTGGCTCTCTGCCCCAACTGTGGTGCATGGCACATCTACCACACCGTATGCGGCGAATGCGGCTACTACCGCGGCAAGCAGGCTGTGGTTAAAGAAGCCGCTCTCTAATCTTCGGCAACGGCTAACGGAGGCACCGGCCACACAGGCCGGCGCCGCCTCTTTTTAATCACGCAATGAGTACCAATCCTTGTCGGCAACAGCCCGTATGCGCGCCATAGCGCCGGGGGCGACATCTGCAAGGAGCGGTTTTTCGTAAGCGTATGCCTGCACCGGCAGGCGCAACGCCACGACCATTATTCGATATTCCAAATCAAGATTTAACTCCACAATGGTACACGCCCGAATATCCGGCATAGCATCCTACATTCCCGACGGCATACTCGACAACGACATGCTGTCAAAAATGGTCGATACCAACGACGAATGGATTATGACACGTGTCGGAATCAAAACACGCCATATTCTCCACAAAGAAGGCGCCGGCTCCTCATATATGGGCATAAAGGCGGTTGAACGCCTGTTGGAAAACACCGGCATGAAACCCGAGGAGGTAGAGCTGCTTATCTGCGCCACCTCCAATCCCGACTACCGCTTCCCCTCTACCGGTTCGGTAATCGTAGACGGGGCCAAACTCACCAACGCATACTCCTACGATATGGAAGCTGCCTGCGCAGGCTTCCTCGTAGCGCTTCAGGAAGCACGCGCCTACGTGTGCTCCGGCATATACAAGAAAGTGATAGTAGTGGCGGCAGAAAAAATGTCATCGATGGTCAACTATTCCGACCGCAACACCTGTCCGCTCTTCGGCGACGGCGCTGCCGCCGTGCTTGTAGAACCCACCGAGGACCTCTCTACCGGCATTATGGACGGCGTGTTCCACGTTGACGGCTGGGGGCGCGACCACCTGCTGATGCCCGCCGGCGGCTCTGTGAAGCCCACCACTACCGAAACAGTGGAAGCAGGCGAGAACTACCTGTTCCAGGACGGAAAGGCCGTATACAAGCACGCCGTGACCAACATGCTCACCTCGAGCCTCGACGTGATGAAGCGCAACAATCTATCGGCCGACGATGTAGACTACCTCATACCCCATCAGGCAAACCTCCGCATCATCGAGGCTGTGGCTCAGCGCGCCAACTTCCCGATGGACAAGGTATTAGTCAACATCGAACACACCGGCAACACCTCCGCCGCCTCAATCCCCCTCTGCCTCGACGAGTACAAGAACAAGCTCAAGAAAGGCGACAAGCTTATCCTGACAGCTTTCGGCGCCGGTTTCACATGGGGAGCAATGTATGTAGTGTGGGATATTTAAAAATCCTGCCGCACATCTAAATATTATAGCAACGGTAGCACTTTTCGGGTGCTATCGTTGTTTTAACTTATATAATTATCAGATAATCCCCATATGGACCAGACACAAGATAAAGCAGCGCCGGCGCATCGTTCGGGCTTTGTAAACATAGTCGGCAACCCCAACGTAGGCAAATCGACTCTTATGAACGACCTCGTTGGCGAGCGTGTGAGCATCATCACCTCCAAGGCACAGACCACGCGCCACCGAATAATGGGCATCGTGAACACTCCGGAGTACCAGATAGTGTTCTCCGACACCCCCGGCGTGCTGTCGCCAAAGTACAAAATGCAGGAGAGCATGCTGGCCTTCAGCGAAGGCGCCCTCACCGACGCCGACGTGCTGCTGTATGTCACCGACGTGGTAGAAGACCCGTCGAAAAACGCCGACTTCCTCGCCAAGGTGGCAAAAGAAAAAGTGCCGGTCCTGCTTGTAATCAACAAAATAGACCTCCTGAAGGACAACAAGGAGCTTGAAGCCATAATCACACGCTGGAAGGAGCTGCTTCCTGCCGCAGAGGTATTCCCGACATCGGCAAAAGAGCATTTCAACGTGTCGAACCTTATGGCACGCATAGTGGAACTGCTTCCCGAAGGAGAGCCGTACTTCGGCAAGGACGCGCTCACCGACAAGCCCGCCCGATTCTTCGTGACGGAGATTATACGCGAAAAGATACTGCTTAACTACGACAAGGAAGTACCCTACTCCACCGAGGTCATAGTAGAGAAGTTTGAAGAGAAAGACAACTCTATCCACATAATGGCCGTGGTATACGTGGAGCGCGACAGCCAGAAGGGCATCCTCATAGGCAAAGGCGGGACTATGCTGAAAAAAGTAGGCACACAGGCACGCCACGACATCGAAACCTTCTTCGGCAAAAGGGTGTTCCTCGAAATATTCGTGAAGGTCGAGCCAAACTGGCGAAACCGCGAGAACAAGCTTCGCCAGTTCGGTTACATAGAGTAAGCCCCGATTTGGAGATAAGCACGTTTTTAGTTAAATTTGCACAAAATTAAATCCATATGGGACAACTTGTAGCAATTGTCGGACGCCCTAACGTGGGCAAGTCGACACTATTCAACCGCCTGACGCAAACACGCACCGCCATCACCGACCCGACGGCGGGCACCACGCGCGACCGCCAGTACGGCAAAGTCGACTGGAACGGCAAGGAATTCTCGATTGTAGATACCGGCGGCTGGGTGGTAAATTCCGACGACATCTTCGAGTCGGAAATCAACAAGCAGGTGGAGCTTGCCATAGAGCAGGCCGACGAAATACTGTTTGTGGTCGATGCCATGAACGGCGTGACCGACCTTGACGACCACGTGGCCCAGATATTGCGCCGGAGCCGCAAGCCCGTGATACTGGTGGCCAACAAAGTTGACTCCAACGAATGGATATACAACGTGCCCGAATTTTACTCGCTCGGCCTCGGCGAGCCATACCCGGTGTCTGCAATCAACGGTTACGGCACCGGCGACCTCCTCGACGAAGTGGTGAAAAAGCTTCCCGAAAAGGAAGATGACGATGCGGCAGCGCTCGAGGATATTCCCAAATTCGCCATCGTAGGACGCCCCAACGCCGGCAAATCGTCGCTTATCAACGCATTTATCGGAGCTGAGCGCCATATCGTGACAGACATAGCCGGAACAACGCGCGACTCCATTTATACCCGTTACGACAAATTCGGATTCGACTTTTACCTTGTAGATACCGCCGGTATCCGCAAGAAAAACAAGGTAAACGAAGACATCGAGTACTACTCCGTGATACGGTCGATTCGCGCAATCGAAGCTTCCGACGTCTGCATACTGATGATCGACGCCACCCGTGGCATCGAGAGCCAGGACGTGAACATCTTCTCCCTCATACAGCGCAACAAGAAGGGCCTCGTTGTGGTGGTAAACAAATGGGACCTTGTGGAAGACAAGTCCACCACCGCAATCAAGCACTACGAGGCCACCATACGCGAACGCTTCGCACCGTTCACCGACTTCCCCATAATATTCACATCGGCTCTTACCAAGCAGAGAATATTCAAGGTGCTCGAAACCTCAGTCGAGGTCTACGAGAACCGCAAACGCACCGTGCCCACGTCGCAGCTCAACACCGTGATGCAGGAAGACATTGCCGCATACCCGCCGCCAAGCAACAAGGGCAAGTTCGTGAAGATAAAGTATATAACCATGCTCAAGGGTTCGCCCGTACCCACATTCATATTCTTCTGCAACCTGCCCCAATGGGTTAAAGAGCCTTACCGCCGCTATCTTGAAAACAAGATACGCGAGCATTGGACATTCACAGGCACCCCTATCAACATCTTTATGCGCGAAAAATAACTTCAACATAAAACACAGCAAACAGCCTTCCTGCGGATATCCGCAGGAAGGCTGTTTTTAAGAGGGTGCTTTCAGATTATCTGTTAAACATACTCTAAGACAGCTCTATAACTTCGCAGTCGCACATATCCGAGCCGTCGATTACCAAGCGCACAAGAGTGCGCACCTTGTGCCAGCCCTGGCGCCCTGCCGCGCCCGGATTGATATGCAGAAGCCCTAACTCCTTGTCGTACATCACCCGGAGTATGTGCGAATGACCGTCGACCATAAGCCGGACTCCCTCGTCGGCAAGCAGGCGCTTCATACCGCGCGCCCAGCGACCCGGATAGCCGCCTATGTGGGTAAGGAGCACGCGGACGCCCTCGGCATCGAAGATGTCAAGCTCGGGGCATTTCCGCCTCACCATTCCGTGGTCCGCATTGCCGCAGACTGCCCTTACGGGAGCAATCGCGCCAAGACGCTCCACTATATCATAATCGCCTATGTCGCCGGCGTGCCATATCTCGTCGCAGCCGCCGAAGTGGAGAGCATAGCGATCGTCCCACAAACCGTGGGTGTCACTCAGTATTCCGATTTTCTTCATATCCGGCAAATTTAACCAAAATCCCGCTCCCCGTCACAGTCATTGCCGTTGATAATAATTTTTTCAAAAGTATTTCCAAGCCATAATTTGGCTGTTACGCACATTTATTGTAACTTCGACAAAAATTCAAGAAACATCAAAAATCATAGCATAAGACACTCTATCGATGGATACAAACGTGCTTAACAAGGCTGCGGACAACATTCGCATCCTCGCTGCTTCTATGGTGGAGCAGGCCAAATCGGGTCACCCCGGAGGCGCCATGGGCGGTGCCGACTTTGTAAACGTACTCTACTCCAAATTTCTGGTTAGCGACCCGGACGATCCCACATGGTTTGCCCGCGACCGCTTCTTCCTCGACCCCGGCCACATGTCACCGATGCTATACGCCGTTCTGGCAATGGCCGGACACTATACTCCGGACGAGCTGAAGCAGTTCCGCCAGTGGGGTTCTGTAACGCCGGGACACCCCGAACTGGATCCTGAGCGCGGAGTCGAAAACACCTCCGGCCCGCTCGGCCAGGGCCACACGATGGCCGTGGGCTGCGCCATAGCCGAGCGCTTCCTCGAAGCTCGCTTCGGAAGCGCCGTGGCACACAAGACATATGCCTTCATCTCCGACGGCGGCATACAGGAAGAAATTTCGCAGGGTGCCGGCCGTATTGCAGGATATCTCGGACTGTCGAACCTCATAATGTTCTACGACTGCAACGGCGTGCAGCTGTCGACCATGGTCGACGCCGTGGACCGCGAAGACTACGCCGCCAAATACCGCGCATGGCACTGGAACGTAATTGAAATCGACGGCAACGATCCCGAAGCCATAGCGAAAGCCATCACCGAGGCTCAGGCCGAAACCAAAAAGCCGACACTTATCATAGGACGCACCGTAATGGGCAAGGGCGCCGTCAAAGCCGACGGAGAATGCTTCGAAGGCCAGTGCTCTACCCACGGACAGCCCCTGAGCAAGAGCGGTGCCGACTACGCGTCGACAATAAGCAACCTCGGCGGCGACCCCGAAAATCCGTGGAAAATCTTCCCCGAAGCAGAAGCTCTCTACTCGGCACGCCGCGAAGAGCTGCGCAAAATCGTGGCAGAACGCCGCGAAGCGTTCAAGCAGTGGGCAGAAGCCAATCCGGCCCTCGCCATAGAGCTTAAGTCCTACCTCGAAGGCGTGCTGCCGCAGATTGATTATAGCGAAATAGCCCACAAACCGGGCGTGGCCACCCGCCAGGCATCGGCCGACGTGCTTTCAGTACTCGCCGAAAAAGTAGGCAACATGATAGTATCCTCTGCCGACCTCGCCAACAGCGACAAGACCGACGGCTTCCTCAAAAAGACACACGCGTTCACAGCCGATGATTTCACCGGCGCGTTCCTGCAGGCCGGTGTCGCCGAACTGACAATGGCCTCCATCATGAACGGCATAGCCCTCCACGGAGGCGTGATAGGAGCCTGCGGCACATTCTTTGTATTCTCCGACTACATGAAGCCCGCCGTGCGCCTTGCCGCGCTGATGGAGCTGCCTGTGAAATACATCTGGACGCACGACGCATTCCGCGTAGGCGAGGACGGCCCCACCCACGAACCCATCGAACAGGAAGCACAGCTCCGACTGATGGAAGAAATCAATAATTTCAGCGGACGCCCCTCCATGCTGGTGCTTCGTCCTGCCGATGCCGCAGAAACCTCCGTGGCATACAAAATGGCGATGGAAAACACCCACACGCCGACGGCCCTCATACTCTCGCGCCAAGACATCAAAGACCTTCCTGCTCCTGCCGGAAGCACCCGCTATCAGGCCGCACTCGGCGCCGAACGCGGCGGATACACCGTGATAGCGCCTGAAGGCACGCCCGACGTGGTAATGGTGGCGAACGGCTCGGAAGTATCGCTTCTGTGCGAGGTTGCCGCGCTCCTCGAAGCAGTCGGCATCCGCGCCGCCGTGGTATCGATGCCCTCGGCAGGCCTTTTCAACAGCCAGCCAGAAGAATACCGCCTGTCGGTACTGCCCGTCGGAGTACCCCAGTTCGGCCTCACCGCAGGCCTGCCGGCGTCGCTCCGCTCAATCCGCGACTTCAACGGCACCATCTTCGGCCTCGAACGCTTCGGAGCCTCCGCGCCTTACAAAGTGCTTGACGAAAAATTCGGCTTCACCGCCGACAATATCTTCGCCCAAGTATGCCGTATGCTCGAACGCTCATGAGATAGACAATATGTTAAAATTTGAGGCGCTTTTCGATAATTTTCACCATAAGTGTTATAGAATCCAAAAAATTATAGTAACTTAGCGCCCTCAAATCAAAGCAAGGTATAACATCCAACCAATAAACAATCATAAGCTCTATGAAAAAAGGTACACTTTTAGCATGCGCTTGCGCACTCCTTTTCGGTGCTCAGTCGCTTGCTGCTCAGGAGAATGCACAGGAGGTTAGCTATACTACCGATCCTGCTCAGGGCTACCTGATGAACAAAATGAAGGACAACTGGTTCATTACCGCCGAAGGTGGCGCAAGCTTCTACATCGCCTCCAAAGGCGTACACCGCGAAGCCGGCGACCGCTTTATGCCCGCAGCCTCCATCTATGTAGGTAAATGGATTTCGCCCGTATTCGGACTCCGTGCCGGTGTGAACTGGATGGGCCTCAAGGGTCTTGCAACAGGCCCCGACTACTTCGGCGTGCTCAACGGCGAACGCGTAGGCAACTACTACAAGACCAAATACAACGAAGTTGGCCCTGTTTTCGACGTAATGGTTAACCTTACCAACTGGTGGTGCGGCTACAAGCCCAACCGCGTATACAACGCAACTGTATATGTAGGTGCCGGCGCATACTTCACCTTCACCAAGCAGGCTGACGGCAAGGATTACAGCTGGAAAAACGCCGACAACAACCTGATGACCCTCCGCGCAGGTATCATCAACTCGTTCAACGTTAGCAAGCACGTAGCCCTCTCGCTCGATATCCGTTTCAGCGGCATCGACGGCCTCCAGAACTTCGGCGGCGCTAACTGGAACCGCAAGTACGGCAGCCTCCAGGGCTACCTCGGCGTGACCTACAACTTCAACAAGACCGACTGGAGCGCTCCCGTGGTTCCCGTTTATCCCGAACCCGAAAACTGCGACGCCCTCCGCGCTCGCCTCGCTGCCGCCGATGCCCGCATCGCCGACCTCGAAAGCCAGCTCAAGGACTGCCTCGCTCGCCCCGTGGAAACAGTTGTTGAAAACAACGGCCCCCTCGCCACTGTATACTACCCCATCGGTGTTTCGCGCCTGAGCCGCGAAAACCAGCGCGTAGTTAAGGCTATCGCCCACGTTATGACCCAGAACCCCGACAAGAAATACGTTCTTACCGGCTGGGCCGACAACTACACCGGCAGCGACAACATCAACATGCGTCTACGTAAAAACCGCGCCGAAGGTGTTGCCAAGCTCCTCAAGAGCAACGGCGTAGCTGCAAGCCAGATTACCACTACCACCAACAACGGAAACCTCTCCGACCTTGGCGAAAAGTGCGTAGCTCTCGACCGCGCAGTAACTATCGAAGAAGCTAAATAATATAACTGCTCCGATACACCAAAGAGCTGTCGGCGATGCCGGCGGCTCTTTTTATATATTCAAAATTTGGTCGAATGGCAGATTATGACTACCTTTGCAGAAGCAACGCCCGGATGGCGGAATCGGTAGACGCGACGGTCTCAAACACCGTTGGGGCAACCCATCCCGGTTCGATCCCGGGTCCGGGTACGAATACCGGCTGAAAATCGCAGGATTTTCAGCCGGTATTTTTGTGTGGTAAGGATTATTATTTGAGGGTGTTAAGGTCGCGGAAGAGTTTTATGTATTGCGGCCACAGATGGACTATGCTGTAAATGATTGCAAATACAAGTGCCACTATGACAGCCCAGAAGCCAATGCGGTTGAATGCCCATATATCGGGTATAAGTAGGGCGAACAGCACTGCGATACCAATGCCAAAGAACACTTCGCCCGAGAGTGCCAGAAGTTTCAGAGTGGAGGTTATGGAGATGAGTTTTGCCGGAGCCAAGGCCGCGATGTCGATGCTCTTGAGCCGACGGTACAGAAAGACATACCATATTGCCGCAAGAAGCAGATATGCCACAAGGTAAACTTTCAAGCCGACAGGAAACGACAGAGGGTTTATGCCTCCGGCTATAGCAGCCGCAAACACTACTGCAAGAACAAGGCAGGTAGTGAATCCCTGACGGAATTTTTTGAGCATCTTGCTCTGTGCCGTCTGTGCTGCCGACACATTTATCTGTACGTCCACCGAGGTTTTGGCGAGTATCTGGTCCAATAATGACATGCTGTGTTTGAGTTCGTCGAGTTGCATATTATATAGTAGATTTTGAGAGTTTTTCTTTAATACGGTGGATTTTGACGGCAACAGTGTTGCGTTTAAGTCCGAGAGTGTCGGCTATTTCGTCATACGAATATTCGTCGAGCCATAGAAGAATTATAGCTTTTTCTATATCTTCAAGCTTGTTAATCAGAGAGTGCAGGGCTTGGAGATTTTCGCGTTGCACGTCATCATTTTCTGATGAAATATCGAGCAGCCCGAAGTCAAGCGACACTGTTTCGATTTTTGACTTCGACGAACGTATAGCCATCAGTGCCGAATTTACGGCCACACGGTATATCCATGTCGACATCAGGCTGTCGCCTCTGAATTGATTCAGCCCCCGCCATATATTGACATATATCTCTTGCCGGAGGTCGTCGAACGGCACCTTGTCGGTAGCATAGAAGTAGCTGACCTTGTTGATTATTCGGGAATGCTGCTTTATGAGCGAGGCAAACTCCCTTTCACTTATTGGTGGACTTTTCATATTGAGTTTGTTTTGCCTCGTTAGGTGCATATTCATACCTGAAAGTTTCATTAATCCGATATTTTTTTGCCGCTCATTGGATCCATATTGCAAATATAATAATATCCAGCCACTTAAACCTCGGACTTTTTTAATGATTATCATTATAAAATTCATATATTTGCATCTGAAACGATATATTGACATATGAAACAGACCATCAAGCTCAGCAACTACTCCATATTGACATCTGCCCTGATTTTGATTATGCTTCTCGCCATACTTTATCTCAGCAAAGCAAGCTGGATGATATATATAATCAGTGCCATCATACTCATATGGACCGTGCTTGCCCTATTCTATATGCCTATGTCTGTTTCTATCGACGGACGATGCCTGAATATCAACCGATCACTCCGCGTTAAGTCCATACCGTTGACCGAAATATCAGCCGCAGAGTTGCAGACTTCGCCATATGTCGAGCGCCGCATACTCGGAAACAACGGCTGGTTCGGCTACTGGGGCTGGTACCACAAAGCAGACATCGGACGATATTTTGCCTACTATGGCAACGAATCCGACGCGCGCCTTTATATACGGCTCAAAGACGGCCGCCAGTACATAATCGGTTGCCCTGATCCGCAATCGTTCGTAAACCATATCCAAAAACACATATACAACTCGCGCGCATAGTACATCTTTTGTACGATTCAGATCCGGCACCACAAAGCTTATGCCGGAACCTTTTTGCATAGTCTGGTTATCTTTGCGCGAACCAAAGATAACCAACAATGACCAAAGTTGACAGAAAAACCAAACAGAATCCCAAACTCGTACAGTCCAAACTCAAAGACGGCCGCGCCAGCCTCGCATTGGAGTACTACCTCGGCCGCAGCGAAACACCCGTGCTTGATGAAAACGGCAAGCCCGAGCTATACCCCTCCGGCGCCATGCGGGGCAAGCCTAAGTACAAAATCAAGCACTTACGCAAACGCGAGGCCCTCAACTTGTACATATTCTCCACCCCTCGCAACAGGCAGGAACGCGCCCGGAACAAAGCCACACTCGAACTCGCCGAAAAAATACGCTTCGAGCGCGAGCAGGAATTTCTCGAAAACCGCGAAGGATACCGCTTCAGAAAAGAAACCGAGAGCGACTTCCTCAAGTACTTCCGACAACACTGCGACAACGAGCTGTACACCAAAGCCGTCCGCTCGACCTTCAGGACAGCCTACCACCGTCTGCTCGGCTTCCTCAAGTCCACACCGAGATATCAGGCGCACACCTCCGTGCTCCGAATGGAGCTGATTACTCCCGAGATGGTCACCGGACTCACGAACTATCTCAAAAAAGTCGGCAAAGGGGAAGGCGCCCACAAATCTTACTACATGTTCCGCACGGTAATACTCCACGCCATCGAGGACGGCATTATGAAGAAAAACCCGTGCAAAGGCATAATAATACACCGCGACACCAACACACTTAAAAAAGAAATACTCACACTCGCCGAGATAAAAAAACTCGCCGCCACGCGGTACGAAACCGAGGACACAGCCGTGCAGCGCGCCTTCCTGTTCTGCTGCTTCACAGGCATGCGCTGGTGCGACCTCGTAAGGCTCACATACGGCAACATCGACTACTCCGCCCGCCTGCTGCGCTTCAACCAGAAAAAGACCGAAGGCCGCAGCGCCCACAGCGGAGTGACAATACCGCTTAGCGCCACACTGCTCAGGCTCATAGGCAAACCGTCGACTCCCGACGCTGGCTCTGAAACAATATTCAAAATCACCTGCGACAAAAGCACTGCCAACGACCGCCTCCAGAAATGGGTGAAAATAGCCGGGATAAACAAAAAAATAACGTGGCACTGCGCCCGCCACAGCTTCGCCGTAAACGTGCTCGGAGGAGGCGCCAACATCAAGACCGTAGCCTCACTGATGGGACATTCGAGCATCAAAATGACAGAAAAATACCTCCACGTAATCGACCGCCAGAAGCAGGAAGCAATCAACAGCCTCGGCGACCTCGAATTCTAAGCCAAAGCCGTCGC